>Ga0134121_10001111_pt1 | contig 26137 bp, 22 predicted proteins | sample KB301_FD_96463 | JGI IMG/M metagenome (GOLD analysis project Ga0134121, IMG submission 96463) | Terrestrial soil microbial communities without Nitrogen fertilizer from Kellogg Biological Station, Michigan, USA - KB3-0-1 | ecosystem: Environmental > Terrestrial > Soil > Unclassified ... | reverse complement strand
TTACTTCTTGCGCAGCTTTCGAATGGCGGCGAGCTGGGCCGCGAAGTTCGCGAACTCGGCGCTGGCGGCAGCAAGACCTACGGCGTCCTTGGCGTTGGCGCGCGCGATTTCGGCTTGCTTCAACGCTTCAGTCGCCTTTGCTTCGTCCAGATCGTGGCCGCGGATGGCGGTATCCGCCAGCACGGTAATCACCTTGGGCTGAACCTCCAGGATGCCGCCCGCGACGAAGATAAGCTCCTTCGCGCCGCCACCTGCCGGGGTGATCTCGACCGTGCCCGGCTTGATGCGCGTGATCAGCGGCGTGTGGCGCGGATAAATGCCGAGTTCCCCCGCTTCGCCGGGCAACACGACGAATTCGGCCTCGCCGGAATAGATCGAGGCTTCGGCGCTGACGACGTCGACGTGAATGGTGGCGGCGGCCATGGGATCCTCCCTACTGCAGGGTCTTCGCTTTCTCGAACGCTTCTTCGATCGCACCCACCATGTAGAAGGCCTGCTCGGGCAGGGCGTCGCACTCGCCATTCACGATCATCTTGAAGCCCTTGATGGTGTCCTTGAGCGAGACGTACTTGCCCGGCGTGCCGGTGAAGTTCTGCGCCACCGTGAACGGCTGCGACAGGAAGCGCTGGATTTTCCGCGCGCGCGACACCGCCAGTTTGTCCTCGGGCGCGAGTTCGTCCATGCCGAGGATCGCGATGATGTCGCGCAGTTCCTTGTAGCGCTGCAGCGTTGCCTGCACCGCGCGCGTGGTGTTGTAGTGGTCTTCGCCGATGGTGTTCGGGTCGACCTGGCGCGAGGTTGAGTCGAGCGGGTCCACGGCCGGGTAAATACCGAGCGATGCGATATCACGCGATAGCACTACAGTTGCGTCCAGGTGGCCGAAAGTGGTGGCGGGCGACGGATCGGTCAAATCGTCGGCCGGCACGTATACGGCCTGGATCGAGGTGATCGAGCCGACCTTGGTCGAGGTGATGCGCTCCTGCAGGCGGCCCATCTCCTCCGCCAGCGTCGGCTGGTAGCCCACCGCGGAAGGCATCCGGCCAAGCAGCGCCGAGACTTCGGTGCCGGCCAGCGTGAAGCGATAGATGTTGTCGACGAAGAACAGGATGTCGCGGCCTTCGTCGCGGAAACTCTCCGCCATGGTGAGGCCCGTCAGCGCCACGCGCAGGCGGTTGCCGGGCGGCTCGTTCATCTGGCCGAACACCATCGCGACCTTGGAATCGGTGAGGTTGTCCAGCTTCACCACCTCCGCTTCGATCATCTCGTGATAGAAGTCGTTGCCCTCGCGAGTGCGCTCGCCGACGCCGGCGAACACCGACAAGCCGGAGTGCTGGGTCGCGATGTTGTTGATCAGTTCCAGCATGTTCACGGTCTTGCCGACGCCGGCGCCGCCGAACAGGCCGATTTTTCCGCCCTTGGCGAACGGGCAGATGAGGTCGATGACCTTGATCCCGGTCTCGAGCAGTTCCACCGACGGCGACAACTCGTCGAACTTCGGCGCCGACTGGTGGATGGAGCGCAACTTGTCCGATTTGATCGGGCCGCCGTCGTCGATCGGCCGGCCGAGCACGTCCATGATGCGGCCGAGGGTGCCCAGGCCGACGGGAACCGAAATCGGCCCGCCGGTGTTATTCACCTTCATGCCGCGGCGCAGGCCGTCGGAGGATCCCAGCGCGATGCAGCGCACCACGCCGTCGCCGAGCTGCTGCTCGACTTCGAAGGTCAGGCCTTTTTCGACCAGGCCGCCCTCGCCCGTGTCGGCAAGCTTTAGCGCGTCATAGACTTTTGGCATCCCGTCGCGCGGGAATTCGATGTCGGTAACCGCGCCGACGCATTGAACAATGGTGCCTTGTGCTTGTGCCATGGTTCGTTCCTTTATACGGCGGCAGCGCCGCCCACGATTTCTGAAAGCTCTTTGGTGATGCCGGCCTGGCGGTTCTTGTTGTAGATCAGCGTCAGCTCGTCGATGAGGTCGCGCGCGTTGTCCGAGGCGGCCTTCATCGCCACCATGCGCGCCGACTGCTCGGAAGCCATGTTTTCGGCCACCGCCTGGAAAATGATCGCTTCGATGTAGCGCGTCATCACCTGGTCGAGGACCACCTTGGCTTCGGGCTCATACAGGTAGTCCCATACCGTCTCGGGCGCGCCAAGGCGCTCGCCCGCAAGGGGCAACAGCTGCTCCATGACCGGTTCCTGCTTCATGGTGTTGAGAAAGCGCGTGTAGCCGATCACCAGGCGGTCGAAACGATCCTTGGTATAGCTGTCGAGCATCACCTTGATGGTGCCGATCAGCTTGTCCATCTGCGGCCGGTCGCCGATCTGGATCGCGTGCGACACGATGTTCGCGCCCAGGCGCTGCATGAAGCCGAAACCCTTGTTGCCGATGCAGCAGACGTCGACCTCCTCGCCTTCCGTCTGCCATGCCTTGTACTGGTTCAGCACCATGCGCAGCAGGTTGGTGTTCAACGCGCCGCACAGGCCCTTGTCGGTGGTGATGACGATCAGTCCGACGCGCTTCACCGTGTCGCGGGCCACGAGGAACGGATGCCGGTATTCCGGGTTCGCGTGGCTGATGTGCGCCGCGACGTTGCGGATCTTCTCGCCGTAAGGGCGCGCCATGCGCATGCGCTCCTGCGCCTTGCGCATCTTGGAGGCGGCGACCATCTCCATCGCCTTGGTGATTTTCCGAGTGTTCTGCACACTCTTGATCTTCACCCGTATTTCTTTGGTGCCTGGCATGGCTTATCGGCCTAGTAGGAGCCGTTCTTCTTCCAGTCGGCAATCGCGCTCTTGAGCGCCTTTTCATCGTCCGCAGACAGGTCGGCCTTTTCCTCGACGCGCTTGATGAGGTCGGCGAACTTGGTTTTCACGTAGTCGCGCATCGAACGCTCGGCCGCAAGCGCCTTCTTCACATCGATGTCGTTGAAGAAGCCGTTATTGACGGCGAACAGCGTGACCGCCATTTCCCACACCTGCTGCGGATGGTATTGCGGCTGCTTCATGAGCTCGGTCACCATGCGGCCGAGTTCCAGCTGCTTGCGCGTGGCTTCGTCGAGGTCCGAGGCGAACTGCGCGAAAGCGGCGAGTTCGCGGTACTGCGCGAGAGCGAGGCGCACGCCGCCGCCCGTGTCCTTGCGTTTCATGATCTTGGTCTGCGCCGCGCCGCCGACCCGGGATACCGAGACGCCGGCATTGATCGCAGGCCGGATGCCGGCGTTGAAAAGATCGGTTTCCAGGAAGATCTGGCCGTCTGTAATCGAGATCACGTTGGTCGGCACGAAGGCGGTGACGTCGCCCGCCTGCGTTTCGATGATCGGCAGCGCGGTGAGCGAACCGGTCTTGCCCTTGACCGCGCCCTTGGTGAACTTTTCGACATAGGCCGGGTTCACGCGAGCGGCGCGCTCGAGCAATCGGCTGTGCAGGTAGAACACGTCGCCCGGATAGGCTTCGCGGCCGGGCGGGCGGCGCAGCAGCAGCGATACCTGGCGGTACGCCCAGGCCTGTTTGGTCAAGTCGTCGTAAATGATGAGTGCGTCCTGGCCGCGGTCGCGGAAATACTCGCCCATGGTGCAGCCGGAGTACGGCGCGATGAACTGCATCGCCGCGGATTCCGACGCGGTGGCCGCGACGATGATGGTATAGGCCATGGCGCCGTGCTCTTCGAGCTTGCGCACCACGTTGGCCACCGTCGAGGCCTTCTGCCCGATCGCGACATAAACGCAGAACAGGTCCTTGCCCTTCTGATTGATGATGGTATCGACCGCCACCGCCGTCTTGCCGGTCTGCCGGTCGCCGATGATCAGTTCGCGCTGGCCGCGCCCGACCGGCACCATGGCGTCAATCGCCTTGAGTCCGGTCTGCACCGGTTGCGATACCGACTGCCGCGCGATCACGCCCGGCGCCACTTTCTCGATCACGTCGGTCAGCTTGGCGTTGATCGGCCCCTTGCCGTCGATCGGCGCACCCAGCGAGTTGACGACGCGGCCCAGCAATTCGGGCCCGATCGGCACCGACAGGATCTTGCCGGTGCACTTGACCGTGTCGCCCTCGGTGATGTGCTCATATTCGCCCAGGATCACCGCGCCGACGGAGTCGCGCTCGAGGTTGAGGGCAAGGCCGAAGGTGTTCTTCGGGAATTCCAGCATTTCGCCCTGCATCACGTCGGAGAGGCCGTGCACGCGGCAGATGCCGTCGGTCACCGATACCACGGTGCCCTGCGTGCGCATCTGTGCGCCGGCGTCCATGTTCTGGATCCGGCTCTTGATGAGTTCCGAAATTTCGGACGGGTTGAGTTGCATGACTACTCCTTAACTTTTCAGTGCATTTTCCAGCGCGCCCAGCTGGGCGCGCGCGGAACCGTCGATAACCTGGTCGCCGATCGCGATCTTCACGCCGCCGATGAGCGCCGTGTCGACGCTGACCCGCGCCCTGACCTTGCGGCCGGTCTTTTTTTCCAGTCGCGCCACCAGGTCGGCGAGCTGCGCCTGGTCCATGTCGAACGCGGTGGTGATCTCTGCCTCGACCACGCCTTCGCGCTCGTTCTTCAGCGCCTCGTACTGGCTGCGGATTTCGGCCAGCACGTCGAGCCTGCCGTTCTCGGCCAGCAGCCGCACGAAATTCTCGGTCTCGCCGCTGAGCTTGCCCGAGAGGATGCCGATGATCAGCCCGGCAACCTTGGCGGCGGGAATATTCGGATCGCCGATCGCGGCGCGCACGCGCTCGTCGGCCGCCACGGCCGACAGGTTGGCAATCGCCGCCGCCCAGTCTGCGAGCTTGCCCTGCGCGTCGGCAAGCCTGAACGCGGCTTCCGCATAGGGACGGGCAATGGTGCTCGGTTCAGCCATCAGAGTTGCTTCTTGATTCCTTCAAGAAGCTCGGCGTGCGCCTTGGCATCCACCTCGCGGCGCAGGATCTTCTCCGCGCCGGCGACTGCCAGGGCGGCCACCTGCTCGCGCAACTGTTCTCTTGCGCGCTGCGCCTCCTGCTGGATATCGGCCTTGGCGGCGGCCTTTTCGCGATCGCCTTCCGCCTTGGCCGCGACCTTTGCCTCCTCCACCACCTGCGAGCCGCGTTTCTCCGCCTGCGCGACGATCTCGGCGGCGCGGGCGCGCGCTTCCTGGATCGCCTGCTCGGCCTGCTTGCTCGACACCTCGAGCGATTTCTTGCCCTGCTCGGCAGCCGCCAGGCCGTCGGCAATCTGCTTCTGGCGCGCTTCGATGGCGCGCAGCAGCGGCGGCCAGACGAATTTGACCGTGAACCAGATGAACGCCGTAAAGACGATCGCCTGGGCGAACAGCGTGAAATTGATGTTCATGCTTCCCCCTGCTTCCCGTTAGCGGGAGCTGCCGGCGCTCAGCCGAGCTTGCCGAGGAGCGGGTTGCCGGTGGCGAACCACAAGGCAAGGCCCACGCCGATGATGAACGAGGCGTCGATCAGGCCCAGCAGCAGGAAGACCTTGGCCTGCAGCGAATCGGTGAGCTCGGGCTGGCGCGCCGCCGCCTCGAGGAAGCGGGAGCACATGATGCCGACGCCGACGCAGGCGCCGAGTGCGCCCAAGCCGATCATCAGGCCGATGCCGATCCCGGTGTAAGCCTGGACCATGGCGATGAGTTGCATTTTTTCCATTGTGACTCCCTTTCTTCGCGAAAAGACGGTGTGATTAGTGGTGTTCGTGCGCCATCGAGATATAGACGATGGTCAGCATCATGAAAATGTAGGCCTGCAGGACAACGATCAGGATGTGGAAGATGGCCCAGAGCAGCCCGAAAAAGGAGCCGAAGATTGTTCCCACGAGGCCGGTCGCGGCCCAGGTCCACAACAGCAGGAAGATGAGCTCGCCTGCGTACATGTTGCCGTACAACCGCAGCGAATGCGACAGGGGCTTGGAAAGGTATTCGATCGCGTTGAACAGCAGGTTGAGCGGGAACACCTTGCCGCCAAATGGCGAGCAGAACAGCTCGTGCATCCAGCCACCCCAGCCCTTGGCGGCGACCGAGAAATACAGCATCAGGAACCAGACCGTCAGCGCGAGCGCAAAGGTGGTGTTGACGTCCGCGGTCGGCACGATGCGAAAGCCGTGTTCGGAAATGTGGTGGGTACCAAGCGCAATGATGTCGACGGGCAGGAAGTCCATCGCATTCATGAGCAGCACCCAGACGAATACCGTGAGCGCGGCGGGCGCGACGAACGCGTTGCGGTCGCCGTGCCGGAAGATGCCTCGCGCCTGTTCGTCGACGAATGCGACCAGCACCTCGACGAACGCCTGGCGCTTGTTCGGCACGCCGGAGGTCGCGCCGCGCACGATCCACCACATCAAGCCGATGCCCACGAAGCCGAGCAGGATCGCCACCGCGACGGAATCCAGATGCAGGGTCCAGAAGCCGCCATCGCCCAGGAACGGCCTGGCGTCATGGGTCAGGTGGTGACCGATGTAGGCGGTGGGATCGAGTTCTTTGCCGGCGGCCATCAGGTTCTGGGCTGGTTATGTTCGCGCACGAAAAACGCCATCGAGAAGATCACGGCCGTCACAACGAATGATCCAAGAAATGCGGGCACTACGACCTCCGCGTAGACGACCAGTACGATCCCCAGGAGGCAGGCGATCACGCCAAGCTTGACGCCCTCGGCCTTGAGCGCGATCACCAGAACTCCCCCTGCGGACTCCCCCTTGCCAGTCGCTGCGACCAATCCCGACACCCACCCCGCGCAGACGCTGACCGCACCGCCGAGGCCCGCGGACAGGGCGCCGTGCACCCCGCCCAGAACCCCGGCCAACAGCGTCAGAGCGGCGGTGACAAGCAACTGCCACCGCAGTACGGTACGAATCGGCTTGCTCAGCAAGCAGGAACCTTCAATTTCAGCTCCCGCCCTCGGCAAAACGTTGAAATTATATTGGGAACGCGCACTACGGGTCAACGTGCTGCATTGCAAAATTCGATCATTGGCGTCAGCGGAGCTTTTTCAACAGCCGGTCGAGGTGGTCGAGTCCCGAATAGCTGACGACGATCGTGCCGCTGCCCTTGCGCCCCGGCCGGATCTGCACGGTGGTCCCCAGGCGCTGCGAAATCTCCTCCTCCAGACGCGCGATATCCCGATCCGTCTTCGGTTTCCGGCGCGCCGCAGTTCCTCGCGCCAGGCGCGCAGCCAGGGCTTCGCTTTCGCGCGCTGACAAGCCTTGCGCGACGATGCGGTTTGCAGCCTCGATCTGGCGCGCGCCATCAAGGGCCAGCAGTGCGCGCGCATGGCCCATGTCGATGGTTCCCTGCATCAGCATCGCCTGCACCGGCTTGGCGAGTTTCAATAGCCGCAGCAGGTTTGTTGTGGCGCTGCGCGAGCGGCCGACGGCGTCGGCTGCCTGCTCATGGGTCATGCGAAATTCGTCGATCAGGCGCTGCAGGCCCGCAGCTTCCTCGATGGGGTTCAGATCCTCGCGCTGGATGTTCTCGATCAAGGCCATCGCGAGCGCTGCACTGTCCTGCACGTCGCGCACCAGCGCGGGAACCTCGGTGAGGCCCGCGAGCTGCGCTGCGCGCCAACGCCGTTCGCCGGCGATCAGTTCATATTGGTCACGGCCGTTCGAGGAACCCACGGGCCGCACCAGCAGGGGCTGCATGAGTCCTTGCGCCCGTATCGAGGCCGCGAGTTCGGCGAGGGACTGCTGGTCCATTCGCGTGCGGGGCTGGTATTTGCCCGGACGGATCGCCGCTACGGGCAGTGTCGCCATCGCATCTTTTCGAGATCCCGATTCGTCCCCGCCGAGCAGCGCGTCCAGGCCGCGTCCAAGACCTCCTTTGGGCTTGCTCATGCGTAACCTCTCAGAATCTCCTCGGTAAGCGCGACGTAGGCCTGCGCACCCTTGGACGATTTATCCCAGACAACAGCGGGAGCGCCGTAGCTCGGAGCTTCGGCAAGCCGCACGTTGCGCGGCACCAGCGTGCGGTAGACCTTGTCGCCGAAGTGCTGTTCGAGCTGCTGGGAAACCTGGTTTGCGAGCGTGTTGCGCGGATCGAACATGGTGCGCAAGAGACCCGCGATTTCGAGGCGCGGGTTGAGATTGGAACGCACGCGCTTGATGGTGCCGACTAGGTCGGATAATCCTTCCAGGGCGTAGTACTCGCACTGCATCGGGATCAGCACCTGCTCGGCAGCCGCGAACGCGTTGACCGTGAGCAGGCTCAGCGAGGGTGGGCAATCGATCAGGATGAAATCGTATTCGCCGGCGATCCGGTCAAGCGCGGCGCGCAGCCGGCCTTCGCGATTCGGCAGCGCCACCAGTTCCACTTCCGCGCCTGCGAGCTCCCGGTTGGCGGGGATGAGGTCGTACCCGCTGTCGACCCGCACACGGATGTTCGCCGCGTCTCCAAGGCCGAGCAGTACGTGATAGATGGTGCGCTCGAGCTTGCTCTTGTTCACACCGCTGCCCATCGTTGCGTTGCCCTGCGGATCTAGGTCCACGAGCAGCACGCGGCGGCCCGACTGCGCCATGCCGGCGGCGAGATTGACGCTGGTCGTGGTCTTGCCGACACCGCCCTTCTGGTTCGCGACCGCGAGAATGCGCGCCACTCTCAGGATCCGATCCGGCAAAGGACGAGGTGGCGTTCGGCGTCAAGCAGCGGCACCTTGAGATGCCGTACCTCGCGGCAATCGCAATCAAGCGGCACCCGCGCCAATTCGTCGCGCGGATAGATGCCTTTCATTGCGGCCAGAACGCCCGTCGGCGCCGCCAGATGGCGGCAGCAGGCAAGAAAATCCACCAGGCTCGCAAAGCCGCGCGAGATCACCACCGCAAAGCGCTCGGCGGGTCGCCATTCCTCCGCGCGGCCGACGTGCACTGTCGCATTGCTCAAGCCCAGCTCGATCACGGCCTGGCGCAGGAACGCGCCTTTCTTTTCGCTGGCGTCGTTCAAGGTGACGCGCCGCTCGGGCTCGGCGATGGCAATCGGAATCCCGGGCAAGCCCCCGCCCGAACCGACATCGGCAAGCGTCCCTGTGCGCTCAGAAAGATCGGGCAGCACGGCAAGCGAATCCAGCACGTGGTGACTTACCGCATGAAGGGGATCGCGGATCGCCGTGAGGTTGTAGGTCTTGTTCCACTTCGCAAGCAGTCCGAGATAAGCCATCAGCTTCGCAGGCGCATCAGCAGGCAGAGTCAATGCAAGTTCGCCCAGTCCGCGGTCGAGCGCGGCCTTGGGCGTCATGCACTCAGCTTGCGTCGTGGATCCTGCTTGCCGGTCTTTGCGCCGATGCGCTTCAGGTGCACCAGCAGGAGCGAAACCGCGGCTGGGGTGACACCGGAAATGCGCGCCGCCTGGCCGATGGTCTGCGGCCGCTGGCGAGCCAGCGTCTGGCGAACTTCGTTCGACAAGCCTCGCACATGTGCATAGTCCAGCCCCGGAGGCAGAAGCATGGATTCCTGGCCTTCACGACGGCCAACTTCGTCCTGCTGGCGCGCGATATAGCCTTGGTACTTGGCTTGAATCTCAACCTGCTCCTCCACGGATGAATCGTCTATGCCGTTGCCAGAAGCCGAGATTAGAGAAAGCGAGCGATAGCTAACATTTGGCCGACGCAATAGTTCATGCAGCGTGTATTCCCGTTCGATGGCTTGGCCGAGCACGGGTATCGCGATTTCTGCGGGCAGCGATTTTGGGTTGACCCAAGTCGACTTTAGCCGCTCGGTTTCGCGCGCGACTGCATCCCGCTTGCGGCTGAAAGCTGTCCACCGAACGTCGTCGATCAACCCCAGCTTGCGGCCAGCCTCCGTGAGTCGGAGATCTGCGTTATCTTCGCGCAGCATCAGCCGGTACTCGGCGCGGCTGGTGAACATGCGATACGGCTCGCTGACACCCCGCGTAACGAGATCGTCGACCAGGACGCCCAGATAGGCCTCGTCCCGGCGCGGACACCAGCTCGCCTTGCCCTGCGCCTGCAGTCCTGCGTTCAACCCGGCCAGCAGCCCCTGGGCGGCCGCCTCTTCATAACCTGTCGTGCCGTTGATCTGGCCGGCGAAGAACAGGCCGGCAATCGTTTTCGTCTCCAGTGAAGACTGCAGGTTGCGCGGATCGAAATAGTCGTACTCGATGGCATATCCGGGCCGCAGCAAATGCGCGTTCTCGAGGCCGCGGATGGTGCGCACCAGTTCGAGTTGAATGTCGAAAGGCAGGCTGGTGGAAATACCGTTCGGATAGATCTCGCGCGTCGTCAGTCCCTCGGGCTCGAGGAAGATTTGATGCCCCGTCTTGCCGGCGAAGCGGTGGATCTTGTCCTCGATCGATGGGCAGTAGCGCGGGCCGACGCCCTGGATGACACCCGTGAACATGGGCGAGCGATCCAGCGCCCCACGGATGATTTCGTGCGTGCGCTCGTTGGTATGCGTCACCCAGCACGGCAATTGGCGCGGATGCATGTCGCGCCGGCCGAGGAAAGAGAACACGGGCTCGGGAACATCCCCGGGCTGGGTCTCCATGACCGAGAAGTCGACGGTATTGCCGTCGAGCCGCGGCGGAGTGCCGGTCTTCAGGCGCCCGACCGGAAGCTTCATTTCGCGGAGGCGCGCGGCGAGCGTGACGGATGCGGGATCGCCCGCACGCCCGGCCTGATAGCTTTGCAGCCCGACATGGACCAAGCCGGACAGGAAGGTCCCGGCGGTGAGCACGACGGCACGGCCGCGGAAGCGCAATCCGATCTGGGTCACGACACCCGCCACCCGATCTCCGTCGAGCAGGATGTCGTCCACCGCCTGCTGAAATAGCGTCAGGTTCGGCTGATTCTCGAGCCGGCTGCGGATTGCGTGCCGGTAGAGGAGGCGATCAGCCTGGGCACGCGTCGCGCGGACCGCCGGTCCTTTGGAGGAATTCAGGGTGCGGAACTGGATCCCTGCTTCATCCGTGGCGAGTGCCATTGCACCGCCCAGCGCGTCCACTTCCTTTACGAGGTGACCCTTGCCGATGCCGCCGATGGAAGGGTTGCAGGACATCTGGCCCAGCGTTTCGATGCTATGCGTAAGCAACAGCGTCTTGCAGCCGATCCGGGCTGCCGCCAGCGCGGCTTCGGTGCCGGCATGGCCGCCGCCAATGACGATCACGTCGAATTCGGTCGGAAATTGCATCGGGGTGGTGTGGCGCGCCGAATGATACGTGAATGTTCCACGTGAAACTAGGCGAACCGGAATCAGCACCGATGTTTCACGTGGAACCACTTGAACTTAGCGCATTGCTGCGCCGCAGCATACCGCGTCCGTGTGCGACAATCCGCCGCCTTTTTGGGCACTTCCCGGGGTTGGCCTCCAGCGTGATCTCTTTCGCCCGTTATTCCGACCTGCTAGCGCAGCCTGAGCTACGAGCCGCGATCGCCGCGTCTGTCCTGGGCCGGCTGCCGATCGGCATTACGGGCCTGGCGATCCTGATGCTGGCGCAAGACACGACCGGCTCCTTTGGCATGGGCGGCGCAGTAGCCGCCTGTTATGTCGCCGGTCTCGCTCTCTTCGCACCGCTGCTCGGCAGGCTGATCGATCGCTACGGACCCAGGCTCACTTTGCTTGGCTGTGCCTTCTGCTTCCCCGCGACCCTGGCAGGACTGGTGGCCGCGCTGGCGGCACCGGCGCCGATGTGGCTTGCCTTCACCCTTGCTGTCGCAACTGGAGTGTTCTTTCCGCCGATCACGGTGTGCATGCGGACCTTTTTCAAACAACGCCTGCACGACCAGACGCTGCTCGCGACTGCTTATTCGCTCGAGTCGGTATTGATCGAACTGATTTTCATCCTCGGTCCGGTGCTGGTGGCGATCTTCGTGGCTCTTGCTTCTTCGGCGGCGGCAGTGCTGTTTGCCGGCGCCTGCGGCTGCGTCGGCACACTGCTCTTCGAACGCTCGCAGGCGCTGAGGCAATGGCGCATTGAAGCGCGCGGACACCCGAGTCTATTCGGTCCGCTGGCCGAACCTGGTTTTGTACCCCTGCTCGTCGTGATCCTCTGCTACGCGTCGGCCTTCGGCCTGGTGGAGATCGGCACCACCGCCTACGCAACAGAAGCGGGCGAGCCGGCGCTCGCCGGCGTCCTTCTCGGCATCATGAGCATCGGCAGCGCCGCTGGAGGCCTGGTCTACGGCAGTCGCAGCTGGCGCCTGCCACTTGCGCGGCAGTTTCCGCTCATGCTGGGACTGATGGGATTGGGCGTAGCGCCTCTGGCGTTGCTATCCGCCCCCTGGGGATTCGGTCTCTGGTGCCTGGTCGCAGGTATCGCGATGGCGCCCGCACTGATCATGCAATCAATGCTGGTGGCGGGACATTCGCGACCGGAGCACTCGACCGAAGCGTTCACCTGGTCATCCACCGGACTGCTCGCGGGCGTTGGCGCCGGACTGACGATCGGTGGCGCCCTGCTCGAGCACGCCAGATCGCCGGTGGTGTTTACGACGGCTGGGCTGGTGGCAATCGCCGCAGGATCGCTGGCCCTGCTGCTGGTGCGGACGCGATAGGAATTACGCGGCGAGCTTCTGGTGCATGCTGCCGCGGCGCGTCTCGAGCGCTGGCGGCAGATGCCCGGCGAGCTTGCCAAAAAGCTCGTCGTGCGATTTCAGTTCCTCGCCCCAGGCTTTCTCATCGACGCGGGCGATCTCCTCGTAGCGGGCGCGGTCGAACTTCTCCAGTCCGACCCAGCTCAGGTCCTCGAACCCGGGAATCACGCCCAGAGCCGTATCGATCCCCTGCGCGCGGCCGGCACAGCGATCAACGATCCATTTCAGGACGCGCATGTTCTCGGCGAAGCCGGGCCAGATGAATTTGCCGTTCGCATCCTTCCTGAACCAATTGACGCGGAATATTCTTGGCGGGCGCGCCACGGCCTTGCCGACCTTGAGCCAGTGGGAGAAATAATCGCCCATGTGGTAGCCGCAAAAAGCGAGCATCGCCATCGGGTCGCGGCGCACCACGCCGACCTTACCCGTGATGGCGGCAGTGGTCTCCGAGCCCAGGGTCGCGCCCATGTAGACGCCGTCTTCCCAGCTCGGGGCCTCGACCACCAGCGGCACGGTCGAGGAACGCCGGCCGCCGAAGATGAACGCTGAAATCGGCACGCCCTCGGGATCTTCCCAGCGCGCATCCATTGACGGACATTGAGAAGCAGCCACCGTGAAGCGCGCGTTCGGATGGGCCGCCACGCGGCCGCAGCCCGGCGCCCACTCCTTGCCCTGCCAGTCAGTCAGGCGCGCCGGCGCTTCCTTGGTCATGTCCTCCCACCACACGTCGCCCTCGGGAGTCATCGCCACGTTGGTGAAGATGACGTTCTCGCGCAGCGTTTTCATCGCGTTCGGATTGGTCGCCTGGGAGGTACCCGGCGCAACGCCGAACAGGCCCGCCTCAGGGTTGATGGCGTAGAAACGCCCATCCGGCCCCGGCTTGATCCAGGCAATATCCTCGCCGATGGTGGTCACTTTCCACCCGGCAAAAGCCGCCGGCGGAATCAGCATCGCGAAATTGGTCTTGCCGCAAGCGCTCGGAAATGCCGCCGACACATAGTGCTTCTCGCCCTCGGGGGACTCGACCCCGAGGATCAGCATGTGTTCGGCAAGCCAGCCCTCGTCGCGCGCCATGACCGAGGCGATGCGCAGCGCAAGGCATTTCTTGCCGAGCAGCGCATTGCCGCCATAGCCGGAGCCAAAGGACCAGATTTCGCGCGCTTCCGGGAACTGCACGATCCACTTCTCTTTCTCATTGCACGGCCAGGCGACGTCCTTCGCGCCCGGAGCGAGCGGCGCGCCAACCGAATGCACGCAGGGCACGAACATTCCGTCCTCGCCGAGATGGTCGACCACCGCGCGGCCCATGCGCGTCATCAACTTCATGTTGACCACGACGTAGGCGGAGTCGGACAACTCGACGCCGATCTGCGCGATGTGGGAGCCGATCGGACCCATTGAGAAGGGCACGACATAGAGCGTGCGTCCGCGCATGCAACCATCGAACAGACGTCCGAGCGTCGCGCGCATCTCGGCCGGCTCGATCCAATTATTGGTCGGTCCGGCATCATCCTTGCGGTTCGAACAGATGAAGGTCCGGTCTTCCATCCGCGCCACATCCGTGGGATGGGAGCGCGCAAGATAGCTTCCCGGCCGCAGCTTTTCGTTCAGCTTGACCAGGGTGCCGCTATTTACCAGTTCACCGCACAACCGGTCGTACTCCGCTTGGGAACCGTCGCACCAGACCACGCGGTCCGGCTTCGTCAGGCGCGCAATTTCGGCCACCCAGTCGCGCAGCTTCCGGTGACGCACCCAATCGGGCGCCGCGAAGGCTTCAGACGTGGGCGTGTGGCGGTCGTTCATCAAGCAAACTCCTGGAAAAACAAAACGGCCCTGGGCAGCGCCCGGGCCGATGGGATCCTCTTGGGAAGCGATTTTACCGCGCCAAAACACGACCGGTAGTTACAGATTATTTTCCTTTATTTCCAGTGTGATAGTCATCACCTGGCGGGGTGCCTCCGCGCTCATTTGCCGATGCAGAAGCGCGAGAAAATCTCCCCGAGCAGGTCGTCCGCGCTGACCTGCCCCGTAATCCCGCCCAGCGCCTCCTGCGCGAGGCGCAGCTCCTCGGCGAAAAACTCCCAGTGCGCCGCCTGCGCCTCAGCTGCGTCCAGATGGGCGCGCGCAAGTTCGAGCGCCCGCAAGTGCCGTTCGCGCGCGAGAAACACCGACTCGCCACGCGAACTCCAGCCCGCGGCGTCAAGCAATGCCGCGCGCAGCGCATCGAGCCCAGCGCCGGTTTTCGCCGACACATGGATGGCGTCGCCCCGCTCTCCCTCTGCCGTACCAGGCACGAGGTCGATTTTGTTCACGACCGTAATGCGCTGGCCTGCGGCGGGCAGCGGTTCTGCCGGCGGCAACGGGTTGGCCGCATCGAGCACTACCAGTACCAGGTCCGCGCGCGCCATCTCGCTGCGCGCGCGCTCCATGCCGATCCGTTCCACCGCGTCAGGCGACGTGTGCAAGCCCGCGGTATCGACGATCACGATGGGCACGCCCTCGATCTGGATGGATTCCCGCAACGCGTCGCGTGTCGTGCCCGGCACTGCAGTAACGATCGCGCGCTCTTCCCCCGCAAGGCGATTCAGCAGGCTCGACTTCCCTACATTGGGTCGTCCAGCCAGCACCACATGAATGCCGCTGCGCAACAGACTGCCCTGCCTGCTTTTCGCCAGCACCTCGTGCAACGCGGCGGCAACGCGCGCGAGGCGCGCCTGCGCGTCGGTGCGATGCAGGCTGTCGATGTCGTCTTCGGGGAAATCGAGCATCGCTTCGGTGAGCGCGCGCAGCTCCGTGAGTTGCGCGACCAGGTCGCGGATCGCCGCGGAGAACTCGCCGCCGAGCGAGCGTAACGCAGAGCGCGCTGCCTCCTGGCTCGCCGCGTCGATGAGATCGGCGACCGCTTCGGCCTGGGCAAGATCCATCCTGCCATTGAGGAACGCACGCCGGGTGAATTCACCGGGATTGGCGAGGCGCGCGCCGGCGTCCAGCGCGGCGCGCAGGACCGCGAGCATCACCACCGGCCCGCCGTGGCCCTGCAGTTCCAGCACGGGCTCCCCCGTATAGGAATGCGGGGCCTTGAAGTAGAGGGCAATCCCCAGGTCCAGTTTTTCGCCCTGCGCATCACGAAAGGCGCGCACCACGGCGAATCTGGGTTCTGGCAGCCCGCCGATCAGTGCACGCGCCACCAGCGGCACGGCACCGCCGGAAACGCGCACGATTCCGATGCCACCGCGGCCAGCCGGTGTGGCAATGGCGGCGATGGTGTCGGGGGCGTCCGGGTCTGTCCTTAGGTCACCGCTTGGCATGGGCAGGTTTGTCGCGGTCGAACATGCGCTGGATCTGCCATTGCTGAAGGATGGATAGGATGTTGTTGACCAGCCAGTACAGTACCAGTCCAGCCGGGAAGAAAAAGAAGAAGACGCTGAAAATGAAAGGCATGAACTGCATCACCTTCGCCTGCACCGGATCGGGCGGCACCGGATTCAGCCGCGTCTGGATGATCATCGTAATGGTCATCAGGATCGGCAGCACGTAGTACGGATCCAGCGCCGACAGGTCATGGATCCAGAGCATGAAGGGCGCATGGCGCAACTCGATCGCCGCGAGCAGCACCCAGTACAAGGCGATGAACACCGGGATCTGGACCAGGATCGGGAAGCAGCCGCCCAGCGGGTTGATCTTCTCGGTCTTGTAGAGCTCCATCATCGCCTGGTTCATCCGCGCGCGGTCGTGCTCGTACATTTCGCGGATCTTGGTCATGCGCGGCGTGATCAGTTTCATCTTCGCCATCGACTTGTAGCTTGCGGCCGAAAGAGGGAAAAACACGAGCTTGATCGTCACGGTGAGCAGGATGATGGCGACGCCCCAGTTGCCGCTCAGGCCGTGAAACTTCTCCAGCAGCCAGAAGAGCGGCCAGGCAATGATCGTCAGCCAGCCGTAGTCGACCACCAGGTCGAAGCCCGGCGCAACCGCGGCCAGGCGACTCTTCTCTTGCGGCCCGGCATAAAGTGACACCGACGTCGTAACGGTCGCCCCGGGCGCGACCTCGCCGAGGGGCAAACGCACATATCCGGAGTAAAGACCGTCTTCCCGTTTTAGAACCTCGTAGCCGCGCGCGGCGCCGGCAGGCGGAATCCATCCGGCGACGAAATAGTGCTGCACGTAGGCAAGCCAGCCATCCTTCGCCTGCTTGATGTAGTCGGCCTTTCCCTTGTCCACGTCCGGGAGCTGCACCTTCTCGAATTTCTTCTCCTCGGTGTAAACCGCGTATCCGTTGAAACTTTGCGCGCCGAAGGTGGAGGCCACCGCATTGCTGTTGGCCGAGGATTTCCCATCGTGCGTGAGTTGAAAATAAGTCGCCAATGTCGCCGGCGCTGGGCCGCCATTCTTCACTTCAATCGTCACGTCAATGAGGTAGCTGTCGCGCTTGAAGCGGTATACCTTGGTGACTGAAAGCCCGTCCTTGCCCTGCGCGGCCAGCCGCACTTCCAGCGCATCCTGACCAGCAGCGAGCGTCACGCTTCCGGGCTGCAGGCTCCAGAGTGTGCGGTGATTGGGCCCCTCGTCTCCGGTCAACCCGCTCTGCGCTTCATAGTGGTGCTCCGTGCCAAGCAGCACGAAATTATCCGGCGAATCCTTGTCCCCCTTGTGCTTGAGAAGTTCGATACGCTTCAGGGTGGCGCCGAGCGTGTCGATTTCAGCGACGACGAGGTCCGTGCGCACGACGATCGTCTCGCCCTTGATGGCGGCCACGGCCGCACCCGGAACCTTGCCGCTCGCGCTGGCCGGCGCCACCTGCGACGCCGCCTGCTTTTCGCCAGCCTTGCCGGCTGGCGCCGGAGCGGCAGGGACGGACGACACCTGCGCCTGCGGGGCCGGCTTTGGACGATGATCCTTTTCCCACGCGTCCCACAACATCAGCAGCGAGAAACCGAAAACGAAAAACAGAATGAGGCGCTGCGTATCCATTATTGTTGCCCTTGCACCGGCATGTGCGCCTCGGTCCCCACTGCTGGAACCGGGTCGAAGCCGCCGGCATGCCACGGCCCGCAACGGCACAGGCGTCGCGCCGCAAGCCATCCGCCGCGCAATGCGCCGTGATCCTGCAGGGCTTGTTCTGCGTATGCCGAGCAGCTGGGGTAGAACCTGCACGCCTGCGGCAACAAGGGACTGACGAAGTACCGGTAGGCCCGGACCAGGGCCCGCAGCGCATATTTGGGTGCCACGATCATTGCTTCATTCCCGAAAAGAGTTCGCGCAACCTGGCGCGCATTTCGGCGCCCGGCCTGCCGCCGTAGGGCGGACGCACAAGCACGTCAACCGGTCCAAGGGTGGCGTGCTCCAGCCGGAATGCTTCGCGGATACAGCGTTTGATTCCATTGCGCACGGTAGCCCTTGCAGCGTGCTTGCGTGAGATAAGGATGCCAAGCCGCGCCGGCCCATGCGCTCGCGTCAGGAAGAAAATCGTGAAGCCCGACCGGCTCTTGCGAGAACCTTCGCGCAGCAATTGCTCGAAATCGGCTTTCCTGACGAGCCGCCGGTCGGCGCCGAGCCCGAAGCGCGACTGGCGTGCCTGCCCGGGGTTCCGCAGCACGCCGGACTCGGGCCTACACGGCGAGACGCTTGCGCCCCTTCGCCCGTCGCGCGCGCAGCACCGCCCGACCGTTGGCGGTGCGGCTGCGCACCAGAAAGCCGTGCGTTCGCGCGCGTCGCGTCTTGGATGGCTGGTAGGTTCGCTTCTGCTTCATTTGCCCGCTCGATCGGAAAAAGGGCGGTATTAGAGCCCGCGCGTTGAAGCCTTGTCAAATCTACTTTTTTTGTTGCCGGCGCTGTGGATAACGCGATTCGGAAAGGGTAAAATCGGGGCTCACGGGCGCTCTCAAAAAAGCCTAAGCACAGCCTCCAACCCAGCGCGCAAGGAATACGCTCGAAGATGCACAATCTCTGGCACGCTTGCCTGCGCCGACTGGAGCAGGAAGTGCCCGCGCAGCAGTTCAGTACCTGGATCCGCCCCCTGTCGCCCGAATCCAGCGCGGCGGATTCCGGCACCCTCGTCCTGACCGCCCCAAACCGCTTTGTCCTCGACCTGGTGCGCGAGCGTTTCCTCGCCAGGATCGCGCGCCTTGCTGCGGAACTGGGTGGACGGGAAATCGACGTGAAACTGGTGCTGGCAGCGGCCCTGGCGGCTGACGCTGCGCCGCGAGCGCCGGCGGCGGGCCATCGCGCCGCGCCCCCTGTGACGCCGGATCGCGCGCGCCTCAATCGAAATTTCAATTTCGACAATTTCGTCACCGGCAAGGCCAACCAGCTCGCTCGCGCCGCCGCCTTGCAGGTCGCGGAAAACCCGGGAATATCCTACAACCCGCTGTTCATCTATGGTGGCGTGGGCCTGGGCAAGACGCACCTGGTGCAGGCCATCGGCAACCATCTGTGCAGCCTGCGGCCGCAGGCGCGGGTCCGGTACATCCACGCCGAGCAGTACGTGACCGACGTGGTGCGCGCCTACCAGCAGAAATCGTTCGAGGAATTCAAGCGCTACTACCATTCGCTCGATCTGCTCTTGATCGACGACATCCAGTTCTTCTCCAACAAGGACCGCACCCAGGAGGAGTTCTTCTACGCCTTCAACGCGCTGGTCGAGGCCCACAAGCAGATCGTGATCACCTGCGACACCTACCCGAAGGAAATCGCCGGCATGCAGGAGCGCCTGATTTCGCGCTTCGGCTGGGGCCTGACGGTCGCGATCGAGCCGCCGGAGCTCGAGATGCGCGTCGCCATCGTGCTGAAGAAAGCTGAAGCCGACGCGCTGGACCTGGCCGAAGGCATCGCGTTCTTCATCGCCAAGCACATTCGCTCCAATGTGCGCGAACTCGAGGGGGCGCTGAAGAAGGTGCTCGCGTTTGCCCGGTTCACCGGGCGCGAGCTTTCGCTTGAACTGGCGCGCGAGGCGTTGCGCGACATCATCCATGTGGCAAACCGCCAGATCAACGTCGAGGGAATCCAGAAAACGGTCGCGGAATACTTCAAGATCAAGATTTCCGACATGCACTCGAAGCGCCGCAACCGGAATATCGCGCGGCCGCGGCAGGTGGCGATGGCGCTCGCCAAGGACCTCACCCAGATGAGCCTGCCGGAAATCGGCGAGGCTTTCGGCAATCGCGACCACACCACTGTGCTGCACGCCTGCCGCACGATTGCGTCCCTGCGCAAGAAGGATATCGGCCTGAACCGGGACTACCACCTTCTTGAGCAGGTACTCAAGGGATGAAGCTGTGCAAATGAAAGGGACGGTTTGTGCATAAGACCCCGTTCCTGGATTTGCCCCCGAAACGCCGCACAACGGTACACAGCCTTGCGCACAGCTTGCGCACGGCCTGGCGGCAAGGCAAGTGCCGGATTGCGGAAGCTTTTCCCTGTTATACAGACAGCGCCGTGGCTCTATTAGTTACTACTAGGTATTTATAAAGAAAAGAAGGAACAACAATGGTTCTAGTCAAAGCCAAACGCGATGAACTGCTCGGACCGTTAGCCGCCGTCAGCGGCATCATCGAGCGGCGCCACACGCTGCCGATCCTCTCGAATGTTCTCATCGAACGCGGACCCGGCGCGCTTTCCTTCCTGGCAACCGACATTGAAATCCAGATAACGTCGCGCGGCACGGTCGAGCCGGCCGGCGAAGCGCGTTCATTGACCGTGGGCGCGCGCAAGCTCGTGGATATCCTCCGGGCACTCCCAGAGGGAGCGGAAGTCACGCTGCAGCAGCAGGAAAAGAGGCTGCTGGTCAAGGCCGGCAAGAGCAAATTCATCCTGCAGACGCTGCCGGCGGAGGATTTTCCGCGCCTGGCGAAACCGGGCGGCGATGTCGCGCGCTTTTCCCTGAAACAGAAGGAATTCCGGCGGCTGCTTGGCCTGGTGCAGTATTCGATGGCGCAGCAGGATATCCGCTACTACCTCAACGGGCTGTTGATGGTGGTCGAGGAAAAGACATTGAAGCTCATCGCGACCGACGGACACCGGCTGGCGTTCACGTCGATGGCCCTCGACGCGAAATTGCCGCGCCAGGAGGTCATCGTGCCGCGCAAGACGGTCCTGGAACTCGGCAAGCTCCTGTCCGACAGCGACGCCGAGGTGCGCATCGAACTCTCGGCGACCCAGGCCTCGTTCTCCTTCGGTACGGTGGAACTGGTGTCGAAGCTGGTCGATGGGAAATTTCCGGATTACACGCGCGTGATCCCCGTCGGCCACAAGAACCAGCTCTCGATCGGGCGGGAGGTCCTGCGCCAGGCGCTGATGCGCGCCGCGATCCTGTCGAACGAGAAATTCCGCGGCGTGCGGTGGGTCCTGACCGACGGCAGCCTGAAGATCGTATCCTCGAATACCGAGCAGGAAGAAGCGGAGGAGGTACTCGAGGTCGGCTACAAGGGGGATGCGCTCGACATAGGTTTCAATGTCAATTATCTGCTCGATGTACTGAACAACGTGGCGGGCAGCGAGGTCGAATGCAGGTTCGGCGATGCCGCCTCCAGCGCGCTGCTCAGCTTTCCATCCGAAGCCGATTTCAAGTATGTCGTCATGCCGATGAGGATCTAACGGTGGGTGAATCCGAAAAACAGGCGCCGGATCCCGGCAAGGAACCCGCCGATCCGGCTGGCGGCTACGAAGCCGACAGCATCAAGGTCCTGAAAGGCCTGGAGGCGGTGCGCAAGCGCCCCGGGATGTACATCGGGGACACGTCGGATGGCACGGGGCTGCACCACATGGTGTTTGAAGTGGTCGACAACGCGGTGGATGAAGCCCTTGCCGGGCACTGCGACGAGATCGTGCTGACCATTCATACGGACAATTCCGTCTCGGTGCTGGACAACGGCCGCGGCATTCCTACCGGCACCATGGAGGACGACGAAGGCAAGCGCACCGCGGCCGAGATCGTGATGACCGAATTGCATGCGGGCGGAAAATTCGACTCCAATTCCTACAAGGTATCCGGCGGGCTCCACGGCGTCGGCGTCTCGGTCGTAAATGCGCTTTCGGGATGGTTGCGGCTCACCATCTGGCGCGACGGCAAAGTCCACCAGATGGAATTCGCCGATGGCGCGGCGACGGGCCCGCTGCGCGTCACGGGCACCTCGGAGAAACGCGGCACGGAGGTGCACTTCCTCGCGTCGCGCAGCATTTTCGGCGTCGTCGACTATCACTACGACATCCTGGCGCGCCGGCTGCGCGAACTCTCGTTCCTGAACAACGGCGTCAAGATCCTGCTGGTCGACCAGCGGGCCGGCAAGCAGGAAGACTTCGCGTTCTCCGGCGGCGTGCAGGCGTTTGTCGAATACATGAACCGTTCGAAGTCCGTGCTGCACCCGACCGTGTTCCTGGGCCGCGGCGAAAAAGAGGGCATCACGGTCGAAGTGGCGATGCAGTGGAACGACTCCTACCAGGAAAGCGTGCTGCCATTCACCAACAACATTCCGCAAAAGGACGGCGGCACGCACGTGACCGGCCTGCGCGCGGCGATGACGCGGGTGCTGAACAAGTACATCGAGGAGCATGAGCTCGCGAAGAAAGCGAAGGTCGAGACCACGGGGGACGACATGCGCGAGGGACTCGCCTGCGTGCTGTCGGTGAAGGTGCCGGAACCGAAGTTCTCGTCGCAGACCAAGGAAAAGCTCGTGTCCTCCGAAGTGCGCCCGGTGGTCGAGGAAGTGGTCGCCGAGAAGCTGCGCGAGTTCCTGGAGGAGCGTCCCGCGGATGCGCGCGTGATCACCGGCAAGATCGTGGACGCGGCACGCGCGCGCGAAGCCGCGCGCAAGGCGCGCGACATGACGCGGCGCAAGGGGGTCCTGGACGGGCTCGGGCTTCCGGGCAAGCTGGCCGACTGCCAGGAAAAGGACCCCGCGCAGTGCGAGTTGTACCTCGTCGAGGGCGATTCAGCCGGCGGCTCGGCGAAGCAGGGCCGCGACCGCAAGTTCCAGGCGATCCTGCCGTTGAAGGGCAAGATCCTGAACGTCGAAAAGGCGCGCTTCGACAAGCTGCTCGGATCGGCGGAGATCGCGACCCTGATCACGGTCCTAGGCTGCGGCATCGGCAAGGAGGAGTACAGCCCCGAAAAGCTGCGCTACCACCGCATCATCATCATGACCGACGCCGACGTGGACGGCTCGCACATCCGCACCCTGCTGCTGACTTTTTTCTACCGCCAGATGCCGGAACTGGTCGAGCGCGGCCACATCTACATCGCGCAGCCGCCGCTCTACAAGGCGAAGCTCGGCAAGGATGAGCGCTACCTGAAGGACGAGCACGAATTGAACGAGTTCATGCTGCGCCTGGCGCTGGTGGATGCGGCGCTGCACCCGGCGGCGCGGCGCGATGCAATTACCGGCGACACGCTGGCCGAACTCTCGAAAGCGTATTTGCTCGCCGAAGCGGTCATCGACCGCGTCTCGCGCTGGATCGACCGCGAAGTACTGCTGGCGATGCTGCGCGGCGTGCAGGTCGACCTCGGGCGCCGCGAAACAGCCCAGGCTTCAGCCGAAGCCCTAGCCGCCGCGCTGCCCGGCGGCGGAATCCGGGTCTCGGCGCACTTTGACCCGAAGACGGAGCGCTATCAGGCGCGTATCGAGCGCACGCGCCACGGCAACATGCGGGTGACCACGATCGACTCGGAGTTCGTGCACTCCGGGGACTACGCGCAGATCCGGCAGACGGCGGAGATGCTGCGGGGACTCGTCGGGGTCGGGGCCTACGTGCAACGCGGCGAGAAGAAGTACCCGGTGAAGGATTTCGGCGAAGCGATGCGCTGGCTGCTGGCCGAGGTGCAGAAGTCTATGAGCCTGCAGCGCTACAAAGGCCTGGGGGAGATGAATCCGTCGCAGCTCTGGGAGACCACCATGGACCCGCAGATCCGCAGGTTGCTCAAGGTGCAGATCGATGACGGCATCGCGGCCGACGAAATATTCACCAAGCTGATGGGCGACGAAGTCGAGCCGCGCCGGGCGTTCATCGAGCTGAATGCCCTCGGCGTTCGCAACCTGGACGTCTAGCCAGGTTTTTTCTTCCTTGCGGGCGCGTTTCTTCGGGACGCGGTTTTCGGCACCTGCTTCTCGGCCGCCGCCTTCTTCAACGGTTTTTCAACGACAGCTTCCTTTGGCGCGGGCGGCTTGCCGGGCTTCTCGGCGCGCGGCAGGAATTCGAATCCCACCTTGCCCTGCGGCGTCTTGACGAGGAACGCCTTGAATTTGCGATTCTTCTTCGACATGAAGCCCGCGAGCAGGTCGGTGCGGCCCGAGGCAAGCAGCTTTTCCATCTGTGCGCGTTCGATCGGCTGCTGCAGGATCATCCGCCCGGAGCGGAAATCGCAGGACTTGCCCGCGCCCACGGCTTTTTCGCAGGTATAGGCCATGCCATGCTCGAAGACGCGTGCGCCGCATTTCGGGCAGGGACCCAACGGCGTCTGGCCGGTGAAATCGGGCGGCGCCTCGTTTTCGTCACCCTGGCCGAAATCGAATTCCACCTTGAACTCGTCCGACAGGCGAAGCACGGCGCTGAAGGGCTTGCCCATGCGGCTGCGAAAGCCGGTGAGAGGTCCTATCTTGCGCTGGGTGATCAGTTCAGCGATCTCCTCGGGGGACCATTCGCGCCCCGAAGTGACCTTCCAGATCGCGAAGTCGCATTTCTGGCACTTGAATTTGCGGTAGTTCTCCTGCACCACGCCGCCGCACTTCGGGCAGGGCGTCGTGACTGTCGCGTATACGACATCCGGGATCTCGCCGTGCTTGATGATGTCGACGGTGTTCTTTACCAGGGCCTGGATCTCGGCCATGAAGTCGTCGCGCGTCAGCTTGCCCTGCTCCATCAGGCGCAGCTTGTGTTCCCATTCGCCGGTCAGCTCCGGGGAAGCCAGCTCGACGATGCCGAGCATGTGCAACGCGAACATGAGTGAAAAGGCCTTGGGCGTGGGAACCAGCTCCCTGCCGTTGCGGTGCAGGTACTCCTCGCGGATCAGGCCCTCGATCGTGGCTGCGCGCGTGGCCGGCGTGCCCAGGCCCTTGGCCGCCATCGCCTCGCGCAGCTCTTCATCCTCGACCATCTTGCCGGCGCCTTCCATGGCGGACAGCAGCGTCGCCTCGTTGAAGCGGGCCGGCGGCCGCGTCTGGTTGGCCGTGGCCGTGGCTTCCAGGGTCTTTACTTTTTCGCCCTGCGTGATCGCGGGTAGCGTTACCGTGTCGTCCTGCAGGCTCTTGCCGTAGACCGCCAGCCAGCCGGCGCTCTGCATGACGCGGCCGTCGGTCCGGAACTGATCCTCGCCCACCGTGGTGATGCGCGTGGTCTGCAGGAACTCCGCGGACGGGAAGAACACCGCGAGAAAGCGGCGCACCACCAGGTCGTAGAGTTTCGCCTCCGGCTCGCTCAGGTGGCCGGGCTTCTGCAGCGTCGGAATGATCGCGAAGTGGTCCGAAATCTTGCTGTTGTCGAAGATGCGCTTGTTCGGCTTCACCCAGCCTGACTTGAGCACCTGCCTGGCGAAGGGCGCGAATTCTTTCGCATCCGTGAGCGCCTCCATCGTCTTCTTGACCGTGGCGAGGTAGTCCTCGGGCAGCGCGCGCGCATCGGTGCGTGGATAGGTCAGCACTTTGTGGCGTTCGTAGAGCGACTGCGCGAGCGCCAGGGTGCCCCTGGCGGAAAATCCGAAGCGGCCGTTGGCTTCGCGCTGCAGGCTGGTCAGGTCATAGAGCAGCGGCGCCGCCTGGGTCGAGGGCTTGGTTTCCTCGGTCGCTGTGCCCTGCTTGCCGGTGCAGGCCGCGGCAATCGCTTCCGCGCGCTTCGCCTGCCAGATGCGCTCGGGTTTGCGCTCGGGATCGTCGTCTTTCTTGAACGCCGGGTCGAGCCAGCGGCCGGCATACTCGCCACCCTTCGCCTCGAAGCGCGCGTGCACTTCCCAGTAATCGCGCGGCACGAAGGCGCGGATCTTCTCCTCGCGCTCGACCAGGATCGCGAGCGTGGGCGTCTGCACGCGGCCGACCGTGGTGAGGTAGAAGCCGCCCTCCTTGGAATTGAAGGCGGTCATCGCCCGCGTGCCGTTGATGCCGACGAGCCAGTCGGCCTCCGAGCGCGACTTCGCGGCGTCGGCCAGCGGCAGCAGGTCGCGGTCCTTGCGCAGCGCGTCGAAACCTTCGCGGATCGCGTTTTGCGTCATCGACTGCAGCCACAGGCGCTCGATCGGCTTCTTCGTTTTCGCGTACTGCGCGATGTAGCGGAAGATCAGCTCGCCCTCGCGGCCCGCGTCGCAGGCGTTGATGATGCCCCCCACGTCCTTGCGTTTGAGCAGCTTGAGCAGGACGTTGAGCCGCTTTTCGCTTTTCTCGATCGGCGCCAGCTCGAAATGCGGCGGGATCACCGGCAGCTTGGCGAAGGACCACTTGCCTTTCTTGACGTCATGCTCCGGCGGCAGCGTGAGCTCGAGCAGATGTCCGACCGCAGACGACAGCACGTAGTCGCTGCTTTCAAGGTACTCGCCCTTCTTCGTGAAGCCGCCCAGCGCGCGCGCGATGTCGGTGGTGACCGAGGGCTTCTCTGCGATGATCAGCTTTTTGGACATGCGGGGGCGCGAAGGATACCCGCAAAGAGAGCG
>Ga0134121_10001110_pt1 | contig 26194 bp, 27 predicted proteins | sample KB301_FD_96463 | JGI IMG/M metagenome (GOLD analysis project Ga0134121, IMG submission 96463) | Terrestrial soil microbial communities without Nitrogen fertilizer from Kellogg Biological Station, Michigan, USA - KB3-0-1 | ecosystem: Environmental > Terrestrial > Soil > Unclassified ... | reverse complement strand
TAGCGACCTCCGCAAAGAAACTAGTTGGAACTTGGATGTAACCTTGATTCCTGGCGCTCACGTTCGAGTTCGTAGCGCACGATGGCGTCTTTAATGCGCGTGTAAACCGCGAAATACATCTTCGCCCATTGGCCGCGCGGCACGCCCAGGCTTTTCAGGACAGGTTCGGTCGCGGCGAAGGCCACGTCATGGATCAGGCGTTCGGACATGGCAATTTACCTCGATGGTCCCTTGTCAATGGTCCTGGGGGACTCTTTCTTCCATTCTCCCCCCACGACATCAAGCAAGCGCATAAAGCGCTCTTTGGCGTCTTCGATTTGCTCTGGAGTCGCGCCAGGCGCATTCTTTTTCTCGGGCACCTGCACAACCACCATGTCCCAAAGCCAGTCCAGCATGCCTCACCTCTGGCTGAAAGCCACCTTGAGCCAGTTACCGCCCCACGCGAACGGCTCGCCGCTCTTGATGACAATCGCATCGGCTTCAAAATTGTTGATTTCGCCGCCCGTCCTCAGCCGGAAAAACTCGTTGGGCTCCAGGATTTCTTCCATGCGCTCACTGCTGTTGAAGGACATGCCGCCTTCGCCCATCATGTCGTCCCAGAGATTGGCCCGCGGCGACCGAGAGAAGCCGCCGCGCTGTTGAAGTGCGCGGCCAACCAAATTGCTGGCGAATTTTGCGGTATCATGTTCGGCAAGACTGTGCACCACTTTTACCGGGAAGTTACTCATAAGGCTCATTGCATGGCGATTGCCTTCTTCACCCTTGGCCGAGGTCTGGAAACTGTGAAGTCCATGAGTGAGGACCACCATCCCGCCCAGGTGACTTCTAGTCTCAGCAAGAAAAGCGGCGTCCTGAACGCTGTTGCAAACGTTTTGGTATTCGTCACACCAAATGATGATGGGATTGGTCGTTCGATTAGCGTGACGGCGGAGAATATGCCGTTGCGTTGCGTATTTCCAGGCGGTGCTGACCGCCAAGCCCCCGGCGCCTTTTTCATGGACCGGCATATTGACCAGCACCCATTTGCTGCGTTCCATGATGGCTGGGGAGACGTTGGTACCGCCGCTAAGCAATGTTCGGATTTCTCCTGTGTTTAGCGTGTGCAGCACGCCCATGATGTCGGCCATGATCGACGAGCGGACCTTGACATCCATGCGCGGCCACTCGCCGAGCCAGAAATCTACCGCCTGGCGATAGTCATGCTCTTCGGCTTCAGTCTTGGGAGCCTTCATAGCCTCCGCCAGCATTTGGCAGTGATTCCCCTGCCGCCACTTCTCCTCGGTGAGCTGCGCTTCACTGGTCGCCGCGTCCGTGATCAACGCCGCTAGCGACGGTGCGCTTACTTTGCCGATGGCCTTGCGGATTATTTCCACGCCGTTATAAATCGTCCGTGCTTTCGATTTTTCCCAAAACTTTTCGTTAGTACCGCCGCCGTTTCCAGAACGCTGCATGGCGTCGTCAATTGTCAAAATGAAACGAGTAACTTCGTGAGAGTCTCCGCCGTTCTGCATTTCAAAATCGATGACATTGAATTGCAGCCCGGACCGTGGTTCAAAGACCAGAAGATCCGCATTACGGCCAGCCGCATTGAAGATTTTTTGCCAGAACTGTTTGTCCTCTGGCTTGGAGGCAATGATGCATCCAGCGGTTACAGGAATACCGACTATTGCCCTGGCCAATTGGAACCCAGAGCTACTGGTTTTGCCCGAGCCGGTACGGCCAATGATGCACACGCCTCCAGCCACCAGATCGCGGATGCGGAACGGATCGCTAGGTGTCCACATCAACAGCACGGTATCGAGGATGGATTTTCCCACGCCGCGGTAACGCCGACTTTGTTTCGCCGGCACCACCGCCCGCGTCATCAAAAAAACCGCGAACACAACAAAGGCGCCGGCAATCACATGACCTTCCTTGCGGATCTGCGTCAGTTGCTCACGCGGCACGCGAGAATACAAGCTCGCCACCCATACCACCGTGGCAAGGCCCACCGAAAAGTAAAACGCTCGCGACAAGAATCCCATGACCACTGCCCTCCGTTCTTACCGTTTGCGAACTTCGTTGATTCCTGATTCGAATTTGCACTGAGCAAACGCAATCGCCTGGCGCCCTTGTGCCTACAAAACCGCATCGCCGGCCGTGCCGTTAGGCAGGTCACCGTTCTTGTCGTTGGACGATTCGTCGCCTTTTGCCTTGCGGTCCTTGGCTTTGAGTTTTTGCAAGTGTGCGGTCAACTCACCCGCGGTGACCTGCTGCCGCAATGCTCGTTTGACTTCACGGACAGCGAATTCCAGCGCAAACAAAACGTCTTCGGTTTTGAGTTCAGGGAACATGTCGGGTGCAATCACGGTCACCGTTGCCCCTTGCTCGCCCAGGCGGAAGGTGACGCGTTTGACGTGTCCGTTCTGGGGCTTGGGGGATTTGCGCCGCTTGGTCAGGGCACTGACTTCGGCAATGGCCTTCTCCTTGGTCCAGTGAAACTTGATCGCTCTCTCGAACAGCGCCAAGCGGTCCTGCTCGTTGGCAGTTTTGGCGATTTCATCAGCCACCACTTCATTGATTTCGCCGGCGTCAATTTGAGCCCGCTGCGCCGGCGGATATTTTTTGAGCAGGCTCAACCGCCGAGAAACATGCGTGTAATCAAACTTGACGGCGCGCGCTAGTTCCTTGATCGTGCATCCCCGCATCTGGCGCAGGCGCTCCAAAGCCACCGCCTCCTCGCACGGCCGCAGCGGCGTCCGCAACCCATTTTCCTGCAACTGACCTTCCAACCGCTTGTCTTCGGGCTGGTTGCTGCTCACCTCAATGGCCTGTAGCTCGATCAATCCGGCCTCTTTGCAAGCCAGATAGCGCTGCCCACCCTCCACGAGCGTCCAGCGGCCAGGCTTATCGCCGCGACACACCTTGATGGGCCACGCCTGACCGTTACTGCGGATAGCATCGGCCAAGCAGGAAATGAATTCCGGATCGAAAAATGTCCGCGCCTGGGGCGGTGTGTCAATGACATCGACGGCGACGCGGATCAGCTTCATGGCCTGAGTTTCCGCAGCGCTCGGCGGAGGAACGGGCACAGCGACCGGCAGGGCAAAAGGAACCGTCAGGGCCAATTCGGCGAGATTTTGTTGCATGATGATGAACTCCTTGGGGCGATTAAATTAAAAGATCGAGCGGTTTAAGCCTTCGTGAAACTACCGGTACAAATCCGAGTATTGACTATTTGTCCGTCTCGGGCCGGCACGCTTCCTTACGCTCTTTTGGCAAAGTGCCCAAGCGCAGTCGGATGTTGAAGGCGGGGAATCCCTGTATTGTTCACGCAATTGCGCTCCAAGCGTTTTGGTGTATTTCTGATTCGAATGTTTTGGTTGAGTTGGTTTTGCTTTACCGTAAGCCGAATGGCGTCAAGGAGAGCTTTAAGTACCCAGCAATCGGCGCTGTGGCTCATGGCCAAGCGACAATGATTGAGAATTGCCTTATTTGTGCACCCTGCTTCTTCGAGGACATCGGCCAAATCCGGGAGGTTGTCAAAGCTTTCCGTAAGCCAGATTTTCATGACCTTTCGCTTCAATGCACAAGAGTTTGCGTCCATCCAGGCGAGATCGACCAAGTCTGTCTGCAACTCGGGAAAGCGGATGTACTGTACCTCAAGGTCAAACTCTCCACGTTCAAGATTGTTCAGACAGTCAACGGCATTTTCGCGAGTTGCAGCGCATGGTGACTTCTGCGCGCTAATGAGAGCGGCGAGCCCTGACGGGCCGATCGCAATTAAGCTTGCGGCCGCTTCGCGTCGCACATGACGTCGCTTGTTTTTCAGTAAAGCACGCAACTCGGGAATAGCCGGCGCAGCCTTTGCACCGAGACGAGCAAGGGTGCTAATAAGAAAGGGATGTTTGTTCTTTCGAAACAGGCGTAGCACTGCTTGGACCACTATGTCCATTTCCGGTGCGATTTCTAGTAGCACGCAAAGGCCGAATTTGACAAAATGGGGGTCCTTGTCGTCCAGTATCCCTAGCACTGTTGGAATGGCTTCCCTGGCCGCTTGGCCAAGAGCTCGAAGGAGCAGGAGGACAGAAAAGCGATGCTGTCTTTCAATTCGGGTCAAGAGTTCACACAGCATCGGCACAATGGTCTCTGCCAGCTTTCGTTTTTGCTCTGGCGTGAGTTCAAGGATCGTGCTAGTGTCGATAAACTCCAGGTAGCCGGGCTCCTGTAGGCTAAAACAAACAGCATCTACCATGTCTTGGATGTCCAGACTGTGGACAGGAGTTAAGGCAGGTTTTGTTCCGCAAGCGGTACTATTCATGGCCGTGATTCCCCCGGAAAAGACGGAATTATCTGGGCCTTGCAATCAATTCGCCCTAGAAGCGTGTCTCCACTGAAATCCGAATCTATCACAGGAAATGCGATAATCGCCCGGTTCGCGGAAACCCGCGAGGCGACGCAAGTGAGTTTGCCGAATTGAGTTGTGATGCGGGGGAGGTGCTGCACAAGTAAATGCAACAAAAATGTCAGCGCATTGGCAAGTTCGAGCCCAACTCTCCTACTTGCTTTGCGGCGGCCTCACGAAAGGTACGGATCAGTTCGTGAGCTTGATGAGGCCCGGTGGCGAGCCCATAACGAATGTAAATACCAACAAGCATTTGCTCGTCTTGATCAATGCTGACGGGCTTTAACACACTCCCAACGGCAGAATTGAACGCTGCCTCGGCGAGATCGCGCTCAAGCCCCAGCATCGCATGTAGTTCCATGTTTTCGAAATCTCGAAGGTATGAACGGCAGCTGTCAAGAGTTTCTGGGAACAATCGGCGTAGAGATTTGATCGTTATTCGATCTGAGGGGAACTCAATCTTTTGAAGGTCAAGTCGCAATTGGGGATCGGACATTGGGCGAAAAGGCAAGTTGTTTGCAAAACAAAGTTTCCCCACTATTAGTCTTGGTGGTGAACCTGTCAATACCGTTCATGTCCGCATGTCAAGATTAATGGGTTGCTTTCTTTCGAGTATTCGCATCGCGATATGCCATGCTACATCCCATTGAGGTGTAATTTCATAGCCATGCTGCCCTTGACCGCTGTCATAGAGAAATGCCAGATCAGTGATATGTGCTGCAAAGAGTGACTGAACCTTTTCAAGGTGGTCGCGGAGGGTCGTGTATTTAATATCCAGATGCTTTCTGTCGCGAAGCTGCTTGACCATCCAATCTAAGACAAACGCATTAATACAATCTTCATAGAGCACTTCGCCTGTTAGGCAAAATGTGAACAATTGCCTACAAACATTGCTAGCGTCCCTTCTCAACGTCTCGCTTATCAGCTGCTCACCAGAATTACCTGTCGCCACTTTACCAGGACCTGCGCCATATACAACACCGAGGGCCATTAAGGCATCGTGAACCTGAACTCGAACGATTGAAGACCGGTCGCGCTCGACGACCTCGGCAAGAGCCGTCACTAGGAATTTCCTTTCGCTTTCTACCCTGTCTCCTATTTTCTCCAATGCCCAAGCGGCCTCACTACGGACCTCTGGGTCTTTGTCGTGACGCAAGGCCTCGACTAACGTGGGCATCGAAAACGTTTCGCGCAAATCTCCAAGAGCGGCGGCCGCTACTCGGCGGAATTCTGGGTCGGGATCATCCAGAAAGCTTTCAATCGAGTGAGTAGCGGTCGAACCGCCTACAAATGCTAGAGTTTCGACTGCGAATGGGCAATTCCATTGTCGAACGCCAGATTGTGATGGCCTTATCAACTTCTCAATTGACAGGACAGCTGCCGATGGCATCTTTTTGAGGGTTTCTACTGCGGCAAAATAAACCCCATGCTCTTGTTCATTTGGGAGTATGGCCGCAATCGCCGTGGCACTAACAGGGTTGCCAAGCACCCCCAATAATGTGACAGCTGCCCAACGAATTTCGGGATTCGCATGCCATTGCAATTCCACCAACTCCGGGGGTATTGGGGTAATCTCACTAGGTTGCATGTACCAGTGGAATGTCTTAATGGCCAAATTGGCATTTTCCCGAACCCGTAAGTCCGCATCTTCCAGCGCTTTCACCAGCGTTGGCGCCGCGTTGACGCGATCAACATCTAGCATGGACGATAGTGCTGAGCTACGAACCGCCGAATCTACGTCTGTCAAGGCTGTTAGTGCTAACGACGGCAATGCGCGGGGATTGCCGATATGACCCAAGGCAGAAACCATCGTGCTTCGGACATATGGTTCTGGTTCTTCCGCCAACGCCGTTATTAGTACAGGCATTCCAGCCACGTCACCAATCCTTGACAAGGCGTCGGCCGCCGACCGGCGGACGTCGGCCACTGGGTCCCGAAGTGTATTTATCAAGGACGGCCATGCTTCGCCATCCGACGATCCGATTTTCCCCAAAGCCCATGCCGACACGCCACGGATCGTGGACTCTTCGCTTTGGAGCAATTCGATTAAAGTGGGCACTGCAGTGCGGGCTGTCCGTTCCATCCATCCAAGGGTAGAGATCGCGCGGCAGCACATTATTAGGTCACCACACTTCAATTCCTGGACAAGATAGGTTACAGCGGATTCACCTGTTTTTACCAGCTCGTCACCTGCTTCACGCCAGACAACTTTGTCGGGACTTCGCAATAGGTGAATCAGGCGCGTGAGGTGCCCTTGAAGAGCGTGCGGCGGCACACAAGTGTCAGATTCTTCAACTTCCACTGGGTTGACCAGAACGATGTCAGCGTGCAATAAACACTCACTTTGCAGGTTGTCTTTGTGTTCACCCTTGCGGATTGAGCGTTTGGACAATTCCATTACTAGCCTCTCGTTTCAGATCGCCACAGTTAGAACCCGGATGCGGGTGATTCTGAAATAATCCCATCAAAAGTCGAAGTTGCGCGGGGCTTGCAGGCCGTAACAAGTTGTCAATTGCTCGACCCGCAACGGAAGTTCGTCGGCTTTTGACCGATAAGGTCTTGCAATGATTCGCCCTCCTGGCGATTGAACCTAGGAGCCAACTCCGCAAACAGCATTGATTTTACCACAAACGGCAATGGAGCGACGTAGTTCATTCCCCTAACTGGCTTACCTTAACATTCGTTGACAGCTTTGGCGCCTTGTGGCCCTCGCGTCCACCATGCCCGGTGTTTTCGTTTGTGTCTGCCGAGGCTCTCCGATAAAGGACATTATCCGTGAGCCTCCTGCGAACCGCTCCTTGACGCCGGGGCAACCGGCAAATCCCCCGAAAACGAGCCGCTTGACCTAATCAGCGAGTCGTGGCAAGGTCGAAGAAAGTGCCATTTTACATCGAAGCGGGGAATTTGTGGAACAGGTCTATCACGTAAAACTCGGGGACTCTCGCCGACTTGCCTTGCCAGCTGCACTTTGCCGGCAACTCGACCTCAAGCCAGGCGATGAATTGCTGCTGACTCCCGAACCTGGTCGATTGGCTGTCACGTCGCTGCGTCACCAGGCAGAGCAAATGCGAAAGGACCTGCGGGACATGCTCGGGGATGGGCCTTCGTTGACGGAGGATCTGAAGAAGATGCGGCAGGCTGAGGCGGAACGTGAAGCCCCTGCTCGCTAGCACTTCCGCGATCCTCGCTTATTTGGGTTTCGAGCCGGGAGGCGAGGCGGTGGCGGAACACCTCGCCGAAATCGCCGTGACCACGGTCAACCTTGCCGAAGTCATCACGGTGCTGACGCTACGCGGAATCAAGAAGGAGTGGATCGAAACCCGCGTCCTGCGCGTGTTCAGCAATGTTGTGCCTTTCGACCGCGAGCAGTGTCAACTGACCGGCACCCTGGCGGTGCTGACACAAAAGCACGGGCTTTCATTGGGTGACCGCGCTTGCCTGGCTGCCGGCATCATCTTAGATGCTAAAGTCCTGACAGCTGATCGCGCCTGGCGGAAACTCAACCTCGGCATCGACATCGTGGTGATTCGGTAGCCGTCCGATGGCAAAGCTTCCTGTTCCGCTCACGCCGTCCGCCGCTTCGCCCAGCTATTTCATGCTTCCTTCGGTTCCGGCTCTTTTTGCCGACGCCGGTGACAAGGCCGCTTTCCGCTTGGTCGAGTTCTTCACCGCCAACATTCAAAACAAGCACACTAGGAAAGCCTACGCCCAGGCCGTGCAGCGGTTTTCAGATTGGTGTGAAGGCCGCTGTTTTCGCCTGGCACAGCTGACGCCGATCCACGTTGCCGCCTACGTCGAGGAGTTGGGACGCGACCTCGCCAAGCCCTCGGTCAAGCAGCACCTGGCCGCCATCCGCATGTTGTTCGATTTCTTGGTCACCGGCCAGATCGTGCCGCACAATCCCGCCGCTTCCGTCCGCGGCCCGAAATATGTCGTCAAGCAAGGCAAGACGCCGGTGTTGAACCACGAGGAAGCACGATCCTTATTCGCCGAGATGGAACCGAAGCGAAACAAGACGGCTGATGGAAACGCGCCATCGGTTTGGACGCTTTCCGCCTTGCGCGACCGCGCCCTGATCGCCGTTATGGTTTACACCTTCGCACGTATCGGCGCCGTCCTGGGCATGAACGTCGAGGACTACTACCAGCAGGGCAAGCGCTGCCGCATACGCTTGCATGAGAAGGGTTCAAAGCACCACGAGGTGCCGGCACATCACAAGGTCGAGGAATTCCTGGATGCCTACATCGAGGGCGCCGGCATTGCCGAACAGCCCGCCATGCCGCTATTCCGCAGCATTGACGAAAGGGGGAGGCTGACTATCAACCGCCTGGTGCAGCGTGACGCTTTGGCAATGGTCAAGCGGCGGGCACGTGCCGCCAACCTTGGCGACCGCATTTGCTGCCACAGCTTCCGTGCCACCGGCATTACCAACTACCTTGAAAATGGCGGGACCGTCGAAAAAGCCCAGCAAATTGCTGCGCACGAATCGCCGCGGACGACAAAACTGTACGACCGTACCAGCGATCAGGTCAGCCTGGATGAGATCGAGAAGATTCAGATTTGAGCGTTGTCTATCGGCTTTTTTGGTCCGCAATTGATACGCGGCCTCTCTGCTGCGTAGAATTGGATAAGAGAGATGAAATGCAACAAGCGGGCTATTTGAATCTCACCGAGGGCGGAGCTTTATGGTAATTTGGTTGATGTAATTGCGACCGCCTCCCGAAAGCCCTTGCGTTGATTGGCCTCATCGAGTAGTCTCCTGGCGAAGGCTGGGATGGCCGATTATCGTGGAGGGAACCAATGACCGACAAGAAGAAAAAAGACGAGAAACAATCGGATGAATCGCTGGAACTTTCTGGCGATACTCAACTTCCGCTTTCAGAAGGGCTCGATGAAAAAACCGAAAAGCACGTGGCAAAGATCCGACGTCGCCTCGGCCAAAACCTGACATTTCTTAGCAAGGACAAAGGCTCTGGTTCACGCGTACGCTAACGTCAAGTGCAGGACAAATCCTTCGTCTTTCCAAGAATGATCAGGCATTAACGAAAGACCGCTCTTGAACTCGTAAACTGCCCACCCCTTCAACGGGTGGCTTGGATCGTCTTCGATTCTAGGGCTGCCGCTTCGCAATCGAAGGTCCCGTTCCCAATTCCAATTCACTACAAACCTGTCTTTTGGTTTTCCGGGCCATATCGAAAGCTCGTAATAACCAATATCTACTCGCCGTTCCTGTCTTAGCTGGAATAACCTCAAGTACTTCTGGCCGGCGGCCTTTAGCATGGAATCTCCGAGCAGATCTCCATGCAGGAGTGCATTCTCAGCAAACTCCTGGACAGTCCGCCGCACGTCAATGGGAGACCTGAACTGATGGGTAACCACTTTTTTCCCGAGGCAGGATGTGCCCCAATCGTCACCAACTTCTTTGACCGAGAACTGCCAACGAAACCACTGGGATTCATGTGCCGGGAGACCACCAGGCTGGATCAGCTTGGCAATCCAGCAAGAAAAACCCGCTTCATTCAACACCAAAATATCATCGTGTTGCAGCCCAACCGCCGGGTTTTTTGAAAATTGTAAACCCCACTTGGTTGAATTCGCGAGCCAAAGCCCATCCAGAGGGGCGCTTGTAAATTGCGGGCGATTTGGATCCGGCTGTGCCAAAGACAATCGAGGCCTATTTGGCACTGTCAAATTTGGTTGTTGAAAATACTCGTTTACAGAAGGACCCAGTGTGTGTGTGGTGTCATGAGGAGGCCCCCAAAGCCAGGGGACCTTAGGGGCTTGCGTCTTGGCGTCAAAGTAAGGCGAGCCAAACAAGCTCCGAGGAAAAAGGACGTATAGGCGATCAATAGGCACAACGCCACAGTTTTGAACCAGAAAGGTAAAACTGACAGAGTAGGATGTGGGACTCTCGAACACCAACTCTTCATGTTCGAACGGGATTCGTAGCGGAGACTCGGGATGATAGATTTCGAGACACATTTGCGTTTTGGCCTGCCACAAAACGAAGAACGGGAGACGGTCCACTTGGACCATGCCCCCGCACATTCTTGCCGTTATTGTTCACTTTCGTGATTTCATTTTCTCGGCCACAATGAACGACTGGTTCATCCGCATCCGGCGAAAAACTGATTTCACCGAAGCCTTAAGCTTGCTCTCTTTTTGCTTCCGTAGTTCAGCACTCTCCTCCCGTGGGCTGGGTGCGATCTCCAATTCCAACTCGTCAAGCTCTTTTCGAATGTTCATCTCGTAACCTCCTTGGTCCCTTCGGCGCATACACCCTCCGGAATCCTGAACAGAGCCGCTTCAGGCTTCCAAAAGACAAACGCCTGCCAACTGCGGGACGATGCAACAAGCGTCGCCCGCCACAACCAAAGCTGCTCCGTTCCGGAACGGTGCAAACTGTGATTTTAATAGCCGTCATCGGCCTGTCCACTTAATTTTCCCGATTTTTTCAGCCACGTGAGCAGCATTTCTTTGCACAACAATCAGGCTGAAACTTGGGCCCCCGTCCAAATGGCCTTGCAAAGGGCGCTTTGACCCTCCCGGACTTGCCGGGGATTATTTGAAATCCTCGAGCCATTCTGTCACTCATCGTTAAGCCACCTCGGAACTCCTTATGTTTTATGTAATTGTCCCGTGGCACAACTCTTGCTTTTTGCCACACGCCGCCGCATCTTGCTGCGGACCAGCACGCTCATTGTTGATCAAGGCCATGCCACAAAAACCGCCGACTTGGCGACAACCCTTGCTTGAATTCTCAGCAAACACAGCTGACGCGCCTGTGTCGCAAGACAACGTTCACCCTTATCACAAAGGAGACCATGATGCCCTACAAAACGATTTGCCTCGAAATCCTCCGCCAGCGACTAGAGTTGTACGAGCGACTCCGCAGCCGGCGGATGCTGCTTCCGGCCCTGGAGCAGTACGCGCTGGAACTGAAAGCCAGCTACGAAGCCTGGAAGGCGCAACTCCGCCGTGTCAACCCGCGCAGCAACGATATTCAGATCGCCAGCGAGGCGATGGAACTGGCAGTGGAGGAATTGGAGCGGCGTTTGCCACCCGCGTCTCCGATCGACGAAACGGAACAGCATTCGCTGGACACAGCAATGGCGTTTATCAAATCTCACACGCCGCCCGCGTAACAGCACAACACCGCAAGTACTCTCCCACGCTTTTTGATTTTCCTGCCGAGCCAAGCTCTGCTAATTGGACGAAAACCAGGCGCTGGCGCGCTTCGCTGGCTTCGGCCCGGTCGCCTTGTGCATCTTCCCCGACCCGGTCACCGGCCGCTAAAAGGATGCTTCCTGGCAGTCGGGTGGTTCGCCGCTCCCCAACCAATTAAAAGGAAAGAAGGCGCCCCACGAGGGCGCCCTTGTTGTCGGCGGCATCACGTTACACCAGTTCTTCGGTTTGCTCGTCCTGCTCTATTGCTTCAGCCAGTTGGCGGGACGCGGCATCTACCTCGGCGATGAAATCTTCGGCAGATTTGATTACGGCCAATCGGAGACCGGTGAAGTGCTTCGCAGCTTCCACTCGCGTCTCTGCGCAGCATTCAACGATCGGTTTCCAATCGCCAAGTGCTGGCTCACCATACGGGTAGCACCCATAGGTGATTCGCCATTTTCCATTCACCTTTTCCACGGCCAGGCATTGGATGCCCGCCATGGGATCAGGCTCGGCGTCTGGATCGTCTGGAAGCTCATAATAGACCGCGCGGGGGATGTGATGCTTGGTGAGCTGCTCCTCTGCTCTTCGCCAGAGGATGTTGACCCCGTCATAACGGGCAAAGAGTTCTTTGCGCACTTTCTGTGCGTGTTCGTTGAGTGTCATAGCGACACTCCTTTCTGGTCCCAAGGGAACCCGTAAAAAGCAAGCCGTCAGGGACGGCCTTCAGATTCGGCTTCCGCCGACAACACAAACAAATAAGCCAACTGGGACGCTTCGGCAAGCCCATTGCCGGCTGCTCTACAAGAAAAGCGGCAAACCCCTCCGGTTCTCCGATTCGTCGTGATTGCCACCGAGGATGGCCAAACCAAAAACCCGTTAAACGCCTTGTTGCTAACCAGCTGGGGCGTGATGCGTCAATGAACACAGTTGAAAAGAGAAAGTCGTCGATCTCTCCCTGGTTCATCAAGCCCTTCCGATTGAGGGTCGTTATCAGCATCGCGACCGCCTTCGCGATGCGGTGAGTTTGAAACTTCTTGTCCGTCAGGGTGTAGAAAACGCGCTGTTCAAGATCACTCACGTCTCCATTGAATGTCTCCTTCGCCAGGATTTCTTCTTTCGTAGCCATCATCATTCTCCTTGTAGAAGATAGAGCACAGTCCAGCTGCGACAAACCTAGTCAGCTTTCATCGCCTTCAGGTAGGCCGGTCCCGTCACGCGAACGTACTCGCACCCTTTGCCCGCCACCTCACGAACCGCTGTCGTTAGATCGTGCCCTCCACCGCAGACGATGACGGCCACCGGCCCAGCTTTCAGGGCATTGGCAATCATCGCACGCTCACGCTTGGAAACCGCCGTCGGTTCCGCTTTGAACGCACCATCAGTCAACACGGGCTTGGCCGCGGCGAGCAGCGCTGCATTGTCGAGTGGCAACACGGATTCAAGCTGGCCATCGACGACAAGGCCAAACGCAGCGCCCATTTCCAGCTTGTCGTGCCGATGGGCGGCCTGCATGTCCACTATTTCCTTTTCCAGTGCCGTCAGCTTCTTGCGCCGATCACCGCCTTCTGTCGCTTTCGCCAGCATGTTACGCACGCAAATCCACTTCGTTTACCGGCACGGACCAGTGTGGATCAGTATGTTGTCAAGTGTGTTGTCGAGTCTCCCCCCGTGTCGAGAAGGAAGCCACGAGCGCGAATCAGAGGCCCTGATATGAACCCTGCCGAATCAATCTCCGGTTTATACCTCCGACTGAACGGCTTCTTTTTGTTGCCGGAATTCACCGTTTTCCGAGGTGGATCACACCAGCACATTGATCTTCTCGGTCTGCGGCCCAAGTCGGGGACGGAAGTCGCCTTCAACAAGGACGAGGAGTTGGTTGATTTGCCAATCGACACACTCCTCTTTGACTCGATAAATCATGTGACTAACAACAAATCAACGGAAATTCTTCTTGGAGCCGTTGCCGAAGTAAAGGCTAACCAGACGCTCGAGGAGCCGAGTCCAAATTTCCATTGGGTGACTCCTTTTTTCGGTGCGGTCGATGCGATCGTGCGGATCAATTTCACGGATAAGTTTACAGATGTCTTCGTTGACTCTGACACACAGGGGAACTTTGTCGTGGTCGGCATGCGCCATGCCCTGGTTTGGATCCGGGGCAGAATCAAGACCATGCAGACCCTGTTGAAGTTGAACAAGGGCGAAAGTTGGACACTAAGCGAAGGTTACCTGGCGAACATCCTCCTCTTAATGAAATACGATGGCTATCTTGATAACTAGGCCAGCCGGCGGCAGAATGTGCCGGGATGTGAACAGGTGTTTCCAACCGCCCAGAACACTCGCAAAGAACAAGGTGCTCACGTCGATCCCAATCGGGGACACTGTCTCCGGCCATCAGATAATCTTCCACCCGGCCCCGCCGGTGAAGCTCTTCGTTCTAACGCACTCTACCGGACGCATCTACGTCGCGGGCGACAACTTGGAGGCGGCGATCGACTGGTACTGCACTTCGGGCAAAGTTCAGCGGCGCCAGCGGTACAAGTATTTCGAGGCGGATGAGGGCCGCGCGCAGTTCCAGCTTACAACTCGCGGGCGGGATACAGCCTTCCGACAGGTGGGGGCCGCGCTGCTCGCGTTACAGGTTCACGACCTCGCGGCTGACGAACCGGCGGAGGTCCCGCTGCCGGGCGAAGAGGTGGGCGGGCTGTTCCTTCAGTTGTATGTCCGCGCTTTCTCCGGCTGGGTCCAGTTGACCCAGGAGGGCGGCAAATTGACGGCGACTATCGTGCACACTGGGCCGCGGGCGCAGCCGAAATTGCGTCAGCTCCTGACCTGCCTGACGCAATTGGGGTTCGTGAGTGCATCGAGGACCAGGAACCAGCATCGTGCCAGAAGGTGACGGACAATGTACCCCCAAGATTCGCCAACGCGGGAAGAGTTCTATTGCGGTAAGCAGGTCGTGCGCGAGGAATGGTTCGTGCAAGACGGCGACCTGGTATCGTTCAATCTCCCTTGCTCAATGCCGTGCCCCTACCATAACTACTGGGATAACGACAATGAGCCGCCCGTCCCGTATCCATGCCGGGCAACATCCGCGCGCACCGCCAGCATATTGCCCTCAGGACCGCGCAATGACGTCAACGCCAATCAGCCTGCTCGAACGCCTTCGCGAACCCGGCGATGCGGACGCCTGGAAACAATTCGTCGCTCTGTACACACCCCTCCTCTTTTACTGGTCGAAGAAGCTTGGCTTAGCCACTGCGGACGCTGCCGACCATGTGCAGGATGTATTTCTGCTTTTGATTCGCAAGATGCCGCACTTTCGACCCGATGCCACGCGGCGTTTTCGTGCCTGGCTGTGGACGATTTTTCTCAACCGATTCCGCGAGAGCCTCCGGAAACCTGCACCGGTTCAACCGCTGGAATCGGAGCGCCTCGACGAGTTGGCCGCCCGCGACGAGCTGTCTGCTATCGATGATGCGGATTACCGCAGCATCCTCGTACGACAAGCTCTGACAATGGTAAAAGCTCATTTTCATGCGAGCACCTGGCAGGCGTGCTGGATCAGCGTCACTACTGGCAAAAGCGCCGAGCAGGTAGGCGCTGAACTCGGCATGACGCCTGCTGCCGTACGTGCGGCGAAGTACCGGGTACTCTCCTGGCTGCGGCGCGAGCTGCAGGAGATGCTGGATTGAGGAGCGAAGCGAACTAACTTCCTCGCTCGCGAAGCCAATAAAAATTTTTCACCGTCCCGCGTCACAACCGCGCTGACCTGCGCATAGGTCTCTTACAACGAATGGAGTCATCGGCACACGCTGCTTTGGAGCCACGCCAATGGTGAATACTGCTTGTCCCAATGTCAAATTCCTAAAGGAGCACGCAGAATGTGCGTGCGCCTTCGCAGAGGTCGAGGAGCTGGCGCGACATCTTGAAGAGTGCGACCGCTGCGGTGCCATTGTGGAAAGCTATCTGGCGCGCAATCCGGCCATTCGGGCGGCGGCCACCGGCAATTACTTCACCGCGGGCGATATGCAATGTATGGAACAGCTGATCGGCCGCTTGCAACTCGCCCTCCCTACTGCGCGCAGCGAGGCGGGAGGCGAGCACGCGATTCCGCGCGCCGCCGAAGAGAATTACGACTTCCTGGCACCCCCGCGGGCACCGGGCGAATTGGGCTGGCTGGGGCCCTATCGCGTTTTGGAGGTGTTGGGCTCCGGCGGTATGGGGGTGGTGTTTCGTGCCGTGGATCCGGCGTTGCGTAGGCCTGTCGCCCTCAAGGCAATGAAACCGGCGCTTGCGGCCAAGACGTCGGCGCGGGAACGCTTTCTGCGCGAGGCACGGGCGGCGGCGGCGCTCAAGCACGATCACGTCGTCACCATCCATCAGGTGGGCGAGGACCGCGGCGTGCCTTATTTGGCAATGGAATTGCTGGAAGGTGAATCGCTCGCTGACCGGCTTACATCTCATTCGGGACCGCTTCCCAATGAGGAAATCGTGCGCATTGGCCGGGAAATTGCCTTGAGCCTATCGGCCGCCCACGCCAAAGGATTGATTCACCGCGATGTGAAGCCGCCGAATATTTGGCTGGAACGCACGCACGCGGGGTCTGCGCGTGTGAAGCTTCTGGATTTCGGCCTGGTTCGCGAGAGCGATGACCCGTCTTCCCTTTCTCATCCCGGAACGTTGCTCGGTACGCCGGCGTACATGGCGCCGGAGCAGGCCAGCTCGGGAGTCGTGGACGCGCGCAGCGATCTTTTCAGCCTCGGCTGCGTTCTCTATCACCTGGCGACGGGTCGTGAGGCATTTGCAGGCAAGAACAACTTGGATATCTTGCTTGCGGTGCGGTCCTCCGTGCCGCCGGCCCCCGACACGCTAAATCCGTCGCTGCCGCGGGAACTGTCGAACCTCATCCAACGCCTCTTAAGCAAGCATCCCGACGACCGGCCGCAGTCAGCGCAGCATGTCGTGGACGCCCTGGACGCCATCGGGGCCACAGCCCGGCCATTGGCGCGGCCTCTGTCGCCTCGCTCGTATGGTTTCATCGTGGCGGCAATCCTGCTGCTCGGCCTGGGCGTCTTGACATTCCTTTATGGCGGCACGATCTTTCGGTTCGTCACCGACCGAGGCGAACTGGTCATCGAGGTGAATGATCCCACGGCCGAAATTACGGTCAAGCAAAACGGTGTCATCGTTCATGACCGCACCGCACGACGGGAATTCGTTATCGCCGCTGGCAACGGAGAAGTCGAGGTGTATGAGAAAGATGGCGTCAAGCTCGCGACGCGGGAGTTCACTCTCACGCGCGGGGGCGTGACGACGGTGCGCGTAACATCGCCGGGCAAGACGCCCGCGGCGCCCACCGGAACAAAGGGTACCGACTTGCTCGCCAACAGCGGCGCCAAGGCAGTGGCTTGGCTACAAGAGCAAACAGTCTTTGGCCCTGACAGCGAGGTGGTGAAAGACGCGACCACGCACATCGCCACCGCCCGAACACTGGGGCACGGGATCATTGTCAAACTCGGCCCGGGTCTCATCAAATCACAGAAGCAAACTTGGCTCTGTGTCCGCGCGGGCGGGTTTTTCGTGTTCGAATTGACGCCCGAGCAAGACAAAAACAGCGCCATCCGCGAACGCGGCCTCGTGACGGACCAGACGGAAGGCGACGACGCCCCCCGTCGCGACCCGCCGGCCGCTACGGTGCTGTCCTTGAAACTCGACCAGGCAACGGCGCTCCCCGCGGACGAGCAAGCTACTGGGAAGGTCTCGTTCAAGGTGTCGGAAAAGTGTGAGGGTCATTTCGCACTGCGGTTCTCCATTCAAGTGGAAGACCTGCACCATACCCGATATTGTCAACTTGACCGATTGGAAAACGACGCGGTCGACTTTTCCTTCCCCGCCTTGAAAAAGGGTACAGGGACTGCGGTCATGTTCGTTGACGTGGTGTCGTTTGCTGGCGCAGATCGAAGCGGCCCCGTCACTGTGCGGAGCAATGCCATAGCTCAACTGGTGCACATTGGGCCGAGCAAAGGCGAGAAGAAATAAGTGCAGTGCCTTGTGTCGCGATATTGTCACCTAGTTTATGGAGGTTTCCTCATGCGGCGGTTCACTTGTTTCGCAGCGGCGGTCCTCGGAAGTGCCATCCTCGCCATGACATCGCAGGCGGCGGTTGGCAAAACCGACAAGGAGTTGCTCCAGGGTACCTGGACGGTGACAAGCTTCACTGTCCAGGGGAAAGAAGTGGGCAATCCGGGCAAAGTCAAAGAGTTCCTCATCATCTTCAAAGGCGACAACGTGAGCAAAAAAGGCGACGGGCAAGAGGATGGCCCGTTCGCATTCACGCTTGACAGCACCAAGAATCCCAAGGAGATCGACATGGCCGGCGTGCCAGAAGCCACCAAGGGGATTTATGAGTTAAAGGACGACGTGCTGCGCATCGGCATGGGTGAGAAGGGTAGGCCCAAGAGCTTTACGGACGCCGAAATGATCATAACGCTCAAGAAAATGAAGGGGTAGCGTCGCCACTGTCAAGCAACACGAATGCCAGTTTTTTCAGAGTTTTTAGCATCGTTACATGGAGAACGCACATATAGGCCCGTAAACGGGCCTATATGTGCGTTCTCCATGTGGTGATGCTAAAGACTCTCTTTTCACGTGTCCTCTTGAAAGGTTTCCAATGCTTCGTCTCCAATGCGCGTGCGGCAAAATCTTGAACATCAACGAATCGCTGATCGGCAAAAAGATCAAATGCCCCGCCTGCGCTGCCATTCAGGTCGTCAAGCATTCTGTCTCCGGCGGTCCAATGCAAGATCGGGATAAACGCAACTCGCCGGCGCCGAGGCCGCAGGCGCCAGCGGCAAAAGTCCCCTCCAAAGCCACCGCGCCTGTCAAACGCCAGGCCGACGACGATGACGAGCCGCGGCCGCGCAAGAAGCCAGCCAAAAAGAGCAATAACGCCCCGCTGCTACTGATTGGCGGCGGTGTGGCATTGGTCGTCGTGTTGGCGGCGGCCGTGTACGGCGCTTACGCCTTGGTGAGCAGCAGGAACAGTGGCGCTGATCAGGCCGTTGCCAAGGCCAAATCGGACCCGGCCAAAACGGAGAAGCAGCCGGCCAAGACAGAGCCAGTGAACAAGAAAAGCGATGCGCAGAACAAGGGGGATAAGGAAAAAACGCCGCCAAAGAAAGACCCGCCGCTACCCGGCAAACCGCCGGCTGGCTGGCAGGAATACTCCAATCCGGGCCTCGGCTTCTCGGCGTTTTTCCCGGAAGGAAAAATCATCGAATCCAAAAACGAGCTTTTTGGTGGCATTGGCGTGCGGGCGAATTTTCAGCATTTCGACTTCGAGGTCAACCGCAGCTGCACCCTCACTGTTATGACGTTCCAAGAAGCGCAAAAGTCCTTCCACGCGCCTGAGGACTTCGAGAGTTTCAGAAAGCAATCCATCAGCAGCGGCAAGCTTTTGAGCGAACAGACGATCGCGCTCGATGGCCATCCAGGCGTCGAAATCGAGGTTCAGACCCAGCCGGGCTGGAAAATGCTGGTCCGCATCTACAACGCTGCGGGGCAGGTTTTCATGTTGGAGGCGAGGGCGCCCGACGGCCCCGGAGCAGCGGAGTATAACAGGACTTTTGTGGAATCGTTGCGCCTGGTAAAGGGGGTGATTGCAGAATTGCCCCGCGACAATGAGGGAAAGGAAAAGGAACAGCCCACTCCTGTTACCGGGCCTGTCCCATTGGAGCTTACAGCCAACGCCCCCAAAAATTGGAAGTTCACCGAAGCGAAAGTCGGCGTGAAATTTTGGGTGGATCGGGATTATGTAATGACCGACCTTCCCCAGGAGCTTAGTGGCGCGCTATTGCTCCAGCGCGACGCCGCCAATGCCACGAAATGGTTGGCCCCAGCCATGCTGCGAACCAACACCGATGCACATGTCTTTGCGCTTGTCCGGTGGAAAAATCAGGGCAAGGACATCCTGGACCACGCCGCATTCACCCAATTACAAGGCGATGGATGGCCAACAGTGTCTTGGAAAGTGAAATCGACTTTCCCGGGTAAAGAAAATTGGCAATGGAAAGCACTGACACTGCTAACCGGCATCAAAAAAGGCGATGTCGTCCTGGATTTGAAATCAGTGAACTGGCCAGGTGCCGCTGTCGTGTTCGTTTTCAAGCCACAAGCACCGGCAAAGGTTGCCGGCGAGCCCAAGCCGCCCGCCGGCTGGCAGGCTTATTCCAATCCCGCTTTGAATTTCAGCGCATTGCTCCCGGCCGGCAAAATCGACCTGCATGAGGAAAAAAGTCCGGATGGCTCGGTCACAACGAGTTTGCTGTTTCTGGATGGCAAAACCGGCAGAACGTACGGCATCACGGTCAGGGCGCTGTCAAAGGATCTTGTGGCAAGCCTGGGTCCGGACTTCTTCGATGCCCACAAAAAAACCGTGGTCCAATTGTCCAAGCCGGTAAGCAACAAAAATATAACGCTGGATGGCCACCCTGGTTTTGAGATGGTCATCGAGGTAGACGGCGGCGCGAGGATGCAACACCAGCGCAGTTACTACGTCGCGGGTGTCCTTTACACGTTAGGCTTTATCGCCTCCGACTCCAAAGAAAACGCGGAGGCGAGAAAGACCTTTCTGCAATCGTTCCGTTTGCTAAAGGCAGCCAAGGCGGCCAACGGAAAGCCGGCCTCGTTGGCCCCTGAAAAGAAATTGCTGGCAATGATCGAAAATCTCGTTTTCAGCTTCGACAACAAGCTGCTTGCCGCACACGAAGGGAAAAAAACGGGGATAAACCCCAAAGCGAACGTGTGCAAAGCTCGTGGCAGGGGAGCGAGCAACGGGGTTGCCGTCCTCGTTCCCGCTTAAGATTTCGGCCAAGGCCGAGCCGTGGCGAGGTGGACTTCAAAGAAAAGTCGGCTCTTCCGTTTTTGTCCGCGAACCATTGAAAAAGAGGCCCAGTGTTGGGTACCTCTGCGCTGTCTATGCAGGAAACAGGCGTGTGAACTGAACTTTCCCCGACATGGACAACAGGCATTAAAACCTAATTTCACGCGCGGTCGCAGTCAGTACGAAATCCTCTCAAGCCTTGACCAGCATTTCCTGTTGCCGGTTTCTGGCTTTGACCCGTTCCTGGTGCGATTGCTCGGCTGTATTGGACGCTACGCCGTCGCCAGAAGGAAAACCGGGGCCGTTTTCGTCCGTTTGTTCGGACTGTAACGTGGTTCCTGCCGGCGATGCCTCAGCAATATGCAAGACTTGCGGAGCGGCGTCAACAATCGCCTCGCTCCGGCGGCGTATGCGCGTGGTGACTGGCTCCTCCCCTGCCGCACGGGGTTTTTCGACTCGCTGCGGGGTAGCGTCGATGGTATGGGCAGCTTTGAGTGCCTTAATCCGCTCGGCCAGTTGTGGCGCCGTTGGCTGTGATTCGGCGTTTGGCTCGGCAGTTACGCCGGAAAGTGCGGTTTTGAGTTGGTCTCGTAAGGTGCTCAATTCCACCAGGTAGGCGTCATGGGCGAAGGGTTTGCCGCGGCACCGACGACGTGGGCCAACAACGCATTGCCGCTGCTCATCCCTCGCCAAACCGCGTCTTTTTGGTGCTGGCGAAGCGTAATCGCTTGATTCATGCCGGGAAAATCGAGGTGTGAGCCGTCAAACAACCTGGGCCGGAGGTTATTGTAGGTGTCGTTGTAAATCCGCACGAGCCGCTCGGTGCGTTCAGGGTCGGTGAAGATCCATGCCTTAAACCGTTCCTTGATCTGCTTCTGCTTTTCCTTGGCTGCCAGTGTCGCTTCCTGATTGACGATCCTTTCCTCGCGGTCCCCACTCTGGATCGTGTCGTAAATAATGGGCGTTTTCATGTTGAGGGCCAGCTCGAAGAGCCATGTGCCATTGGCGCGCAGCGTGCCGAACTCGGAGGTTGCGGCAACCGACTGCTGTGCGGTGTAACCGGCCTCCAGACTCCATACCGCATCTTTTTTGAGGTGAGCGACTTTGACGGCCTCAGGCTCGACGCGGAACAATTCGACGGCAAATGCCTGAATGTCGCCTTCTGGTATCCACGGGGCGCCCAGATTGGCGTCGATGTCGCCGGGTTGCATGGGCTGTTTGAACCGTGCAACACGATTGCCTCGCTACGGTATGAAGGTGCCGAGGGCGAGGGAAGCATTGTCATCGCCCGCAAGAATCACGCGGCAATTGATCAGCATGTCACTTTTGCCAATCCGGTCAACCTTGCCGAATTTCGAGCCTCCCGCAAACTTTTGGAGATGTGCCGAGGATCGATGGCGTTGATTTGCAATTCCCACGCCATTCACGCCCTTGGGATGGTGACGGACCGCTACGATCCTACGGCCGAGGACGTTTTTGTAATCCGATTTGCCCAAAAGCACACCTGGGAATTAGTGCACGCTTCGCAGGTTCTCATGCGAACGTCCTACGGTAACCCCACCCTGCTACATGCGGCATTCAATTCAGCGCGGTTTGCGGAAATCCTTGGCCGCGTCATCCCCGGCGTGGCGGAGGCAACTGTCAATCACCTCATTTCCCTAGCAGAAAAGGTTGCGGAGGCTGAGCACGGCACGACGTTGGTCATTTCCCGGCGAGCCAAAGACGAAGCTGTCCGGCTTGAAACGCAAAGCACACGATTGGAACCTATTGCGCTTACCCCGGACATGCTCAGCCAGATCACAACCATCGACGGCGCTGTGTTGATGACACCCGACGCTGAATGTCATGCGATTGGCGTCATCCTCGATGGCCGAGCAACGCCGAAGGGAAATCCCTCGCGCGGCTCTCGGTATAATTCTGCTGTCCGCTACGTGGAACAGGAGAAGGACTGCGTGGCAGTGGTCGTGTCCGACGACGGGATGATCGACATCCTGCCCGACCTTCGGCCCCGCATTCGACGGTCAACTTTTGAAAGCATGATGCAGCGTTTTCATGCACTTTCGGCTTTTTCGGCTCCCGATTACTCCGAATATCACGCGGTTATGGACTGGCTAAGCAAGCACCGGTTTTATTTATCGAACTCGGCGTGCGACGAAATCAATCGACTGTGGAAGTCAATCTGCGACAAGCTCCCGCGTGAGGGATTTCGCACCCTGTACGATGCATTCACGCCAAACACAGACATGAACGCCATTTACCTCATTGATGATTAGTCCCTCCGGTTTTTCCGTGCATGTGCGGTGAAGGTCGGGATGGCCCTTGCTCTTATCATGGCAGCAGCGAGCCGATCCTCGGCGACGAACCGGACCACACGATCCGAATGCCCCACGTCATCACCGGCCTGCTTAGCCAACTGCTATTCTTGGTGCATCGCAGCCATGAACCTGGCGAACTCGCCTGGTCCAAAGCTGACGCCGTTATAGCTGTCCGTCGTGTTCGTGGTTGTGGCATGAGTTTGGATTTGGGCAACGGGCTTCGCCGGTGGTCCTGGCAAATGGTTCTCCTCGTGGGTGTGTTCGTCCTCCCTCCCTTTCGATGTCTCATGGTGCAGGACAGGTGCGAACACGATCACACCTGAAAGCGTTACAGAAACTAACCGTTGTCCGATCATGCCTCTCTCCTTGAAGAAAACAGTTGCCAGCTTTCTATTGTATTCGCTGTGTCAAATAAATAATTGTGTTCATTCAACCCGACAAGATTGACCCAGCCACATTCATCGGCAGTGCCGCATGCCATGAGCGCACCTGCCGTCCCCTCGCCCCGTCACCACCAGGTTGCATTTCCAAATAACATTTGCAACTTGACGCAAGACCGATTACGCCTGTCGGGATCAATGCAGTTAGTTCCCGACGATGCCGCCAAAGCGGACATTCACCCACCAGCCCTTGCTGGATTTCTCCCTCGACACAGGCGCTTCGCCTGTGTCACAAATCAACCATTGCTCTCAACCGGAAGGAAACGCCTATGCAGTACAAGACGATTTGCCTCGAAATCCTCCGCCAACGGCCAGAGTTGTACGAGCGACTCCGCAGCCGGCGGATGCTGCTTCCAGCCACGGAGCAGTACGCGCTGGAACTGAAAGCCAGGCACGAAGCCTGGAAGGCGCAGCTCCGCCAGGCCAGCCCGCGCAGCAACGATATTCAGATCGCCAGCGAGGCGATGGAACTGGCGGTGGAGGAGTTGGAGAGGCGTTTGCCACCCGCGTCTCCGACCGACGAAACGAAACCGCTTTCGCTGGACAGGGCAATGGCATTTATCCAATCTCACACGCCGCCCGCGTAACGGCGCAACGCGGCCAGCGCTCTCGCACCCTTTTTGATTTTCCTGCCGAGCCAAGCTCTAATAATGGCCAGCTGGAGTCGCCGCCAGCAAAACACGCGCCTTCCCCATTAGTCAACGGCTCACCTACCGCCGATCTTGCAAATTCTGGACGCCAAGCGTCACCCCAATCGCCCATCGCCAGCGGTGAAAAATCCAAAGCCCGCGACATCCTGGCCGCTATTCGCACGCTGAAGCTCATAGAGGGCGAGCAGCGAGCAGCCACGCCGGAGGAAAAGCTGGTGCTGGCACGCTTCGCCGGCTTCGGGCCAGTCGCTTTGTCCATTTTTCCCGACCCGGTCACCGGCAGCTACAAAGATGCGTCATGGCAAGCGGTAGGGGTAGAGCTGCAATCACTGCTGACGCCACAGGAATATGGCAGCGCCAAACGCACCACCTTCAACGCCTTCTACACCTCGCCCACCGTCATCGCCGCCATGCACGAGGCCATCGGCCAGCTGGGCGTACCCGAAAATGCCACCGTGCTTGAGCCGGGTTGCGGCATCGGTAATTTCATGGGGCACGGCCCCGAAGCCATGCGCTATATCGGCGTCGAGCAAGATGCCATCTCCGGCCGCATCGCGCGGGCGCTTCACCCCGGCCAGGACATTCGTATCGAGGATTTCCGCGACAGCCGCTTGCCGGAACTCGACGCGGTGATCGGCAATGTGCCTTTCGCCGATGTGAAGATGGAGCATCGCGGGCAGAAGTTTTCGCTGCATGATTTCTTTTTCGCCAAATCCATCGACGCATTGAAGCCCGGCGGCGTGCTGGCGCTGGTCACGTCGCATTTCACGCTCGACAAACAGAACGCCGCTATTCGCGAATATCTCGGCTCCAAGGCCGACTTTATCGGCGCCATTCGCCTGCCCTCCGACGCTTTCAAACATGAAGGCACCGCCGTCGTTACCGACATCGTCTTCCTTCGCAAGCGCGCGCCCGGTGAGCCGGCACGCCATCAAGAAGCCGAATGGCAACGCGCGCGGCCAATGGAGATTGACGGCGTGGAAGTCTCGATCAATCGATACTTCGTCCGCCACCCAGAAATGGTGCTGGGAACGTGGAACCGCAAGGACACGCTCTACGGCGAAGGCTACAGCGTCACCAGCAACGGCGACCTGGCCAAACAGCTCCGTGATGCCATCAACCGGCTGCCTCGCTTCGCTACCGTTAAGGCAGCCGCCGTGGAAGAAACCCCGGCGTTCGTTCTCCCGCCGCCGCTGCATCTGAGCGAAGGCAGTTTTTTTGTCAACGACCACCGCGTCATTTGCCAAATCATCGACGGTCAAAGCATTCCCGTCGTCTACCAGGGCGCGAAGCTAAGCGCCGGCGGCACTCTGACCGGCAAACGCATGTCCGCCCTCATCTGCCTGCGCGACCTGGCACGGCGCGTGCTGCAATCGCAGAACGAAGGTTGGCCGGAGGCCAATCGCCAGGACGCCCGCCGCGAACTCAACGGGGCTTACGACCGCTTCGACAGTGTTTACGGCCCCATCAACAAGACCAGCTTCGGCGAGACCAAGGACGGCCACGTCATCCGCCGCATGCCCAATTTGGTGAAATTCCGCGAAGACCCCGACGCCATGCTGGTCATGTCGTTGGAAGAATACGACGAGACCACCAGCCAGGCGACCAAAGCCGCCATCATGCGGCAAGACGTGGTCGGCAAGAAACCGCCCATTACCCAGGTCCGTAGCGCCGAGGAAGGGTTGCTGGTCAGCCTCAATCAGCGCGGCATTGTCGATCTGCCCTTCATCGCCGGCTTATACGGCAAATCCGAAGCCGACATTATCGCCGAATTTGGCGATCTGATTTTTCACGACCCCGAGACCAAGACCTGGCAAACCGCCGACGCTTATCTGTCCGGTAATGTGCGGACGAAGCTGGCCATTGCCGACAATGCGGGTTCCGCTTATGCCCGCAATGCCGCGGCGTTGCGCGAAGTCCAGCCCGAGGACGTGCTGCCAGGCGACATCGACGCCAATCTGGGCGCGCCGTGGATACCAGAGGCCGATATCCAGGCTTTCGCCGCTGAATTGTTCAAAGTCGAGCCGGAAGCCCTCAAAATCACCCATCTCAAAAAGGACGCGGTATGGAGCCTGGACGCCGGCTACTCCGCCCAGCAATCCGTCGCCGCCACGTCGGAATTAGGCACTCCTCGGGCCAACGGCACCTGGCTGTTCGAGTTGGCGCTCAACATGAAAATGCCCGTGATCTACGACACCATCCAGGACGGCGACCGTGAGCAGAAAGTGGTCAACCCGGAAGCGACCCTGGCGGCCAAGGAAAAGCAAAAGCAGATCAAGGAACGGTTCCGGGCGTGGATTTTCTCTGATCCTGAACGCACCGAGCGTTTAGTGCGGCTGTACAACGACACCTAC
>Ga0134121_10001108_pt1 | contig 26219 bp, 28 predicted proteins | sample KB301_FD_96463 | JGI IMG/M metagenome (GOLD analysis project Ga0134121, IMG submission 96463) | Terrestrial soil microbial communities without Nitrogen fertilizer from Kellogg Biological Station, Michigan, USA - KB3-0-1 | ecosystem: Environmental > Terrestrial > Soil > Unclassified ... | reverse complement strand
GTACGCGATATGTCCGGTTGGACGACCCGGCGCGCGAGCCTTCCGAAGGGCACAGGTATGGGCACGGCATTCCAGTTTGCCCATGCCGGCTACGTGGCCTACGTCGTCGAGGTTGCCGTTGATGCGAACAAGAAAATCAAGGTCAACAAGGCGTGGGCTGCCGTCGACATCGGCAGGCAGATCGTGAACCCCAGTATGGCTACGAACCTCGTGCAAGGCGGATTCGTCGAGGGCATGAGTCACATCATGGCATGGGAGATCACGATTGATGGTGGACACGCGGTCCAGAAGAACTTCACGGATTACCAGCCGACGCGCATGCCGCAGGTTTCGGCGAACATGGTCGAAGTGAAATTCGTCCTGAGCGACAACAATCCTACCGGATTGGGCGAACCTTCGCTGCCGCCAGCCGTACCGGCGATCGCCAACGCGATCTTCGCTGCAACCGGCGTCCGGCTCCGTACGGTGCCTCTTAAGGCGCAGGGTTACAGCTGGACGTAGGAGTCTCGTAACGTAAAAGGGGCGCAAGAAAGTTTGTTTTCTTTCTTGCGCCCTTTTTGATTTGATAAAGGCTATGAATATCAGAACGTCTTTCTTATTTGCACTTTTCCTTTCATTGTCTCTGGTCGCTGCTTCGTGCGCTCAAACCGCTCCCGCGACCAGGCAGCCCAAAGTCACTCTGTCAAGGGATGTGGCTTTCCACAAGGAGCATGTTGAAGTTCACGGTACGGGCTTCACTCCTAAATCGGAGGTCCGTTCTCACTTACTGAAGTCGAACGGCACGGAGTTTCCGGTGCTCCCGATTCTCGTCGACGACAAGGGTGAGTTCACGCACGATATCGATTCCCTGCTTCTTCAAACCGGGACCCACGAACTTTGGGTGATCGATAGCACGGGAGTCTCTTCGAACAGGGAGAAGTTCGAAGTCGCGTTTGGACAGAGACCGCTGCCGAAGTAGGGTGCGCCGAGCGTGTCTGCTCCTAAGCAGTGGTATTCGTAATTCCAAGTAGTGGTGTTCGTGATTATGGTGACGCATTCGGGCGGGCGTCCCCTCCTCTTGAGGAGGGGTGGCCGAAGGCCGGGGTGGTCAGGCATGCCGAACCCTTATTAACCCGTGACCACCCCGGCTCACTACGTTCGCCACCCCTCCTCAAGAGGAGGGGACGCCCGCCCGAATACGTCACCATGATTACGGACACCACTACTAAATCAAGGGGACTATCCCGTAGTACCGGGCGTCGAGTTCGGGATAGCCCCTAAATTAAGACGGGACTACGGAAAAATTCCCAGCTGCTCGTAGGTTGTCGCGACTCTTTCGATGGCGATGATGAAGGCGGCGACGCGCATGCTTTCGTCCGGCGCTTTCGTGAAGTGGACGTTGCGGATTTCGCGATACGCCGTAACCATCGTTTCTTCGAGCCCGGAATTCACGAGGTCGATTTCGTCCGGACCGTGGGCGAGGAACTTTCGGTCCGTCTCGGTAAAGGGCTTTCCCATGCAACCTTCGACGGCAGCGACAAGCCTGGTGTTTCGCATCTCGTCAAGATGCTTTTGCAGGCGGCCGAAGCGCATGTGCGAGAGATTTTTTCCCCATTCGAAATACGACACCGTGACGCCTCCCGCATTCAGGAAGACATCGGGAATGATCATGACTCCCCGCGCGTGTAATTGCTCTTCGGCTCCCGGGGTCGTGGGGCCATTCGCGGCTTCGGCAAGCACTTTTGCCCGGATGCGGCCGCAGTTTTCGAGCGTCACCTGATTTTCCAGGGCTGCCGGAATCATGATGTCGCATTCGGTATCCCAGAACGCGTCCGTCGGCAAGGTCTGGCCGCCGGGGAAATCGCGAACGGAGCCGGTGGCTTTCCGGTAGCTGTCCAGTTCCAAAATATTGAGCCCGCCTGGATTGACGACACAGGCATCCCATTCCCCAATGGCAACGATGCGGCAGCCGTCTTCCTGCGAAAGAAATGCAGCAGTGTGATAACCGACGTTGCCGAAGCCCTGGATCGCGACTCGCTTTCCATCGAGCCCCATGGTCAAGCCGAGCCTGTCGCAGTCTTCTTTGAACCGGAAGGCCTCGCGTATTCCATACTGAACGCCGCGCCCTGTGGCTTCTCGGCGGCCGGCGATGCCGCCTTGTGAAATGGGTTTGCCCGTGACGCAGGCAAGATTGTCGATGCCGCCCGGCTTGAAGGCGTCATAGGTATCGGCCATCCAGGCCATTTCTCGTTCTCCGGTTCCGACGTCAGGAGCCGGGACGTTTTCACCAGGTCCGATGAATTCTTTCTTAATCAATTCGGAGGTATATCGCCGGGTGATCTTTTCAATCTGCTCGGCGGAATATTTCTTGGGATTGAAGCGAACTCCGCCTTTCGATCCACCGAAGGGCACATCCACAATCGCGCACTTATAGGTCATCAATGCAGCGAGCGCCATGATCTCGTCGGCGTTCACCAGCTCGCTGTAGCGAATGCCGCCTTTACACGGCTTCTGATGCTGGCTGTGTTCGGCGCGCCAACCTTCGAAGATTTCGTAGTGGTCGCCGCCGAAGCGGACGGGAAACTGGAAATAGTAGACGTTGTTGCAGGCCTTGATCTGGGCGAGCAGAGAGGGTGCGACTTTCAGAAACCGCGCCGCGCGATCGAACTGCTGCGACACAATCCGATTGAAATTAAGATCTTCCACCGTTATTTCCTGATCAGGGCTCCGTAATGTTGTTCGACGTAGTCTTCGAGAATCTTCATGAACTCAGGAACGATGGAGGCACCCTTCAGGGTTGTCATTAAACGGCCGTCGACATAGACAGGCGCTTTCGGATCTTCGCCGGTGCCAGGAAGCGATATTCCGATATTGGCATGTTTGGATTCTCCAGGTCCATTGACAACGCATCCCATCACGGCCACTTTCAGAGTTTCAATGCCGGCATAGGTTTCACGCCAGCTGGCCATACGGTCGCCAAGATACGCCTCAATGTCACGCGCCATCTCCTGAAAGATGGTGCTCGTGGTTCGTCCGCAACCCGGACAGGCCGTGACTTGCGGAGAAAAGGTCCGGATGCCGAGGCTTTGGAGAATATCCTGGCACGTGCGGACCTCTTCCGTGCGATCGCCGCCCGGCACGGGCGTCAGGCTGGCGCGAATCGTGTCTCCGATACCTTCCTGAAGCAGGATGGAAAGCGCCGCCGCACTGGAAACGATTCCACGACGGCCCATCCCGGCCTCGGTGAGTCCCAGGTGCAGGGCGTATGAAGACTCCGCGGCAAGACGCCGATAGACATCGATGAGGTTCTGCACCCCAGACACCTTCGCGCTAAGAATGATGCGGTCCGCGCCCATGCCGTAAGAGCGGGCCATTTCGGCGGATTCCACAGCGCTAATGACCATGGCGTCCATCACGACTTCGTTCGCATCCTTAGGCTGCGTAGCCTTCGCGTTCTCGTCCATCAAGCGGGTCACGAGAGATTGATCGAGCGAGCCCCAGTTCACGCCGATACGCACAGACTTTCCGTGTTCGATGGCGAGTTCTATGATCGCCCGGAAATTGTCGTCGTGTTGGCGGCCCATTCCGACGTTGCCCGGGTTGATCCGGTATTTGTCCAGGGCTCGCGCGCAGCCGGGATACTCGCGCAGAAGGATGTGTCCGTTGTAATGGAAATCCCCGATGATCGGCGTATCGACGTGCCGGTCGCGGAGCTGCTTGACGATTTCCGGCACAGCGGCTGCAGCTTCCCGCGTGTTGACAGTGATGCGCACCAGTTCACTGCCCGCGACGGCAAGTGCCTGAACCTGGGATACGGTGGATGCGATGTCTGCGGTATCCGTGTTGGTCATCGACTGAACGCGGATCGGATGAGATCCGCCGACCCAAACGTTTCCGACCTGTACGGGAGTGGACTGCCTGCGGGGGATTTGCGCCATACGGAAATCATTATACAAGGGCTATAATTCGTTCCCTTTTCTTTATGTCGGAACAACTCTCTTATCAACGCAGCAATCTCGGTTGGATCGAAGTGATCTGCGGCAGCATGTTCAGCGGAAAGAGCGAGGAACTGATCCGGCGGCTGCGGCGCGCCCAGATTGCGAAGCAGCGCGTTCAAATCTTCAAGGCCAGGCTTGACAGCCGGTTCAGCAATGATCACATCGTCAGCCATAGCGATATGAAGATCAAGTCGCAGGTGGTCAACCGCGCCTCCGAGATTCTGGAGTTACTCGATAGCCGGACCCAGGTTGTTGGGATCGACGAAGGCCAGTTTTTCGATCTGGAGCTCGTTTCCGTTGTGAACAAGCTCGCGGACATGGGCAAGCGCGTGATTGTTGCCGGTCTCGATCAGGACTACCGGGGCCGTCCGTTCGACCCGATGCCGCAGTTGCTGGCGATTGCGGAATACATCACGAAGACGCTGGCGATCTGCGTTCTCTGCGGCGCTCCGGCAAATCGCACACAACGAACCGTCGATAGCGCAGACCACATTCTGGTCGGAGCGACGGATTCCTACGAGGCGCGCTGCCGGCTCTGCTTCGAAGCTCCTACGGACTGATATTGATGTTTGGCGTTCCGTATCACTTCCTGATCGTTCACTTTCCGCTGGTTCTGATCATTGCGGCTTTATTCTGCGATCTGGGAAAGCATCACGAGGCGGGATATCGTTTCACCTTGTGGGCCGCCACGGGCGGGGGTTTGGCGGTTCTTACGGGATTGCTGCAGATCGGAGGACAGCTGTCGGAGCTGCCGGTGCATGCCGGCGCGGGCATTACCGGCGCCTTCGTTGTGGTGATTCTGGCGGTGTTCCGTTATTCGCGGCGGGCTCGAGGCGAGGAAGGGAGCACGTTTCCCCAGGTGTTGCTGCTCGTGGAAGTGCTGGCTGTCTTGTTGATTGTGGCTGCCGCGGTTACGGGGCATCGAGCGGTGCTGGGGATTTGAGCGTCCCTCCTCAACAGGAGGGTGGCTGCGCGAAGTGCAGACGGCGTGGTCAGGCATGGCGGCGTTTCTATCAAACTTTGGGCATTCTGAAACTCGATTCGATCCCTGACCACCCCGGCCTTCGGCCACCCCTCCTCAAGAGGAGGGGACCCTCGCCTACAAGGATCCCCAGATCTCCGCCCCCAGATACATCCCAAACACGCAACTGAACAGCCCCGCAGAAATCTGAACCGGGCGATAGCTGGTAGCAACGCGTGCTCCGAGCCATCGCATGGGAAGAGCCAGCAGAGCGCTGATGACAAGCATGCCGGCAATGCTTCCTACGCCAAAGACTGCGATGTAAAGCAGGGACTGCAGCCCGGAGTGAATCGTCGAAAGAACGAGCAGCATCAGTGCGCCGCTCCCTGCCGCTCCGTGAACCATTCCCACCAGTAGAGGACGCAGGCCGATGTGCAGCCAGCCTGTGTGTTCGTGCTGCGTTCCGCGCGCGTGAACGTGCCAGTGCGCGTGTGGATTCGCTCCGGGAGCATGAGAGTGTGGATGGCGATGCAACTCGAGTCTTTGATTCCAGGTTTTGTAAAGGACCCGCGCGCCGAGAACAACCAGCATGATGGCGACGGCGAACTCGAGCCGCACTCCCAGCCATGCCGGTATGCTGACCTTGAGAAGGATAACGGCGAGACCCGCCACCGCCAGTGAGAAGGTGTGACCGGCGCCCCAGAAGGCGCCGATCCAGCAACTTCGGACCAGACTTTTCTGTTCGCTGACGAAGGTCGTTACCGCCGCAATGTGGTCCGCATCCGTGGCGTGCTTCAAACCCAGCACGAAACCCATGGCCAGGATCGCAGCGAGCGACGACGCCACCCTAGTCGCGTGCGGCGGGACGTTCCGCTGACAGAGCCTTGTCTTTAGGCGTACTCAAGTATCCGCTAATAGTGTCCTTCCCAACATTGTTCACGACGATCTCATAGCGCAGCTTGTCGTGGCCGACAAGGAACGTTATGGGTTCGTTGGCGACTTTGTCCTTCTTCTCGAGCTTGTTGTCGTCCACCTGGATTACGAGGTTGTATTTCTGCTTCTTGGAGTCGGTATCGCTCAGCGCGAGGCGGATGTCGCCCACGCGTTGCATCTCGTTCTTTTTTGCCTTCTTGAGCTCGAACTCGGTGAAGTTGCGTTCGCCTTTGAGTCGAAGGGCGGCAAGCTCTGAACCGTTGCGCGCGATCTGATCGCTCAGCGTGTTCTTTACTTCGACGAGTGCGCGCTTGCTCTCTTCAAGGTTGCGATTGGTCGTTTCCAGATTCGTCGCGACGGCTTTGACTTCACCGGATACGCCGCTGATCTTGGTGTCGGAGGACTTCTGAACTTCGGCGACCTTTGTCGCGGCTTCTTCTCGTGCCGCAGCGACGTTGGCCGCAACCTCGCTGGAGTTCGCTTTTGTTGCCAGCTCGCCAGCGAGTTGCTCTTTGGCCTGTTCGGCGTCCTGTCGGACCTTTTCTGCGAACTTACGAGACACGGCCAGCTCCTGAGCGGTCACGCCAATTTTTTTAGTGACGACGTCAATGTCCGAAGCCAGAGAAGTGTCCGCCTTCTGGAGATTCTGAAGCTCCCTGGCATTCTTCGTGGCGTTGTCCTGGAGCTGGCTTTCCAGAGTCGCGATTCGGGCTTCAAGCGCTGCCTTTCCCGAGTATTGCCCGTAAGCAACGACTCCGATGGCGATCACAGCGACGATCAATGCGATGGGAATCCAGACAGGTGTTTTGCCCGCAACGGGCTTTGGCGGTTGGTAGCTACCGCCTTCTTTCGGCGTTAAACTGCTCATTCAGCGTCCCTTTCTTGGCCTTGAGGCCAAACCACTTTATTATCCACGGTTCGCGGGTTTAGACAGGGGAAAATCGAGGACAGTTAGCAAGATCGAGAAACTATGAGCAAAGAAACCTTCCGCATCGAAAAAGACTCCATGGGCGAAATGCGCGTTCCGTCGGGTGCGTTGTACGGCGCCCAGACGCAGCGGGCTGTCGAGAATTTCCCGATCAGCAACCTGCGCTTTCCACGCGAATTCGTGCGAGCGATGGGTTTGATTAAGCTCGCGGCGGCGCGCGCCAACATGGATCTCGGGCTGCTGGACCAGAAGATTGGCGCCGCTATCGCAGATACCGCGCAGGAAGTGATCGACGGCAAGCTCGATCAGCATTTTGTTCTGGATATCTTCCAGACCGGATCGGGAACTTCCACGAACATGAACACCAATGAGGTCCTCTCGAATCGCGCCATTCAGCGGCTTGGCGGAGTCCTCGGTTCCAAGACTCCGGTTCATCCGAACGATCACGTCAACATGGGGCAGTCCAGCAACGATGTCATTCCAACCGCAATGCACGTCGCGGCGCTTGAATCCATCGAACGGTCGTTGATTCCCGCTCTCAGGAAATTGCAGGCGGCGCTCGCCGCCAGGGCGGAAGAGTTCGATTCCATTGTGAAGATTGGAAGAACGCACCTGCAGGATGCGACGCCCGTGCGCCTGGGACAGGAATTCGGCGGGTTTGCGCGGCAGATCGAGTTGGGAGTTCGCCGGCTCGAGAGGCTGCGCGAGTCGCTCGCGGAATTGCCGCTGGGCGGAACAGCGGTGGGCACGGGTATCAATACGGATCCCAGATTTCCTGCCGCCGCGATTCAGCATCTCTCCACGATCACGGGTATTCCTTTCAGTGAGGCGAAGAACCATTTCGAGGCCCAGGGTGGAAAGGACGCTGTCGTCGAGGCGAGTGGCGTTCTCAAGACGGTTGCAGTCAGCTTGACGAAGATCGCGAATGATATCCGCTGGCTGGCTTCGGGTCCGCGGTGCGGTATCGGTGAGATCAACCTGCCCGAAACTCAGCCGGGTTCGTCGATCATGCCAGGCAAGGTGAATCCTGTTATCGCGGAGTCCGTCCTGATGGTCGCTGCTCAGGTGATTGGCAACGATGCGGCTATTACGATCGGCGGTCAGGCCGGCATATTTGAGTTGAACGTCATGATGCCCGTGATGGCGCATAATCTTCTGGAATCGATTCGTTTGCTTGCGTCTTCCGCGAATAACTTTGCGGATCGATGCATTTCGGGCATCGTCGCGAATGTTGAACGTTGTAACGACATGATCGAGAAGAGTCTCGCAATGTGTACCGCGCTTGCGCCCGAAATTGGTTACGATGAAGCGGCGGCGATTGCCAAGGAGTCCTATAAGACCGGCAAAACGGTTCGGGAGATTGCTCTCGAAAGAAAGATTCTGCCGGCAGAGCGTTTGAACGAGATCCTCGACCCGATGCGGATGACAATGCCGGGGATCGCTGCGAAGGGCGAGTAACGCGAAAGGCGAGTAACGATGGATGAACGGCAGTTTTTTACCGAGAAGACGGAATCCCAGCCTCAGTCACTGAGTTGTCCGATGTGCAAGCAGGTGGCGGACTATCAAATCCGCTGGATTCGACGAACCAAGAAACCTTCGCTTCCCGGCGGCGCAGATGCGGACGACCGCGCACGCTTTGTGAAGGCGCGCGATTACATGATTCGGCTGGACGATACGGTCAGTTGTTCGAAGTGCCGGCGGCGGATCGAGATCAGCAGTAAGAGCGTGGTGCTGCTGTAGGGTCAACCTTAACGAAAGGCCCTCACCCGGCCTTCGGCCACCCTCTCCCGGGGGGAGAGGGCCCTCGCCGGAAAGGGCCCTCTCCCCCTGGGAGAGGGTGGCCGAAGGCCGGGTGAGGGCCTTTCGTCTATCCGCCGTTCCTACTTCCGCGCGTATTCCTTCAGGCCTTCAGCCGTCGGCTTCATCGCCTTGGAGCCCTTTTTCCAGTTCGCGGGACAGACTTCGCCATTTTCCTCGGTGTAATCCACGGCATCGAGGAGTCGCAGCACTTCATCGATGCTGCGGCCGAGATCGAGGTGATTGATCGTGGCATGCTTCAGAACTCCGTCTTTGTTGATGATGAAGAGGCCGCGCAGTGCGATACCGGGCCCTTCTATCAGAACGCCGTAGTCCCTGGCAATTTGCTTGTTCAAATCCGACAGGAGAGGATAGTTGACACCCTTTATGCCGCCATCTTCGCGAGCCGTATTCGCCCAGGCATGGTGAGTGAACTTGGAGTCAACGGACACTCCGAGGACCTCGGTATTCCGTTTCTTAAATTCGTCCATGCTGTCCGCGAAGGCCAGAATCTCTGTCGGGCAAACGAATGTGAAATCCAGGGGGTAAAAAAACAGTACAACCTTCTTGCCCTTGAACTGGCTCAAAGACACTTCTTTGAAATCGCCGTTCACATAGGCATCAGCCTTGAATTCAGGAGCGGGTTGAGAAACAAACGCTGCCATCGGAAGCCTCCATTTTATGAGCGGCTGCGAACGCAAGCCCGGACGAAGCGTGAGAGAGATAGCGCGAAACCTCAGGCTATAGGGCGCAGCCATCAAGAAACTAATAGTTAAGCTTTTCAGGATACACTAACTGCCGCCAAAGCCATCATGCGGATCTCTATACTCGGTGCCAATGGACAACTCGGACGGGACCTCACGAACGCGCTGGCCGGTCACGAAATCCATCGCCTGACTCGCGAAGATTTTGACGTGACGGACCATGCGCGGGCTCGGGCTATATTGACGGACTCGCGGCCGGACACGATTGTGAATCTCACCGCCTACCATCGCGTGGATGATTGCGAATCCCTCCCGGAGCTGGCCTATCAGACCAATTGCCTGGCTGTTCTGAATCTCGTTCGCATTGCCAACGACCTCGACGCAACCCTCGCTCACGTCAGCACCGATTACGTGTTCGATGGCTCCAGCTCCACTCCGTATACCGAATCGAGCGCACCTTGCCCGCTAAGTGTCTATGGCAATTCCAAGCTGGCCGGGGAGTATCTGGTTAGAAGCATGGCCAGGAGATCTTTCGTCATTCGAAGCTGCGGCCTCTATGGACATGCCGGCTCGCAAGGCAAGGGTGGAAATTTCGTCGAAACGATGCTGAGAAAAGCGCGTGATCGCGAGCCGATCCAGGTCGTCAACGACCAGACGTTGACCCCGACCTCGACGGCCGATCTGGCCCGGCAGATGGCGGTATTGCTCCCGACGTCTCACTACGGTCTGTTTCATATGACGAATGAAGGTTCGTGCTCATGGTATGAGTTTGCGGCTGCAATCTTCGAGCTCGCCGGCATCTCGGCAGACCTTAAGCCGACGAGCTCGGCGCTCTACAAGTCTCCGGCGCGACGCCCGCGGTATTCCGTTCTCGAGAATAAGCGGCTGAAGGATCTGGGATTGAATCAGATGCTTCACTGGCACGAGGCTTTGGCCGAATACCTGACATGAGGCTTTGCACAAGAAAAGCCAAATGCTTTGTCGCGCGGCCTTCTCCCACCGGGAGAAGGTGGCCCAACGGGCCGGATGAGGGCATGTTCGTGCGCCCTCACCCGGCCTTCGGCCACCCTCTCCCGAGGGGAGAGGGCACGCTCGAAGACTGTTCGCTCAATTTCTTGTGCAAAACCCTAAGATGAACCTCCAAAGACTCCGCGTGTTTGCCTTCGTGGCGTGTCTCCTTCCGGCCGACGCATTCGTCAGTATCTGTCTTCTAATGGCGCACGCGGCGTCGTTGCCTCTTTCTCTATTCCGACGTCTGGCCTCGCCGGTGCGGACACCAAACGCTGCATCCGTCACAATCCAGATTCTCAACTGGGACGGCAAACATCTGCTGGAGGAATTCCTTCCCAGCGTCCTGATTGGCGCGAAGGGTCACGAGATTCTGATAGTGGATAACGGCAGCACGGATGGCAGCGTAGAGTTTGTGAAGAGTGGATTCCCACAGGTCCGAATACTGGAACTCGATCGCAACTACGGGTTTTCGGTGGGGAACAATCGCGGAATAGAGCATGTGAAGACAGACCTGGTCGTTTTCCTGAACAACGACATGTCTGTGGATCCGGACTTTCTTCAGCCGCTTCTCGTTCCTTTTGCAGATCCGGCCGTATTCGCCGTGGCGTCGCAGATCACGGTTCCCGATCCCGCGAAATCAAAACAGGAAACCGGTAAAACCCGGGCTCGTTTCGAGAGCGGTCTGTTTTATTTGTGGCACGATCCCGTGACCTTGCAGGATGAGCACGGTGCCGCTCTTCCCGTTTTCTGGGCAGGCGGCGGGGCTTGCGCCCTCGACCGGCGCAAGTTTGAGGCGCTTGGCGGGTTCGACTCGCTCTATCACCCGTTTTATGTCGAAGATACGGACCTTTCGTACCAGGCGTGGAAGAGGGGATGGCGATCGCTCTTTGCTCCGGGCAGTCGTGTGATGCATAAACATCGCGCCACCAGCGGGCCGAGATTCGGGGAGTTGTTTGTGAACAACACGACGCGCCGGAATCACTATCTCTTTGCCTGGAAGAATCTGACGGATTTTGGAATGTTGATGGAGCACCTGGTGATGCTTCCGGCGATCCATCGCCGGGCAATCACGCAATATGGCGCAGCGTTCGAATTGCGGGCCTATTTGCGAGCCTGTCTGCGGCTGCCATTGGCCATCCGCCGTCGTTTGGCGAATGCAGGGTCGTATGTTCTCAGCGATAGGGACGTGTTAGGGCTGACGCAATGAACGTCCTGGTCGTAACGGCTTACCCGCCAGTCTTGCATCGGCATGGCGGGGGTGTCCGGATGTACCACAACATTCGGATTCTTTCGGAAAAGCACGGGGTTCACGTCCTGTCGTTTGTGGGAAGCGATGAAGAGCAGGACATGCTCGCTTCGGTTCGCCGAATTTGCGAATCCGTGCGGGGAATTCGCCGGATTCCCGACTTTCGACCGCACTGGTTATCCACCACGCCGTTCATGGTTCGCGAGTTCAGCACACCCGAGATGCACCGTGAAGTCGATGGCACGCTGCGTGCAAATAAGATCGACGTTTTGCAGTGTGAGTACCTGCAAATGGCGCAGTTCCGGCGAGACTGTGTTTTTTCTGTACTCACTGCGCATGAAGCGCAGTCAAAAAATGCCCACGCGGCATTTGAAGGAGAAACCGACCCGGTGGAAAAGCTTCGGCTGTTTTACCGGTGGATGCAGATTCTTCGCTATGAAGTCGCTCAGGTGCGAAAGTTCGACCGTGTTGTCACGATGACGAAGGACGATGCGGAGTACTTCATCTCGTACGCCCCTGAAGCGAACGTTCGGGCGATTCCGATCGGGGTGGACTCCGAGGAGTTCCGGCCGGAGACTCTGCCGGCGGCTGAAGCCGCGAAGTGTTCAGCTTCGATTCTTTTCGTGGGAAATTTTCTGCACACGCCCAATGTGGAAGCGGCGGAGTTCCTGGTAAGGCACGTTGCCCCGCGGTTTCCCGACGTGCGGTTTGTCATCGTGGGGTCGCCGGCGCCGCAGGCGTTGGGCGGCGGGTCGAATGTGGAGTATTCGGGTTACGTTCCAGAAACGCGCTCGCTGTACCGCTCGCCGCAAACGATTTTCGTGGCCCCGCTGTTTTCTGGAACTGGACAGAGGGTGAAGCTTCTCGAGGCGTTTGCGATGGCCTGTCCGGTCGTTACGACGAAAATCGGAGCGATGGGCTTTCCAATTCAAAGCGGAGAGCAGGCGTTCCTGGCCGAAACGCCCGTTGAATACGAACGCGCCCTGAGGCGATTGATTGCGGACTCGGAGTTGAGACGGCGCGTTGGACAAAGTGCACGGCGAATGATTCTCGAGCGATTTACATGGAACCGGATTGGCGGAGAACTCCTGGATGTTGTTGCGGAAGCTGCTGTTTCCCATTAAGGCCGTCACGTTCGTGTGGCGTTTTGTCGTTCTGCTGGTAAGCACCGCGTATCTGGAGGGTACTCGTGACGTCTGAAATCGACCTGTTTGTCGTTTTTCACAACAGCCGCCGCTGGATTCCGGGCTTGCTTGCGAGCCTTCAATCGATTTCTGTTCCCGTGACCGCATATTTTTTGGACAACGCATCCAGCGATGAAACTCCGGAGTTGCTGGCCGCAGCAGTGGGAACGCTGCCTTTCCCAGTCCACGTACTCCGGTCTCTTCACAACAACGGCTTCGCCCGAGGGATGAACCTGCTGGCGAGTCAGAGTGATGCCCGGTTCATGTTCCTGCTGAATCCCGATACCCAACTCGAATCGGGATGTCTCGAAGCATTGCTCGCCCGCGCGCAGTCGGATGATCGAATCGGGATTTGCGACGCGCGGCAGTCGCCACGGGAACATCCGAAAGCATGGGATCGCGCGACTGGCGAAACGAGTTGGTGCTCGGGAGCGGCCGCCTTGATTCGCCGGAAGGCATTTGAGGAAGCCGGGGGCTTCGATGAGCGCCTCTTTTTCATGTACTGCGAAGATGTCGATCTTAGCTGGAAGCTGTGGTTGAAGGGCTGGAAGTGCGTCTATGAACCTGCCGCCGTGGTTCAGCACTTCACGCAGGATGTGGTTCCGGGGAAGCGGCGGACGCAGGAGAATTACTTTAGCTTTAGGAATTCTCTGTTTCTGTATTACCGGTTTGGCGTTAGAAAAGACCGGCCGTTATTTCGGGAATTCCTTCGGCGCCGGTTACTTACGAGCGCTTATTCGTTACGCAGCAAGGCTTTGTTCACAATTGCTTTGGTGGAGCACATTCGCTATATTCCCTACTTGCTTCACGGTGAGGGCGCCAGATGCGAGCACGAGCATCCTTGGATCCGTCTGCAGGAAACGTCTCTGTCTCAATGAAGTCGCACTAAGGATAATCAGTGTATAGGGTTAGTGTGGTTATACCGACGTTGAATCGCGCCAAAATGCTGGCCACAACGATCGATCGGATTGAGAAACAAACCGTTGGCCGTGACGTCTACGAAGTTCTTATCGTCGATAACAACTCTTCAGACAGTACGCCGGCTGTTATTGCTGAAAAAGCTGCCGTTTATCGGAATCTCAAGGGTTTCTCCCAGACGAAGCCTGGCGCTGCGGCGACACGCAACGTCGGCATTCGGGAAGCTACCGGCGAGATCGTCCTCTTTATCGACGATGACATCCTGGCCGAGCCAGACCTTGTCGAGAAACACATCTACTATCATCGCGAGAATCCCGGTTCTTCGATCATTGGAACTGTGACGTCGTCCTGGCAGCAATCCACCGATCCCTTCCTTCGATACCTCCGCGACAAGGGAATTTTCAATCCGTACAGTATTGCCTGCGGGCAGCCGATGGATTTTTCCTACTATCACACCGGCAATGTCTCGACGAGCCGGAAGCAGCTTTGCGAAGTGGAAGGCTTCAACGAAGAGTTCTTTGTCTACGGTATGGAAGACATTGAACTGGGTTACAGGCTGGAGCAAAAGGGTAGCCGCATGACGCCCGGCGTTGCTGCGAAAGGCCGTCACGAATATTTTCCGACCTGCGACCAGTTCGTTGAACGATGCCAGCAGGCGGGTTTTTCACTTGGGAAAATGATCGAGCTCCACCCGGAACTCCGGCAGCGGTTTACTGAAAACGGTAAACGCACCGGCGTGTTGAAGCGCTTTCATGTTGTTTATCGCATGCTGATGACTGCGTCCAATCCCTTCTACAAAAGTTTGATGGAGTGGGAGGAACGGCGCGGAACGGGGAAGGTTGGCACCGCCCTGGATCAGCATTATTATTGGGCGATTCGTTACCACTTCTTCCTTGGCTATCGTGAATACGTTCGATCGGCACGAAACGGACAGACTGTGAACCCTGTCCTGCAGCCAGGGCGTCAGAGGATTCCGAATCTCGCCATTGAACCTCATGACTGACCCCTCTGGCAAAAGCGACGAGCACGGCAAGCCCGCGCGAAGCGTGAGCGCGATAGCGCGAAACCTAAAGGAAAGCACGCAGCCATCAGATGACGAAGCGATCACTCTACAGGGCAACTTCTCCCAGCGGATCATCGCCAACACGTTTTTTAATTTCCTCGGACGATTCTGGAGCTTCGCGGCCACAATTCTGCTGACCCCGTTCATCCTTCACTATCTCAACGATAGCGAATTCGGCGTCTGGGTCATTCTCAGTGTTCTCTTGAACTCCACGGGCCTGTTGGACCTCGGGCTGGGATCTTCCTTTGTGAAGTTCATCTCCGCGTACTACACGTATGAGGACTACCCGAAGATCAATAAAGTTCTGTTCTCCGGCCTCGTCTTTTACGCGCTTCACGGCGCGATCCTCCTAGTCGTTGGCCTGGCGGTCAAGCCGCTCTTTTTTTCTGCTTTTGACGTATCCGCCATCGGTGGCGTTTCGGAAGCCTATATCTACATTCTGATCGCCTGCATGATCGGCAATTTCGGAACGATGTTCTCGTCAGTGTTCCGGGGTATCCAGCGGATGGACAGAGCGAACGCGATCGACATGGCGATGAGTGTTCTCAATGTTGCAGGCACGGTTGCAGTTCTAAAAGCCCATCTAGGCCTGCAAGGGCTGGCGCTGAATGCCATAGCGAACGCCATCCTCTATGTTGCGATCTCGTGGTATTCCGTTCGCCGTGCTCTTCCCGCAATATCCCTGGGATTCCATTTCGATGGCGGCCTCCTTAAGGAGATGTTTACATACGGCACCCAGATCCTGGTGAGCCGGGTCGGCGGCCTGGCGTGCTTTCAACTCGACAAGCTGATTGCGGCGAAGTTTCTGGGAATCGCTGCGGTGAAGTTTTACGAAGTGAGCGCCAGAATGGCGACGCTGATGCGAGCTCTCCCGTTGCTGATGATGTCGGCAATCATTCCGGCCGCTTCCGAGCTCGGCGTGCGAAATGAAAAGGAAAAGATCATCCGAACGTACGTGATGACTTCGAAATACGTGGCGTTGATCACGATTGGCCTGGTGGGCTTCATGGTCCTCGAGGCAGATTCCGTTCTGCGATTGTGGCTCGGCGCCCGTTTCGATGTGCGATCGGTGATGATTCTTCAGATCCTGGCCATCGGGTACGGAGCCAACGTGCTTGGAGGTGCGGCGAGCCAGATTGGGGCGGGAGTCGGCAGACCCGAGTTCGACATGCAGAGCACGATCCTGCTGACAGTGCTGAGCCCGATTTTAGGAATCGCGCTCGTGCAACGGTTCGGAGCCCCCGGGGCGGCGGCTGGGACAGCGGTGGCGCTTATCATTTCAGCGACCTATCTGCTGATCATGTTTCATCGGAAGTATGTCGAAACGCCCGTCGAGGGGATGTTCCGAGACATCCACATTCGGCCCGTCGTCTCAGGCCTTGTTGCAATCTTTGCGGCAACAGGGCTGCACCGCCTGTTTCACATTATGGATTCCCTGCGTGAGGTCCGGTATCTCATTCCGGCCAAACTGGCTGTCGATTTTGTCCTCTTCTCCTCCGTGTATCTTGTCTTCCTTATGGTGCTCAAGCAGATCACCGCCATGGATCGACGGAACTTTATGGGCCTGATGACCTTTGGCTTCGAGTTCCTGCGACACCCTTTCCGCGAACGGGTCAGAATCTACAGATAGACTCGTCTTTCCGCGCAGGAATGGAGTCTTAAGAGTGTGAGGACCGAAAGAAACCTCATCGAGCGTGCGCTCAACGGCGATTCGGAAGGCTTCAGTCTTCTGGTCCGGCAGTGGGAAAAGCCCATCTACAACTTCATCTATCGGATGATCGGCAACCGCGATGAAGCGATGGACCTCTGCCAGGACGTTTTTCTGAAGGCCTTTCGGGAGTTGGGCACCCTCAAGGATCGAGACCGGTTTACGGCGTGGCTTTATCGGATTGCGCACAACACCTGCTATTCGCGGCTGCGCAAGGATATCGGCAAGACCTGGGTCGAATTGGATCCGGATAGCGGGTCGAGGTCGGTGTCGATTGAAAACCGGATTGCCGTCGAGCGAGCTTTGCAGCAGTTGCCGGACGATCAGCGCGAAGTCGTGGTCCTCAAGGTCTATCAAGACCTTAAGTTTGAGGAGATCGCGGTTATTCAGGATGCCCCGGTTTCGACAGTCAAGTCTCGGCTCTATATGGGCTTTGAGAAGCTTCGCGGCATTCTGGGTTAGGCAATTTTAAGGAGCAATGTCATGTCACATTTGGGCGAACGTATTACGGACTATTTGCTGGATGAAATGACCGAACTGGAAAAAGCCGAGGCCGACGTCCATCTCCAGCAATGTCTTGAATGCGCCAGACAGGTCGAAAGTTTCAAGGGCCTGTATTTCCGGCTTCAGGCGCTTCCCTCGGTGGAACCTCCGCGCCGTGTGGTTGTCGAAACCACGAAAAAGGTCTCACGCCCGCCGTTATGGTGGTGGCTGTCTCCGGCTGTCTCCGCCGTAGCAGCCTCCATCCTGACGGTGATGTTTCTGACGCCTTCTGCACGGCCTGCCACGATGCCCGCTCCCCAGCAATGGCTTACCGCGGAGCTCGATAAGCGGGACAGCGAGAACGGCAAGGAGATCCAGCGGTTGCGCGGCGAGCTGGCTTTGTTGGAAAGTCGCCAACTCGCCGCAAAGAGAGAAACGTTCGATACCGCGCGGTCGCTTCAATTGCTTGCTCAGCGAATCCCTGGGAAAGGGGAGTAACGATGTTGCGAACGATTCTCTGTCTCCTGATAGCGGCGCCGACGCTCTTCGCCCAGACCGGCGCGTCCAAATCCGACATGTTTCGCAAGGAAGGCCCGGCGTTGCAAAGAGCCGTGGATCAGGCAATCAGCGAAGTGCCCGGAATCTCCCTCTTGCAGACATCCAAGGCTACGTATATCCAGGAATTTGGCATCGTCGTCTCGCTCGAGGTCGCGTTGGAACCGCCCAGAGGCCCTTTCGACGTCGCGCAGCCGGCCAATTCTTCCTTGCCCCAGAAACAGCAGCGAGTGCGCGATAGAATGAAGCAGCTTCTGGCGCAGAAGGCGCCGGAACTCCAGACTGCCGCCAACGACCAGTTTGTTGTGATCGTCGTGCATCTTTTCAATTCCAATCCCGTCGATACGCCGAAGCTGCCCCAGCAAATGATCATCATGGTAAAAAAAGGCGAGCCTTCCGCCGTTATCCTTCGGGAGCTCTGATGGCAACAGCCATTGTGGGGGTTCGCAAGATGATCGGGGAAATGCTCCTGGAGCGTGGCGTCATTTCCGAGGAAGACCTGCGCAATGCCCTCGTGCTGCAAAAGGAACGACGCGAAAAGATTGGCCGCATTCTGATCGATTTGGGATGCGTGGCCGAGCGCGATGTGGTCGCGGCTCTGGGCGAGCAGTTGAACGTTGAACTGTTTCAGGGAGACTACCCCGTCGTTCCCATTGAGCCGACGATTCTGCCCTACCGCTTTCTCCGGGCCTTTCAAACCGTTGTCGTGCACCGGGAAGACAACGTCCTCTCGCTCGTGATGGCGGATCCTCTGGATCATGAAACGCAAGCGGCGATTCGGCTTCGTGCAGGTTGCGACCTCAAGGTGTTCATGGCTGCGGAGTCCGAGATCGCTGCACAGCTCGAACGGCTGTATGGCGATGCGGAGCAGGCCGAGGACCTGTCGATAGAAACCCTTGCGGACGGGGCAGGCGATGATGTGGAGCAGCTCCGGGATCTTGCTTCCGAAGCTCCTGTGATCCGCATGGTGAACCTGGTGCTTTCGCGCGCCGTCGAATCCGAGGCCAGCGATATCCATCTCGAGCCCTTTGAGAAGGAATTGCGGCTGCGGTACCGGATAAACGGCCTCCTTCAGGTTGTGGATTCCCCTCCCAATCAGTTGCGAGCCGCGATCGTTTCACGCATCAAGCTCATGGCGAAGCTGAACATTGCGGAGCGGCGTCTTCCGCAGGATGGCCGCATCAAGCTGAAGGTTTCGGGCAGGGAGATCGATTTCCGTGTGTCGACGCTGCCGACCATGTATGGCGAAAGTGTCGTCATGCGAATTCTCGACAAGTCCAATTCGGCCCTGCTCGATTTGCGCCGCCTTGGTTTTCCAGCAGACCTTTATCCCCGAGTTTGCGAGATGACCTCGAAGCCCCACGGAATCTTTCTGGTCACGGGTCCCACGGGCAGCGGCAAGACGACGACGCTCTACAGCGCGTTGCGCCGCATCAACCTTACCGAGAGGAAGATCATCACGATCGAAGATCCTGTCGAGTATCAGATGGACGGGATTAATCAGATACAAGTGAATCCGCAGATCGGCCTGACCTTTGCGACCGGACTTCGGCATATTGTCCGGCAGGATCCCGATATCATCATGGTCGGCGAGATCCGCGATCGGGAGACGGCCGAGATTGCTGTCCGGTCTGCACTGACAGGCCATCTGGTTTTCAGCACGCTGCACACCAACGATGCACCCAGTGCGGTCACGCGCCTCGTGGATATGGGCGTTGAGGATTATCTGCTGGGGTCGTCGCTGATCGGGGTGCTCGCCCAGCGGTTGGTGCGGGTGATCTGCCCGGAATGCAAGTCCCCCGATGTGGCGCCCACTGCTTCCCTGATGGATGCGGGATTTTCCGTCGGCGACGATGCGAGAATCGAGCTTTACCGTGGCGCCGGATGCCCTAACTGCGAACATACGGGTTACAAGGGACGCGCCGGGATTTTCGAGCTGTTGGAAATCAACGACAGCCTCCGCCGTCTTATTTTGACCAATCCGGATTCCAACGTCCTTAAGGCTGAAGCAGTAAGAAACGGTATGCGCACCTTGAAAGATGACGGCTGGAGCAAGGTTCTGTCCGGCCTTACCACGGCGGATGAAGTTCTCCGCGTCACCCAGGAGATCTGATCGTGCGGGTATTCCTCTACAAAGCGGTCAATGCCAAAGGGAAACTCGCCGAGGGCCAGCTCGAAGCTTCGGATTCCCGAAGCGCGGTGATCCGGATCGAGAGCATGGGGCTGGTCCCGGTCTCGGTTGAAGAGTCCGCGGTTCGGCGCCACAATGCCCAGCCCCGATGGGGTCTCGATCGGGTCTCAAAGAAGGATGTTCTTCGCTTCACTGAAGAACTTTCGACGCTGATTCACGCGGGACTGCCGATCGATCGCAGCCTGGAAATCTCCGCCAGTCTCACCGAGAAGACCGCGCTACGCGACGCCGTTCGCGACATCCTCGAGCAACTCAAGTCCGGCAAGAGCCTGTCCGCAGCTTTTGAAGCGCATCCCCGGTTTTTCTCGCCTCTGTACATCAACATGCTGCGCGCGGGAGAAGCCGGCGGTGTGCTCGACGCGATTCTGGCGCGTCTTGTCGAATTCGAGCAGTCTGCCGACGAACTAAGGAGCCACCTGGCAGCCTCGTTGGTCTATCCGTGTTTGCTGCTCGCGGTGGGAATTAGTTCCGTTTCCATCCTCGTCTATTTCGTCATTCCGAAGTTCGCGGTGATTTTCAAGGATATCGGTGCGGCAATTCCTCCGGAAACGCTGGCGCTTCTGTGGATCGCGGATGTGACCCGGCGGTACTGGTGGGTTTTTGCCGGACTGCTGGCGCTGTTTATCGTGGGCTTTCGGTCATGGCGCAAGAGTCCGGCGGGAAGCCGCTCCTGGGACGCTGCGAAGCTCAGAATGCCGTTGCTGGGAACGACAATTCTAAAGATCGAAGTGGCGCGCTTCGCGCGGACTTTGGGAACGCTCCTCGGTGGCGCCGTGCCTCTCATTTCCGCTGTGCGGATCGTCCGGAACATCGCGCGCAATCAGCTTCTGGCTGAAGGGATTGCCGGGATTGCGGAAGGCGCGAAACGCGGCGAAGGCGTTTCAAGGCCGATGCGTGAATCGGGGGTTTTCCCGCCTTTAGCCGTGCATATGGTCGAAGTGGGTGAGGAAACCGGCAGGCTCGATACCATGCTCATCCAGATCGCCGATATCTACGAAAAAGAAGTCCGGACCTCGGTGAAGGCCCTGACTGCAGTGTTCGAACCCGTGATAATTCTTGTGATGGGTCTGCTCGTCGGCACCATTGTGCTTTCCATGTTAATGGCTATATTCAGCGTCAATGAGGTTGGATTGTGAAAATGGATCAATCAAAGAAGCGTAGAAACAATCGGGGCGTCACGTTGATCGAACTGCTGGTCGTGATGATCATCCTTGCTCTCATCACCGCGCTTGCAGCGCAGCGATTCTTCGGGAAGGTGGAGGGTGCACGCCGGAGCGCCGCAAAGAATCAGATTGCCGAACTGGAAGGCGCGCTGGATTTGTTCCGCCTGGATGTCGGCAGATACCCCACTTCCGAGGAAGGCCTGGAATCGCTCCGCATCAAGCCCTCGGGGGCCGAGAATTGGGACGGGCCCTACCTGAAAAAAGATCTTCCCCTGGATCCCTGGCAGAAGCCTTATGTCTACCGTCGTCCCGGCGAGCACGGTGACTTCGATCTCTTTTCATTCGGCCCGGACGGAAAGGAAGGCGGCGAGGGAGACTCCGCCTCCGATATCGTGAATTGGAAATAGGCCTGCGCAAGGAATCGTCCTTTTCAGGTGCGACAGCGTCTTCACCAGAGAGCTTAGAGAAAATGCGCAGTGAACTTTTCAAGTCTTGGGGCAAGTGTTCGCGCGGCCTTCTGGCCCCGGGAGAAGGTGCCCCGGGCGAAGCGCGAGCCCGACAGGGCGAAGCCTCAAGAAAGGGGCGGATGAGGGCGTGTTCGCGGGCCCTCACCCGGCCTTCGGCCACCCTCTCCCGGTGGGAGAGGGCCCGCGCGAAACTGCAGCGTCAATTTTCGCCACGGCCGCGCGTGATCGGATGGTTCGGTGACCGCGAAACTGCAGCGTCAATTTTCGACATTGACTAAGACCAACGCCCGATTTGAGCTTAAATAAAATGTTGCCGCTTCAAACAACAGTCCGTATCGAGATTACAGAGTCGAGTCTTCGAATCGACGTCGTGCAATCGCGCTTCGGCAAAGTGCGGATCGTGAGTTCGGAGGAAATCACCGGCTTCACAAATCTGGACAAGACCGCGCAGAAGGCCGTTGTTGCAGATCTCGGGCGAAAGTACGGGCTCGCGCGCCGTCGCGTCTTCCTCACCATTCCCCGCCAGTTCGGTTTGACCAGACAGATCGAGTTGCCCGTCGAAGTTGGCAGCCAGTTGGGCTCCGCGGTAGCTCTGCAGATCGAATCGCTTTCGCCGTGGCCCCTGGGCGAAGTTTACTGGGGCCATGCTGCGGAGAAGTCCACCCGAAATGCAAAAACGCTAAGCGTGACTGTGGGCATCATCCCCCGCTCTATTCTGGATCCCTTTCTGGCGTTGTTCCGGTCCGCCGATGTTCTGCTTTCAGGCGCCACGCTCTCCGGGATCGCTCAGGTTAACGTGATTCCGGAGAGGAATCGTTACCGGCGCGACCATCTCCGGCTCGTCCCGACCTACGCGCTCGTGGGTTTGGTGGCGTTAATGGGCGCTGCATTCGTTCTGCGCGAACCCTATCAGTGGAGTGTGTATGGCGCGTCCCTGCAGTCAGAGATTGAATCCGTGAAGCCTGCGGTATCCGAAGTCTCGGCCAGGGAAGAAGAATTAACAAAGGCATCGAGGGATTATGAGGCGCTGAGATCCCGCGTCGAGACTTACGACTCAAACCTGGAAGCCTTGCGGGCGCTGGCGCGAGTTATGCCTCCCGATTGCTGGGTTTCGTCTTATAGCGCGCAGGGCCGCACCCTCACGCTTTCGGGTTTCGCTCAGAGCGCTGTGGCGGTCCAGAAGGCCCTCGAAGAAAGCCCGATGTTCGAAGACGTCCAGTTTTCTTCCCCTGTCGTGCGTGATGCGTCGGGCAAGGACCGGTTCAGCATCAAGGCGGCCCTCACGGTGACGCCTTGAAAGTGAAGCTTCAGAGTCGCGACAAGCGGGCCGTGCTGGTCCTTGCTGCCGCTGTTGCGGTGTGGGCCTTTGCATCCTGGGTGGCTCTGCCCGCCTATGACTCGCTGCGCGGCGCGCAGGCCGACGCCGTCGAAAAGGAAGGTCTTCTTCGGAAGTACCGTCAGATTGCCGGCCGCAAAGGCAACTACGACGCGCTTCTCGCACAGATGGCCAGGCAAAGGGATCAGGCAGGATCCCGGCTGATCCGCGCCGCGAATCCCTCCCTGGCCGCAGTGGAATTCCAGACGCTGGTGGAAGACACCGCTCGAAGACTCAACATCGTGCTGATTCAGCGCAATGTGCCGTCTCCTGCGGCTTCAACTGCGCCGTTGCGCGAAATCACAATGACCCTCGCTTTTGAGGGCCCGCCGCAGCAAATGGTCTCGTTCCTGTCGGAGCTGAGGGCGCTGCCCAGATTCATTCGTGTATCGACGCTGACTGTAAATCCGCTGCAGACCGGTCAATCGGCGGTTCCAAGCACGCTCTTTTCGAAAAATGTCCGGGTAAACATGACGCTCGGGGCGTGGATGGAATTACCCGCAAGATGAGCGGCTGCGCATGAGCGGAGCGAATGTGAGCCCGATAGGGCGAAACGATCAAGTAATGCAAGCCCGAGAGGGCGCAGCCATCAAGAGTAACAAGAGTAAGGAGGCGGCCCGGTGAGCAAAGGCATTTGGCTTGTTAATGGAGCGTGCTGCGCGCTGCTCCTTTGGGGCGGTTTAACGATGTCCAGGGACTGGAAGGAATTTGCCGCGACGCATCAGGCAAACCTTCTAAAGAATTCAGCGGATCGCGTCAACCTGAAGGGCGCGGTGGCAAAGGCGGTTCCGGCCACGGAGCCCTGGACGGACATTTTTTCCCGCAATCCTTTCAGTTTCGATCGCAACGATATCGATATTGCGCCCGTCGCGCCCGCGGCCCCGCGTGCGACGTTGCCGAAACCGGTTTTGTTCGGCGTTGTGGACCTCGTGAATGGTCCCGTCGCCATGCTGGGAGATCCGGGAGCCCGGCGCTCCTCGCAGAATGTGAAGGTAGGCGAGCACTTCAAAGGCTGGACCGTCGTGAAAATCGACCAACGAACTGTCGTCGTCGAGAACAATGGAGTCGAGGAGTCCATTGTCATGGGCACAGTTCCCATCGACCGCGACGCCGGCAAGACATCGATGTCCACTTCCGCGCCCTCCGTGACGACCACTTCCGCGCCCTCGCCTGCGCCAGCTCCTGTAACCTCGGCTCCGGTTTCGCCGCCCACTGCGGCCCCGCCGGGTACCAAAACTGTGGACTCGCCCTTTGGCCCACTACCGGTAAACACACCATGACAATTTCTTGCAGACCGTTGGGATACTCGAACGCCGCGATTTGCGCCGTTCTTCTTTTGCTTGCTGGTGCCGTTGCCGGGGCTGTCCCACAGGCCCCTGCTCCACAGGACAATGACGCCGCTCCGATTCAAATCGACCTCGAGAACGACATTCGCGGCGTGATCGATATCATCGCGGAGGCGCTCGGGTTGAACTATGTTGTCGATCCGGCCGTGAAGGGTTCGGTAAAAATCCACACGAACGCTACTCTTCGGCGCGGCGATCTCCTTCCAATTCTCGAAACCGTTTTGAAGCTGAACAACGCAACTATGGTCCGGACAGGGAATTTCTACCAGATCCTTCCCGCGGACAACGCGTCCCGGCAGCCGCTCCCCGTCCAGGAGCGAGGGGACCCGGCGGCGCCCGGCGACCAGATGGCGATCGAGGTCATCCGGCTGAAGTACGTTGCTGCGGTGGAAATGTCGAAGTTGCTCACGCCGTATCTCGGCGTTGCCGGCAGCATCGTGGACGCGGGTAACATGCTGCTCATCAGCGACCGGCAGTCCAATCTTCGCAAGCTGCTGGATATCGTGGATGTCGCCGACTCGAATGCTCTCGAAGGCGAACGCGTCCGATTCTTTCCCGTCATCAACGGCCTGGCCAAGGACCTTGCCGACGACCTGAAGGCGGTGTTCTCGGGATACGCTCTCTCCGATAGAGCGACGGCCATCCGATTCGTTCCCATCGAACGCCGCAATTCCATTTTGGTTATTACCCCCAACGCCGGAGTGTTTCCCGAAATTGAAAAGTGGATACAACGTTTGGATCAGCCGACGGCGTCGCCGGGGATTCGCACCGCCTTCTACAAGGCGAAGCATGGCCGCGCTCTGGACCTGCAAAATATTCTGAACCAATTGTACGGGAATGAGGTTCAGACCCCTTCAATCACCGATGCGCGGACAAATGCGACGCTGGGCGGCCTGCCCGGCACGGCCACCCAGGCGCAGCCCGCGCCCAGCCTGCCCTTCGCCGCGCAAGCGCAGGCGCCCGCTAATCCGACCGGCGGTCCAGTGTCCGGAGGCGCGCCGTCCAACGTCTCCTCGTCCAACGGATCGAATGTCAGGATCATTGCAGACGAAATCAACAACGCTCTGCTCATCCAGGGAAGTCCGTCGGTGATTGCCGATATCGAACGAACGCTGCTGGAACTGGACGTTTTGCGGCGTCAGGTATTGATCGACGCCCAGATCTACGAGGTAGCTCTGGACGACTCCACGTCGCTGGGCATCTCCGCACAACTGCAGAATCGCGGCACGTTGTCCCATGCGACGACAGGACAGTTTGCCGCTCCATCGACTGGTGGCGCCCCGTCTCTAAGCGCCCAGACGTTTACCTATGTGGGAAGAACGCGCGAGCTACTCCTTTTCTTGAATGCCTCGGAAAATCGTTCCCATATCAAAACGGTATCTGCGCCTTCCGTGCTCGTTAGCGACAATCTCACTGCAGAATTTCAAGTGGGCGCCGAGATCCCGGTACCGACATCTTCGTCCATTACACCCGTGCAGTCGGAGGGCTCGAGTGTTTTCGCCCAAACGATTCAGTTCCGCAACACCGGGGTCATTATGAAGGTGAAGCCCCAGGTGAATCAGGGAGGGAGCGTCACTCTGGAGATTGCTCAGGAAGTCAGCCAGGCGTCCGCGAACACGACATCGAGCATTGTTGCTCCGGTCATCGGCAAGTCTTCAGTGAAGTCCACGATTGTTGTAGACAACGGGCAAACTATCGCTCTCGGTGGTTTCATCCGCGAGAACCGCGATTACGACCAGAATCGTATTCCGCTGCTTGGCCGCATTCCCGGGATCGGAGCTCTATTCGGCAATACGACTAATGGTCACACGCGGACGGAACTGATCATCCTCATCACTCCTCATGTTCTGGAAACGCGAAGCGACGCGGACGCGGTCACCGAGGAACTGAAGGCGAAGTTGAAAGACCTGCAGGAACTGATCAAGTAGCGTCATGCCAATGGAACGTGAGGGGAGCAAACCGCCAAGACGCCAAGGTCGCCAAGAGGGAAATGTTGAGCTAATTCGGGGACGGTCACCAAATTCAGAAAGAATTCGGGGCCGTACTTTGCCCCAAAATTCGACAAAACGTGGTCGAGCGTTATCCCCTCCTCTTGAGGAGCGGTGCCCGAAGGCCGGGGTGGTCAGGACGCCGAAACTTTTCGCAAACCCTGACCACCCCGTCTGCGCTTCGCGCAGCCACCCCTCCTCAAGAGGAGGGGATAACGCTC
>Ga0134121_10001107_pt1 | contig 26278 bp, 20 predicted proteins | sample KB301_FD_96463 | JGI IMG/M metagenome (GOLD analysis project Ga0134121, IMG submission 96463) | Terrestrial soil microbial communities without Nitrogen fertilizer from Kellogg Biological Station, Michigan, USA - KB3-0-1 | ecosystem: Environmental > Terrestrial > Soil > Unclassified ... | reverse complement strand
GCTCGATGAAAGACCGCGACCGCATCCTCGAAGAGAAGTTTCAGGAAGCGATGAAGCGCGCAGAGAAAGACAAAGACAAGCCTTACCGAAATCCCCTGGACATCGATTAAACATCCGGAGAACACTTGATGGTTCGTACTTCAATTCGACTTCTTCTCGGTGCTTTTCTCCTCGTCAGTCTTCAGTTAACCGGGTTCGCACAAACCCGGATGCCGCAACTCAAATTCAGCGATCGCACGCTCGCCAACGGCATGCGCGTGTTGGCCGCGCCCGATTCTTCCAGTCCGACGGTCGCCATCCAGGTTTGGTATCACGTCGGGTCGAAAGACGATCCGCAGAATCGCAGCGGCTTCGCGCATCTCTTCGAGCACATCATGTTCAAGAGTACGAAGAACATGAAGTCGGAGATGATGGATCGGCTGACGGAAGACGTCGGTGGCTTCAACAACGCATTCACTAACGATGACGTTACGGTTTACTTCGAAGTCGTGCCGTCGAATTATCTCGAGACGTTGATCTGGGCTGAAGCCGATCGACTCTCCGGACTCAACGTCGACGATGCAAACTTCAAATCAGAACGCGACGTGGTGAAGGAAGAGTATCGACAGGGCGTGCTCGCGCCACCGTACGGCCGCTTCGAGTACCTGATGCAAGAGAAGTCGTTTCTCGAACATCCATACAAGCGACCGACCATCGGGAGTATTGAAGATCTCGATGCCGCATCGTTGAAGGACGTTCAGGAGTTTCACTCGACTTACTACCGGCCGGACAATGCGACGCTCGTTGTTGTTGGTGATTTCGAACCGAAGCAACTCGATGCGTGGATTGATAAGTATTTGGCGCCGATCGCGAAACCGTCGCGTCCGCTGCCGCGTGTGCAGGTGAAAGAGCCGCCACGCAAGAGTGAGATTCGTTTGACGGAGTATGGCAGCAACGATCTGCCGGCGGTTGGGTTGACCTACTTGACGCCGCGGCAGGCTGATGCCGATTCGGATGCGTTGCGTGTTGCCGATGTGATTCTTTCGGGTGGTGAATCGTCGCGGCTTTATCACTCGCTGGTTTACACGCAGCAGTTGGCAGCGGAAGTGAATTCGAGCGCCGAGACGCGTGAAGATGCAAGCTTGTTTGTGTTGACTGCGGTGTTGTCGGAAGGGAAGAAAGTCGAAGACGTCGAGAAGGCGATGCTCGCGGAGATCAAGAAATTGCAGGACGAAACAGTGTCTGCTGCCGAGTTAGACAAAGCAAAGAACCAGCTCATAACGAACCAACTCCGCCAGCGCGAGACGGGCAACGGCAAAGCGCTCGCGCTCGGTGAGGCAGCGGTGTTGCTCGGAGATGCAGCGCGAGTCAATACGGATCTCGAACGACTGCAAGCTGTCACGGCGGCTGATATTCAACGTGTGATGAGGAAGTATTTTGCTGACACGAATCGTTTGGTTTTGTACTACCTGCCGGAAGCGTCGAAGAAGAGCGGGGAGGGCAAGTAGATGATGACTTTTTTGAAGAATTTTCTCACGCGGCGGCGCGACGGCGCAGCGCTTGCCGGGCTCAAGGGAATTTCCTTTGCGCCGCTGCGCCGCTGCGTGGGCATACTTTTCTTAGCCGCGCTTCTTTCCTTTGGAGTTTACGCGCAGACACCACAGGCAACTCCACCACCTCCGGCGCCGCCGCGCTCCGGCGTGTTTCCGAAACCAGTTGAACAAACACTTCCCAACGGACTGCGTGTGATCGTCGTCGAACGTCGTGAGACGCCGCTCGTTTCCGCGCAACTGCTGATCAAAAATGGTGGTGAAGTCGATCCACCTGAGCTTGCCGGTCTCGCGGATATGACTGCGAACCTGCTCACGAAAGGCACGCAGACGCGCGACGCGACGAAGATCGCGCAAGAAGTCGAGAGCCTCGGCGCATCACTCGACTCGGGCGCGCGCTGGGATTCATCATTCGCAACGGTTAGCGGGATGTCGTCGAAAATGCCGCAGGCGATGGAGATCCTCGCAGACGTTGTGCGTCGTCCGACGTTCAAGAGTGAAGAAGTCGAACGACTGCGACAACAGTATCTCGACAACCTGACGCTCGCGCTCGGCGATCCGGGAACGATCGCGCGTATGGTGGCGGCGCGAGTCGTATTTGGGGATAGTCCGTACGGTCATCCAATCAGTGGCACAACCGAGGGGCTCACGCGGATCAGCGCGGCCGACATCGCGAAGATGCACTCGCGTTTTTACCGTCCGGACAATGCGATTCTTGTGATCGGTGGCGACATCAACGCGAAAGATGGGGTGGCGTTAGCGACGAAGTATTTTGGTGACTGGCAGAAGCCGAGCACGCCGATGCCGACGTTGAGTGCGGCGATGGAGGGCGCGGGCAGTAAAGCTGGTCGAGTGGTTGTGATCGACAAACCGGATGCGGGTCAGGCTGCGGTTTTTCTGGCGCGCACCGGTATCAATCGAAAAGATCCGGATTACTTTCACGGCATCGTTTCGAATTCGGTGCTGAGTGGTTATTCGGGTCGACTAAATCAGGAGATTCGTATCAAGCGCGGCTTGAGTTATGGCGCAGGCAGCCAGCTCGATACGCGACGCGATGTTGGACCATTCGTCGCGTCGGCGCAGACGAAGAATGAGTCAGGCGCGCAGGTGGCGGATCTGTTGCTGGGTGAAATTAGCCGGCTGTCATCAGCGCCGCCGGCGGATGTCGAGTTAACGCCGCGCAAAGCTGTGTTGATTGGAAACTTTTCGCGCAACCTCGAGACGGCAAGTGGTTTGGTGGGCCAGGTCGGATCGCTTGCGTTGTATGGTCTGGGGTTGGATGAGATCAATCGATACATCAACAACGTGCAGGCGGTGAGCACTGCGGACATTCAGAAGTTCGCGGGGACCCGGCTGGATGCGAAGACGAGCAATATCATCATCGTCGGGAATGCGAAGGTCTTTCTGGCTGAATTGCAGAAGAAGTATCAGAATGTTGAAGTGATACCAATCACTGAGCTGGATCTGGATACCGCGCTGTTGAAGAAAAAGCAACCGCAAGGATAAAGACGCTATGACGAAATTCACGATCTTTATTCTCTCCCTATTCATCACAACCACCATTCACGCGCAACAGGAGCCGATCGATGGCGTTGACGCGCGGTCGAACCCGGCTGAGTTCGCGAAAGGATTGGGCAGCACGGATCCGCTGCTACGACAAAAAAGTGCCGAAGCGCTCGCGAAGCTTGCCGCGACCGATCAACGTAAACTCGTCGAAGGCTATCAGCTTCAGGAGAAAAACAAAGAAGTCCGTCTCGCGCTCGACTGGGCGCTCTATCGCATGGGTAAAGCCGAGGCGCTCTATCGCGTCGTCGACGATCTCGATTCCGGCCGCCAGCAGCAGGCCGTCGGCTATTTAACAGAACTCGAGAGCCCTGACGTCCTTTATCCATTTCTGAAGCGCGCCAACAACGCGCCGCGCATCAACGCCGGATTGCTCAAAGCCCTCGCGCGCATTGGCGACGCGCAGACGCTCGAGCTCGTCAAGCCTTTCCGCGAATCGCATCAGCCATACGTCGCCGAAGCGGCTGAGATCGCTACCGACGAGATCGAGAAACGCCTCAGCGAGCCTGCAGCCACTACGCGCGCACGCCCGCGAACTGTTGAGAAGGCTCCGGATCGACCATAAGCTACGAATGCACGCCAGCCTGCGCACATTTCTCGATCTACTCAACAGAGAAAACGAAATCACCACTATCAGAGCCGAGGTCGATCCATACCTCGAGCTCGCAGAGATCCATCGGCGCGTAATTGCTGAAGGTGGTCCGGCGTTGCTGTTCGAGCGCGTGAAGGGCAGCCGTTATCCTGTTGTCACGAACCTGTTCGGCACGGAGCGACGCATCGATCTCGCGTTTGGTCCAAAGCCGGAAGCGTTCGTGCGCCAGATGGTTCATATTGCGGAGTCGATCCTGCCGCCGAAGTTTGGCGAGCTGTGGCAGCATCGTTCCGTTGCACTCGAATTAGCAAAACTCGGGACGCGCAACACATCGCGGTCGCCCGTCACGCAGGTCGTCGATCGTCCAGCTCGACTCGATCAATTGCCCGTGTTGACCACGTGGCAGGAAGACGGTGGACCATTCATCACGCTGCCGCTGGTCTACACTGAAAACCCGATCACAAAGAAACACAATCTCGGCATCTATCGCGTCCAGATCTACGATTCGCACACGACCGGTCTGCACTGGCAGATTCAGAAAGGCGGCGGCTTTCATTACGCGGAAGCAGAACGTTTGAATCAACCGTTGCCGGTAACGATTTTTCTCGGTGGACCACCGGCGCTCATTCTCGCTGCGATCGCTCCGCTGCCTGAAGACGTCCCCGAGCTCGTACTTGCCTCGTTGCTTGCCGGACAGAAACTTAAGATGACGCGTAACCCGCTCGGCGCGGGACGGCATCGTCTTGCAGCAGAAGCGGAGTTTGCGTTAGTCGGACACGCGCCACCACATGAGCGGCGACCGGAAGGACCATTTGGCGATCATTACGGTTACTACTCGCTGCGTCACGATTATCCGGTGTTCGATGTTGAAGCAGTCTTTCATCGGCGCGATGCGATTTATCCCGCGACTGTAGTCGGCAAGCCGCGCCAGGAAGACTTCTTCATCGGTGATTACTTGCAGAAGCTTCTGTCGCCCCTGTTTCCGCTCGTGATGCCGTCAGTGCGTGATCTTTGGACCTATGGTGAGACTGGGTTTCATTCGCTCGCCGCTGCTGTAGTGCAGGAGCGTTATGGTCGCGAAGCGCTAGTTTCGGGTTTTCGGATACTTGGTGAAGGGCAGTTGTCGCTCACGAAGTTCTTGATACTGACTGATACACCGCAGGATTTGAAAGATTTTCCACGATTACTCGAGCACGTGCTGGAGCGTTTCCGGCCGGAGACTGATTTGTTTGTTTTCTCGAATGTGTCGATGGACACGCTTGATTACACGAGTGGCAAGGTGAACGAAGGCAGCAAAGCGATCATGCTTGGATTGGGTGAGCCGGTGCGCAAACTTCCGCACGAATTTAAAGGGCAGTTGCCGTCGTCGATTGCGCGTGCGGAGGTGTTTTGTGGTGGGTGTTTGGTGTTGGAATGTGGATCGTCTGCGGAAGATGTTGCGAGAGATCCAGTGTTTGCTGAGTGGCCGTTGATCGTTCTGCATGATGACGCGGGCGTTGCCAGATCCTCGCCGGATTTTTTGTGGGCGACGTGGACGCGTTTCGAGCCGGCGTCGGACATTTATGCAGCGCGAACGGAAGTGAAGCGCCATCATCTGGTTTACACCGCGCCGATCGTGATCGATGCGCGCACGAAGCCCGGGTTTCCGGACGAGTTGATTGTGAGGGATGACATTAAAGCCCTTGTCGATCGCAGGTGGAACGAATATTTTAGCCGCGGATAACACGGATCTTAAATCCGGATTTTAATCCGTGTTATCCGTGGTTAATTTTATCGTAAACACTGCGCCACCTTCCGGTGAGTTTGCGGCCGTAAGTGTCCCAGCATGCTGCGTAACTATCCGATGACTGAGTGCGAGACCGATGCCGTGACCCTTCGCTTTCGTGGTGAAGAAGGGGATGAAGATCTTTTGCAGATCAGCCGGTGAGATTCCGGGGCCGTTGTCGCGCACTTGTATGACGACATTTCCATCCTCACGTGCCGCACTCACAGACACTGATCCATCAGGGTTTGCCTCAGCGCCGTTGCGCATGAGGTTTAGTAGCGCCGTTCGCAGCATTCGTTCGTCAGCGCGAATCGTCAGTGACGAATCTACGTCAACGACAAGTTTCAGCCGCAGCTCAGCAGCACAATCATTAATCAACTCGGATACGCACACATCCTCCAACTGCAGCGGCTGAGGGCGCGCGAAGTTGAGGAACGCCGTCACCATGCCCGAGAGGTTTCGCACTTCATTGAGCAGCGAGCTCGTAGCTGCATGTGCGTTATCAGTCAACTCCATGCTCTGCAAGAGCTGCGCGTAGCCCTGAAGCGTGGCGATCGCGTTCTTGAACTCATGGGCCAACCCCGCCGACATCTCGCCAAGACTTTCGAGATTGTTCTTCAACGCCACTTGCTCACGCAGTTCAGTCACTTCAGTGATGTCCGTCAAAAGACAGAGCGCGCCTCGTGGTCCACGCTCCGGCGGCAGATCGATCGGCGCTACTGTTGCCCCAAGCCGCCGCAGTTTTCCATCGGCACTGACCGCTTCGATCTCGGTGCGGCGGTAAACAGTCCCAGTTTGTAAACAGTCGCCAACCATCTTCGCCAGCTCTTCATGTGCGCCGAAGAGTTGTTTGTATGATTCACCCAATGCCACGCCGTTAACTTCGAGCAGCGTCCGTCCCGGTGTGTTGATGGTTATCGAGAGTCCCGCGCCATCGAAAGCGATTAATCCCGACGGTAAACTGGCGACGATACGCTCGCTAAATTTCTCGAGCTCCTTGCGTTGCTCCTGAAGCTGCGCCACGACTGACTGAAACGTCTCGAGCACAAACTCAGCTTCGTCCTGCGATTTGTGCGGCGCCGCTACCGACGCACGTTGCGCTTCACCAACTAACTTCTGATATGGACGCAGCAGCCAGCGCAGGACAAACAAAATACACAACAAACTACCGAGCAGGATCGCTATGAACGAAGCGAGCAGGATTGGACCACGAGCGGCTGGCGTTTCCGGTGTGGCCGCGTAGAGCAGGATCGCAAACAGGACCGCCAGCAGGAAGAGTCCCGTGAGCATCGTCAGCCCGGATTGGAAACGATTACGATATGTCACCGGAATTGGCCTGCGTACCATTCAACTAATGGCGCGCCGAAGAGCAGTGCGGCGATTGCGCCGAGCCCGAGAAAGACACCGAAGGGAAGCAGCATCTGCATGTTTTTCTGACCTTGCCTGGCCATCAACAAGATACCGATCACAGAGCCGCTCAACACGCCGACAAAGATTGTCAGAATCGTCAGTCGCCAACCGAGATAGGCGCCGACCATAAACATCATCTTCACGTCGCCAAGGCCCATCGCTTCGATGCCACGCAGCTTTTCCCACGTCCAGCCCATGAGCCAGAGCGAGCCGCCGCCGATCAGCGCACCGATCAACGCGCCTACAAGTGAAACAACCCACACCGGCATGCCTGCGAGCGCGCCGTGTGAAAGCGAAGGTATATCGTCGAAGTGTGGCGTGCCTGCTATTAAAGGAATCGCCACGCGCGCGACGAGCGCAAACGCGATTCCGGGATACGTGATCACGTTCGGAAGAATCATGTGTTCGGCGTCGATGAACACAAGTGCGAGGAGCGCCGAAGCAAAAACGAGATCAAACGGCAACGCGGGGCTGAGTTTATCGTGCCAGGCAACGCCAACGAACAATAAGGCTGTCAGCAATTCAACTGCGGGATAACGAAACGAGATGTGCTCCTTGCACTTGCGACACTTCGCGCCCAGCAACACATAACTCAGAACAGGAATGTTATCGTAGAAAGCGATCACAGCACCGCACGAAGGACAGCGCGAGTTTGGAAAGACGATCGACTCTTCGTTTGGAACGCGATGAATGACGACGTTGAGAAAGCTACCGATGATCGCACCAAAAACACCCGCGATCACATAACCAACAACAGGTGGAACGAGGTTAAAATCAATCATCTTGATCCGTTTTTATCCGTTTTATCCGCGGCCTGTTTTTCCCACAGCATCAAATGCTTCAAGAACGCATGATGCGCAGCGAAGCTCGCAATCGTAAAGCCTGCGAATCCGTCTCGTAAACCACCTTTCAAAATCAAACTGCGAACGAATGCCGCTGGTCCAGCCGAAGCGACGCCGAGCACTGACGTGCGCCGTCCCTCTTCGAACATCTGGCGGGCAGCGAGTGGTGCGTAGCGCTCGCCGATCATGCGGTGGTGATGCGCGGCGTTTTGTGATGTGTAATGCAAAAGGTCGCCGTCGAGTCGCTCGACACTCGCGCCCGGATCCATCGTCACTGATTCGTGAATGTGGCGTTGTTTCCAGTGGCCCTTGTTCTTGCGGAAGAGTCGTAACTGTCGATCGGGATACCAGCCGCCGCCGCGGATCCAGCGCCCCTGGTAGTGAGTGCGGCGGGCGATCTCGTAACCGTCCGCGTGATTAGATTCCTGCTTTAACGATTCGATCGACTTTTTGAGCTCGTCTGAAACACGCTCGTCGGCATCGAGACTGAAGATCCATTCGTGTTGAGCTTGTTCGACTGCGAACTGCTTCTGCGCGCCGAAACCGGGCCACGGGTTTGTGATAACTCGTGCGCCGCTTCTTTCGGCGACTTCGCGCGTCGCATCAGTCGAACCCGAGTCTACCACCACGATCTCATCGGCCCACGCAACTGACTCGCAGGCGGCTTTGATATTCGATTCTTCGTTGAGTGTGATGATGGTGGCGCTGATCTTCATCCGCTTAACGTAAATATAACTCACGCAGCGGCGCAACGGCGCAAAGAAAAGCCGCAAAAAAGGGTCAAATTCCTCCTTTGCGGTCTTTCTTTGCGCCGTTGCGCCGCTGCGTGAGAAATAAATGCTAGGGCTGTATGGGGTTGTTTACCACCACGTTGTTCGCCCGCAGCGTTGTCGATGTCGCACGCTGCAACTCGGCGAGCGCCTTGTTGTAGTCAGTCTCTGCTCGTAGTTCAGAAGCACGTGCATTCGCGAGTGCGTTCTCACGCTGGAACAGAAGGAACGTCGTTGAACGTCCCACCTGGTACAACCGCTGCTCACCTTCGAGCTGCATCTCCGCGTTCGTTCGTGCTTCGCGCGCCGAGAGCACACGCTGTCGCGCCGACTCAACCGCCTGAGCAGAATTGCGAACATCAACTTCGATGATCTGCTCCTGCGATCTCACCGTCGCCTGCAACTGCTCCTTCTGAATCCGCGCGCCAGCAAGGTTCGCTTCCGCGGTCTTGTTCTTGAACGGGAATTGAATCGCTACGCCAAGTGTGACGTTGCGAGTTTCACCGCCGAACAGGTTTTGCAGGGTCTGTCCATAACCGCCGATCAGCTTCGGGTTTACGACGTTTGACTCCACGACGGCCAATGGCGGCACAGCGACCGGAAGGCCCTGGGCCCTTTGAATGTTTTGGATCTCATTGAGTAAGAACGCCGATGGATCCGTTAACGGATTGCCGACGATCAAAGGTTGCGTGGCGCCCGGAGGTATAACGGTCGCGAGGTTGTTTCCAGCCAGCCCCGTGAGCGCGACGGTGCCAGTCAAATCGATTCGCGGCTTGGTTTGGTTCTTGAAGAACTGGATATCGATGTCGTTGATATCGTTCTGCAAGCGCAAACGCCGCAGCTCAGGACGATTATCGCGCGCGGCTTTTAAAGCGTCGTCGAGATTAACCGGCGCTGTATCAAACTTCGGTGTATCGGTCGGCGTGAGCTGTGCGGACCACTCGGGACTATTCGGGTTCTTGAAGATCAAAACCTTCAGATTGTTCTCGGCAATTGCGACTGCCTGAATTGCCGAATACAACGCCGTCTCACGATTCGCGAGCTCGGTTTGCACTTCCGCTCTCTCGAGTGGAGCCTTCGCGCCGGCCGCGATTTGCGCCTCGATGTTGCGGAGGCTCTCGCGCGAGAGGTTCAGGTTCGCGAGCTGGTTTTGCTGATCGCGCAGTGAGAAGACGAGCTCCCAGTACGCTTGCTGCACACGATTGATGACGTCGATGGTTCGCTGCCGGAAGTCTGCGTCTGTTTGGTCCAGACGTTTGCGTTGAATGCGAATCTGCCGGCGGTTGTTGTCGATTGAGCGATCGCGCAGCAGTGGCTGTGTGAACTGCAACGACAGGTTCGACGAGTAGAACGGGTTCAGCAAGCTGAAACTGTTACTCGTGTTCGTATGCGAGTTTGCGAATTGGAGAAAGTAGCTTCCACCGCCACGGCCAAACTGCTTCTGCACGGATGGGCCTAGCGACCAGGTCGTCGTGCTGACGGTACCGGCTCCACCCTGAGCGCCGCCCAGTGAGCTCTGCTGTGGCGAGATGCGTTTGTCGTAAGTCGGCGTGAGTGCAAAGATCGGATCGAAGATGCCTTCGAGCGAGCGCAACTGTGTCTCCGCGATGCGTAAGTCATCACGTGCGATTTCAATGTCGTTGTTGTTTTCGAGCGCACGTCGGATCGCGTCGTTCATAGACAGCGGCACCGATTCACTGCCCACGCCTAGCCGCGAAAGACTCGGCACCGGCGGCAATGGCCTCGCCTGAAACTGCGGGATGTTCGGCTCGCGCAAAGGCTCAGTCGTTGCACCAGGCTGAGTCGCTCCACCGGGCACGTTGCCAGCCGGCGGTGTCGGTGCGGGCGTTACTCCTGGTGTCTGTGTTTGTGGAACAGTTCCTGGCGGCGTGGTCGGACTTGTTTGCTGAGTTCCCGGAGGCGCCGCTGGATTCTGCGTCGGCGTCTGCGTGCCGGGAATCGGGTCCTGACCTGGTGGCCTCGTTGGATCGCCAGGGGCCGGAGTCGGTCGCGGAGTTTGCTGCGGGACCTGAGCGAGTGCAGCGTTTGCGCCAGCGAACACGATGGATGCCAGAACCACCGGCCTAACTAACTTAGTAGATATCAAATTAAACATCGAACAAGAGCTCCTTAAACGTGTTTCTCCAATTTCTGTCGACTACCGCGAGGAAAGAGTGGAACATTCTGGCAAACGAAGGTCCACAGTATCAAGCGGTTACTACGTTACCTCAGGAAAGGCAGTTTCAAAAACTTGCGCTAAACGCTGGCTTGACAGGCCGAAACGTGCCGCATAATCTTGCGTTTCTCTAGTTGGAGACACTGCGGGATTACTCCAGGTTACAAAGGCGCGCGACGCCGGGGCAGAATTATGTCCCAAATTTGCGACCGGTCTTGTCCCACAATCGAGACAAATTCAATTCAGTTGGAGGATTTTCGGCAATGGCGGTGAAGGTTGGCATCAACGGATTTGGTCGCATTGGCAGGAACATTTTTCGCACATCAATCGGTGATCCGGACATCGACTTCGTGGCCGTCAACGATCTCACCGACACCCGCACGCTTGCGCACTTGCTGAAGTACGATTCCGTGCTTGGCAATCTGGATCATCAGATCACTTCAACCGAAAACGGAATCAGTGTCGAGGGCGAGGAGTTTCGCGTGTTCTCGCAACGCGATCCGGCGGCGATTGACTGGGAGTCGGTTGGCGCGGAGATCGTGATTGAATCGACTGGAATATTTACGAAGGCTGAAGATGCGAAGAAGCACCTGCGCGGTTCGGTGAAGAAGGTGATCATCTCGGCGCCCGCGAAGAATGAAGACATCACGATCGTGTTGGGTGTTAATGAAGAGAATTACGATCCGGCTGCGCATCACATCATTTCAAACGCATCGTGCACGACGAACTGTCTGGCGCCGGTAGCGAAAGTGGTCCATGAGAAGTTTGGGATTAAGTCGGCGCAGATGACGACGATCCACTCGTACACAAACGATCAGCAGCTACTCGATCTGCCGCACAAGGATCTGCGACGCGCGCGTGCGGCGGCGTTGTCGATGATTCCGACTTCAACTGGCGCGGCGAAGGCTGTCGCGCTCGTGTTGCCGGAGTTGAAAGGGAAGTTTGATGGGATTTCGGTGCGTGTGCCGACGCCGAATGTTTCCCTCGTTGACGTGGTGATGGATCTCGAGAAGGAGACGACGGCAGAGGAAGTGAATCGTGCGTTCAAGGATGCGGCGAATGAAGAGTTGCGCGGCATTCTGGACTTCTCTGAAGAGCCGCTCGTGTCGGTTGACTACAAACGCAACCCGAATTCGTCTATTGTCGATGCAGAATATACAAAGGTGATCGGCGGTACGATGTTGAAAGTGCTTTCATGGTACGACAACGAGTGGGGCTATTCGTGCCGCGTTCGCGATCTGATCAAATACATCGCCTCCAAAGGTCTCTAATTTCTTTCACGACCGGCTACTGCTTTCTTTTTTGTGTTTTTGTGCCTTTTTGTGGCTAAAATTTTTCGTGGCTAAGCTCTCCATCAAAGATCTCTCGCTTCGTGGCCAGCGGCTGTTTATCCGCGTCGACTTCAACGTGCCGATCAAAGACGGCAAGGTTGACGACGACTCGCGCATCACGGCGTCGCTGCCGACGATCCAGTACGCGATCGATCAAGGCGCGCGTGTAATCCTTGCGTCTCACCTCGGACGTCCGAAGGGCGAGCGCGTCGAGAAGTACAGTCTGCGCCCAGTCGCCGAACATCTTTCCGATCTGTTGAAGAAGCCAGTAGCGTTCGCCGAAGACTGTATCGGCGAACCGGCTGAGTCGACAGTGAAAGCGCTTGCTGATGGCGATGTGGCGCTCCTTGAGAACCTTCGCTTCCACGCTGAAGAAGAAAAGAACGACGAAGGCTTTTCAAAGCAGCTGGATTCGCTCTGTGATCTTTACGTCAACGACGCTTTCGGCACAGCACACCGAGCGCATGCATCGACAGTCGGCATAACTCATCACGTCTCGAAAGCCGCGGCTGGGTTGTTGATGGAGAAAGAGCTCGACTATCTCGGTCGAGCAATCAACAATCCCGAGCACCCGTTCGTTGCAATCCTCGGCGGCGCAAAAGTCTCGGACAAGATTCCAGTCATCAACGCCCTCATCGATCGTGGCGTCGACAAGATTCTAATCGGCGGCGCGATGGCTTACACGTTCTTGAAAGCTGAAGGGTTCACTGTCGGCAAGTCGCTCGTCGAAGACAGCATGTTGTCGACGGCGCTCGAGATCAAGAAGCGCGCGGAAGAGAAGGGAATTGTTTTCCTGCTCCCGACGGACCACCAGGTCGTCGACAGCTACGAGCCGATCAAAGGTCAGCAGATCGTCACCAAAACGATCCCGATCGAATTTACTAATATTGGCCTCGTCGGAATGGACATCGGCGTCGAAACCGTCTCGCACTTCGCGGCCGCATTACAAGACGCCCGCATGATTATCTGGAACGGTCCGATGGGCGTCTTCGAAGAACCACCATTCGACCAGGGCACAATCGGCGTCGCCAAAGCAGTCGCCGACGCCGCGGACCGCGGAGCTGTTGCTATCGTCGGTGGCGGCGACTCCGTCTCTGCCGTCACGCGTGCCGGCGTCGCCGACAAAATCACCCACATCTCAACTGGCGGCGGCGCCACCCTGGAATTTCTCGCGGGCGAAGAACTCCCAGGCGTGACTGCACTTACCGACAAATAAATGCGTAAACCTGTTATCGCCGGAAACTGGAAGATGTACAAGACGCTGAGCGCGGCGGTTGATACCGCGCTCGCTTTGAAGCCGCTTGTCGCAAACGCAAACCACTGCGATGTCGTGATCGCGCCTGTCTTCACGGCGATCAAGACAGTCGCCGATCGACTCGAAGGCTCGAACATCCGAGTCTCTGGGCAGGATTGCTCGACCGAAACCGAGGAAGGTGCGCACACGGGCGAAGTGTTGGCGTCTATGCTGAAAGACGTTGGCGCTCGTTATGTAATCGTGGGACATTCGGAGCGCCGTCAGTTCTATTGCGAGACTGACGTGCAGGTCAATCGGAAGACGCACGCCGGGTTGGCTGCCGGTCTGACAGTGATCATGTGCGTCGGAGAGACGCTCGACCAGCGCGAGCAGGGAAATGCGGAAAGTGTTGTGTCACAGCAGTTGACGGCGGGACTCAGCGGGTTGACAGCCTCAGATCTCGACCGTATCATCGTCGCCTACGAGCCGGTCTGGGCCATTGGCACTGGACGCACAGCGACGCCGGAGCAAGCGCAGGAAATGCATGCGTTTATCCGGCGCGTTTTCGCGGAAAGGCACTCCAAAGAAGCCGGCGAAGCGTTGCGGATTCTCTACGGCGGCTCGGTCAAGCCCGACAACATCGCAGGACTGATGAGTCAACCGGACATCGATGGCGCGCTTGTGGGCGGTGCGAGTTTGAAGGCGGAGAGTTTTGCTGAGATTGTGAATTACAAGCGATGAGGTTTTGATTTGTTAACATACATTCTTTATACGCTTTTTGTTTTAGCGTGCCTGATTTTGATCGTGGTGATACTGCTTCAGCCAGGCAAGGCCGATGCAGGCGCACTCTTTTCTAACACGTTATCGAGCACCGCTTTTGGACCACGTGGCACTGCGAGTCTGTTGGCGAAGATCACCATTGGAGCAGCGGCGGCGTTCATGTTGATCGCACTCGCGCTCGGTTTGCCGATCCTGACCGGCTCGCGCTCGGTTTTGCAATCGGAGAGCGCACCGGCAGCGACGCCGACGCCGACTCCGGCGCCAGCACAACAAACTTCACCAGCAGCACCAGCCGCATCACCGGCTGGAAGTAAGTAGTGCTCTTTGATTGAAAATTTTTCCGGCTATAATGGCCGAGCCCTCTAAACTCACTTCATGCCGAAGTGGCGGAACTGGCAGACGCGCACGTTTGAGGGGCGTGTGAGGCAACTCGTGGGGGTTCGAGTCCCCCCTTCGGCACCATACTTCTTAATCGTCGACTGAAACACAGATCGTACAGACCGCCTGGAGTTGCGCAGCACTCTGACCACTGACCCGCACCTGGTTCGTCAGGAGGTGAGATTCATGCGGCGACGCAATTCCTCGAAGCGCCGGTCAGAGCGGAGCAGATCGAAGATTGGGTTGACCTTAAGTTGTGTCACGCGGTGATCGCGCTCCTTGATGGCCTCGGCAATATAGTGCAAAGCCTTGTGCTTATCACCGACGCGCGCAGAAATTTCCGCAGCGTCCCAGTTGCCCTGCCATTCTTGCCGGCGATATTTCACCATCCAATAGCCGTGAAAACCGCGCGCGCGGAATGCCTCTCGTTCCTCGGTGTCGAAAGTGTCTCCGAGTAGTTCTCGTAAGGTTGCCCACTCGGACGTCAGACCCGCTTGCTCGTAACAAAGATGCGCCTCGACATGCCAGGCACCGAAGATGTTACCCATTTCCGCCACCATCCGATATTTCTCCACCGCCTCGTCGTAGCGGCGTTGCCAGAAAAGTACGCGACCGTAATCGGCAAGCACTGGAGGTGACACGGGGTCCAGCATCAGCGCAAGCTTTATCTCGGCCTCGGCTTCTTCGAAACGGCCCATCTCGCCGAGGAAGAGCGCGCGCCAGTGGTGCGCGGTCACGTAGCTGGGCTTCAACTCGATCGCCCTGCGGAACTCGCGATCGGCCGCAGCCCAGTCCCAGTCGTAAAGCCAGTGGACCAGCGCTAGCGAGTTGTGTGCCTCAGCGAGAGTGTCGTCGATTTCAATCGCTTTCTTCGCAGCCTCGCGCGCGGGATTAAAGGCTTCAGCGGGACGTAAAATCATGTACGCTCCGAGCAGGCCGTAACAGTCGGCTATACCGGCATAGGCCAGTGCGTATCGAGGATCTCTCTCGGTCGCGCGACGAAAGTACTCGATACCTTTATAGTAATCTTCTCGAAGGCGTCTGTTGAAGAAGTAACGACCCCGCAGGTAAAGCTGATAGGCCTCCTCGTCGCTGGTCTGCTGTCTCAACGATTCGCTCAGTTGCGCGGCGCTAGGTGTTACTCCAAGCTTCTGCGTCACATCCGCAATGATCCGGCGCTGCACCGACAGCAGTTCCGAGGGACGCACTGTGTATGTGTTAGCGGACATAGTATTGCCGTTGTCGGCGATGAGTTGGATATGTACGCTGAGCCGCTCATCATCGACGGTGAGACTGCCGGTGATTAGGGTCTTAACCTCGAGCGACTGGGCCACCGCCTCAGGATCAAGCCGGCGCCGCTTGTAGCTCAACACAGAATTCTGCGATCGCACGGCAAGCTGAGGCAGAGCCGAGAGTCGTTCGGACAAACCACTGGCCAGGCCGTCTGCTAACTGCTCACTGTAGGAGCCCTCGGCACCACCACTGAATGGCATTACGGCAATGGAGGTTTTGGGTTTAGTTCGAGCGCCGGAAAAACCTACCAGCACTCCCAACAGCAGGCAAAGCGCACCAATTACGATGGTCGGGAGGACGTAAGCGCGGTGCTGGCGAAGGAACTGTTTTGAGCGATACGCTACAGAGTCGCGTTTCGCAGTTATCTTCTGCCCCGCAAGATGCAGACGTATGTCATTTGCGAACTCTTCGATCGATTCATAGCGTCGATCGGGTTCCCTTCGTAGCGACTTCAATACGATCCTGTCGAGATTGCCCTTCAGTTCACGAGTTACTTCCTCCGTATCTCTCCCTGGCGCGATTGAATGCGTAACGGCGTCGCTCGGCTTGCGTATGCGTTGCCTGTCTATGGACCGCAGAATGGCTTCCGGTCTTTGCTCGCTAAACTGATATGGATGTCCGCCGGTCAGGAGAACGTAAAGCAGCACGCCCAGCGAATAGACGTCACTCGCCTCAGTCAGTGCTCGCCCGCTCAATTGCTCAGGGCTCGCATAGCGTGGAGTCATCACGCGGTGGATCGTAGCGGTGTGGTCGACGGGCTTTCCCTCGAACTCAAGGTTCACCAGCTTTGCAATCCCGAAGTCGAGGAGCTTTGGCGTGCCATCACGAGTGACGAGAATGTTCGAGGGTTTGAGATCGCGGTGGATGACGCCGTGGCAGTGCGCGTACGACACCGCGTCGCATACGTCGAGAAACACTTTCAGCCGGCCGAGAGTTGATAAACCAGCTTCAATGACATACTGATCGACTGGCTTTCCTTCGACATATTCGATCACCAGATACGGCAGTCCCTCGCCGGTTGTCCCGCCGTCGAGCAGACGCGCGATGTAGGGGTGTTCGAGTTTGGCTAAGATGCGGCGTTCATGTTCGAAGCGACGAATAATGAAATCCGTAGCGATCTCGTGCTTCACGAGTTTGACCGCGAATCTTTCATGCAAGTTGCCGTCACACCGCGAAGCCTCGTAAACGGCTCCCATTCCACCGCGGCCAATTTCTCGGATAAGCGTATACCCGGCGATCCATGGTCCATCTGAGAGCTCCTGGTCGAGGACTCTATGGGCCATTTGCAACGCCGACAGGTGAAAGGCAGGGCGATCGAGGAGACTCTTTTCGTTCTCGTACGAAGTCAGTAACGACGCAACGTCCGCCATAACGGCCACGTCGCCGCCGCATGCGGCAGCCAGAAACCCAACCCGGCCGGCGGGCTCGCATGCGAGAGTCTCGTGGAAGAGTCTTTCTACTATCTCTGACTGTTCGCTCTCACTCATTTGCACCTCCGGGGTTTAACTCTCGCGCCAGCCACGCACGCGCGAACTTCCAGTCGCGCTCAACGGTCGATTCGGAGACCTGAAGTACCCGAGCCGTCTCATCGATTGAAAGACCACCGAAGAATCGCAGTTCAACGACACGGGCCTTCTGCGGATGCCGCCTCGCGAGCCGTCGCAGGACCTCGTCGAGCGCGACCACATCTTCGCCTTCCGCTTGCGTAACTCCGTCGACCTCCGCGATCGCCAGCTTCAGTCCGCTGCCGCGTTTATTGCGCGTGTGTTTCCGAGCGTGATCAACGAGCACGCGACGCATCATCTGAGCGGCTACAGTTACGAAGTGATCGCGGCTGCGCCATGACACTGAGTTCTGCGTAACGAGGCGCAAGTATGCTTCGTGCACCAGGGCCGTTGGTTGCAACGTATGGTCAGCGCGTTCGCTCCGCAGATAATTAGCGGCCAGCCGTCGCAACTCGTCATAAACGTGAACCAGAAGTTCCTCGTGCGATGGTGGGTCACCTTCGGGGTCGGTGTCGGCTAATTCGTTGACCTTTCCCTCGGCCATATTACTTTACTTCGATTGTGTTTTCGGTTTACGCGTTCGGCACGGTAAGGCAGTCAGATTCTAGCTGAACATTCCCACAAAGCGAAACCTCCGCTTCCTCAATGGAAAAAATAAATGACGGATGAGAGCACAAAACGTCGCGTTTGTAATCAGGCGGTTCGTACGCTCCCGCGCCCGACGCAAGACTGTTATCGAACTCCTCGCTCAAAAAGAAGGATGATCTGCGCACCTGTCGCAGCGCCCTTCAATCTCTTTGACTATCAAGAGGACGCGCCTCTTGGTCTAACACTTTTATCCCGATGTGCGTCGCCTCTGTGCCTCGCGCTCAAGGGTAAGGCTTAAGCAACACGCCCGACACTTCACAAGGAGTGAAACGTCAATGAAAAGCAGTAGCCCCGCGAGTCTTCTCAGACTCGCTCAGATAGCCCTCTTCGCCTCGCTTACTGTTCTTCTTCTCGCGGCCATTCTGCAGAGTGCTGTTCCGGCCAGCGCCGATAACAAACTCGATAACAAAACTGTGGCCGTGGCGGACCCGAAAATTTCATCTGCGCCCAATCCCGCGTTACAAGCCGGCGCGAACGTGATTGGCAAATGGAACACAACCCTTTTCACCCTCGACACTGTTCCAGTCCACATCAGCTTGCTGCCCGACGAGCGTCTCCTTTATTGGGGCCGCGACAAGAACCCTGTGGACCAGTGGGATAAAGCAGGTTCGTGCTTGACCTACACGTGGAATCCGGACACGAATCTCAAGAGCACGATCGCGAACAACACAACCAACCTTTTCTGTTCCGGTCACTCATTCTTACCCGATGGCCGTCTGCTCGTGACGGGCGGCCACTCCCGCTGGGAGACTATGCCGGATCAGGAAGGCATCGGTGAGGACGACGTCAATGTCTTCGACTATCGCTTCAACACCTGGACGCGCGTTGGGTTCATGCCAAAGGGACGTTGGTATCCTTCGAACGTCACGCTCGGCACAGGTGAAACGGCAATTTTCTCAGGAGCGTACTGGGACGGCGTCAGCTTTACGCTGGCACAGGACGGTACCGGACGAAATGTTCCCGCAACCGCAACCAACCCGAGTGCCGATCTGTTTATGCTGACAGGCTACATCCGGCCCACCAGCACCGTTGCTAACCCTGTGGTCAACCTCTACCCATTCCTCCACCTGGGTCCGAACGGCAACGTTTTCATTGCCGGACCCGGAGCGGGCAAGAGCAGGTTTTTCGATCCCTACGCAAATAACCTCGCGGGTTCATACACGGATGGGCCAGATCCCGTCCCGAGTCACTTCGAAGGTTCCGCTGTCGTCTACGATGGCACGGCGGGCAAAATCATGATGGTTGGAGGACGCAACACGGTAGCGGGAACAGTGCTTAATGTAACCGAGAGCGTTAGCCTCACGGATCCGCCACCGCTCGTTTGGAAGACTTCGCAGGGAGTTAGTCCTACGGTCGCGGCTCTGAACATCAAGCGGAAGTACCACACCGCCACGGTCCTGCCCAACGGTCAGGTGCTCGTTTCGGGAGGCACGCAGTGCACGGGTGGTCCACGGTTCGATTGTACAGACGGAGCTGCCTACAGCCCGGAGTTGTGGACACCGACACCCGGGTCTTCGACACCGGGTACATGGAACATCATGGCCGCGCCGCTTGCTCGCCCTGGATATCCTTCGGGCATTCCACGCATTTACCACTCGGTGGCAGTGCTATTGCCTGATGCGCGCGTGCTCATAGGCGGCGGCGGGCTACCAGCCGACGGTGGCGAAGTCGTAAACGGCACCAATTGCGTGCCGTCGTTCGGCATCAACAATCCCGTTGAATGTCGCAACTACGGACATAAGGACGCCGAGATCTTTTCACCCCCCTATTTGTTCAATTCGGACGGAACGGCGGCAACGCAACCCGTGATTGCGTCGAATCCATTGATGATCACTTATGGTCAGCAGTTTACGGTCGGCGTTTCAAATCCGGGGTCTATCGCAAAGGCGAGCCTCATCCGTCTGCCTTCAGTTACTCACAGTTTCAACGCGGATCAGAGGGTTGTCTTTATGACGCCCAGCGTCAACGGCGCCTCTTCGATCTCACTCACGGCTCCAGCCAAGGCGAACGACTGTCCGCCGGGCTACTACATGCTGTTCATCTTGAACTCGAACGGCGTGCCTTCGAGAGCGAAAATCATCCAGGTCAAGCAGGACGACGGCTATCTCGACGTCGCGGACTGTAACACCATCTCGGGCTGGGCGTGGGATCGAACCGCTCCCAACTCTTCAATTCTCGTAGATATTTACGACGGTAACACCTTGATCGCGGGTAGCGTTCTGGCGAACGTGTTTCGTCAGGACTTGCTCAACGCGGGAAAAGGGAACGGCAACCATGGCTTCGGCATCGCCACGCCGGCTTCTTTGAAAGACGGTAAGCCGCATTCGATCAGCGTAAAGTTCACTTCCGGCAGTAACGCGGGGAACCATCTGGGCTCGGCGCCGCGGCCGATCGTCTGCGGCGCGCAGATGTTTCCTGACCCAACCTATGTCGTAACCACTGTAGGCGCGGGTGGCCAAACGTGGGAGCAGTCGATTCAATTCTCCGCTGCAATCCCCGGAAGAGTCACTCATATCCGCTTCTATAAGGCGAGTGGTGAAACGGGAATCCACTTCGGTCGCATCTGGAGTGACGGCGGTGGCCTGTTACGAGAGCAGCAGTTCTTGTCGGAGTCCGCGTCGGGCTGGCAGGAGCTTACGCTTTCAAGCCCGTTGACGCTAACACCCGGAGTTAAATATCGGGTCTCTTATAACGTAAACACCTTCGGCGCGAAGATCCAAAGCGCTTTTGGTCCACCCATTGTCAACTGGCCGCTAACTGCGTACACAGGATTCTTCACAACACCGGCGGCAACGTTTCCGAACACCGGCAGCACGAGTAACTTCCTGGCTGACGTAAAGTTTAGTTCGCCTTGATGTTGGGAGTGCGACTCACGTTTCCTGCGGCGGGTGCAATCTCCGCCGCAGGAAAATTTAACACCGATCGGAGGTAAAAATGTCCCCTCGAACTCATAAGAAATGCAAGCTCGCGATGTTGCGGCCGCTGTGCGCGCTCGTGCTTTGTGTCATGTCGGTTGTGACCGCGCCGGCGCAGCAGAAGCACACGCACGTTCACCGCGCACCCGAACCGCGTCCAGCGCAGAAGGTCGAATCGCCGGCAGCGGGAAGGCCGGGAGTCATCAGGGTTGGCTACGACGAAGTCGCTATTCCTGACGTCGAGGTGCTCGATCAGCATGGGCGCAAAGTGCGTTTCTATACCGATCTTTTTAAGGACCGCGTCGTGGTTCTCAGTTTCTTTTTCACAGGTTGCACGCTGATGTGTCCCTTGCAGGGGCAGGTGCTCGCCAAACTGCAAAACGCGCTCGGGGATAAAATGGGAAAGGAAGTGTTCTTCATCTCAATCAGTAAAGATCCAAAAAACGACACGCCGCAGCGCCTCCGCCTTTGGGCCAGGAAGTATGAGGTTAACAATGGCTGGACGCTCGTGACCGGTACGGAGACCGTAATGAGTGGGCTGTTGCGGCAGCTTATCGGAGAGGAACCGGGCCCGCAGTTACACAATCCGGTCCTTCTCATCGGAAACGATCGAACGGGAGTCTGGGAGGACGCCGAGGGGCTTTCATCTCCTGACAAACTGATTGCGATCATCGAAAGAGTCTCGGCTGCCAAATCTCAAGCGCATCCTGATCAACAGTGAGGATTCAACAGGAACCTTAAGCCGTACAGATAAAGACTTAGGGGAAGCGCGGAAATATCGCGTCTCAACTAAGGCTCAATGTTAGAATTCCTCTCCTGCTTCCTGCGATTGTAGTCTCTTCTACTTGTGACGCAGCTCTTGGAGCATGGGAGCGGGGTCGTCAGTCGCACTCGATGAACTGACTCAACTCGTCTACAACGAACTTTTCATGGAATCGCATCCGTCAGTGAACAAAGGGAGTTCAATGAGACAACTACTCTTTTTAACGGTCTGTTTCTTGTCTTTTTTCGTCAGCGCTTCAGCTCAAATCTCAGACACGTTCGACATTGCGACGTTTCAACCGCCACCCCAGTGGAAAAAGCAAACCAAAGATGGCGTCGTCATCTTTAGTACGTTGAACGAGCAGAAAGGCACTTACGCCATGATCACGCTTTACGGCAGTGGCGAGAGTTCTGACAATGCGAAAAATAATTTCGATAGCGAGTGGCAACAGTTCGTCGCCGGACAACTCGGGATAAAGGGCACCCCGCAGATCGAGCCGGTTCGAAATACTGAGGGGTGGGCCATCGTCACCGGAGGCACTACTTTTCAAAACGAACAGGGAACATCAGCAATTATCCTGAGCACCTATTCCGGGTACGGAAAAACCTTCAGCGTAACGGCGATCTTTAACAGTCAGGATAATCTTCCCGCCATCGAGGCGTTTGCCGCTTCGATCAAATTGAGGAAACCTGAAACGCGCCCTCAACCCGCACCAGCCAATAATGACAGCGTTGTTTCAATCCTTGGCACTTGGGGGAAACAGGCCGGTGCGCACATGACCTACGGCGATCCAGTAGCCGCGGGCATGGCCGGATACAGCAAAGATCAATATACGTTCAACGCCGATGGCACCTACAGCTTTGTTTCCAAAACCTTCAGGATGTCCTTCGATAAACTTCTGTTGGTTAAAGAGAACGGAAATTATCAAGTCAGTGGCAACACGATCACCATCAGGCCGAAGAAAAGCGTGATTGAAGCGTGGAGCAAAAGCAATGGTGGTGATAGCTGGGGCAGACTCTTGACAACACAAAACCGGCCCCTCGAAACGATAACCTACCGATTCACTAAACACTATTTTTCCGGGATACAAGTTTGGAATCTGGTGCTGCAGGCCGATCGCCCTACGCAAAGGGATGGTCCATTCAGCAATAACACTACATTTGATAACGCCTGGTATTACGCGCCGATCTCTTCGAGCAATCCTGTAATTGAGCTGCCGAGATAGAATGAAAACTGACTAATTGTTTTTTGATTTCTCGAATTTCAAAATGAAGTGGATGAGGAATTGAGAAGCTATTTCCGTAAATCTCTTTGAAGCCATGCGACTGCCTTTTTGACGTAATGCTCTTTGTCGCCACTTAGTCGGGCGAGAGTCTTCTCGATCTGAGTTCGTGAATTTCTGTCCTTCACGAAGTGAGTGAGCAAAACAAGGCTTAGGCGACGCTCCCACAGGTTCCTTGATTTGACCAGCGTGTTTGACCAAGCAAAGAGTTCGATCTGTTTTTCGCTGGCTATTCGGACTGCGCCTTTCGCCTTTTCGTCGGAGTTAGCCGCTAATGCTTGTTTGATTGAAGAGACCCTCTCTGAAGTGTCCAATTGCATTTGTCCAGAGATAAGGCCGAGGTTACGCCGCACCCCACTTTTCCACAATGAGTCCGATGATCACTCCACCGACAGCACCCAGGATAAGGATAGGTGCGTAGGCTTTGGTGATGATGGCCTCTGGCAGGCTTAACAAGATCCCGAAGATGAGACCTTGAGCCCAGGATGGCAGGGGCAGACGAGCCGCTCCGATAACGAAACCGATGGCGAAGCGATTGAGAAAAGCCCCCGTCAACGCCGCGGTCTTATCAGAGAAGGACAAGGGGATCATTGAGGCGGCAGAGAGCGCGCCATAAACGAGACCGCAGATCGTTCCGAGCAAGATTCGGGACATTGGGCCTCCAATAGCTGGATGAACGAACGGCCGCGATTAAACCACGCCTCATACTCGGCCTTCAACGATCGAGATGAACGTCACAATATAGCTACTCGTTCAATTTCTCAGCCTCGGTCGGCTCCTCTCCGGACTTGTAGCGCGGCTTGGGCTGAGGCAGCAGGAAGAAGGTGACGCACAGCAGGGCGATGGCCACTCCGACGCGCGGCGCCGCGAACGCGACCGGAACTGCAGCGATCTGGATCAGCGTTGCACTGCCGTAGCGGCGCGTCATCTGCTGGACGAAATCGGGCGCGAGCCGTTCGTCCATTAGCCGGCGGCCCGGCATTCCGTAGAACCACTTGGCCATCCAGGTGCAGGCGATCAGCGCGAGGCCAACAACCAGGATCACCGACGCGACGGACTCGAAGGGCGTGCCGAGGTGGAAGCACCACACGCGGATTGGATAAGGAATGACGACGATGGCCAGCAGGAACAGTAGATTAATTGCGCCGAACCAGTGATCGGACCTCGCGTAAATGCGGCCCGAATAATGGTGTTGCAGCCAGTAGGCACCGATCACGAGATAGCAGAGAACCAGCGCGAGATGTTCGCGCCACTGCTCGGCGATGGCCCTTGCTAGATCGCTGTAGCCATGCGGGCCATCGGGAGATCCGGGGACCTTGATCTCGACGATCAGGAGGGTTAGCGCGATTGCGAAAACCGCGTCGCTGAAACCCTCAAAGCGTTTAAGCCCGCGCTCGGCGCCATGTGTTTCCGCGTGGGTGCGTTCGTTAGGCCTTGTGCGTGACATCAGGTGCGTCGTGTCGCCGATCCTCGCGGCGCAGCAGTCGCTAAGCAGCCACGCTATCAAGCTGCCATGGGATGATCAAGTCCGCAGCGACCCAGAGCGACGCTTAGCTTCTCGGGCATGGATTCGGTCTTACTGATTATCGACTCAGGTAGTTGGTCTTAGAGGCAGACGACCAAATACAGAACAATCCCGGCCACAAGCGACTCGTTCGTCTGACATTCGAGCACGGCGATCAGAATCGTCGCCCGCGAATTCTCTGTACGTGATCGTCACCGGCGAGGCTAAAGCGAAACGTCATAAGAAGCGCTAGATCAAAGTTCGGTTTCACCGATACGGATCACGATCTTGCCCAACACGTGCCCTTCTTCGATTCGCTCATGCGCTTTGGCGGCACTCGCCAAGCTGTACGTGCCGATGATCGGCACGTCGATCTCCGGATTCGCTTCCATAATTACGCGGTTAAGCTTCTCGAATTCTTCAATTCCCGCGACTGCGTCATACGCAAGCATCTCAATCCCTTTGCGCTTTCCCGGCACGGGTTCGACTCCGTTTGGATACGCCACGCGGCTGCCTTTACGCGTCGCATCCAAACACTTCTGAAATCCGGTTCCTCCTGCAAGTGCCAACACCGCTTCGACACCGTTTGGCGCAAAGCGTCGCGCCGCTTCGGCAATGTCTTCCTCTTTTCCATCAACCGCCGCGTGCGCGCCCAGCCGCAACGCCAGCTTGACTCCGTCCTGGCCAGACGCCGACGCAAACACACGCGCATGACGCAATCGCGCAAACTGGATCGCGATCGTTCCGACCCCGCCGGACGCGCCGTGAATGAGAATGTGTTCGTCTCTTCTTAACTGAAGTACATCGTCGATGCCTTGTAGTGCCGTCAGGCCACTGATCGGCATCGCGCCCGCGTGGACCAGATCGAGTCTCTTCGGAATGAGCTCCACTTTCTCTGCCGGGACCGCAGCGTACTCGGCGTAGAAACCTCCCTTGGGATTGTTCCAACTGTACGCGTACACGTGGTCGCCGATTTTGAAACGATGTTCGTGTGAGCCGAGCGACGCGACTGTGCCCGATCCTTCATACCCCAAAACGTACGGAAACTTGATCTTGCCGCCGGGTGACCAGCCGCCGCGAATCTCAGCATCCCATGATCCAACGCCGGCGGTGTCGATCCGAATCAGCACCTCACCCGCAGCCGGTGCAGGAACCGGGAGCCTGTGCAACGTCAAGACCCCCGGACCGCCGAACTCATCGATCGCCGCAGCGCGCATGGTTGTTGGAATCGTAGGCATCTTTCGGAATTCCCCTGGCTAGAATGGATACTGAACCGGTTCGTGCTGCACTGAGATCCAGTGAACAGTGGTGAACTCTTCTATGGACCATTGTCCGTTGTAACGGCCCAGACCGCTGTTCTTCTCGCCGCCAAACGGGCAGTTTGGCAGATCGTTTACCGGCGAGTCGTTCACGTGAGTCATTCCTGCTTCCAGCCGGAGTGCGAAACGATTACCACGCTCGAGGTCGCGAGTCCACACGGCACTCGACAATCCGTATGTCGTATCGTTCGCCACGGCTAGTGCCTCATTCTCATCGCGGACCTTGATGATTGACACCACTGGTCCAAACAACTCCTCCTGCACGATCGACATTTCATTCGTGGCGTTTATAAAAACGTGCGGCGGCAATACGAGGCCTTCGGGCTCGCCGTCGATCACCTCCTTCGCGCCTTCCGAACGTGCTTTCGTGATGTGTTCCAACAGTTTTTGTAACTGCTGCTTGTTGATGAGTGGGCCAACAATCGTGTCGTCGTCATTAGGATTTCCGTATTTCAAATGGCGCACGCGCTCGGTGAACATCTCGACAAATTCATCGTGCACCCTGGCGTCCACGATGATCCGGTTGATGGCCATGCAGATCTGACCCTGATGCAAGAACTTTCCGAAGACGGCGGAATTTACGGCCAGACCTACGTCGGCGTCGTCGAGCACGACGAGTGGACTGTTGCCGCCGAGCTCAAGTACCACGCGCTTCAGTGTCCGCCCTTGTGAGGCAGTT
>Ga0134121_10001106_pt1 | contig 26291 bp, 24 predicted proteins | sample KB301_FD_96463 | JGI IMG/M metagenome (GOLD analysis project Ga0134121, IMG submission 96463) | Terrestrial soil microbial communities without Nitrogen fertilizer from Kellogg Biological Station, Michigan, USA - KB3-0-1 | ecosystem: Environmental > Terrestrial > Soil > Unclassified ... | reverse complement strand
CCGTGAGATGGCCGAGTTTTACGGCCTGCATTCGCCGCGTTTGAAAGACCTGGTCGTGCCGATAACCGGAGCGACCGGCAAGCTGCGGGCGTTGTGCAAAGCCGAGGGATTCGCGGATGACGACATTTTGACGATCCCTGACGATGTCGGCGGCCGCTACAGCGTCTTCACGCCGGTTGGCCTTTTGCCGGCGGCGGTCATGGGACTCGACATTCGCGCTTTGCTGCTCGGCGCGGCAACGATGACGAAGCGCTTTCTGGAGGATCCCTTCGAGCGCAATCCCGTCCTGCAATATGCGGCCGTCAATTATTTGATGACCACGCAGCTGCAAAAACCCACCCGTGTCCTGTCGATCTGGTCGAAAAAACTGGAAGCTCTCGGCCTTTGGTACGATCAACTCCTGGCCGAAAGCCTCGGCAAGCAAAGCATGGGACCGACGCCGCTCACGACCGTGCAAACTCGCGATCTGCATTCGCGCGGCCAACAGCACCAGGAAGGCACGCGCGACAAGGTCATCAACAACCTGATTCTCAAGACCCCACGCCTGCAACCGATCATGATCGGCATGATGGACCGCAATGAAGATGATTTGAACAGGTTCAACCGCAAGAGTTTGCCGGACGTGCTGGATGCGGCCTTGCGCGGCACCAATCAGGCTTATGCCGAGGTCGCCCGGCCCACAGCGGATCTGGTAATGCCAAGCTTGTCGGAGCACACGGTGGGTCAGATGATGCAAATGTTGATGCTCGCCACCGTGGTCGAAGGCCGTTTGATGGGGATCAACCCCTACGGGCAACCGGGCGTCGAGGCCTATAAGCGCAATATGGCGGCAATTTTGAAGGGGTCGTGACTGGCGAAGGCTCACGGCGAGCGTCGAGCCGTTAGCCTTCACTGAAGCAAGGCATCCAACAAGTCATCCGTCAGCTTGCTGACGAACTCGCAACCGACGACCCAATCGCCGTCAGGTTGAAGCGTCGCATGACAAACGCGCGCGGGCAACTCCAGTATCTTTTTCTCTGCCGCGGCGGCCAGGTGGATTACGACCTCCAGGCCCACTTCCACCGACCGACTTATCAACAAACCGACGCCGCTGAGACATAAATCGAGCACCCAGGCCCGCTGCCATTCCTGGCCTTCCAGCTTGAGCCGGCCCGCCGAGGCCGGCGCGCATTGGTAGCGAACATAAACCCGCTGATTGGCCGACGGGCGTTTGAGCGTGCCAGGCTCTCCCGGCAGCGCCACATATTGATAGGACATGCAGCCTCTCCATCCGTTCTCGGGGACGCGAAATTTCGGCGACGCAAACGCAATTTGCGCCGGAGGGGAGGTCAAATAGGGGAGAACTAACTTCGTGGCAGGCGCCTTAAATCAGCGCCCGCAAGTCTTCTTCACTGAGGGCGCGAATGAAATTGCATCCCAGGGCCCAGGCGCCGTCGGACTGGGGATTTACATGGACGACACAGGTCAGTATCGTGCGCTCCGTCGTGCCTGCGGCATTGTGTAACTCGACACTAAGCAGCGCGCCGTTGTCGATGGCTCGATCCACCAGCAAACCGACTCCCGTGACGGAGATATTCAAAACCTTGGCGGCGTAGGATGTTTGATCCGCGGTCGCCACCAGCTGGTACGTCGCATTGATGTTGCATGGGATGCGTTGCCATAACCGCTGGTCGTTGGCGCTGTGCCGTTTGCGATCGGCCCCAAACTGGGCTAGATCGGTCTCTGTCAGCTGCCGAGAGAAGGTGCAGCCGAGCGACCACTCGCCTGTGCTTTCCTCAACGCAATGGACAACGCAAGCCAGGACGTGGCACTTTGCGCCTTCATTGCCGCTGGGCAGCTCGATGGTCAGCATGTCGCCGGGTTGTTGCGCTCGCGTCGTGAGCAGATTGATGCCTCCTAGGGAGACATTGCGCACACGAGTCGGCTGATGGGCGTCATCCGCAGCGCCTGCCACCTTGTATACCGTGACCAGATCGGTCGGAAAGCGTGCCCAGAGTCGGCGGTCGTCCTTGCCGTCCGCGAGGGCAACGCCTCCTGCGCATTTGGGGTGCCCCACCAGATGCCGCCAGAAATTCTTGGTGCTTTCGAACATGAACGCCTCAGCGCGCAGCGCGCGCGGTTGGGATGGTTTCCTTTTGGAGCCTAGGTCATGGAGGCGGGTGTGTCAAACGACTCAGGCTTTTTGCATACTACTCGTGGTAACCAATGCGAGCCAGCAGCTTGGGCGCCACCACAAATGGCGTCGGCGGGATGGCTTGCAAGCGAAACAGCGTGATCAGCTCACGCAAGTTCACGGGATTGATCTCTTCCAGCCAACCGCAAGACCAGGCAAGCAATCCCAGCAGGGCTTCGGGCTTGACGCCTTGTGCCCGCAAGGCCGCCAGCCGCGTATCGCCATGCCGCTTGGCCAGGCGGCGGCCGTCCGATCCCACCACCAGCGGCACATGACCAAACCTTGGCGGCGTCAACCCAAGCGTGTCGTAAAGCTGCAGTTGCCGGGGCGTCGAAGGTATGAGGTCATCGCCGCGAATCACTTCCGTGACGCCGTTGGCGGCGTCATCAACCACGACGGCGAGTTGGTAGGCAGGCGTCCCCGCCGATTTCCAGACCACGAAATCGCCGCCGCATGTCGCCGGGTCCACCGTTGTAGCGCCCCGGTAAAGATCGTCAAATTGGCATGCCCCTGGGCGTGCTCGCAACCGCCAGGCAAAGGGACGGTCGCGTAAGCTCGCTGCATCCGCCACGCGGCGGCCGGCACATGTGCCGGGATAAGCCGGGCCTTCATTCTCCGCGTGCGGGGCGCTGGCCGCACGCTCAATGTCTGTCCGCGTGCAGGTACAAGAGTAAACGCGCTCCAGGCGCTGCAGCCGCGTCAACGCCTCCTCATACAGGGACAAGCGCTGCGTTTGGACAATAGGCCCTTCGTCCCAATCCAACCCCAGCCAACTCAAATCGTCGCATGCTTGCTCGGCCGCGCCGGCTTTGACGCGCGGTGAATCAATGTCCTCGATGCGAAGGATCAGACGCCCGCCCTGCGCGCGAGCCAACAACCAGGCAATGAGATAAGTGCGGGCGTTGCCGATGTGCTGTGCGCCGGTCGGCGACGGGGCCAGGCGGCCAACGGCCGTGCGTGGGATGGTGGATTCCATGGCACGCTATTGTACCAGCGCCCTATTCCGGTTGCTCCACCGCAGGCGGCGGCACGGTTTTCTTGGGTAGGTAATTGAGCCAATGTGCAAAGTCGCCGATGATGAAAATTGCCGACAACATGGCCGCCAGTCCCCAGGCCGCCAGCCACACCTGGCCGCGGGTTTCCGGCAGTTTCCTGAGCGTCATGCCCCACAGCTTACCGGGGATGACCGCGTCCTTGAAATTCAGCCGGCCGTCTTCCGGCCCCAGCAAACATAATGCCCACACTTGGGCCGCGAAGACCATGACCAGCCCGATCAACAATTCCATCGTAGCCGTCAGAGCTCGCGCAAACGTGTCCGGCGGCAGCATCATTCCCTGCGGTATGTTGACCGCGACAATCGTGGCAATGCCGCCGAGCATCACCCACACCCAACTCGGAAATTTCGCGATAACCTGGCCAAACTCGACGATGCCCAACGGCGACGGCGGCCGCACCACCGGCTTGGTCTCCAGAGGGATGCGGGCCTTGTCTTCTTCCAAAGATTTACAAAAACCGCAGGCCTTGCACCAACCCAGCCCGGCCGGATCGATCAGCTTGGCCTGACACTTGGGGCACAGGCCGGCCTCCGACTCGGAGTCGGGACCGGGGTTGAACTCGGGATCGCCGACGAATGCCACAGCGGTGGCGGTTTTGTTGGACAAATGTGGAGTTTCCACGGCAGGCTCCTCGTAGGCATCACCGAAACAATGCAACCCGGCTTGCAACTATAGGTCATTTTGCCGCTTGTTGCGGGGCCAGGGCCGTGTTAACTTTCTTGGTAGCGACGATTGGCGATGCCGCTCTGCGGCCTTGCAATTTCCAACGAGTATGTGCTAATGGACGAACCCGACCAACACCAACGCCTGAGTCGGATCAACACGCGTTGGTCCGTCGTTTTCCAGGCCCACCAAGGGGCAGGCCAGGAAGTCACCGCTGCCCAGCAGGCAATGATGCAGCGCTACGGAGGCGCCATTTATCGCTACATCTTGGCAGCAGTCCGCGATCCGCATGCCGCGGAGGAGCTGTGTCAGGAGTTCGCGCTACGATTTGTGCAGGGCAACTTCAAACGAGCCGATCCAGGCCGTGGCCGTTTTCGCGACTATGTCAAAACCGTCCTTTTTCATCTGGTAAGCAGCTGGCGGCGTGGCCAGGGCCGTCAACCGATAGCCTACGACTCCGAGATCCACGAACCGGCGGATGCGACGGCGCCGTCCGCGGCGTTGGATCAGGAGTTTCTCGACAACTGGCGTGAAGAAGTGCTGGCCCGCACCTGGGAAGCACTGGAGGCAATCGAGAAACAAACTGGCCAACTCTATCACACGATGTTGCGCTTCCGGGCTAGCTCGCCCGACGTCAAGTCGGAGGACATGGCCGTGGAGTTAGGCAAACGCCTGGGCAAACCGCTGACGGCGGCGGCGGTGCGGCAGACGATCCACCGGGCGCGCGAGAAGTTCGCCGATCTTTTGCTGGAAGAAGTGGCACAGTCTCTCGAAACAAAAGACGTGGAACGGCTGGAGCAAGAACTGGTGGACTTGGGCTTGCTGCCTTATTGCCAGGATGCGCTGGCTAAACGCAAAGGGGACGCATAACGCCATCCAGCCGGCAATGCGGATTTCCCATGCTGCAGCGTTTCTTTGCCACCTGTGCCCGCGGAATCGAGCCGATGCTGGCGGGCGAATTGCGCGACCTGGGGGCCGCGCTTGTCGAGCCAGGCCGCGGCGGTGTTCAGTTTAGTGGAGATCGCACCACACTTTACCGGGCCAATCTTTGGTTGCGCACCGCTATCCGCGTGCTTTGGCCGATTCTCGAAGCGCCTGTCACATCGCCCGACGACTTGTACGAGGCCGTTCAGGGCATCGACTGGTCTGAGTACATGACACCGGACCACACGTTGGCGGTTGATTGCAATGTCCGCGACTCTACCATCACTCATTCCAAATATGCCGCCCTCAAAACCAAGGACGCCATCTGCGACCAGTTCGTCGCTAAGCGCGGCCGTCGGCCGAGCGTCGATGTGGACGAGCCGATGGTTGGTCTCAATCTGCACATTTATCGCGACCAGGCGGTGCTGAGCCTGGACAGCTCAGGAGAATCGTTACACAAACGGGGCTATCGGCCCATTCAAACGCGTGCGCCACTCAACGAAGCGCTGGCGGCGGCGCTAATTCTGCAAAGCGGCTGGCGCGGCGGCACGCCCTTCGCTGATCCCATGTGCGGCGGCGGCACGCTGGCCATTGAAGCGGCCTGGCTGGCGCTCAAGCGTCCGCCGGGTCTGACGCGGCGCCGCTTTGGCTTTCAAGGGTGGATGGATTTCGATATTGCCCAGTGGACTGCCATTCGCGACGAGGCGCGAGCCGGCGTCTCCAGGATGTTGGCCGCGCCTATCCTTGGCTGCGACGAGCGGGCCGACGCCGTGGCATTTTCCGTAGACAACGCCAAGGCCGCCGGCGTGGGCAACCTGGTGCGTTTCGAGAAACGCCAGCTACGCGATTTTCAGCCACCAGACGCGACGCCGGGAACAATGATTTGCAATCCGCCGTATGGCGAGCGCATTGGAGAGGAAAAAGAACTGCGCGGGCTGTATGAGCTTCTGGGTGAAGTGTTGCGGCAGCGTTTCGCGGGCTGGACGGCCTTTGTGTTTACCGGCAACCAGCGACTGGCGCGCTGCATCGGTTTGACTCCCGTGAAGCGCTGGCCGTTGTTCAATGGCAAGATTCCCTGTGAGTTGTTTAGCTTTGCGCTTTAACAGCCGCGCGAAATGGATGGGCTTCAGGCTGCGCGGCGCCGCTTTAGCGCTTTAGGGAATGTGACCGAGGAGTAGCGGCCAATGAGCCATCGGCATTTTCCCGCTAAAGGCGAGGCTGACTTTCCAAAGCCGCATGGCCGAGCTGCTGCTGCATCTGGGCCAGGGTGGCATGGGCTTGCGTGATGCTCGGATCCAACTCCAGTGCCTTGCGGCAAGCGGTCTCCGCGTCCGCAATACGACCCAGGCGGAATTGCACAAGCCCCCAGTCGGCATGCATCTGTGCATGATGGGGGAAGAGCGGAAGCAGCCCGCGAAGGAATTGATCCGCGTGCTCCACATGGCCAAAGGAGATGAGTTCTTGCACATGTTTGCGCAGCAGGCACGGCAGCAGGGTTGTTTGGCACTCCGGCGGCAGAGTAACCAGGATTTTGTACTCCAGGGCCAAAACCACATCCACCGGCACAACTGCCGCCACTTCCCTGGACCGCAAGAACTTGGCCACGTGATCAAACGTCTCCAATGCCCTGGGGGTGTCTTGCATGAACTTTTGCGACCAGGTCGGCTTGTCATCATCGAAGCCAACGGCGCCCAGCACCTCGGGGACGTAACAGGCGCCGTGTTTCATCGCAACCACCGGGTAGCCGATGGAATCGCACCACGGGCCCATGTCGGTAACGTTGTTTTTTCCCAGCCACAAGAGCGCGTCCTTGCGAATGATCGTGCCGCTGCCGCATTCGCTTGCGCGAAACTGCCGCAGCTGATTTCGTATTTGCTCCCCCTCAAGAAAACAGGGCTTGCCGAAGCGTGCCCGGCGCAATCCCATGACGCCTTGCTTATTCGAAACAATCTCCACGTCGGCGGTGACGATGCCGCATTGCGGGTACTGTGATGCCATCTGGCCCACGGCCTTGATGAAGCCGGGATAGATCAAGTCGTCCGCGGAGAGTGCCAGGACCCACTCGCCGGAGGCCAAATGAACGTTGTCAAACCAGGCCTTTTGCCAATAAATCGATTTGCGCGGATAACGCAGGCATTGAACAAAGGCGAATCTTTTGGCGAACGCTTCAACTACGGCCACACTGTTGTCTGTTGAGCAATCATCGAAGACCAGCACCTCATGGGGCTGTGGCTCCTGATAGCAAGCGCTGGCCAATGCGGCACGCAAACAATCCGCGTGGTTGTAATTGGGGATGACGACCGAGATTTTGGGAAACGCCTGCTGAGCCATCTTGTAGTTCCACATAACTAAACACTGTTTCCGAAGCCCATTAACCGAAAGCCAACACGACCGCACCACTTGAGTGTCCCGCGTCGAGTTGTCACGGCCCCGGCCCAGACTGGTGCTCCGGCCCCTGCAGGCCAAGCCTGTTCTTGACGTGGTCCAGGGTGCCGCGGACCTCCGACTGGGTTGGATCCAATTCGATGGCTGTAAAACAAGCCTGATGCGCTTCTTCCAGCCGGCCCAGGGCCACAAAGGTCTTGGCCAGACGCGCGAAGTTATCGCCGGCGACGGGGTTCAATTGCACGCTCCGTTGCTGGGCCTGCAGGGCTTCCTCAAAGCGGTTTAGCGTAAACAGCGCGCTGCCCAAGTTGGCGAAGGCGTTGTCGAATTGGGGATCCAGTTCCGCCGCGCGATGATAGGCTGCAACGGCTTGGGCCGCGGCCCCCCGGGCCTGCAGGCACACACCCCAGTTGCAATGGGCCGTCGCAATGTTCGGATTCAATTCAACTGCCCGTTGCAATGCGGCTTCCGCATCGGCCGGTCGCCCCAGGGCAATCAGCACGCCGCCCCAATCCGAATAGGCCTCCGCCTGGTTGGGAAATACCTGGGTCACCTGCCGCAGCCATTCATCGGCAAGCCGCAACCGCCCGCTGTTGATAAGCGTAGTTGCCCGTTTCGTGAAACGCTTCCACAGCACCGTTTCTCGCCCTTCAAAGTTGAAGCAAAACATGGCCTTGACTTCCAGCGCTTGCAGCATCTCGGGCGGCACAAAAGGCGCTATCTCGATAGACCGAAAAAACTTGGCCACCACGTAATAAAGCTCCGTGGCCTTTCTGGTATCGCTAAAAATCCTGTGAGTATAATTCACTCTGCCAGGACCGGGCGCGTGGCACGAAGCGCTCAGGAAGCAAGGAATGTAACAGGCGCCTTGCATCATGGCTATCACGGGGTACCCCATCGAACCGTTCCACGGACCCATGGCAGCGCCATTGTTTTCATTGATCCATAGCAGGTGCTCTTTCCGTGCTACTGCGCCTACGCTGCTCTCAAAAACGTTGAATTTGCAAATCTGATCCACCAACTGCTGGCCTTGCAAAAAGCAAGGCGCCTCCACAGTCGAGCGCGTCTGACCAATGACTTTGCGGTTGGCGTCCACCAAATGCCAGTCCGTGAAAACCACGCCGCATTGCGGGTATTGGCGGATGATCTGGCTTACCTCCCGGATAAAGCCGGGATAGATAAAATCGTCGGCACCGAGGCTGAGTATGAAATCGCCGGCCAGCAAGGGCAGATGTTCGGCCCAAGCCTTAAGCCAATCCACGGATTTTTGCGGATACCGAATCAACCGGACAAAAGGATACCTCGTGACAAAGGCTTGAATCACTGCCACGCTGTTGTCGGTGGAGCAGTCGTCCAGCACGATGACGTCGTGGGGGGGAGGGTCTTGGCTGCAAACGGACTCGAGGGCGTGACCAACGCAATAGCCGTGGTTGTAATTGGGAATTACCACGGAAATTTTTGGGAGGGCTCCATTTACCATTCTTGCAGGACTCCGAATTGCCAGCCGTGGCATGAATCCGCCCGCCGTAATTGCGCCGGCGGCATAGGTGTCTGACTGCACGCAGGCGCAACGTTACTGGGTGCCATGGCAGCAGCAGCGTGTCTTACAGGCCCGGTTCGCAACTTAGTTAGTCAGGTGGATTATTGTCACGACGGCAGGCTGGCAGGATCTACACGTTTTACATTGTATAGGCCAGGCCTCAACAAATCCACGGGAGTGCCTGAGCATTTATCGATGCAACGGTGTGCAACGAATCCGGAATAGCTGCATTGTGGCAACTAATTAATGGCAGAAGAGTTGCGGAAACAGCCTAAGCCCAAAACAGGCCCTGAAAGTCGCTGTGGGGGGGTGAAACGAATTCGGTGTATGTTGCAAGTTGGGTCAACGCCGCTTGGCTGCGTTGGACACCCCTATCTGTGTCAATTCTGCCCGCGTGCGGTTTAGCTGATGCGTGGCTGTTACCGGAGCCTGGTCATCAGCTGGTCCATGATCGCGCGGGCATCGGCCAGGTTCGGATCGATTTCGATGGACTTGCGACAGGCGGCCAACGCCTCATCCAGCCGCCCCAGGGCGAGAAGTGTATTGGCAAGACTGGCATAGCTTGGCGCCGATTGGGGACTCTGTTGCACGAGGCGTTGCTGTACTGGCAGGGCCTCCTGCCAGCGGCCCTCCATGACAAGCAGGTTCCCCAAATTTGCCAGGCCATTGCCGACGTTGGGATCTAGTTCCAGCGCCCGCCGATATGCTGCCTCCGCCTCCGCCAGCGCACCGCGGCCCTGCATGCACACGCCACAATTGCAATAGGCCGCTGCCATGTTCGGATTCAATTCGATCGCCCGTCGAAACGCCATTTCCGCATCCAGGTGCCGTCCCAAAGCGTACTTGACGATGCCCCAATCCGAATAAGCCTCCGCTTGCTGCGGAAATGCTTGAAGCACATGCTGCAGCCATTGATCCGCCATGTCAAATCTGCCGCTTCGGACCAAATCGCCTGTTCGTTTCGCGAAACGCTGCCAGAGAACCGACTCGCGTCCATTGAAGTTAAAACAAAACATTGCTTTCGTCGTCAATGCTTCAATGACCTCCTGCGGCACAAAAGCAGCCACCGCGGGAGATGACAGAAAGTCAACCACGTTTTGGAAATACTGCACTGACTTGACGGGATCCCCAAAAATGCCCCACGAGTAACGTGTTTTCCCCGGAATATTGACATTCGTGCAGCCGCCCAAAAAGGACGGAACATAGCAGGCGCCAGATTTCAAGGCCAGCACGGGATAACCCATGGAATCATGAAACGGCCCCATGGGCACGCCTTTGTTCTGGTTGAACCAAACCAGAAGGTCTTTGCGGACGACGGCGGCGAAGCCGCTCTCGAAAACATTGAACTTGCAAATCTGATCTGCCAATTGTGCGCCTTCCAGAAAGCAAGGCGCCCCCACGGTGGAGGACATTTGTCCAATGACATTGCGGTGCATGTCCACCAAATGCCAGTCGGTGAACACCGCCCCGCACTGCGGGTATTGGGCTATCATCTGGCCCACTGCTTTGACATACCCAGGGTAAACGTAATCGTCGGCCGAAAGGCTAATAATGTAGTCACCAGTCGATTGGGGCATGTTGTCGAACAATGCCTGCACCCAATCGACCGACTTTTGAGGGTAGCGAATCAATCGAACAAATGGGTATTTCTTGACAAACGAATCGATTACCTCCACGCTGTTGTCCGTCGAGCAATCATCCAGAACAACCACATCGTGAGGCACAGGATCCTGGGTGCAAACAGAATTCAGGGCAAAACCTATGCACGCTCCGTTGTTGTAATTGGCCATGACCACGGAGACTTTTGGAAATGCAGCTTCAGCCATGCTCATTCAACTCCTCAATTTGATTCCGCGGGAATGGTCACCAAACCAAGGCGGCCGTCGTCCACATAAATTCGCGAGTAATTTTCACGGTCGCTCGCGTCGTTCCAGGCCGTGCATTCCTTGCAGATGGAAACGTCGCCTTTGTTGCCGCTCAAATGCGATTCACGCCGCAGATGTGCCAGTTGGCTTTGCCACAAATCGCGAATCGACTGGTCACGAACGTTGCCCAGGGGGAATTTGTTGTTGTAGTCCACGCTGCAAAGCGGCACGTCTCCATTGGCAAAGATGATCATCAAAGACCACAATGCAACGCAAGGCAAGAACGGCTGGTAGCTCATGGATACCGGCTTGAATTGTTGCAACTGTCCACCCCAGTTGTGGATATCGGAATAATAGACACGGTCGTGAGCGGCCAGCTTGGGTTTCCAATATTCGTAATACGCCGGCCATTCGTGAAAGTTGCTTTCCTGGCGAATCATGCGCAGGATAATAGTGGTTTCCGGCCGAATCCGGTTCCGCATTTCGATGAACTTGAGGGCATTTTCCATCACTTGTTCGAAATTCAAACGCACGCGAATGGCCTCGTAAACATCTTTCTTGAGGCTGTCGATCGACAGAAGCACTTCGTCAAGCCCCGCTTCAAGCAGCGACTTGGCCCAGCGTTCGTTGAGGAGGGCCACATTGGTCGAGATGTTCACCGAACGGATGCCGCCGTCCTTGAGGGTTTGAACACGCCGGGCTAGCTTCTTGTCCAGCAACGGCTCGCCGTCTCGGTAAAGACATACGCGGTTAACTTCCTTGGCGTTGGCAATCAACTCATCGCTGATTTTCTGAAATAAATCATCCTTGATCGTTGGAGTATTTCGCTGCCAGTCATCGATGGTGCACATGGGGCAACGCGCGTTACACGCATTGATGGTCTCGATTTCGAAATAGCGGGGAAAACTCAACAGCTCCTCGTAATTGCCCGCGGGATGAATCCGCTTGACCAGATATTCTTGGGCTTTGGCGCGATTCATGACACATTTTCCTTTCCGCGTGCGGTTGCAAATCTGTTCGCGGCGAAGCGTCGGCAGATCGTATCATAGCAGGTAATCGACAAACCAGCGGCACTTTGCAACCTTGCTGAAGACAACGAAGCATCAAGTGGCCTGGCCTCGATAAATGGAAAATCGCGGATGCTGCACCTGACGACGTTTGGATTGTCCAAAGGCGCCCAGGGCCGCACCGCATTAATCAGGGCCTGCAGCAATTCGAGGCGACTGCACCGATCGGGACCGGCCAAATGATAAAGCCCCGTCAATTGTTTGTTAGCCATGGCCAGCATTCCCGCAACGGCGTCATCCACGTCAATGGGAGAGAACACCTGGTCATGGGCGGCCCGAATGACATCGCCTCTTTCCAGACAACGCATCCATTCGCTCAGCAGGTGGTCTTCGTCGGGGTTGGTGCTCACGACTTTTGAAAGCCTTGCCACCGCATAGGGAGCATGTTTGCCGGCAAGATACGACTCGACCTGCAATTTTTGCCGGCCATAGGTGAGTATCGGGTTGGGAGCATCGGCCTCGGTCCACCCGCCCCGCGACCCATCGAAAACAGCGTCGCTTGAAGCAAAGATGGGCGTGATCCCGCCTGACACCAAATCGTCAATGATTTGCTGAACGCCTTCCACGTTGACGCGAGTCGACTCAGCGAGATTGCGGGCGCAGGCGTCAATATTGGTAATGCCCGACAAGACAAAAGCGTGGGTGAGTGCCGGGTGCTTGGGCAGAAGGGGATCAGTCAGGCGCATGGAGCGCAGGTCAAAAAATGACCCTCCGGGAATTGGGCGTTGGCAAAACGTGGCCACCGCTTGTTCGGGACCGAGCTTGTGAAACAAAGCCCGCCCAACAATTCCCGAGCCGCCCAGTATCAAATATCGTTGATTACCCACGATCGTCGCGCGGCCCGTTTTTTTCGTCGCGGGCCAGCTCCACACGCCACATTTCTTCTATCAAGCGCAAGTCTTCCAGCGCTTCGGCGCCTGAACTGATCGATTCCTTGACTTCGAGGATGTTGTTGACAAACGCTTCCGCCTGCCTGCGAAAAGACCAGGTCCAGTTACACTGCGGCGCAACAATTTCTTGCACCGCCCCTGCTTTGTACAACTCCACTGTGGCGGGCACATTTTTCAGCAAAGCCGGCGGCGTCCGCAGCGTCAAACGGCCGTCGGCGAAATATACCTCCGTGACTTCGTCCCAGCCGCGATTCGATGTGCGTCCCGTCTCCAAGGTGGCAGTAAAGTCGCCAAAATTCAACACCGCGATCTGACCGCCTGGCCCGCTGAGATGGGCATGTTCCACGGTCGGGGTCTTGCCGAAAAGATAGCGAAGCAAATTGGTGTTGTGCGAGTAGGTATTGACGAAGGCAGCATAGGGTTTGGCCCAATGGGCCGGAACCCAGTCGGGCGTGGTCGGCCAACCGGCGTCGCTGTAACTCGCTTTTTCCTCGGTCACCACGTGGCCATCGACGCGGCAATAGGAATCGCCCATGTAGCAATGCGCCCGCGCAAACTGCACTTTGCCAAGGGAACCCGAAGCGATGGCATCGTCAAGGATGCGCTTGGCCGTTTCGACGCCTTCGTCGAAGCGTTTCATGTGGCCAACCGCATAATGGAGGTTTTGCGCTTTAGCGCACTCCACCAGGCGCGCCCCCTGTTCGGAGGTCCCCGCCATCGGTTTTTCCGAGAGCACATGCTTGCCCGCCTGAAGGCAATCATAAACGACAGGCGCCGTGTAAGGCCGAGGCGTGACCACCACCACCGCTTCGATGTCGGCATCGCGGAGCAGCTCCTGGTGTGTCGCATAGGTTCGCGGGATGCCGTATCGCTCGGCGACCTTGCGACGCAACTCTGGGCGAAATTCAGCAAGGCCCAAGACACGGCAAGCGCGGATCTCCACATAGTTCATCAGATGTGCGAGCTGGCCCATGAAGCCAGCGCCGATCATGCCGAGATTGAGCTGCCGCTGCGCCATCTTATCTTCCACTTGGCCGTTAGTTTGAAACCGCCTAAAGGTCGGCAGGGTTGGAGTTCGCGTCAATGATCCGAATGTCCGGGCAACAGGTCACGAACCGGCCGCCGCGCTCAAGGTATTGGCGATTGTCCGCCACAATTTTTTTGGTGTGAATCCACGCCAGGATAATCACATAATCCGGCATACGTTTCAGCAATTCCGCCGTGGGCACCACGGGAATCTGGTGCCCCGGCGAGAACTTGTGGACCTTCTGGGGGTGGTCGTCGAAGATGCATTGAATAGCCTGGCCCAGGCCGAATTGTTCGATGAACGTGGGCCCGCTACGGGCCGCTCCATAGGCAGCAATGCTGGCGCCGCGGCTTTTCCAGTCCGCAATTAGACTCGCGAATTGCCGTTTCATTTGGTCCAAACGAACGCCGAATTGCTTGATCGTTTCCGGACTATCCAGGCGACGCTCCTCTTCCAACGCCAGCATCTCCGCCACGGACGGCCGCACGGCTCGCCGGCCCCCGGCCGGCTGGGCCGTACCGATGATGGAGCCTCTTTGAATGCCCACGCGCTCCACGTCAATCATTTCCAGACCATGACGCTCTAAAAAGCGTTTCAGCGGCTTGACCGAGTGATGGGACATATGCTCGTGGATGATTGTTCCGAGCAAGGTCTTGTCAATGATGTCGAGCAAGTATTGGGCTTCGAACTGAAAGATTCCCTGGTCCGCCAGCATGAGTCGAATGCTGGCCGTCATGTCGCTCATGTCCTCGGCGTGTGCGAAAACGTTGAAGGCGGTCACCACGGCAGCCGGACCGTGCTTGGCGCGGATCGAGCGCGCCAAATCAGTAGTGAGCAATTCGGGCAGCGTTTCAATGTCCGCTTCGTTGGCCTTGCGGGCGATCTCCTTGGCGGGATCGATGCCCAAAACCCGATAACCGCGCTGCTTGAAAGGCCGCAGCAGGCTGCCGTCGTTGCTGCCCACGTCCACGATCAGGCTGCCGGGCGGCGGTTGATAACGGGCAACAAGGCTTTCCACCACGGCGTCGAAATGCTCAACGATCCCTTTAGTCTGGCCGGAATGATAGGTGAAATTGTCCCAGAGGACGTCGGAATCGATCACGTCGAGCAATTGCACATGGCCGCATTCGGCGCACATGTAGATGTCCAGGGGATAACGGTCTTCGTCAGCATCCACTTGATTGGTCGCCGTGTATTTCTCGGTTAGCGGAATGGGCGCGAGCTTGACGACCAGCTCGACGTTGCGGCTGCCACACAGGCGACAATTATTTTGATGGAGGAATCGAGCTTTCATCCGCGTTTTACCTGAGGAATGCCGATGTTATCTTTAGGCCTACCAATCAGTTGCGCTGGCTGGTCTTAAAGGTAACCCAGGAGCCTGAATTGCTTCAGGGTGTCCACGGCAAGCTTGTCATGGCGCCACAGGGCTGCCATTCTGCGCTGAACGGGAACGCTGGTCGCGGTCGACTCTGGCAACTTCCTGGCGACAATAAACCCGTCAATCGTGTCATATTTCATAAATATCCTCGCGGTGAATCCACCAAACGACAGATGATCGACACAGCCTGGTTGATAGTTGAACAGCGCAAATTCTTCGAAAGGATTGGAGGTTTGCCCGGTCAGGTAGCAATGCTCCACCTGATAGCCATTCGCTTGGTAATAATCCCAAAACAAGGTAGGCGAAAATGAGTAAAAGCCATGGTCCACATGGTTGGAAACCGGAAACACATGAATTGCTCGGCCGCCGACTTTGAGCATTTTATGCAAGTTTCCGAAGGCTTGAGGAACGTTGAAAATGTGCTCGAGGGTGCCGCCATCCAGGATCACGTCGAAACGATTGTTTAGCTGGTCCGGCGAAGGATGATTCATGTCAAAAATGTGGGTCGCCTGTTCATAATCGCAAGTGTCGCAGCTTTGCACGTTCTCAAAGCCGAGCTGAGTAAAAAAAGTGACGTCATCGATCCACTGAAGGTGCGGTTGCCCAGGAATGTGTCTAATGACGATTGGCCCGTTGTCATTGAGCGGCACGCCTGATGACCTTGCCCAGTCACGCAGCTCGTTAATGCCAAAGTTGATGTCTTGCCTGCCTAACTGCAACACGGCGCCATGAAACGGGCGTTCTTTTGCCTCCAGCAGCAAACAACGCGCCGTGAGCCGACTGATGCCCATCACGAGCCTCTTCGATATTGTGACATGAATCATTCAAAGAAGATAAAAGAATGATCGCCCGTATAGCCCGTTTTGGCATACAACCACTCCCACTCGTCCGTCCGCAAGATCGCCCTGCAGGTCAGTTGCCAATACAGCAGATTGACTTTTTCGCGCTCATTGCGATAGCTTTCCACCACGATGTACTTGCTCTTGCGACCCACGCGTTCAATCTCTTGAAGGGCGCTCCAAAGCTCGAAATTGAGCAGGTTGTGGAAGGTGTTCAGAGAGATCACCAGGTCAAACGACTTATCGGGAAACGGCAGCTTATCGGCTGAGCCGTGGCGCAAGAACGGCCGCACTTCTTCCTTGGCGTTTTCGAGACCGTAACGAGATATATCCAGGCCGGCAACTTCGATCCCGGGCACAACTTGAGTGAGTTCGTATAGAAGAAAGGCCTTGCCGCAACCGACATCCAGTATGCGATCGCCCGTTTTCAACTGGTAATGGCGAGCCAAAGCTTCCGCCACCGGCCGCCAGCGCCCGTCGTAGCGGTAACCGCCAAACCCATATTGGCGTTCGCCATCCCAGTATTCCTGGCCGAACCGGCCGGCGATCTCGGCACACTGAGCCTTGTCATGAGCATTCACCCGTTCCAGATAATCGCGCCGAGTAGAACGGTGTAATGTCGTCACGAAGTCGATATAAGCCATACAGTTACGATCAAGTAGCTTTGTTGCAGCGTGAGCACGCCCGTAAACCCCGAGGGCTTTGAGCACATGCTTCAATTCTTGACGTTGGCGCCGCTCTTGTCAAGGATGAACAAAAGGTTCGTCGCGTCTCTTGGCTCACTGACTATCGGCCGCAGGCAGCGTAAACCGCCTTCCTGCCGGCACAATCCAAGCCAGGGCGAAGGCGGCGTAGCACAACAGGACGCCATCGAGCGGCAGGCGTGGGCCGGAATACAACTCTGCGTGGCTGAGTATGTATGGCAATGGAATCCAGAATATGGCCAAAGATGCCAGGCTGGATTGGCGTTTCCAGCCGTAGCTCCAGCGCCAGCCGAGAAGGCCGAAGACCAGCATTACCAACATCATTCCCACCAATGCAAGGGATATGTCGTGTGGGATCCACGCCGACAAATCTGCATGATGATTGCCGTGCGCCATGCCCGAACCCGGGAGCAAAAACCACGAAGCCCCAAACGTGAAACATAGGCCTGACCACAGCCGTTTCTCGATCATCCCGCCCGTATCATAACGGATGTTCTGCCAAACCTCGTCCGCCAACAACCGGTCGCGCCGGGCTTCATTTGACTGCGCTGTGGCGCCCTGCTGACTCACGGCCATTAATGAATTCCAAATGGCCGCATCACTTTGTGGACCGCCCTTGGCATTCTTGTTGTTGCCCATGAGCATGTGGAAGAACAACGAATCGGTGATCGGCACGATTTCACCAAATTGTTGGTAGTTGCGGACTGTCCATGGCGCCATCCCGTTGCCGAATCCAAGGATGACCAACAGAGCGCACAACCAACTGCGCGGTTGCTTGCGAAAACGCAGCAAAACCCAACAGCAGCAGATGAACGCGAACGGAAGTAGGGCTGCCCTCACCAACGCCATGCCCGCCAGCCACAAGCCAAAGGCGAAGCTGGCCACCGGGCTGCCGCGTTGAGCCGCCGCCGTGCCAAGGCAAAGACAGCAAGCCACAGCGAAGCTTGCCAGGGCGCCGTCTTGCAATTCAGAGACGTTAATGATCCAGAAGGGATGAATGGCAGTCAAAAGCCCCGCTAAAAAGCCTACCAATCTGCTGCCGAACACTTGCTGAGCGAAAAGCATGTAAAGCATCGCTGTCAGCGCTCCCAGCACACATTGCGTCCAGACTATTACCCTTGCAGTAGCGCCTTCATCGTCGATCCATTGCAATGTAAGACCCACCAGGTAGGGATACGCTGGCGCGACGTGAGCGGTGGTTTCTTCTTGTCCGCCGGGAATCAACTGCACGCGGCCTTGGAAGGCGTGATTGGTGCTGATGTTCTTTACGAGCCTATCGGCATCCGTTGTCCGCACCGGTGTATTGGTATCGCGGCGATTCAAGGTAATCGACGTTTGGGGATCCTGCACTTGAAATGGTGGTTGCTGTCCGTCTTGGACAACGGCAACAACGTAAAGCACGCGCGCCGCGACGGCGATGACGAAAACAAGCGCGGCCAGCACGGTGTCGCGCCAACCGAAAGGTTGCTGCATAGGTGACTCCACAACGCTTCTCACCGAACCAATCAGGCCGCGTCGTCAATTGCGCTTCCTTTCAACATATCTAACGGAGCAACCGCGCAATCCGCAATCCCAGAAAAGTTAATGGCGTCGGACAAAGCCATTTCACCGCGATTCGTTGTATCCGTCTCGCCTTGGCCGCGTTTGGGGGGTAAACTATCAGCTGTGCATCCCCCCGCGGCCACGGAGGACACCAACATGGTCCGCACATTGATGTGCCTGCCGCTATGCCTCATCCTGGCGCCGAGTTACCCTGCCGAGACCTTGGCATTGACAGGCCCCGAGTCGGTGCGCGTCTTTGTCACCGGTCCGGCCGTCACCGATGGCCTGCCCGATCCAGCCAAGGACATACTGGGGTTTCTTGAAGCCTGCTTGAAACGCTACGACGAAAAAGTCAAAGCCTATACGCTCAATTTTCACAAGCAGGAAAGAACCTTGGGCACATTGCATCCTTGGGAGACCATTGAAGTTTGCTATCAAGATCAGCCACACCGTGTTTTTTTTGACTGGCAAGAAGGCGGTCGTAAACCTGGGGCGATAAAAGCGCTCTACGCCGAAGGCGAAAACAAAAATGGTACAACCGGCAAAAGCCAAATTGTGGCGCTCACTAATTTGGGCGTAACCTTGAACACCGACCCCGACAGCAACGATTCCAAAAGGTCGGCCCGCTATCCCCTTAGCGAATTTGGTTTGAAACAGGCGATGCAGCGAGTCTTGGAGGTCTGGAAGGCGGCGGACAAAGAGAAGAATCTGCACGTCGAATACCTCGGCCTTCACACGCTCCCGAAAGCTGACGGCCAGATTTGTCACAAAATTCATCGCCACAGCTTCGCCAGACCGGAGGGCGAGGACGGCGTCAACGACGTGATTCTCTACATCGACCGCGAAACGCTTTTCCAGGTCGGCACCATCCTCAAAGGCAAAGACGGCGAGCTGTTGGGCGAGTATTATTTTCGCAATATACAGCTCAATCCCACGTTTGGACCCGAGCAGTTCACCAAAGCCATGCTGAAGGCGAAGCGCTAGCGACCTTTTGTCTCACCACAAATGCAGCGCGCGGCCTGCGCCGACTTTCACAATTCACACGGAATGTCCCATGAGCGACACCAGAAACGAGTTGCAGACAGTTGCCGAAAAACTTGGCATCGGCACATATCACCGCCACATTTTCTTGTGCACTGGACCCACCTGTTGCACGCCTGAAGACGGCCTGGCCTCGTGGGAAACACTGAAGAAAGCCCTCAAGGACAACAGCCTAGTGACGGGTCCTAACGCCTGTTATCGCACCAAGGTCGGCTGCCTGCGCATCTGCACGGCGGGGCCGACGATGGTGGTTTACCCCGAAGGCACATGGTATCATGGCATGACGCCGGAGCGGATCGACCAGTTTGTGCGGCAGCATTTAATCGAAGGCAAGCCGGTGGAGGAATGGGTGTTCGCGCGGAATGCGCTGCCGCCATCGGCAGGCGATCGAAGCGAGGCATGAGTGCTGGGAGTTAAATGCAACCGCTCGTCCTTCTCAACACCGTCGGCCTCACCCAACGCATGTTGCCCCATGCTCCGCGGCTTAGCGAGTTGGCCGGGCGCGGCTGGCAGCGGCCGCTGCGCGAAGTCACTCCCGCGGTCACTTGCACCGCTCAGGCCAGCATGCTCACAGGCCAAACGGCTGAAGGCCACGGCATTGTCGGCAACGGTTGGTTCTTTCGCGATACCGGCGAGATTCGTTTTTGGCAGCAATCGAATCGCCTCATCGAGGCGGAACCGCTTTATGTGACGGCCCGTCGTCGCTGGCCGACTTTTCGCTGTGCCAAGCTGTTTTGGTGGTTCAACCAGGGTGCGGCCGTCGACATTAGTGTGACGCCTAAGCCGCACTATGGGGCCGACGGCAACAAGGCTTTCGACATTCTCACTACCCCGGCTGACTTGGGGCCGCAACATCAAGCACAGCTCGGCAAGTTTCCCTTTCAGACTTTCTGGGGACCGATGGCGGGGTTACCTTGCACACGGTGGATCGCCCAGTGTGCCGCAGAGGTGCTGCGGCGCGAGCGGACTGATCTAACCTTGGTTTACCTGCCACATTTGGATTACGACACCCAGCGGTTTGGGCCGGTAGCTTGCGATTTGCCGCGCATGGTCCGCGAATTGGATGACGCTTGTGCGCCGCTGCTGGACGCTGCGGAGGCCGTCGGCGCTCGTGTGTGGGTGGTGAATGAATGCGCTCACGTCGCGGTGAATCGGGCCGTCGAGCCTAACCGGGCGCTGCGAAAAGCCGGGCTGCTGACGGCGCGGTCAGGGCCGTTCGGCGAACAGCTTGACACTTTCGAAAGCCGAGCTTTCGCAGTGTGCGATCATCAAGTGGCCCACGTTTATGTTAAGGACGCTGCTGACCTGGAAAATACCAAGGACACTTTGGCTGCGCTGCCTGGCGTGGGCCGAGTGCTGATGGGTGAGGACCGTGGCGAAGTTGGATTACGGCACCGCCGCAGCGGCGAATTGGTGCTTTTGGCAAAGCCTGACGCTTGGTTCGCCTATCCGTTTTGGCTCGACGACAAGGCGGCGCCCGATTACGCTCGTACGGTCAACATTCACGCCAAACCGGGCTACGATCCCTGCGAGTTATTCTTCGATCCGAAGCTGTGGTGGCCCAAGGGTCGGGCCATGCGGCGTTTGTTGCAGAAAATGCTTGGATTCCGCACGCTGTTTGATGTTGTGCCGCTGGACACGGCACTGGTGAAAGGCAGTCATGGCCTGGCGGGCGGCGACAGGGGGCCAGAGGATTGGCCATTGTTGATTGGTCACGGGCCGCCGCCAGCGACGAGTGAAGTTCCTCTGGCGGGTGTCCGGGATCTTGTGCTAGCCGCGCTGGAGGTTGCAAGTAATTAACGCGGCGCAATTGTCTGACTCAACAAGAAAAACAACAGCGATAATCCCACAATGGCGCAGATGATCGCCGTCATCACCCATGTCGCCGTTCGCGCTCCCTCGGTGCAGCGATCGCACCAATCCTTGTTGCCGCCGTGCTTCAGGCAAAACAGATTGTGGCAGTTTTGGCAAACCTTCCTTGCCAGAGCCTGGCAGCGATAGCATTCGGGCGGGCCATCGTCGTCAATGTAGATCGTCGGCATCTCCGGCCTGGGCGGGCATTGCAAGTAGCCTTTCTCCTCACGCTCGCCGGTTAATGCGTCCTTGGAAAAAACGGCGCCAGAGCAGACGTGGCAATAGCGGTTGCCGTGTTCTGAGCAAATGGCCAGGCCGCAGCTGACGCATTTGCGGGCGGCTTCGCGCGTGCAATAGTGGCAGATCATGGCAACTGCCTCAGTAGTGCGAGCCGCTCTTGCGGATGTGAATCATCGGATGGCCGCCGCTCAGCATCTCGCCGCGGATGATGCGGCCGACGATCAGATCGTGATCGCCGCCGGCATAACGGGCAACGACGCGGCATTCCAGAAAGGCCAGTGCGTCGCTCAGCACCGGGCCGGATTGGTCGAGATGCTCCACGTCCAGGCCATGAAAGGCGGTTTCGGTGGCTTTGAAACCCTTGCCAAAGTGGGCGATCATGTCAGTTTGGGTATCGTCGAGAATGTTGAGCGTGAAGCCGGCGTCCACCGCCAGCCAATTGGAAATATCGCGGCCGGGTTTAATGGCGACGCTGATCTGCGGCGGGTCAAACGAGCATTGCTGCACCCAGCTGGCGAGCATGCCGGTCTCGGCTTCGCCCTGGCGTGCCGTTAATACAAACAGGCCGCTGGCGATACGGCCAAGCGCGGCAGCCAGGCCCTTGTTGGTTTCCGCGGTGTTCGTCATGGTTGCTCTACGTGTGCGGCAAGGAGGTTACTTTTTCTTGGCCACCAACTGATCGACAAGGCTCTTCACATAAGCCTCAACTTCGGGATGCCGGTTATCTTTATCGTGGACAAGTTTATCGCCAATGAACTGCACCCATTTGCCTTGGGGGTTGAAGACATAGATGCAAGGAATCTCGCCGATGCGCATCTTCTCTTTAACTAGGTCGTCTGGAACATCAAGAATGACATTGGTGTACGTCGCGTTTTGGCTTTTCAAATAATCTAACACGGCCTTCTCCTTGGCCTTCTTTTCCGCATCATCCTTGGCTTTGCTGAATTCAAAAGTCGAAACGGAAATGACCACCAAGCCTTTGTCGCCAAATGCTTTTTGAAATTCGGCATTTTGAAAGAACGACTTCCTGCACGGTATGCACCACGTCGCCCAAAAATCGAGCAGCACGACCTTGCCTTTGTTGCTTTCTACCAGATCGCACAATCCCTTGTAGTCGACGACCTTGACGCTGACCGGATCGGGCAATTGCTGACCGGACGTGGGACGCGCTCCCTGGCCCAACAATAAAGCCACCACGCCGATAAGAACGGTGGTTCGCAAGCTTCGCATGTTTGCCTCCTTTACCCAAATCGCCCTGTAGGACGGCCTTCCCAGGCCGTCCGGGACGGCCTGGGAAGGCCGTCCTACAAGACTGGCACCCCAGGCGGTGCGATACTGCATGGTAACGTCAAAGCCCTACAGCGGCCAAGACGGTTTTGCGATCACTCGACAATCACCGTCTCCGTTTCGCCGCTGTCCACGTCCAGGACCAAAAACTGTTTCTGGCGGGCGCGATGCAAAGCCCCCGGATTGATGACCCTGGTTGGCCCTGTGCGGCGTTCGTCGGCAATGTGAGTATGCCCATAAAAAAGGTAATCAAATTCGCCTGATTTCTCGACGCTCTCCATGAGCTTGTGATCGTCGCCATGCAGCCAGGCGATGCGGACGCCGTTAAGCTCCAGCTTTCCCATTGGTTCATACAGCGTGGCGCCGATGCCGTGAACCGCCATGCGAATGGAAGAGCGCTCATGGTCGCAGTTGCCGAAGACGAAATGCGTGTTGGGCGGAAACAGCCAGACTGCTTCGGAGTCTTCGATGTCTCCACAATGGAGGATCAAATCCACGTGGCGCTCTTCCACCAGTTGGAGCGCCGTTTCAATGGTCGGGTAACGGCTGTGGGTGTCGCTGAGGATGGCGATGCGCATAAATTCACCATGCTAAGCCACAAGCGGCTTGGTAGCCTTGGTCAAGGCCTCGACGAAGAAATGCTCGCCCCAGGCCACTGATTCGTCCACGCCAAGGCCCTTGTGCAAATGATAAACGCCGTGCATCAGGATGCCTTCCCATTCTGGGCGATTGAAGGCGAGAAATTCATCGGTGCAAAGCGTGTTCAGCGTCTGGAGGGCCGCCAGGCGATAGCGGTCGCGCTCGGCCTGATCTTGGACTTCGTTGGCCAGATCCAATAGACCGCTGGCTGCGATAGCCGCCGCCGAGCTGTCGAAGGGTTGCTTGCCGTCATCGGGCACGTCGAAATCCCAAAGCGGCACCGCCCCATTGGGGGCATGCTTCAAGTAGAAGTCTGCACAGCGGTGGGCGGTTTCCAGAAACTCGGCGCCGCCGCCCAGACGATGCATTGCGGTGAAACCGTAAAGCGCCCAGGCCTGGCCGCGAGACCAGGTGCTGTCGGCGCGAAGCCCCTGTTGCGTACTTTCGCGGACGAATTTGCCGCTTTCCACATCAAAAATGCCTTCGTGGGCGCTACCGCCATCGGCGCGGATGATATACTTGGCCGTTGTGCGGCAATGTTCGATGGCAATCTCTCGCAACGCCTCGTCACCCGTGGCGTTGGCGGTCCAGAGGATAATGCCAACGTTCATCATGATGTCGATGAACAACGAATGTGGGCCGAGAAATGACGCAAGGTAGCCGCCCTTTTGCCGACGCAGCGCCAAGGTTCGCCCGGCTTCGAGGATTATCTTTTCCAGGGCGGGGTCGCCAGTCAGGCGAAACCAGCGCAGGTAGGTGGAAAAGAAAAGAAATCCAAGATCGTGCACATCGCGGTCGAAGCGGCGCGGCTCCAGGGGTTTGCTGTATTGCTCTGCGAGCTGCCGCCAGCCGGCTTCGCCTGTATGGGAATGCAACAACCACAGAATGCCTGGGAAAAAGCCCTCGCACCAGTGGGTCCAGCGCTGGCCCTCGCGGTTCCATTTGCCGCCGACGGTGTACATCGGCGAATAACCGGGATACGTGTCCACGGTGCGGCGCGCCTGCCGGCCGACAAAATCGAGCGCGGCGTAAATGCGCGGCAACAATTGTTTGCGAACAGTTTCAACGTCGTTCATCCGCCCACCAACCTCCGATCTTTGGTCCATAGTTGTTATAATATGTCTCTTGGGTGGAACCCACGGCGATCCGGGTGGAGTGCATGCGCTGGTCGATAGTCCGTCTCATCTGGCTGCGTGAGCTGCGCGATCAACTGCGTGATCGCCGCACGCTGCTCATGGTCGCCGGATTGCCGCTTTTGCTCTACCCCATTCTCGGCGTGGCGGTCCTCAATTTTGCCGTGGGCTTTGGCGAGCGCAAGTCAATCATCGGCATCGTGAACGGCCCTGACCAGCCGATGGACTTTCCGACGCGCCCGCAAGGTGAGGGCCTTTCCCCGTTGCCGCCGTTCGCCTGGTTAACAACAAGCCCCGGCACTTTTGACAACGTGGTCGGCGCCGCCGCACTCAACGTCTGTAGCCACACCTGCCTCGATTATCCCCAACTCGTCCACAATGGTAAGATCGGGCGGCTTTATCTGCAACAGCCTTCCGAGAAAAAGCTGGTGCCGCTGAACGCTGCCCTGGTGCAGCTCGAATGGCTCGACAAACCACGCCGTGATTTGCTCGACGAAAAGAAAATCGACGTCATGGTGTCAGTCGGCCCGGACTTTTGGAGCGGCATCGAACACGGTCAACCGGCCATCACCGTTGAAGCGCGGGACAACGATGACAGTTCGAGGCTCGCGGTTCAACGCCTGCAATTCGTCCTGGCCCGCTGGAAAAAGCACATCAAGGAAGTGCGTTTTGTCCGTAATCAGCTGCCGAACAATTTTGACGACCCCTTCACCATTCACGAGCCCGATGCTGACAAGTCTTCGCCGGCTTCACGCACCGCGCTGGACATGCTGGTGCGAATTTTTCCTTTCATGCTGGTGATGTGGTCGCTTGCCGGCGCGCTTTATCCCGCCGTCGACCTTTGCGCGGGCGAGAAGGAACGCGGCACCATGGAGACGCTGCTAATCAGTCCCGCCAGCCGCGAGGAGATTGTTTGGGGCAAGTTTTTGACAATCTGGGTGTTCAGTGCCGGGACGGCTTTTCTCAACGTCTTGAGCATGGGTGTGACCACATGGTTCTTCGCCGCCCAGCTACCGCGCGTCGATCTCACCACGGGCGGCTTGTTTTGGTGCATTGTGTTGCTGTTGCCGTTGGCGGCGTTTTTCAGTGCGGTCTGTCTTTCCATCGGTGCTTACGCGCGCAGCTCCAAGGAAGGGCAATACTACTTGATGCCCTTGTTTGTCATTACGATGCCATTGATCTTTTTGACGTTGGCTCCCGGCGTAGAACTGAACTCCTTTTACAGCATGGTACCGGTCACCGGCGTCGCTCTGCTGATGCAGCGTTTGTTGACCTCGCCCAATTTCGAGCAGCCCTGGTTTTACATCGTCTCGGTCATGGCCCCGATGGGGCTTTACAGCTGGCTGGCTTTGCGCTGGGCAATTGACCAGTTCCAACGGGAAGAAGTGCTGTTTCGGGAAGCGGAGCGGATCGACGTGCGACTTTGGCTGCGGCGTCTATTACGGAACAAGGAAACGCGCCCCACCACGGCGCAGGCCATGTTTTGCTTTGGCTTGCTGCTGGGGCTGCGCTGGTTGTCCCAGGGGCTGGGGAGCGATGTGCCGCTCTTGGCGCGCAGCTTGATTATTGTCACAGCTTTTGTCGCGGGGCCGCCAGTCTTCATGGGTTTGCTTTTGACCACGCGGCCGCGTCAGGTGCTGGCCCTGCACTGGCCGGCCTGGCCTTATCTGGCCGCGTCAGTGCTGCTGGTTCCCCTCGTTGAACTGGCCGTCACGGAGTTGCCGTTCTGGCTTTCCCAGCACATGCCGCGCCTGCTGCACGTGCTTCAAGAACGGCAAATGTTCGTGGAGCGGGCGTTTACCGAAAATGGCGAAAGCAGCCGGTGGTGGGCCGTCGGGTTGGCGATGCTGACAGCGGCAGGCAAGGAAATCGCCTTTCGCGGTTTCATCTTTGCGGGGCTTTTGAAACGCATGCAACCGTGGCCGGCGATTTTGGTCAGCAGCTTTCTGTTCGCCGCCTATCACATGAATGTTTTTTTATTGCCGCCCTTGTTTCTATTGGGCATCGCGCTGGGAGTGCTGGCGCTGCGCAGCGGCAGCCTGCTG
>Ga0134121_10001105_pt1 | contig 26292 bp, 24 predicted proteins | sample KB301_FD_96463 | JGI IMG/M metagenome (GOLD analysis project Ga0134121, IMG submission 96463) | Terrestrial soil microbial communities without Nitrogen fertilizer from Kellogg Biological Station, Michigan, USA - KB3-0-1 | ecosystem: Environmental > Terrestrial > Soil > Unclassified ... | reverse complement strand
TTCACGGCAAAGACCTGATGCCTTATCTACATTCCCCGAAAACGTTTCGAATCTCCCAATTGCTGCGGAAGCCGGTCTTCATTCCCGACACGGCAAAAATGGATAACGCGATCCGCATGCTCCAGAATGCGCAAACCCATATGGGCATCGTTGTGGACGAACACGGCGGCGTGGAGGGCGTCGTGACGGTGGAAGACCTGATCGAGCAGATCGTGGGCGAGATCCAGGACGAGCACGATGTGGAAGTCGATGCGGTTGTCGCGCACTCCGACGGCAGCAGCCTGATCGATGCGAGTATCTCCGTACGTGAGCTCAATGAACGCCTGTCGCTTGAAATCCCGGAGTCGAGCCAGTACGTCACGCTGGCGGGCTTTCTGCTGAGCCAGAGTGGGAAGTTGCTCAAGGAAAGCGAAGAGATTATCTGGAACGGACATACTTTCCGCATCGAAGAAATCATGGGCCGGCGGATTATGCGGGTACGCTATGCTGCGCCGGCGGACGCCGAACGAAAGGCGGAGGCGGGATAGGGGATCAAAGCCTGGCGAACCTCACCCCGAGCCCGTCCGGCGGCACTGCCGCAAGCTTCTCAAAAAAATTCGGAAACGTTTTTCTAACGCATTCCGGGTTTCGGATTCGAATGCCCGGCACAACCAATCCCAGCATGGCAAAACACATCGCCATCCGGTGGTCGTCGTAGGTTTCGATCTCGGCGCCATGCAGCGGCCCGGGAGTAATACGAAGACCCTCGCCCTCCTCGACAATACGCGCTCCGCACTTCTCCAGTTCGGTGTGCAACGCCTGGACGCGTTCGCACTCCTGAACGCGCAAGCGCTCCAGATCGACGAAGATCTTTTCGGAATTCGAAAATGGAGCCAGGACAATAGCCGTCATGATGCTGTCGCCAAGGTCGTGGCGCCGGGAAATGGTTTTCGGAAAATTTCGGATGGTGTCGGGGAATCTGGCGTCGACCTGCGAGGAAGTCGCCATCCAGCCCGCGATCCGAATTTCAGACGAACGCAACAGCCAGTTGGCACCCCAGAAGTAGCTCGCACTTGAAGCGTCCGGTTCCACGGAGAAGTCTCCACCGAGGAGTGGAAACGCCCGAACAAGCTCGGAAGTGAGCTGCACATATGGCGATTCTTCGGCGTTCTCGCCTTCGACTGTCACCCGCCACCCGCCGCGCGTTGAGGACAATATTAAGGCTGAGGCAAACTGGGAGCTCTCTTCGATACGAACGCTGCATCTGGCGCCTGGCCGCGGTCCGGCTCCACAGATCACCGCAGGGAGCCTGTCGTTAGGCGAACTGACCGAATAACCTAACTCGCGCAATGCCGCGAACAGCGCACCCTGCGGCCGGTCGTGCATGCGGGCGGTGCCGGAAAGACGATAGTGCCCTTCACCCAGGCAAACCAGCGCGGCAATGAATCGCGCGGCGGTGCCGGCGTTGCCGACGAACAGGTCAAGTGGCGCATGAGGCGAGCCGCCGGGAGCGATCACGCCTCCGCGGCCGGCGATTTCAATCGTGCGGTTACCGGATTCGAGCGGGTCCGCCGTCAAAGAAATACGAATTCCCAGTTTCTGGAGACAACCGGTCATGATCTCCGTGTCGTCGCTCCAAAGAGCGCCGTGAAGGGTGACCGGACGGGCGGAAACCGCTGCCAGCAGTAGCGCGCGGTTGGTAATGCTCTTGGAACCGGGGATTGTAACCTGCGCCCGGACGGGTCCGGATAGGGGGAAAAGCTCGAGCAGCGGAGGCAAGATCACGTCTCGAAGCGTAGCATGCGATTGACAATTCAAAAACCGTCATGTTACCTAGAGTCAATGACTTTGAAGCCACCCATGACCTTCGAGCTAACGATACCCAGTAAGCTGGAAGAGTTGGAGGCGGTCCAGAAGCTTATTGGCGAGGCAACTGCCGCCTTTGGGCTGAGCGAAGACATAGCTTATTGGATGGAGTTAACCATCAGCGAATCGATGATTAACGCCATCCGGCACGGCAATCGGTCTGATCCCACAAAGGATGCCTACCTCAGCATTTCATACGATGGAGAGAATGTTGAGATCGTCGTTGAAGACGAGGGCGAAGGCTTCAAGCTCGACGAGCTGGCCGATCCTACCCAGGCCGAGAATCTGCTCAAACCTTGCGGACGCGGCATTCTTATCATTCGATCCTTCATGGACGAAGTGAAACTCACGCCAAGGGAAGGCGGAGGGACACGGCTGCGTATGGTGAAGAAACTCCCGGAAGTCACGGCGTGAGCGTTCTCATCAAACCACGACGCCTCGACGACGTGGTCATTCTCGATCTCAGCGGACGTATTACTCTGGGCGAAGGAACCGTCGTCATACGCGATGCGCTTCAGAAGTTGTTGAGGAGCGGCGACAGGAAGTTCCTCATGAATCTTGCCGATGTCGACTACATCGATAGCGCGGGTCTTGGCGAACTCATCACAGCCTTCACGACGGTGCGCGGCGAAGGCGGCCAGGTGAAATTGCTCAAACTGACCAATCGCATCCGGGACCTGCTGCAGATCACCAAGCTGCTCACGGTTTTCGATACTTTCGAGAACGAGACGGAAGCCATCAAATCGATGCGGTAAGGGAATTAATTTGGGGTCAGACTACTCGAACCCCAAACTCGTAGTACAGAGTTTGGGGTTCGAGTAGTCTGACCCCAAATTAATTCCCTTATAGAAGAGGGCGCGATGCTTCCACGACGCGATCGTGCAGCGCTCTATTCGTGGCAATGACGCCTTCAAGATTACGGACCTCCTCGATGTTGTAAGCGAAGCGACGACCTGACTTGTCCGTCATTGTCCCACCAGCTTCCCGCAAAATCGCTTCGGGCCCGCAGGTATCCCAGAGACTCGTCCCCCGCCCCTGGACGTAAACGTGCGCTTTGCCTTCGCACAGCAGTCCGACCTTCAAGCCGATGCTGCCCGTCTGGATGGTCCGCTCGATCCCGAGATTCTTGCGAATCGTTTCAATAGCCGGCGAAAGGTGCGATCGGCTGATGGCCATGACTAGCTTCGCGGGATCGGTCTCTTCAGAGATTCGAAGCTGCCGGGTGTCGTCGTCGTGAGTCAGATAAGCGCCGTCACCGGCGTTCGCATAGTAAAGCTTCCTTTCGGTAGGCTGATAGACGGCGCCGAGCCGCGATTCTCCGTCCACGGCAAGACCGATCATGACGGAAAACTCGCCGTTCCGGGCGATGAACTCCTTGGTGCCGTCCATCGGATCGATCACCCATACTCGGGGCTGGGACAGACGCTGCAGGTCATCTTTTTCCTCCTCGCAGAGAATGCCGTCCAGCGGAAATTGCCTGCGGATTTCGTCTACGACGAATCGGCTCGCCGCGCGGTCCGCAGAGGTGACAGGATCGTTCTTCCCTTTCCACTCCACTGAAGCCGCGACAGCGTAATACTCGAGCAGGATATCGCCGGCCTTGACTGCCAAATTTTTCGCTATTTCAAGTTCTTTTTTCATATTGCCCTAAGGTAGACTACGTCATCTGCTGAGACAAAAACGTCATTTCTGCGTTACGAGCCTGATAGATTCTGCTGGCTAAATGAGATTCGACCCATGGGAGTGCACATGCAAGATCTGTTGCCTGCCGTTGAGAAGAATTCTCGCGAAATCTCGCTGAGGACCGCGAGAACCTTAGGGGTTCTGGGCGCTGCAGAAAGCATCCCCGGACCTGCTCTGTACCAACAGGTGATACGCAACCTTGCGGAGCTTCGGCCGGTGTGGGCCGAACACGTCCGGTTGCTGTCGCAAATCTCTCCTTTGATTTCGTCCGACACGGACTGCATGGCCACTTCTGTGCTGAAACAGTTCGAGGAAGATATCGCCGACACCGCTCAATGGCTCGAAACGTTGAGTTCTGCCGGATGGGCGCGGACGCCCGAAATCGGGGTAAATGCGGTCCGGCTCAGGGCAACCCATACTCTGGTCAGTATCCTGCAACAGATGGATAAGGAGCGTACGACCATCATCCCCTTGCTCCGCCGGAGCAAGGCTCGAAGAATGAAGACTGCACCCATCATCCGGCAATTGGCGACCGCGTAGACGCCGGTCGCGGCAAATTTCGTAACCGTCCCCGAATTATTTCAGCGCGTCGGCCAGTTGGGAATGCTTGTACCGCCGCGCCTGATCCAGGGGCGTGCGTCCTTCCTGGTTGCGAATACCGCGATCGGCGCCGGCTTTAAGAAGTTCTTCAATCGCATAAGTGTTGCCGTTGTCGAGCGTGACTGCATACATGAGCGGCGTGAAACCGAAGTCATCCCTGGCATCAAGAGGAACGTGCGCTGCAGCGAGTACAGGGATGACCGCAAACCTGTTCGCGATGGTCGCCCAATGCAAGAGATTGATTCCTGAGCTTTCCGTCAGGGTGGCATCGATTCCCGCGCTGATCAGCGCCCGTACGACGTCCGGATAACCGAACGTTACCCCTTCTGAAAGAGCCTCGACCGACGGTTCCGCACCGCGCGACAGAAGCAGCCGAACATTTTCAAGATCTCCCGTCATGGAAGCGAATACCAACGGGGAGTGCCGCGTGCGGACGCCTTGCGGCGCCTGAGCGTCCGCGCCTGCATCCAGCAACAACTGGAGGGAACGCGCGGTACCCCGATTGGCAGCAGCGACTGTCAGAGCATCCGTTCCGGATTCGGACCGGGTTTTCACGCCGGCGCCGCGCCCGATCAGAAGCCGAACTTTTTCAGGATCGGGCGACGCCATCATGAGCAGCGTTGTTCCATTCGACGTCTTGCTGTTAGGGTCCAGTCCGGCATCCAGCAGAGCGGCAAGGTCGCGCGCCGAACCAAATAGACCTGGGCGGGCCCAGGATGGTGCGCCGTCCGCATTTCCGGTTGTGGGCAAATTCTGAGGCGACGGAACCGCCGGCAAGGCCGACACAAGAGCCATGACGGCCCAGCAGCTGCCCGCATAGGACAAAAACTCGTCTTTGGCGTAGGGGAATCCGGTAGAGAAGTACATTGGGCTCACTTCGGCGGGCGAGAGCATGCGCGTGCGCACATGCCACGTGCCGTCGCGTGCCTGAGTGGACAGCAGAAACTTCAGGCCCTTCTGCCATGCCGGGTCGGAGGCAGGGACTCCAGCCTCGTGCAGGGCAAACAGCGACTCACCGGTGGAGTACGCATCGGACTCGTAACTCGGAAGTTGGGACCAGCCTCCGTCGCGCTTCTGCAAACCCGCCAGGTCGCGTTTAGCCGATGCGAGATCGCTCGGCGATGCACCCGCCCATACCAAACCCATGACGCGAAATGCCGCGTCCTCCGTGGATTCCGGAGGCGTGGAATACAGCCACTTCCGAGCGCCGGCAATCGCCGCCTCGCGATCCGCGGACAACTCCTGCGGCATATAGAAACGAATGGCGCGAACAGCCGTTGCGGTCGCGGTGAACCGGCTGCTGGAATGTGGCGGACGGAAGTCTGACGTTACCCAATGGCCGTCGCGCTGCCAGCGCATCATCCGCGCCGCGTAGACAGCCGTCGTCAGATCCGGGACGACGCCTGCAGCATGTGCCGACATCAGGAGAAGGCTTTCATTGGGCGTCGGGTCGGAGAGGTTTGCCGCCTGAACGGCGTCGTCGAGCGCGTTGGGGCTGCGGAGTGGGCGGAAGGTCTTCTCCTCCACGGCGTCCAAAACTTTCAAATCAATCGCGAACCCATGATCGCGCGCGAGACGAAGCGTGAGAATGGACAACGCGTTGTGATGACACGAGAAGCAAGCCCGCTGCGCAACGAACTCGCCGGCTGACTTCTGCAGCATCGGCACCGCGCGTCTGACCGCCGCACGAACCCCCTCGTCAGATTGTGCGGCCGCGGGTCGGGCGACGATTAGAATCGCCAGGATCATGAATGCGCGTTTCACGAAGGCGATCATACCTAACCTCGATCCGGAGCATTCTCCTTTTTCTCCTGCCTCACGCCCCTCTCCCCCAGGATCCGCGACGGCAAGGGCCGGGGAATAACCCCAAACTTCTGGACAACCGACAGAATGTGTTCTGACAACTCTTCGATCGAATCGGTATAAAAGAGATATCGCATGTCATCCTGGTTGATGGTTCCTGCGCGAAGCATGCCGTCGAGCAGCTCCTGCAGCTTGGTGTAGTACTCGCGACCCATGACGATGAGCGGAAAATCCTGGGTCTTTCCCGTTTGAACAAGCGTCAGTACCTCGAAGAATTCGTCCATGGTGCCGAAGCCGCCGGGCAGGATGACGAAGGCATAGGAGTACTTGAACAGCAGTACTTTCCGCACAAAGAAGTGTTCGAGCGTGACGAAACGATCGAGATAAGGGTTGGCGTATTGTTCGGTAGGGAGCTGGATGTTACATCCGATCGAAACGCCGCCGGCTTCCTTCGCGCCACGGTTCGCGGCTTCCATAATTCCCGGGCCACCGCCCGTCATCACGGTGAATCCGAGATTGGCGACGACAGCACCTACCTCACGGCCTAATTTGTAGTAGGGATGTCCCTCATCAAAGCGAGCACTGCCGAAAACCGTGACGCAGGGTCCGCTGAAATGCAGCGCTCGGAATCCCTTGATGAATTCCACGAAAACACGCCATGCAAATCGCAATTCATGGAAGCGCGATCGCGGCCCCGAATAGAAGACCTTCTCGGGAATTCCGGGCACTAGTATCGTGTCTCCTAATTGCCTTTATCATTGTTCCGAGCGCAACGGCGTCGGATTCCAGTAGCGACGAGGGCGCAATGCTCATTCATTGTAACCGAGGAGCGACAACGAAGACGGCGTCGTTCCGCCGGAAGAATGGTAAAGGCAATTAGGAGACACCACACTCGCTCTAGCCGCCTACCATGTGCCGGAATGCGTCTTCGATCCGATATTCGAAGCTATTAAGAAACTGGAAGTATTGATTCATCCGGGTCATCTGATCCGTGAAGATCAAAATCCCGATCCCCAGAACCAGCACGCCACTGACAATTTCCAGTGCGCGGAAGTGTTTCTTGAACCGCGTATAGAAGGACAAGAACTGGTTCAGCCCGAGGCTGGTTAGAAGGAACGGCACGCCAAGGCCGAACGAATAGACGGCGAGAAGGAACACGCCTTTCGCCACTGTGTCCTGCTCACTGGCGAGAGCGAGAATCGTGGCGAGGATCGGACCGAGGCACGGGGACCATCCCAGGGCGAACACCAGACCAAGAACCAGTGCTCCCAGAAGTCCGCTCTTGGTCTGCACATGGTGCATCCGTTTGTCCTGATAGAGCGCATTGATCCGGAAAACGCCGAGGATGTGGAGACCGAAAATGAAAATGATGGCTCCGGCAATCTTCCGCAGCATCGGCATCCTCACGAGCAGCGCCTTCGACACGGCGGTAGCCGTTGCGCCGAGAGCGATAAACGTGATCGAGAAACCGATGATGAACATGATGGAGGCGAGGATTACCGCGCGCCTCAGCGACTTGTCGTGCGCGTTCTCCTTCAGTTGATCGAGCGAGACGCCGGAGATGATGGAGAGATAACCCGGGACAAGCGGGAGAACACAAGGCGAAAGGAACGAGATAATACCTGCGACGAAGGCCGTCACCACGGACAGCCCTAAAGACGTTTCCATAAGCCTCTCAGTATGAACTCCTCCGCTCCATTAACTACATCGCCAGACACGAAATCGTTGAAAGTGTAGTCGGCGCGGCAATCACCGTTCCACAACAACCTTGGCTGCGGGAACCGTCAGACGAGTCAGACGGCCGGCGCTGTCGACCGTTGCTTCGAGTTTCACATCGCCGACTTCAAGGTCATAGGTACGGGTGCCGGTCGAGCGAACGCGGGCTTGCCCGGCCTGCATATCCTGCGGCACAAAGATGGGAAACTTCTGATCGGCTCCTTTGACCCTGTAGAGAAGCAGGAGGTAGTGATGGAAAAAATTATTGTCAATGATGGAAGCGCCACTGGGAAAGCGAAACTCGGTGGAGGATTCGGATCCACCTCCCCCAACTGTCATCTGACTCGTGGGGGTTTCGATCTTGATGCGGATCGTTCCGAGGCCGTGAGTGTATTCGTAGGACGTGGGATTCAGATTCTCGTCGAGTTCCATGCGGCACGAAAGCGGAGTCGGATCGCCAACGAGCTGCGTCTTGCCTTCGGCCACATAACCCTTGCCCTGGCTTCGAATCGTAAACTCTTCGGTGCCGATTGTTCGCCCGTCCTGACGGATGGTAAAACGAGCAGTCTCGGGCGTGATCGGGGCGAGCAACAACAGGGCGGTGAGAATCGAGGCTGTCATAGGTTCGCCACCTTCTGGACGATTTCTTCGGCGATAGCGTCCGGCAACCGATTATCAGTCAGGACATGAATTCGCGCCAGCCTGTAAGAGGGAAGGCGTTCGGCATAGAGCTGCCGGGCCTGCTCCGCATCCGCAAGAAGCGGACGCGTGCCGTCAGGTCGGACGCGGTCCTTAACGCTGCTCAGAGACGCCTCGAGCCAGACAGCAACACCCGTGGCATCCACGAGAGCGCGGTTTTCCGCGTCGATATACACCCCGCCACCCAGTGCGATGACGGCTTGCGGAGTTGCGGAGACCCGTCGCAGGTGCGCGCGCTCGAGTTGCCGGAAATGGAACTCGCCGAACTGCGCAAAAATCTCCCGTACAGAAAGATTCTCGGATTTCTCGATCTCGACGTCGAGGTCGATGAACGGCCAGCGCAGCTTCAAGGAAAGCTCACGCCCTACGGTGCTTTTCCCTGCTCCCATAAATCCGACAAGATAGATGCGCTGGTTGGGCATTATTGGGTTAGCCCGGTAATTCGGGGCCGCACTTAATTTGGGGTCAGACTACTCGAACCCCAAACTCGTAGTACAGAGTTTGGGGTTCGAGTAGTCTGACCCCAAATTAAGCACGGGCCCGAATTACCGAATCCGTGGCTAAAAAGCATTCTATGCGATGATACGCGGACCATGGCCGAGTATCGCAAATGGACGGTATGGATCACGTGGTCCCGGCAGCAGGTCTGGCCTTATGTCGAGGAACTGCTCAGCAACGAAATTTACGTCTACACCTCTGCAATTTCGATGAATGCGCTTTTCTCATTTACGCCGTTTGTGATTCTCATGATCTCGGTTTCGAAGTACTTCGTGCCGAACCTGCATCTTGCCGAGCTGATCTACGACATCCTCAAACAGTATCTTCCCTTCACGGCGATCCCGATGCCGCCAAACAACAAGCCCGATCTGGACGTGGTGCTTGGGAGTCTTCGCTACATCTCGGCTAATATCGGGAGAGCCCAATTGGTTTCCACTCTCATCCTGATCTGGTCGGTGGCCAGTGTTTTTATTCCATTGGAGATGGCTCTCAATCGGGCGCTGGGAATCAAAGAATCGCGCGGCTTCTGGCGAAGCCAGTGGCTGGCAGTGAAGATGGTGGTGATCCTGGGGTCGATCTCTTTTGTATTTCTCGTAGGCGCGCATTACACCGGAAGCGTCATGGGTTTTGTCGTTCCGTCAGGTTGGACGAGGGTGCTCGGAGTGCTGAACGCGATCAATATCAAGATATGGATGGTGCCGCTGACCCTGATAACCTCCTGCATTGTTTTTAAAGCTGCGCCAAACGCGCAAATCCCGTTCAAGGACGTCTGGCCGCCGGCCATTCTCACAGGACTTCTCTGGGAGATCTCCAACTATGTTTTTGTCGCAGTTGTACCGTTATTGGGGTTGTATCCCTTGTTCGGCATTTTTACCGTCGCCATCACGTGGATGACTTGGGCCTACTTCGGCGCCTTGATTCTTGTTCTCGGCGCCAACCTTATGGCAAAGCAGGTCCTGACTAAACAGATCGAGAAAATGAAGGAGGCATTGTGGAGTTTCAAGATCGAGTCGCCATCGTAACCGGAGGTAGTCGCGGCATCGGACGCGCAATCGTCCAGGCTCTCGCGCGCGAAGGCGCCAAGGTGGCGTTCACCTACGCCCAGAACAAGGCCATGGCCGACGAAATCGCCAATGGCGACACCATTATCGGATTCCAGACGAATGCGACGGATTTCGCGCAGGCGAAAGAACTCGTCAAACAGGTCAAGGAGAGATGGGGCGCCGTGGACATTCTCGTCAACAACGCCGGGATTACCCGCGACAAGCTCGCGGCAATGATGAGCGAAAAAGACTGGGACGACGTCATCGATACGAACCTCAAGGGGGCCTTCAACGTCACGAAACCGACCGTGGGTGTGATGATTCGTCAGAGACGCGGCGTTATTCTCAACCTTACTTCGATCAGTGGCATTGTTGGAATGCCGGGACAAGTGAATTACTCGGCCTCCAAGGCCGGTGTCATCGGCTTCACGAAAGCGCTCGCCAAGGAACTGGCGAAGGCCCAGATAAGAGTCAATGCTCTTGCGCCAGGTTTCGTCGAAACCGACATGACCGCCGTACTGAACGCCGAATACAAAGCAAAGGCTCTCGAGCAGGTTCCGTTGGGAAGATTTGCAAAGGCCGAAGATGTGGCCGAGGTCGCGCTGTTCCTGCTATCGGATAAGGCCAGCTACATTACGGGACAGGTGCTTCAGGTGGATGGGGGACTCGCGATGTGAGTAGAGGGGGCCGATGACAAATGACAATTGAACATTGAACAATGGCAAAGCATTCTTTCTTCAAGATTTCCGCGGGCCTGAATGCTTTGTCATTGTTCAATGTTCAATTGTCATTTGTCATCGGCCCCCTTACATCGTCCTTCCCAATTCGATTTTCTTCTGGGCCTGATACTTCCCCTTCCTGTCCTTGTAAGACGTTGCGCAGGGCTCGTCCGATTGGAAGAACAGGACCTGGCACAAGCCTTCGTTGGCAAAGATGCGGACAGGGTTTGGGGTGGTATTTGCAATCGATACGGTGACGAAGCCTTCCCACTCGGGCTCGAACGGAGTGACGTTCACGAGGATGCCCACTCGCGCGTAGGTGGACTTGCCGACGCAGAGAGTCAGGACGTCACGCGGTATTCGCAGGTACTCCACAGTTCGCCCTAACACGTAGGTATTAGCGGGGATATCGCAGTAGTCACCCTTGTGATCCTGGTAGAACACATCAGGAATCGCCTTCGGGTTGATCGTCTGTCCGGGGGGCGGCGCAAAAATCTTGAACTCGTCAGCGAGGCGAAGGTCGTAACCGTATGAAGACAAACCATAGGAAATCTGTCCTTCGGAAACCTGACCCGAGGTGAAGGGCACAATCATCTGATGCTCTTCGGCCATCCGCTGAATCCAGCGATCCGCTTTAATTGACATTGCCTTATTCCTCCCCCCGATGTTAAAAATACTGGTGTTGCAATAAGATAGCGACGACCCGCAGAGACTACAGGAGGTTGGGCCGGTGATCAAACTGGATCTTGTGAATCAGATCGTCGAGCGTACGGGTGTGAGCAAGACCAAAGCCGAACAGGCGGTCGATACCATTTTCAACTGCATGAAGGATGCTCTCAAAGCCAGCGATCGCATTGAGTTGCGGGGATTTGGCGTCTTTTCGGTAAAACCGCGCAAGACCGGTATCGGTAGAAACCCGCGCACAGGTTCCGAAGTCAATATCCCTCCAGGCAAAGCGGTTCGCTTCAAGCCAGGCAAGGATCTGCAGTCCCTCTAAGCGTTTCGTGCCCGGGCGTTCGGGTGTAAGTGTTTCATGAATAGTAGTTTCGACCCGGCCACGGGTTTTTTCATCGAAGTCAAACCACGGACCTTCCCGTGGGTGAATGTGATTCTTTTCCTTGTCACCTGCCTCAGCACGATGATCGTGGGAGCACTGTTGATGGCGGACTTTCAGGGCATCGATCTCGGGATCATGTTCGAGAGTCTCTGGAGGCACCCGTCAACTGTCCTCAATGGCCTGCCTTTTTGCATCACGATCATGGCGATTCTTTTCTCGCACGAAATGGGGCATTACCTGACCTGCCGCCATTACGGCATCGATGCCAGCCTCCCGTACTTCATTCCCTTCCCGAACCCGGTCGGAACGATGGGCGCCTTTATCAAGATCCGGTCTCCAATCCAGGATCGCGGGTCTCTGCTCGAAGTGGGAGTTGCCGGCCCGATTGCCGGATTCGTGGTCGCATTCTTCGCGCTGGTGATCTCGATGGGCCACGCGCGTTTCGTCGTGCCCAATCCATTGGAAAGCGGGTTCTCTCTCGGAGAGCCTCTCATCTTTAAAGCCGTGGAATACGTGATGGGGATGAAACCGCCTGAGGGCATGGACGTTTATATGCACCCGGTGAGCTTCGCCGCCTGGTTCGGATTCCTCGCCACCGCGCTGAATCTTCTGCCCGCGGCGCAACTCGACGGCGGTCACATCACTTACGCGATGTTCCGCCGCTATCACAAATGGATTTCGGGGGGTGTGGTGATCACGCTGCTGCCGCTGGCGATTTTCTATTGGCCGGGTTGGTACGTTTGGATCATTCTGCTGCTGATTCTGAAGCTGAAGCATCCGCCGACGATCGACGATGGCATCCCGCTACGTCCGCGCCAGATTGTTCTTGGCCTGGTCGGATTCGTGCTGCTGATTCTTTGCTTCACGCCGGCGCCCTTCATTTTTTAAAAGCAGCGCTTAGGGACTGGGGATTTTAGCCGCCAGGACGCCAAGGTCGCCAAGAAGGAAATTTAGGAATCACTGCTCTTCCCCTTGGCGTCTCGGCGGTTCAAATCCCCAGCCCCGAACTTACTTCTTCCCGATAAACGCTTCGAAACCGGCCAGGAACGTCTTGAGCTGAGTGCGGATCTGTTCGTCGACAAGCACGCCGTTTTGATCGAAGACTTTTGCCGCATTCGAAACCAGCAAGCGTCCGCCAAACCATGGACGGGTTTGGAGCGTTCGAAGAACTGGAAGCCACGCGTTCTGCGAGAGTATGGTTCCGCCGGCGCCCGGCGTGGCGCCCATCAGGGCCACCGGACGGTCGCCGAAGACCCGCTTGATGTCCTTCCCGGGACGCGACATCCAATCGATCGCGTTTTTGAAAACGCCTGGAATGGAGTTGTTGTATTCCGGCGTAACGAGCAGCAGGCCGTCGGCCGCAGCAACGCGATCTTTCAATTGCTGAACGTATGGCGGGACACCGCTTGTCTCTTCCACATCGCCGTCATAGAGAGGAATCTCGCGAATAGACGCGATCTCAAGAGTTGTACCCTCCGATACCGCCTCTGCTGCGGCGCGCAGCAGCGAGGCATTGAACGAGTTCTTCCGCAAACTTCCAGCAATGCCGATGATGGTCATAAACCCCTCCGACAACAGCATAGCCGATAGAAGGAGGGGTTCAACGATCGAGAAGTTTACGACTACCGTTTTACGTTCTGCAGGAACTCAATCAGCTTACCCGTAATCGGGGTCAGGAGTTTTTGGCGGCGGTGGATGATACCGATGGGACGTACGAGCTCGGGCATGTCCAGAGGCACAGCGGCAACCATGCCATTTTCGATTTCGCGGCTGACGCTGGGGCGGGGAAGAATGCTCACGCCCGATTGAATCGTGATGGCCTGTTTGATGGTTTCGATGTTGTCGAACTCCATCGCGGTTTCCGGCCGAACGCCGCGCTGACGCAGGGAGCGGTCGATGGCTTTTCGGATGGCGAGGTTCTTCTCGAAAGCGATGAATTTCTCGTCCGCGAGATCCTTCGCAGTCAGGATCTTCTTTCTTGCAAGCGGGTGCGTCCGGTGACACACGAAGACCATGGGCTCGTCGTGCCAGGGAATCACCTTCAGGGAACGGTGCGTCGTGGGGAATGCAAGAATTCCCAGATCCGCTTCATCGTTGACGACCGCTTCAACAACCTCATTCGGGTGCAGAAACGCCAGACGGATCTTCGCCTGGGGATAATGTGTGTTGAACTGCTGCGTGTAGAACCCCATATCCTGGAGTCCGACCGAATAAATCACGGCGACACGAACCACTCCGCCCAGGGCTTCGCGTTGCTGAGTGATCTCCGCTTTTGCATTTTCGAAGCCTTCCAGCAACTGCTGGCAGGCTTCAAAGAACTTTTTTCCTTCAGGCATGACCATGAATGGACGCTTGGTACGGTCGATCAGCGTCGCGCCCAGTTCCACTTCCAACTGGCGCACAGCCTGACTCGCCGCCGACTGGGAAATATGGTGTGCGGCCGCGCCCAGAGAGAAACTGCCCGACCGGATCACTTCACAATAGAGAGAAAGCGTCTCAAGATTCATAGAGCCACCGCATCATATTGGATTAATTTTTCTAATGTAAAGTACGTTTATTTTCCGTGCTGACTTATTTTGAGGACTGGATTAAAGTATGACTTCCCAAAAATGTGCTGAGGCGCAGCTGGTATATAGCAGGTGGTATAGATGTATCCGGGCATTCCTGAAAAACAAGGGCTTTACGACCCTCAATTCGAACACGACAGTTGTGGAGTCGGCTTCATCGTCGATATCCACGGCCGAAAATCGCACACAATTGTAAGGAAAGCCATTCAAGTACTCGTCAATCTTCAGCATCGCGGCGCAAAAGGATGCGAAGTAAACACTGGCGATGGCGCAGGCATTACCCTGCAGGTTCCGGATGCGTTTCTGCGCGCGGAGACGCAGAAGCTCGGGATCACGTTGCCGGAAGTCGGCAAGTATGGCGTCGGCATGGTGTTCCTGCCCCGCAACGAAGACTCTCGACGCCGTTGCGAGGAACTCTTTGAAACTGCTGTCGCCCTCACGGGGCAGCAGGTTCTCGGCTGGCGTGATGTACCGACGAACAACTCTGAGATCGGGAATTCCGCCAAGGCCGTCGAGCCGGTCTTCCGTCAGATCTTTATTGGCGCGGGGCCTTCCGACCCATCTGGCCATGCCCGCGAGGATTTCGAGCGCAAGCTCTACCTTGTCCGCCGCCGCGCCGAGAACGCGGTGGCCGCCGCAGGCATCAAGGACGGCAACTACTTCTACCTGTCGAGCCTGTCCTGCAACACGCTCGTGTACAAGGGCATGCTTTCGGCCGATCAGATCGACACGTATTTCCCGGACCTCGTCAATCCGCAGATGGAAACCGCGCTCGCCGTGGTACACCAGCGTTTCAGCACCAATACATTTCCGAGCTGGCCCCTGGCGCATCCTTTCCGATACATCTCGCACAACGGCGAAATCAATACCCTGCGCGGCAACATCAATTGGATGAAGGCGCGCGAGCGGCAGTTCGAATCGAACATCTACGGCAAAGATATCAAGGACCTGCTGCCTGTCCTGAATGAAGCCGGAAGCGATTCGGCAATCCTCGACAACGCGCTCGAATTGCTCGTGATGGGCGGACGCAGTCTCCCGCACGCGATGATGATGATGATTCCGGAAGCCTGGGATGGGCATCTCGCGATGTCCGACGAGAAGAAGGCGTTCTACGAATACCACGGATGTCTCATGGAACCGTGGGACGGCCCGGCTTCAATCGTCTTCACCGATGGACACACGATTGGCGCAACTCTCGACCGCAATGGCCTGCGGCCGTCGCGTTATTACGTCCTGAAAGACGACGTGGTCGTCATGGCTTCGGAGGTGGGCGTCCTTGACGTCGATCCGAAGGAGATCGTCATGAAAGGCCGTCTTCAGCCGGGCAAGATGTTCCTCATCGACACGCGCGAGGGCCGCATCGTCGACGACGCCGAACTGAAGCAGAAGATCGCCGCCGAAAAGCCGTACCGTGAATGGCTCAAGACAAACATGGTCAATATCGCGGATCTGCCTGCCGCGACGCCGATTCACGAACCGGATCACCTGACCGTGCTGTTGCGTCAACAGGTTTTCGGCTACACGCACGAGGACCTCAAGATCCTGATGGCGCCGATGGCGCGTGCAGGCGAAGAAGCAATCGGCTCCATGGGAACAGACACGCCGCTGGCCGTGTTGTCGGATCGCGCTCCGTCCCTGTTCGGTTACTTCAAGCAACTCTTCGCCCAGGTGACGAATCCGCCGCTCGATGCGATTCGCGAAGAGCTCGTCACATCGATGGGTTCGGCTCTCGGGCCGGAACGCAATCTTCTGAAGGCTGAACCGGAAAGCTGCAGGCTGATCAAGATCCTGTCCCCCGTGATGGACAATGAAGATCTCGCCAAGCTGCGCGATATCCAGCGTCCCGGATTCAAGACATCCACGATTGGGATGACCTATCGGGTGAGCGAGGGCGGCGCGGGACTCCGGGCTGCAATGGCGAAGCTGTGCGCCGATGTCGACAATGCGATCAAGGACGGCACAACTATCCTGATTCTCTCGGATCGGGGAGTGGATAAGGAAATCGCGCCCATTCCAAGCCTGCTGGCAACATCAGGCGTTCATCATCATCTCGTGCGCGAAGGCACGCGCACGAAAGCGACGCTCATCATCGAAACGGGAGAAGCGCGCGAAGTTCACCACTACTGCCTGTTGATCGGGTACGGCGCCTCGGCTGTGAATCCGTACCTGGCGTTCGAGACGCTGGATGACATGATTCGACAGGACATGCTTTTCCTCGAACACAAGAAAGCCGTGTATCACTACATCAAGGCCGTCAATAAAGGCGTCTTGAAGGTCATGTCGAAGATGGGCATCTCGACACTGCAGAGTTATCGCGGCGCCCAGATCTTCGAAGCGATCGGTTTGAATGAAGACTTCGTGAATACGTACTTCACAAACACGCCGTCACGGATCAGCGGCATCGGCATCGACGAAGTGGCCGAGGAAGTCGCGTCGCGGCATCGCCACGCGTATCCGTCGCGTCCGGTGCTCGCGCCAGAACTCGACTGGGGCGGACAGTATCAATGGCGCGCCGAGGGGGAGTACCACATGTACAACCCCGAGACGATCCACCGGCTGCAGTATTCCACGCGGACGAATAACTACAGGATCTTTAAGGAATACACCGCGCTGATGGACTCCACGAGCCAGAAGTTCTGCACGCTGCGCGGCCTGCTCGAGCCGAAGCTTGCGGAACAGCCGGTTCCCCTCGATGAAGTCGAACCGATCGAATCGATCATGAAGCGTTTTGCGACGGGCGCCATGTCGTTCGGGTCCATTGGCAAGGAAGCTCACGAAACGCTCGCCATTGCGATGAACCGTATCGGCGGAAAAAGCAATACCGGCGAAGGCGGCGAAGACTCGGCGCGCTACACGCCCGATGAAAACGGCGACTCGCGGTCGAGCGCAATCAAGCAGGTAGCCTCGGGCCGCTTCGGCGTTACGAGCCAGTATCTGGTCAGCGCCCAGGAACTGCAGATCAAGATGGCGCAGGGCGCGAAGCCTGGCGAAGGCGGCCAGCTGCCGGGACACAAAGTGGATGCTGTGATTGCGCGCGTCCGCCATTCCACGGCGGGCGTGGGATTGATTTCCCCACCGCCGCATCACGATATCTATTCGATCGAAGATCTGGCGCAGCTGATCTATGACCTGAAGAACTCGAATCCCCGCGCGCGCATCGCGGTGAAGCTCGTGGCGGAAGTGGGCGTGGGCACAGTCGCGGCAGGGGTCGCAAAAGCGCATGCCGACGTCGTCCTGATCTCGGGAGACAGCGGCGGCACCGGCGCGTCCCCAGTCACCAGCATCAAGCATGCGGGCATTCCGTGGGAGCTTGGCCTCGCGGAAACGCACCAGGTCCTGGTGATGAACGATCTGCGGAGCCGCATTATCGTTCAAACCGACGGGCAGCTGAAGACCGGTCGCGACGTCATCGTCGGGACGCTGCTTGGCGGCGAGGAATTCGGGTTTGCGACGTCGGCTCTCGTCGTCTCCGGTTGTATCATGATGCGCGTCTGCCATCTCAATACCTGCCCTGTCGGTGTGGCGACGCAGGATCCTGTGTTGCGCGAGAAGTTCACCGGCAAGCCCGAATACATCGTGAATTACTTCCAGATGATCGCCCAGGAAGTACGCGAGTGGATGTCCAAACTCGGCTTCCGCACTATTGATGAAATGGTCGGGCGCATGGACAGGCTCGACACGAAAAAGGCCATCGATCACTGGAAGGCAAAGAAGCTCGATCTTTCGCCGATGCTCCAGATGCCCAAGGTGGGGGCGCACGTGGGCACGCGCAAGATGCAGGAACAGGACCATGGTCTCGCCGGCGCCCTCGACAACAAACTTCTGGAGCTTGCCAAGGACGCTCTGGAATCGCGCAAGCCCGTGAAGATCAGTATGCCGATCCGGAATGCCAATCGGACCGTGGGCACCATGCTTGGCGCCGAACTCACCCGCCGTCATGGCGGAAACGGATTGCCTGACGACACGATTCGTGTGAACTTCAAAGGTTCGGCCGGACAGAGTTTCGGCGCGTTCCTGCCGAACGGCATCACGATGACTCTCGAAGGCGACAGCAACGATTACTTCGGCAAAGGCCTGTCGGGCGGCAAGCTTGCAGTCTTCCCGCCGGCCGGCGCAGACTTTCCCGCCGAGGAGAACATTATTGTCGGCAACGTGGCCCTGTACGGCGCAACTGGAGGCGAAGCCTTCATCCGTGGCGTAGGCGGCGAACGTTTTGCCGTCCGTAACAGCGGCGCGACGGCGGTGGTGGAAGGCGTCGGAGATCACGGATGCGAGTACATGACGCGCGGCGTGGTGGTGGTTCTCGGCCGCACGGGCCGCAACTTCGCGGCGGGCATGAGCGGCGGCATTGCCTACGTCCTGGATGAAGACGGCGACTTCGAAAAACGCTGCAATCTCGGCATGGTGGCTATCGAGTCGTTCGCCGATGCTGCGGAAGAAAAGATGGTCCGCGACCTCATCGAAAGACACGTGAAGATGACGGGAAGCGCTCGCGCCGCGAAGATTCTCAAATACTGGAAACTTTGCAGCGACAACTTCCGGAAGGTTATGCCGCTCGAATACCGGCGAGTGCTGGAAGCCACGGCCGCAAGCGCCGCGGCAAGTTAGAGTGAAGGATTCCGCCGAGGACTTCGCGGATGAATTCGGGGCCGTGCTACTCGAACCCCAAACTCTGAAATGCGAGTTTGGGGTTCGAGTAGCACGGCCCCGAATTCATCCGTGTAGTCCTCGGCGGATCGTCCGTTACAAGTTTCAGTAGGAGCAATTTGGTCCATGGGTAATCCACAAGGCTTTCTTGAAATCGCTCGAGTCACACCGGAGCGCCGTCCCGTCGCGGAACGTGTCCACGACTGGAAGGAAGTCTATAAGGATTTTCCTGAAGACCTGCTCAAGGCCCAGGCATCGCGCTGCATGGACTGCGGCATTCCCTTCTGCAATCAGGGCTGCCCGCTTGGCAATATCATCCCCGACTGGAACGACCTCGTTTATCGCGGACGCTGGAGCGAAGCGATCAAGCGCCTTCACGCTACCAATAACTTCCCGGAGTTCACCGGCCGTATTTGCCCCGCCCCTTGCGAAGGCTCGTGCGTGCTCGGCATCAATGCCGATCCCGTCACGATCAAGCAGGTCGAAGTCACCATCATCGAAGAGGCATTCAAGCACGGGTGGGTTCAGGCCGCGCCGCCACAGCTTCGCACGGGCAAGAAAGTAGCGGTCGTCGGGTCGGGCCCGGCCGGGCTTGCAGCCGCCGCTCAACTGAATCAAGCCGGACATCTGGTCACGGTTTTGGAGCGCGCTGACCGCGTCGGCGGTCTGCTGCGTTATGGCATCCCCGAATTCAAGATGGAAAAATCCGTCCTGGATCGGCGGCTCGGCATTATGACCGCCGAAGGCGTGTCCTTCCGCACCAATGCCAACGTGGGCGTGAATGTTTCTGCCGAAGAACTCCAGAAGGACTTCGACGCGATATTGCTCGCGGGCGGCGCGACGCTGCCGCGAGATCTTCCCATTCCCGGACGCGAACTCGACGGCGTGCACTTCGCCATGGAGTACCTTCCCCTGCAGAACAAACGCTGCGAAGGGGACACAATTCCCGATGGGAAGTTCATCTCCGCAGAAGGCAAGAAGGTCGTCATTATCGGCGGCGGCGACACCGGTGCGGACTGTCTCGGAACGGCGCATCGCCAGGGCGCGGTCTCCGTGGTGCAGTTCGAACTCCTGCCCAGGCCTCCGAAGGACCGCACCATCGAGAATCCCTGGCCGAACTGGCCAAACATCTTCCGCACGTCATCGGCGCACGAGGAGGGCGGAGATCGCGAGTTCAGCGTTCTCACGAAAACCTTCACGGGCGAAAACGGCAAGGTCAAGCAACTGCACGCCGTTCACGTCGAATTCGTCGATGACGGCAGCGGCCGCAAGGCCATGAAGGAAGTCCCCGGCTCCGAATTCACGCTCGAAGCCGATCTCGTGCTGCTCGCGATGGGCTTCCTCGGCCCCGAGCGCAAAGGCATGCTCGATCAATTCGGCGTGGCCATCAACGAGCGCGGCAACGTCACCACCAATCCCGAGAAGATGACCAGCGTTCCCGGCATCTTCGCCGCCGGCGACATGGCTCGCGGCCAGTCTCTTGTCGTCTGGGCCATCCGCGAAGGCCGCCAGGCCGCCCGCTTCATCGACAAATTCCTCATGGGCTCCACCGTCCTGCCCTAATTCCGGGACGGTCTCCCAAATTGGGGACAGAGAGCAATTTCGCAGAGCGAAGCCCTGGCCCTGTTAACCCGACTCCTGCATTCCGCACCGATGCCCGACGGTTCTCCCGAGGCTATGGAACATTCTCCCACTGAACTGAGAATCTGGTGAACGTCCCTGAATTAGAAACCATCCGAAGGACAAATCAGACGAGCGCGGGATCGAGGCGCTCTTCGGGAGCGATTTCTGGTGGGATCGAAATCCCGGCGACGTGCGCAAAGATGGCGTGAAGCTGGCGGACGCCTTCGGTTAATGCGGCCGGGCCGGGCTGAAGAATGTAGGGCGATTTGATTTCATAGATTTGATTTTTGCGGACGGCGGAAATACCGTCCCAGCCTGGACGGGAGCGAATCGTGGCCTTGTTTACTTTGACGCCGCACCAGGATCCTACGATAACATCCGGATCTTTCGGGATCACCGACAATGGATCGATAATCCGGTCCGGTGCGTTCTTTTGCATTCGCAGTTCCGGGAAGATCGGGTCGCCACCTGCAATTTCAATCAGCTCTTCGACCCATCGAATACCGCTGATCAGCGGATCGTTCCATTCTTCGAAAAGCACTCGTGGCCGCGATGGAAACCTGGCAGCGGACTGCTGGATCAGACTCAGACCCGACCCGATTTCCGACACCAGCAGACGTCCCTTCTCCGTGGCTCCGACAAGACTGGAGAGCGTGAGGATCATGCTGAGGATTTCCGAAATACTGCGTTGATTGAAGGCAAAGACCGTGACGCCGCGGCGAATCAGTTCCCGGGCGATGTCGGCCTGCAGGTCTGAAAAGGTCAGAACCAGGTCCGGCTCGAGAGCGAGAACCTTCTCAAACTTCGCGTTGATGAAGGCAGAGACCTTGGGTTTGTTACGGGCTTCCGGAGGGCGGACGGTATAGCCGGAAACGCCAACAACGCGATCGCCCTCTCCAAGAAGGTACAGCGTCTCGGTAGTCTCTTCAGTCAGACAAACGATTCGTCTGGGAAGTTCTGGAACAAGCACGCACGCAGCCTAGCCTGACGAGGAAAAAAACTCAAACGAGCAGCCCGCCCGCCCCGCCCGAAGAAAGATTCCGTGATTCGAATTTGGCGGGCGTATTTGAACGTCCCCGAATTAGCTGGCCCGCCGAACGGGCTGAAAGAGCTCGGCAGCCTGTTGAAGCCGGATCTCCGCGTCTTCCCGTCGTGCAAGTACGACGGCAACCACGACAATCAGGGCGGTGACTCCGCCTGTTAATAAAAAATCGAGCATCACCTCTATCAAGTTCTTCGACATGCATTCCTCCAGGGTTGGTCCGATCCGCCACGGAACTTGCACCTGACATGCCAGATGGCCGGCCCCTTTCGTTTCACCAGTTACAGAAATTGCCCAACGGTGGAGCACACGGCAACGCGACGATGCGTCCCAATGCGCTCGCTATGGCGCGTCAAACTGGCAAATAAAAACTAGGAGGGATTACTCGATTTCGGACGATGAACGGCGCCCACACCTTCGCAACGGCGGCAGAGCACGTGAATGTCAACTCCGGGATAGCCGGACCCGTGACAGGAAGGACAATCGGAGTATTCACTGACACTGCCAGGCAGGATCAGAAAACCGCGGTTAAGACATACCGTACAGGGCTGACCTTCGGCGCGCTGCCCCGTTCCAAAACAGGGGCCGCAGATAACAACAAAAGAAGACGTATTTCCAACCATTCTGTTACGTCTATCGGCAGAAATAGCCAAAAGATTAGCGAAATCGAATTAGAAAGTGTGGCCCCTCGATTATTCTTTATCATCTTCAACCAACAGGAACTGAAGGAGAACAGGCAAAGCGCACGAAGTATTGTTATGTGATGGTATTGCTTGCGATCCTTGCCACCTTATCGGCATCGTGGGGCTGGGGGTTGAGAGCTGGCGACGGAGTAAATCTATTAATGAAACGGAAGACAGTAGTCGCGATCTTAGTGTGGTGCGCCGTTCCGGCACTTCTTGTGGGGCAAGCGCAGGCTCAAGCCACGGCGGCGCCATGTATACCTGTCGCGCAGCCGGCCCAGGCCACCGCGCAAGTCGGCGGAAGACGCGGCGCAGGAACTGCAGGACAGGCACAGGCGGGACAACGCGGCCCGGCCGCGCAGCCGGCTCCGCGCGCCGTGACGCCCATTCCCGGCGTCGTGGCCGACGGCGCAAAGTGGACGAAGGTCTGGCAGGCCGGCGGCAATAGCGCCGACGGCGTTCTTGTCGACAAAGACGGATCCATACTCGTGGCTCAGGAGGATTTCGATACCGTCCTCAAGATCGACAAGAGCGATAAGGCGTCCGTCTTTGTGTCGAATGCGAAAGGCGTCGGCTCGCTATCGATGGATCGACAGGGCCGGCTCTACGGAGCGCACCGGACAGAACGGCCCGGCTCGACGAAGCCGGACATCGCGTCGATCGTGAACGCGATCACGATCCTGGCGCCGAACCGCAAGACGGTCGCCGACAGGTGGGCCGATGGAACGACACTGAGCGTGAGACCCAACGATCTCGCCGCCGATAGCCAGGGCGGCGCGTACTTCACATCGGGGTGTGTCTTTTATGCGAGCGCGGACGGCAAGGTTACCGTCGTCGCGGAGAATATCCGCACCAACGGGATCATCTTCAGCCCGGACGATAAGATTCTTTACGTTACTAATGGTGGAGCGGTGGTCGCTTTCGATGTGAACGGAACCGGCAAGCTTGGCAATCGCCGCGATTTTGCAATGCTGCAAATGGGTTCCGGCGACGGACTTGCCGTGGATGCGGAGGGGCGGCTCTATGTGACAGCGGGCTCCGGCGTGCAGGTCTTCGATAAGACAGGAAAGTATCTGGGCTTGATTCCAACGCCGCGAGGCGTCATCAGCGTCGCCTTCGCAGGCTCTAATAAGAAGACGCTCTACGTCGTGGGTTCCGGCGCGGAAGACTCAAACGGCCAGCCCATTCGTGAAGGCCCGCAGCAAACTGCCGCGACGATTTACAAACTGCCGATGATCTCTCAGGGCTTGAAGAACCGCGCAAAGTAGAGATCCAAGGGCGAGAATGATCTCTGGGAATGGAAGACATCCCGCCACTGGCCGCTGCTCGCTAGAGACGCAGCACCGCTCAGTTTGCCTTCGACTGCGTTTTTTCCGGATGCAGAATCAACTTCTGGACCCGCCAGTTGACGACTTCCGCGACATAGAGTTCGTTCTCGGAAGGACAGGCGATTTCGTGAATCCATCCGAACTGCTTCGGTTGTTTGCCGGCGCGGCCCATAACACCGAGGATCTTGCCGTCGAGGGTCAGCTTGTAGATGCGGCCGGGAAAGGCATCGGCCGCATAAAGGAACTGATTCGGGCCGGGCGTGATGCATACGGCCCAGGGCGCGCCCGCATGCTGGCTTCCTACGGTCTCATCCGTGGGCGTGGGCCCCTTCCAGGGACGCGCATCGGGCGGGACCGGCACATCGAGTTTCATCGCTCTTAGGAATTTCCCATCTGGGTCGAATACCTGAATCCTGAAATTGCCGCGATCGGCGACGTAGAGGTTTCCGGCGGCATCTGCGGCGATGCTGTGCGGCGTATCGAACTGGCCCGTGTTGGTTCCAGGCGTACCGAACGATTTGACCCAGTCGCCGTTCTTGTCGAACTTGGCGACGCGCGAGTTGACATAGCCGTCGCTGATGAAAATGTTGCCCTGCAGGTCCCAGGTCACATCGGTGGGCTGCCGGAATTCGCCGTCCACGGGGGGGCGGGGCGGAGTGACACGCGTCCACGGGCCGGCTTCATCGGATGCTTCTTTCTTGCGGCCGAACACCATCACGACTCTGCCTGCCGGGTTGAATTTGACGACCATATCGGAGCCCTTGTCCACGGCCCAGATGTTATCGTCCTTGTCTACCCGAACGACATGCGCGTAAGCCCAGGCATAGAGATTGTGGCCGATCTCGCGAAGGTACTTCCCGTCCGGGCCAAATTCCAGGAGTTGCGCCGCCGTGGCGCCAAATGCGGGGCCCGTGACGTTTCCGCGTGTGAAGACAAACACGTGCTTCTTCGAGTTGACGGCGACGCCGGCGCCTTCGCCGAAATGGAGATCGTCCGGAAGCTTGAAGAAATCCTGCACGGAATCAAACGGGATTTCCGGGACCGATCGCTGCTGGGGAAGCACGAGCAGAGCGGACCCTAACAATAGGACTATTGCCATCAAACCTTTCACGTCGACCTTCCTTTCATGGTGAAGCGAACCGCCAAACCGCCAGGATCGCCAAGAGCGAAATAATTAGTCCTCCCCTGACGTCCCTGGTGTCTTGGCGGTTCGCTCCGCCTGCAACTTCACGGCAACGCGTACGCGACCACTTGCGCGGCCGTTTTCGTGGCGAGATCTCCTTCCACCGCGACCACGACATATTGCTTGCCCTGGTAGACATACGTCATCGGCACACCTACCGGGGGGCCGACGGGCGTCTGCGTTTCCCAAATTGTCGCGCCTGTCTTCTTGTCCAGAGCCCGGAAGAACGGCTGACCGTTGTAGCCTTCGCCCACGAACAGCAAGGTCTTCGTGACGAGTATCAATCCCGCGCGCCCGGTGCTGCCCGTCTTCGGCAGTGTCACGCCCCGAAGCAGCGGATTGTTCTTCACGGCCGGCGGCGTATCGCCGTTGACGACCTGCCACACCTGATCGCCTTTGTTCAGATCGATGGCGGTGATGCGGTTCCATGGCGGCTTCACAATCGGCAGCCCCTGTACTGTCGGCGCGATGCTCGCAGTGCCAATCATGGTCAGGTCCGTCTCGCCTTGCTGAGGCTTTGTGACACCATATACGGCAGTGTCGGTCCGCGTCGCGGAAGCGACATAAAGGAATCCCGTCTCGGGATCCAACGCGCCGCCTTCCCAGTTGGCACCACCCGATCCCGGGAAGGTCAGTGTTCCCTTCACACCGCGAAGCGTATCGACGATCGAAGGTGGCGTGAACAGGGGTCCCAGGCGGAAGCCCTCGATCGCCTTAAGCGCCAGCGCTTTCACCTCGGGCGTGAAGTCGATGACGTCGGCGGCGCTCATCCCCTGCCGATCGAACGCCGGCGGCTTTGTCGGGAACCGCTGCGTCGCGGAAGTCTTCTCGCTCGGCACATCGCTTTGAGGAACGGGTCGTTCCTCGATAGGCCACACAGGATTGCCGTTGGTACGATCGAAGACGAACGCAAACGCCGTCTTTGTCAGTTGAACAACAGCCTTGATTCGACGCCCATCCACCGTGATGTCGGCCAGAATTGGAGCGGACGGCGGGTCGTAATCCCAGATGTCGTGATGCACGATCTGCTGATGCCAGATCCGCTTCCCGGTCTTGATATCCAATGCGACAAGCGTCGACGAAAACAGGTTGTCGCCGGGACGCTGCCCGCCAAACTGATCGCCGGTTGCGCCTTCGACGAGGAGGTACAGAATGCCGAGTTCTTCGTCCACCGAGAAAGGCGCCCACGCGCCGGTGTTTCCCGAGAATACGTTGGAGTTATTGCCCCAGGTCTCCGCACCGAACTCGCCGGGCCGCGGGATGGTGTGAAATACCCAGACCTTTTTTCCGGTCCGGGCATCGAACGCCATGATGTCGCCTTTGGGAAACTTCTGGGATCTCGGCACACGCCCATTCTCGAGCGACGTCGGGACGACGACGATGTTACCCGACACCAGTGGTGGGGACGTGTTCATCAGGTGTCCGACCAGCGGGTTGAAGTTTGCGTCTTTTTCCACTTCCTTCGTCAAATCGACGACGCCATCCTTGCCGAACGAAGCGATGGGCCGGCCGGTTTTCGCATCCACCGCAGCCAGTTGATAGCCCGGCGTCACCGT
>Ga0134121_10001104_pt1 | contig 26297 bp, 13 predicted proteins | sample KB301_FD_96463 | JGI IMG/M metagenome (GOLD analysis project Ga0134121, IMG submission 96463) | Terrestrial soil microbial communities without Nitrogen fertilizer from Kellogg Biological Station, Michigan, USA - KB3-0-1 | ecosystem: Environmental > Terrestrial > Soil > Unclassified ... | reverse complement strand
TGTTGTGAACATGCCCATCACCGCGAGGGCGATCTTGGATAGCCCCCAAACCCAGACCGCCACCGACCGCCTGGCCCGTCTGTTCGACGCCCATCACGAGCGTCTGTTCCGGCTGGCCCGGCGATTGTCCTCGGACCGCGAGGAGGCTCGGGATCTCGTCCAGGAGGCCTTCCTCCGCGCCGCCCGCAGCCCCAGGTCGGTGCCGGAGGGCGCGCAGCCGGAAGAAGCCTGGCTGGTGCGGACGCTCGTCAATCTCTGCCGCGACCGCTTTCGGCGTCTCGGCGTGAGGTCGCGAGCGGCCTCCGAGATCCGGCGGGAGGAGCGCTCCGTCTCCTCTCATCCGGAAGAGGCGGCCGTGGCCCGGGCAACGGTGACGGCGGCCCTGGCTCGCCTCTCGCCCCGGTGCCGAGCGGTGGTGGTGCTTCACGAGCTCGAAGGAGTGACCGTGCGCGAGGTGGCCCGCCTGTTGGGGGTCGCCGAGGTGACGGTGCGCTGGCACCTGCTGGCCGCCCGGCGCGATCTGGCGAGCCTGTTGCTGAAGGAGGAACCGACATCATGAACGCCAATACGAATCCCGATCGCCTGAGCCAGATCCTACGGCAGGGAGACCCCGCTGATGGGGAGCCTGGATTGACTACCGACGAAGTCCACGCCATGCGCCGGGCGGTGCTGACGGCGGCCCCGGAGCCGCGGCGCCAGATGGCCTGGTTTCCTCTCGTCGCCACGGGCGCGGCGGCGTTGCTCACCGTGGCGCTCGCCGTCGCCTTCGGGCCTTGGCATCGGCCGCCTGTTTCCGGTTCGCCGGTCCATGCGCCGGTTCAGGTGGCCGCCGTTCCCGCTCCAGCGGTTGCACCTCCCGCTCCTTCTGTGACGGCGCCGGTGCCCGTGAAGGTTTCCAGGCCAGTGCGCCGGCATCCGGCGCGGGCTGCGCGGGCGCCCAAGGTATTGCCGGCGTTGCCGGTACACCTCCAGGACGACGCTCCGGTGCTCACGGCTTCGCTGCCGGTGCGGGAGATCCAGTTCTCCACTCCGGGCGGCACCCGTGTCATCTGGGAGCTGTCTCCGAAAGATTCTCGATAGATGGGACCCAGCCGCCTTTCCCGGCGGCCTTCAAGGAGAAGATCATGAAGAACCCGTGTGTCCGCCCGATCGTCCTCACCCTTCTATTCGCGCTGGCGGCGGTGCCGCTGACGGCCAAGCCCGCTCAGGAGGCGCCAACCCCTACCCTGCTCCCGACGGCCCTCACCACCAGCCGGTTCGAAATCCGTTTCATGGACCTGCACACAGCCGAGCAGCTCGCCTGGGACCAGTGCTCGGAGAAGGAGCGCTGCCAGATCACCGCCTCCGCGTTCGTCAACGACACCGCGGCGAAGTGGGTCGGCGACTCCTCCCTGAAGGGCTTTCTCGAAGTGAGGTCCGACTCCGTCACCCATGAACGGATCGTTCGCGCTCTGGCCAAGGCGGACGCCGCTCCGCTCACCCAGAGCTTCCAGCTCCTGCTGCTCGCCGCCAGCACACACAAGGGTGCCGGTGAGCCGGACGTGCCGGCGAGCGCCCAGAAAGCTCTCGCCGACCTGCGCGGCTTCCTCCCTTACAAGGACTACAAGCTTCTCGACTCGACCTGGCTGCGCGCCACCCAGGACCGGCCCACGGAGGGCCGGGTCGTGGGACGGGGGGATCAGGGCTATGCCGTGAAGCTGCGGTTCCGCACCACCGGCAGCGATCAGATGTTCCTGGACCACTTCGAGCTGAACGAAGAGCTCTTGACGCCGCGGCCGGCTTCCGAAGCGAAGAAGGGCGAGCCAGGAGTAGCTCCTCACGTTCCTCGCGATCTGATCTCCACCTCATTCTCGCTCAAGAAGGGCGAGACCATCGTGGTCGGCACCTCCAAGCTCGACGGCTCGGACGACGCTCTCGTCGTCCTCCTCACCGCGGTTCCCCAGGGCTGATCCAGGGTTGGAGGAGGGAGGGCTCATGAAGAAGATGATGTTGTTTCTCGGGTTGCTGCTTGGGATTCCCGGTGCCGTGACGGCCGAGCCCTATCCGCTCGCGGGTCACTGGGAGGGCGCCGTGGCACGGCTGGGGTCTGTGCAGGGGATTCAGGTGGATTTCCGTGAGCAGGAAGGGAAGCTCGTCGCGACGGTGGACGTCCCGGAGCGGGGCCTCGTCGCCATGCCGACGGAGACGGTCGAGTACACCCCGCCCACGCTGCGGCTGAAGTTCCTCTATGGCGATGCCATGCTGCGGGTGGACGCCGAGACGGAGGAGATGACCGGCGTCATCCCGGCCTGGCAGCCCGAGGTGCGGCTCCACCTCAAGCGGGCCGAGGCCCCGCCGGCCGATTTCCGGGAGGAGGAGGTCCGGTTTCCCAGCGGCGGGCTTTCGCTGGCCGGCACCCTGGTCCAGCCGCTGGGGGTGGGGCCGCATCCGGTCCTGGTGCTGGTCCAGGGCTCCGCCTGGAACACGCGCACCGAGCCGCAGTACCGCTCCCAGGCCGTCTTCTTCGCCCGCCACGGCTTCGCGGCACTGACCTACGACAAGCGGCCCGGCTTCGAGAACGCCACTTTCAGCGACCTCGCGGACGATGCGGCGGCGGCCGTGCGCTACCTGAAGACACGCAAGGACGTGGACGCCCTCCACATTGGAATGGCGGGCTACAGCCAGGGCGGTTGGATCGCGCCGCTCGCGGCGAGCCGGGTGGACGGCGTGGCCTGGCTCGTCCTCCACGTGGCGCCCGCGGTGAGCGTCGAGGACCAGGAGATCCAGCGCGTGCGCTTCGGGATGGCCTCGGATGGATTCTCCGAAGAGGACGTCGCCTGGGCCGCCGCCTACACCCGCAAGGTGTTCGACACCGCCTACCGCGGAGCGGACTGGGCCGCGCTCGCCTCCGCCACGGAGAAGGCGAAAGGAACGAAATGGGCCGAGCAGGTCCAGCTCGCCACCTCGCCCGCCGATCTGGAAGGCTGGCGTCACCAGCGCTACGATCCCGCCGACGTCCTGCGGAAGACTACGATCCCCGTGCTCGCCCTCTACGGCGCCATCGACACCCTGGTGCCCCCCGCCGAGAACGCCGAGCGGATGCGCGGCTTCCTCGCCGAGGCCGGAAACAAGGACGTCACGATCCGGATCTTCCCCCGCGCCAGCCACAACCTCGAATGGTTCGGAGACCTGCGCACGGGCACCTGGAGCTGGCCCGAGGGCTACTGGGTCTGGGCCAAGAAGGCGCCGGGGTATGCGGAGACGGTGATCGGATGGCTGCGGGCGCGCAAATAGCGCGGACTTCCACGACCTGGGATGCCCGGGAAGAAACAGCAACGCCGTGGATGAGATGGCGATGCCTCAGATGAAATGAGAACGGGACGTTTTGAAATCATCCACGCCGTTGCAACTTCCGTCGGCGCAGCAGAGATGAGATCGGCCTGTCTCAATCCGCGGCGCCCTGGAAGAAATGGCAACGGCGTGGATCAGATGACGACGGCGCGAATGAGAATGGGGCGCGCCGTCTTGAAATGGTCCACGCCGTCGGAGCTTACGGCGGCCCGCTCCACCCTCACTCCGTCAACTGGTTCTCGAACAGCCCGCCGGCGAACGGGGCGGCGAAGACTGGGCCAAGAAGACGCCAGGGTTGCGGAGACGGTGATCGGCTGGCTGCGGGCGCGTGGCTAAGATCCGTAAACCGTTTGCCAAGCATTGTTTGTAGCTGGGGTGTAAGCTGCCGGCCGGCCGGTGTGCTAGGATGTTTCCAGAGGAGATGCCTATGGTCGAATCCCTGTCTATCCGAGCCGTCGTCTTCCAGGACGGGGGAAGGTGGATCGCCCAGTGCCTCGAATACGACCTCTGCACATCGGCCAAGGACCGCAAAGAGATTACTCGTAAGCTTGCATCCCAGTTGCGGTTGCAGCTCATGCTTGATCTCGCCAAGGGTGAGAAGCCATTCCAAGCCCTTCCTCGGGCCCCGCAAAGATTCTGGGAAATGTACTCGGGCGGCACGCCCGACGAGGTGGTGCAGATTCGCGGGTCTTGGCTGGGTAGTCTTTTCCGGATTTGGCGCGGGCGCTCCCGGGTTCAAGCGAACATCGCTCTAGCTACGGCCTAGTCCTGCGGGGCGTCGAGCCCCAGCAACACAATCCAGTGTTCGCGGTGAAGACCGCGACAGATGCTCTCTTGCTCGGCGGGCCTGAGGATCTCTCTCTTGTGAGTCTTGCCCAGGGAATACCTGCTCCCGGTTTCTGTATCTTCCAGGTAGAGTCCATAGAATGGCGTCCACCGGATCAGAATCCGGACGCCAGTCAAGTGGTCGATTTCCTTGGTGAGCTGCTCAACGGTGCGCTCATGGCTCATCTCGATCTCTCCGCGACCGGGCAGCAGTTCCCTTCCGAGAGAAGGGCCGGGACTTTCGGAGGGAACATGGTACCGCGAATCGGTCGCTCGGCTCCCATGGCGCCGCGCTCTGTTTGCGCGCAGCCGAGCCCTCAGTTCGTCAACTGGTTCTCGAACAGCCCGCCGTCGAACGGGACGGCGAAGAGGTGACCGCGCTCGGTGGGGTGAACCTGGACATGGCCGACTTCCTGGCGGTAGGTGCCCCAGGCGTTGAAGTCGCCCGGCGTGGGCTCCCAGGTGGCGCCGCCGTCGCGGCTCCGGAGGACGCCATGGAGCGACGCGGCGTAGAGATCCAGCGGCGCGGAGGGATCGGTCGCGACATCGCTCACTCCTTCGCTCGTCGCAAAGGCGTGGACGAGATGTGTGGTGGTGCCGTCGTCATCGCTACGGCGTAGCTCGGTGCCGTTGGCCGTCGACTCCACGAGGTAGAGGCTCGAAGGCGCGCCCGGGACGAACTCGACGTCCGCGCTGCCGTCGAGGAGCTCCAGCCAGGTATGGCCGGCATCGGCGCTACGGTAGATCGCCGGGACCGGCGTAAGGGGCACGCCGGTGACAAAGCTCTCCAGGGCACGGACGATCACCCGGTCGGTGGCGAAGGGATTCACCAGCAGGTCGACGATCCGGCGGGAACCGCCCGCGGGATGCTCGGACGAGGCGGGAATGACGTTGCTCAGCGTCGTCTGCCAACTCGCGCCGTCGGTCTCGCTCACCTGGACGCCGTCCAGGCCGCCGGCGAGGAGGATGCCGCCTTCGCCGATCTCGACGGTGGCCACCGGTCCCGGGAGAACCACGCGAGTCGAGCCGGCGTCGGTCAGCACCGCTCCAACGCCCATCGCCATGAGCCACCGGTGGGTCGAGACGGGATCGAAAGCCAAGTCGGAGACGTCGGCGAAGGTGCGCGCCGACAACTGGGTACCGAGGCGTTGAAAGGTCGCTCCGCCGTCGGTCGAGAGGAGCGTGCGGAAGTCGCAGGAGTCGCCGATGCAACCGGTGTAGTCGCGCACGGCGAGGATCGACGGGTCGGCTGGATGGAAGCGCAGCTCGGCGACGCCGAAGCTTTCGATTCCGGTCTTTTCCACCAGCGCGAAGCCACCGATGTAGCGGTAGAGGTCGGAGCCGGCGAGGAAGTACGGCCCGCCCGGAGCAGCGACGAGCACGGTCGGCTCGGGGATGGCACCCAGGGGAAAGAAGACTGCCAACCTCTGGAAGCTGCCGTCCCGCCCGAATTGAGGGCTGGCCGAGAGGCCGATGGCGTCGACCGCGTAGACTCTGCTCGGATCCTTCGGCTCGGAGGCGATCGCGGACGGACCGCCGCTCGCAAAGCCCACGCGGGTCCAATGGAGGCCGTTGCTGATGCTGCGGAACAGGCCGCCGTTTCGGAAGGACGCGAAGATGACCGCCTGGTCGCTGTAGGTCGCGTGGAGCGCGCGCAGCTCATCGTCCACCGCGACCGGCACGAATCCGACCCGGCGGAAGGTCGCGCCGCCGTCGACGCTGCGCAGCACGCCGCCATTGATCGCGGAACCGGCATAGACGATGCCCCGCTCGTCGGGGACCGCGGTCACCGGGGCGAGAGCTCTCGGCACCACGGTCCAGGAGACGCCGCCATTGGCGCTGCGCAGCAGGCGCCGGCCTGTGCCGGTCTCGGCGATCAGGACGACGGTCTTGCGCATCGGCACGACCCAGAGGTGGACGACGTGGAAGCTGGCGTCACCGGTGAAGACCCGGACCCAGCTCCCCCCGGCATCGGTCGAGTGATAGAGGCTCTCGAAATCCGTGCCGGAGACCGCCCATAGGGATTGCGGGTTCTTCGGGTCCACGGCCAGCGCGGTCACCGCCGGCCGGCCGAGCCCGTTATTGCGCGAGCGCCAGGGGACCGTCCACGGCACCGGCCCCAGCGGCATCTGCCAGATCTCGGTCGCCGCGAAGGTCGCGGTGGTATAGAGGTCGCCGCGGGTCGAAGCGGCGAGCGACCGGAGCGCACCGTCGCCCGGGCCGAACGGAGTCCAGGCGTCCTGCCCCGCGTTCGCGGGGCGAGGCTCGGTCAGGATCAGCAGCAACGGTAGGATCCAGAGGCTCTTTCGAAGCATTTCATTCTCCTCTTTCCCTGATTTTATAGACAACGAGAGGGAAAGTGAGAGGTTGCTCCGGCCGAATCCTCACTCCGTCAACTGGTTCTCGAACAGCCCGCCTTCTGCCGGCACGGCGAAGAGGTGTCCGCGCTGCGTTGGATGCACCTGGACGTGGCTGACTAACTGGCGGTAGGTGCCCCAGGCGTTGAAGTTGCCCGGTGTGGGCTCCCAGGTGGCGCCGCCGTCGAGGCTCTGGAGGACGCCGGTCTCCGAGGCGGCGTAGAGATCCAGGGGGGCTGAGGGATCGATCGCGATTTCGCTCACCCCCTCGCTCACCGCGAAGGTGTGGACGAGGTGCGTGGTGGCGCCATCGTCGTCGCTGCGGCGCAGCTCGGTGCCGCCGGCCGCCGACTCCAGGAGGTAGAGACTCGTTGGCGCGCCGGGGACGAACTCGATGCCCGCACCGCCGTCGAGGAGCTTCGTCCAGGTGCGGCCGCCATCGGAGCTGCGGTAGATCGCCGGGACGGGCATGCTGGGGATGGGTACGCCGGTGCCAAAGCTCTCCAGGGCGCCGGCGTACACCCGGTCGGTGGCGTAGGGATTCACCACCAGGTTGACGACCTGGCGCGAGCCGCCCGCGGGATGATCGGCCGAGGGGGGAATGGCGTTGCTCAGTGTCGTCTGCCAGCTCGCGCCGTCGTTCTCGCTGATCTGGACGCCGTCCAGCCCGCCGGCGAGGAGGATGCCGCCTTCGCTGATCTCGACGGTGGTCACCGGTCCCGGGAGGACGACGCGGATGCTGCCGTTCTCGCTCAGCACCGCGCCGACGCCCATCGCCATGAGCCACTGGTGGGTCGAGACGGGATCGAAGGCCAGATCCGAGACGTCGGCGAAGAGGCGCGGCGAGAGCAGCGTGCCCAGGCGTTGGAACGTCTTGCCGCCATCGGTCGAGAGGAGCGTCCGGAAGTCACAGGAATCGCGGATGCAGCCCGTGTACTCCCGGAGGGCGAGGAGCGACGGATCGGCGGGGTGGAACCGCAGCTCGGCGACGCCGAAGCTCTCGATCCCCGTCTTCGCCACCAGCGCGTAGCCGCCCTGCTGGGGGGGCACGGCGCGGTAGAGATTGGAGCCGGAGAGAAAGTACGGTCCGCCTGGAGCCGCGGCGAGAGCGGTCGGCTCAGGGATCGCCTGAAGGGGTGAGAACGTCGCCAGCGCGCGGAAGCTGCCGCTCTTGCCGTTCTTCGGACTGGCATAGAGGCCGTTGAAATTCACCACGTAGATCGTGCTCGACACCTTCGGCTCGGAGGCGAGGGCGCCGGGGCCGGAATGCAGAAAGCCGACGCGGCTCCATCCATGGCCGCTGTCCGTGCTGCGGAACAGCCCGGCGGTCGCGAACGATACGAAGACGCTGGCCCCCTTGCCGAACGTCGCGTGCAACGCCCGCAGGGTGTCGCCCGCCTCGACGGGCAGCCCACCGGTGGCGTGGAAGGTCAAGGCGCCATCGGTGCTGCGGACCACGCCGAGCCCGTCCGCGGTGGAGGCGTAGACGACGCCCGGCTGGTCGGGGGGAATGGCCACCGGGCCGAGGGCTCCCGGCACCTCCGTCCACGAAACGCCGCCATTGGCGCTGCGCAGCAGCCGGCGAGGCACGCCGTTGCCGGTCTCGGCGAGCAGGACGACGGACTTCTTCCCCGGCGCGACCCAGAGGTGGACGACGTGGAAGTCGAGGTCGCCGGTGAAGACCTCGGTCCAGCTCCCGCCGCCGTCGGTCGAATGAAAGACGCTCTCGACGGAGGTCTGCGGCGAGCTGCCGGAAACCGCCCAAAGGGAACTCGGGTTCTTCGGGTCCACAGCCAGGGCGGTCACCTCGGGCTGGCCGAGGCCGTTGTTGCGCCAGCGCCAGGGGACCGTGGGCAGCGGCAGTTGCCAGATCTCGGTCGTCGAGAAGCGGGCGGTGACGTAGAGCTCGCCGCGCGGTGATGCGGTGAGCGACTGGAGCAGCCCCCCGCCGGGGCCAAACGGCGTCCACGCGTCCTGGCCGGCCCGCGCGGGATGCGCCGTGGTAATCAACCCAAGAGCGACCAGCGGCAGCGCCAGAATCCCAAGGTGTTTGCAAAATCTCGATCTGGCGGTCATCGCCGTCTCCTTACTTGTTGCGAGGCAGCAGGCCTCATCTGTCGTAACCTCTATCCCGTATACGGGGCTTCCCAGTGGACCGTCCTGTATCCCGCGCTCCCCCGCGGGTCTTGAAACTTCGGAGCCCTCCGCACGTAATCTTCGCGGCTTTGCCGAGTCCGTCCCAAAGGAAACCACTCATGAAATCGATCCGTCTTCTGCTCTTCGTCGCCGTGCTCGCCTCCCTCGGTCTGATGCCCGTGATCGCGGGTCCCCGCCATACCGGCTCGTCCACCGTCCAGGCTCCTACGCCCCCGGCCCCGCCCGCTCCGGAGGTGACTCCCCCGGAGCCCGAGGTCAAGGAGAAGGTGAAGAAGGAGAAGGAGCCGGAGGAGAACGCGACCGAGCTCCAAAAGGAGAAGCTGGAAGGCGGCAAGGGCGCTCCCAAGGGCGCGGAGGAGAAGAAGGAAGAGAAGTGGGACGTCAACAACCCGCCGGGGCCGTCGTCCGAAGTCACCATCGATACGGACGAGGGCACCTGGATGAGCCTCGACGTCAGCCCCGACGGCAAGGAGATCGCCTTCGATCTGCTGGGCGACCTCTACACCATTCCCATCACCGGCGGCGAAGCCAGGGCTCTCACCCACGACGTCGCCTGGCAGATGCAGCCCCGCTACAGCCCGAACGGCAAGACGATCGCCTTCACCAGCGACCAGGAGGGCGGCGACAACATCTGGATCTCGGATCGCGACGGCAAGAATCCCAAGGCCGTCACCAAGGAGAGCTTCCGCCTGCTCAACAGCCCGTCGTGGTCGCCGGACGGCGACTACGTGGTGGCGCGCAAGCACTTCACCGCCCAGCGCTCGCTCGGCGCCGGTGAGATGTGGCTCTATCACCGCAGCGGCGGCGACGGCTTGCAGCTCACCAAGAAGCCCAACGACCAGAAGGACGCCGGCGAGCCCGTCTTCTCGCCCGACGGCCGCTACCTCTATTACAGCCAGGACATTACGCCCGGCCCAGTCTTCGAGTACAATAAAGACTCCAACGGCGAGATCTTCGTCATCCAGCGCCTCGATCGGAAGACGGGCAAAACCCAGCGCTACGTCACCGGCCAGGGCGGCTCCGTCCGGCCGACTCCGTCGCCGGACGGCAAGTCGCTCGCCTTCATCCGCCGGATTCGCGGCAAGAGCGTCATCCATCTGATGGACCTGCGCTCCGGCGAGATCCGGCCGCTCTACGACGGCCTCGACCGCGACATGCAGGAGACCTGGTCGATCCACGGCCTCTATCCCTCCATGGCCTGGACGCCGGACTCGAAGTCGCTGGTCTTCTGGGCCGCTGGCAAGATCCACCGCCTCGAGGTCGCGAACGGCAAGGTCGCCGACATCCCGTTCCACGTCCACACCACTCGCAGGGTCACGGCGGCCGTACGCTTCCCGCAGGAGGTGGCGCCGCGGACCTTCGACACCAAGATGCTGCGCTGGGTGGAGGTGTCGCCCAAGGGGGACCGGGTGGTCTATCAGGCCCTGGGGCACCTCTGGATTCGTAACCTGCCCGACGGCACGCCGCGCCGGCTGACGAAGCAGAACGACTCTTGGGAGTATTACCCCTCGTTCTCCCGTGACGGCCGCTGGATCGTCTACACCACCTGGGACGACGACAAGCTCGGCACGGTGCGCGTGGTGTCCGCGGACGGCGGCGAGGGGCGGGCGGTGACCAGCCAGCCGGGGCAGTACGTGGAGCCGGCCTTCTCGCCGGACGGCAAGCAGATCGTCTACCGCAAGATCGAGGGCGGCTACATCCGGACGACCAACTGGTCGCTGGAGCCGGGCGTCTACCGCGTGGCGGCGGCCGGCGGGGAGCCGGCGCTGGTCACCGAGGACGGCGAGCGCCCGCACTTCGGCGCCGAGAGCGACCGCGTCTACGTCCTTCGCTACGTGGGCGAGGGCAAGCGCCAGCTCGCCTCCGTTGGCCTCGACGGCAAGGACGACCGCGCCGAGCTCGCGAGCGACAACGCCACCGAGTTCCGCGTCTCGCCGGACGGCAAGTGGGTGGCCTTCACCGAGCGGTACAACGCCTACGTGGTGCCTTTCGTGGCCACCGGCAAGGCGGTGGACGTGGGTCCCAAGGCGAGCGCCCTGCCGCTGCACAAAGTAACCCGCGACGCGGGCGAGAACCTCCACTGGTCCGGCGACTCGCAGCGCCTCCACTGGTCGCTCGGCCCCGAGCTCTACACCCTGGAGCTCAAGAACGCCTTCGCCTTCCGCGAGGGCGCGCCCGAGAAGCTTCCCGACCCGCCGGCTCACGGCCTCAACATCGGCTTCAAGGCGGAGAGCGACGTGCCCAAGGGGACCGTGGCGCTGGTCGGCGGGCGCATCGTCACCATGCGGGGCGACGAGGTGATCGAGGACGGCGCCATCGTCATCGAAGGCAATCGCATCAAGGCGGTCGGTCCGCGAGCGAGCGTCGCCGTGCCGGCCGGCGCCCGCGCCATGGACGTCAAGGGCAAGACCCTGATCCCCGGCCTGATCGACGTCCACTGGCACGGCACCTTCGGCACCGACGGCATCGTGCCGCAGCGCAACTGGGTCACCTACGCCACCCTGACCTACGGCGTGACGACCCTCCACGATCCGTCGAACGACACGGACACCGTCTTCGCCGCCTCCGAGCTGAGCCGTGCCGGGATGATCACCGCGCCGCGCATCTTCTCCACCGGCACCATCCTCTACGGCGCCACCGCCCCCTTCACCGCCACCATCGACAGCCTGGAGGACGCCCGCGGCCACCTGCGCCGGTTGAAGGCGGCCGGCGCTTTCAGCGTCAAGAGCTACAACCAGCCCCGCCGCGACGAGCGCCAGCAGGTCATCGCCGCCGCCCGGGAGTTGCAGATGATGGTTGTGCCCGAGGGCGGCTCCCTCTTCGAGCACAACATGACCCAGGTGGTGGACGGCCATACCGGCGTCGAGCACACGATCCCGGTCGCCAAGATCTACCGCGACGTGCGCCAGCTCTGGAAGGGGACCGAGGTAGGCTACACCCCGACGCTGCTCGTGGGGTACGGCGGCATCTGGGGTGAGAACTACTGGTACGACAAGACCCACGTCTGGGAGGACAAGCGCCTGCTCTCCTTCGTGCCGCGGGAGATCGTCGACGAGCGCTCGCGCCGGCGGGTGACGGCTCCGGACGAGGAGTACAACCACTTCAACATCGCCCGCATCGCCGCCGACCTCGGCCACGAGGGGGTGAAGGTGAACATGGGAGCCCACGGCCAGCGCGAGGGCCTGGGAGCGCACTGGGAGATGTGGATGCTGGCCCAAGGCGGGATGAAGCCGATGGAGGTGCTGCGCTCGGCCACTCTGAACGGCGCCCACTACCTGGGCCTGGACAAGGACATCGGCTCGCTGGAGGCGGGCAAGCTGGCGGACGTGGTGGTGCTCGACGCCAACCCGCTGAACGACATCAAGAACACGGCGAGCATCGGGCTGGTGGTGCTCAACGGCCGGGTCTACGACAGCATGACCCTCGACCAGATCGCGCCCGATCCGCACAGGCGCGAGCCCTTCTTCTGGCAGCAGAAGGGCGGCTCAGGAGTGGGCTCGCGCGGTGCGGTCAGCCATGTGGATGACTGAGGGGTAGGCCCGACTACTTCTTCTTGGCCCTCCCCCGCGCCGGCTTCGGTGCCGGCTCGGGGGTGACCGAGATCACCGGGACTGCCGCCACCTTCTTCGCCGGCTTCGCCTTCACCTCGTCCGGCTGGAGATCCTCCAAGTAGGCCCGCAGCACCTCGGCCACACCCCAGGCCCGGGCGATGTTGCCGCGGGGAGAGCGAGCCGGCTCGGGATCGAAGACCTCGGGGAGCGAGGCCACGCCGGCTTCGACGAAGCGCGGACGCAGCTCCGCGAGAGCGGCCAGCGCCTTTTTGCGGCCAGCCGGGCCGTGCACCCGCACCAGGGCGGAGTAGTAGGGGCCGAGCCACCAGGCCCACACCGCCCCCCGGTGATCGGCGGAGGCGTCATAGTCCGGATGACCCGGATCCAGACTGCGCAGGCCCACCGGCGTGTAGAGCTTCTCCTCCACCGCCGCCAGCACTCGCGCCGCCCTCGGCTTGGGGAGGAGCGGGAAGGGGAGGCTCAGAGCGAGGAGCTGGCTGGGCCGCAGGGCGGCGTCCCGCTCCTCGCCGTTCACCGCGTCATAGAGGGTGCCCATCTCCTCGTTCCAGAACACCTCTTGGAATCGCTTCTGGACGCGCCGCGACCGCTGCGCCAGCGTCTTGGCTTCCGCCGAGTCGCCGAGGCGCGCTTCGATCTCGGCCTGAATGGCGAGGGTGTTGAACCATAGGGCGTTGACCTCGACGGACTTGCCCTCGCCCACCGCCAGCAGGCCGTCCTCCTCGACCCGGATTCCCGGGAACGTCCCCTGCTCGCAGGCGTAGATCACCGTGCGCAGGGCGGACAGCAGCGTCTCGCGCGCGAACGCCTCGTCGCCCGTGGCCGCCAGATATTTCCAAGCGGCTACAGAGAGCCATAACGAAGCGTCCGGCGACGTGATCACGCTCTTCTCGGCCAGCCGGTCCGGAAGGAGCCCCTTGTGGAGAGACTTCGCGAAGGTGCGGAGGATCTTCTTCGCCTCCTCGAAGCGGCCCGTCGCGAGAAACAGCCCGGGAAGGGCGATCAGCACGTCGCGGCTGGTCTCGCCAAAGGGAATGGCTCCGCGGCGAGACAGGAAACCGTCCCCCGCGAGCGCCAGGAAGCGGGCGAGCTCGTCCTGCACCGGCAGGGACTTGAGGATCTTCTCCCGCCGCTTCTTCTCCTTCTCGAAGAGGGCGAAGGCGTCGCGCCCCGTAGGATTCCCTGTCGAGATGACGATGCCCAGCCGGTCGCCGGGGGCCAGCTCGAGGCCGAAGACGCCGGGAGTCCAGAGATCCTCCTGGAAATCGCGGCCGGTCCGGCGGTCCAGCTCGTACTCGAAGCGGTACCACCACTGGGGATTGGGACGAAAATCCGCCCCCGGCACGGCCACGAACAGCTCGGGCACCTCCGGATAGGGCTGCACGCGGAGAATGCCGTCAGCGAACGGTGTCTCCTGGGAGACGGCACCGTTGGCGGTGGACAGCACGTGCTGATCGCGGGCAGCGAGGAACGGCCGCAGCGACAGAATGAACGGCCCCGGCGCCTCGACCACTTCATAGAGCACCAGAGTGGTGTTCTCGCCATCCACGGCGGCCACCGTCTTACGCAGCTTCACGCCGCCGGCCTCGTAGTCGAAGACGGGGAACAATACCTTGCGGAACGCGGTCAGGTGCTCGAAGCCTCGCGGCGACACGATGCCGGGAAACTGATTGCACCCCAGATCGAAGCTTGCGCCCTCCACGTGGAGGGTCTCGTCCAATCGCGAAAGCAGGACGATCCGCTCGGCAGGAGTCTGAGCGGCCACCAGCAGACCATGGTAGCGGCGGCTATGAGCCCCGGCGACCGTGGTCCCGGCCCAGCCGCCCAGTCCGTTGGTCTCCAGCCACTCGAGACCCGTAGCCCGTGCGAAGTCCTGCGTAATCTCTCGGTCCAGTTGTATGGACATGGTGTTTTCCTCCTTCGAAGCCGGACAAAAAGCGTCCGGCGGGCCGCGTAGTGTAGCAGGACTCAAGAAAACAGCCTGTGACGGGGGTGTGGCAGGGGTGGACGCGACGAGCCCAGTATCGCGCCCCGTTGGGGCGCAAGATCGATATCGACCGTTACCCAGGCCGCTGGCCCGGGCTGAGGAATCCCGGACCTTTGGCCCGGCCGAACGTTCAAGTCGTTTCCATATCGCGCGTGCTGAGGATTCACGCTGGGCATTGGCATCAGGACGGCCCAACGGGTCGGGATTCCTCAGCCCGGGGCACCGCCCTGGGGCAGGCCAATCCGATAAAGGCTCCTGCTGCCTGAAGGGCCGCGATCCGCGGTGGGCATGAACTCCGGATGGCTGCGATAGTTCTATCTGGTGCGAGATTCGAGACGCAGTGCGTCTCGTTTCGGAGGCGGAGCCAATTCGTCACCCAGCGCGTGGTGATCCCCGTGGCGGCCAGAGGCGGAGATCTTTAGCCCCAGGCGAAGAGCGCCAGATCTCGTACCGCCAGGATTCTCCGTAGGAGAAGTACACCTCCTGGCCCCGTTCATCGAGATAGAGCTCCGGCCACGGAAAAGCGGGCCGAGTCGCAACGGTCTTGATCGCGCGCATCTTCCCAGAGCCAGGCAGGTATTCGAAGTAGTGTGTCTGGCTCCGGGAGGGAGAAGCCTTGTCCAGACACGACGCCTTGACTAGGAGGCCTTTGAGGTCACGCACCCGATAGAGATCGAGGTCAAGCCTATTCTTAGGGGCGCAGCCCTCCGATTCAATGACACCAAACCGAGGGTCGTAGACAAAGAATCGGGAGGCGTCCCCATCCACCGTCAAGAAGGCGCCGACTCCGGAAGCAAAATCGATAAACGTTTCTTGAATTCCTCGTTCAAATTGGGTCGATAATTGCGGAGCAAGGTCCGACAATTTTTCCCACCGTCCTTCCGGAGCTGTTGAACGAGCCCAAAGGGCCACCCTTGAGGCAGAAACTCTCTCTTCCAGAAAGTACATCCCCGGGGGTTGGGTAAGAATCAAAGCCCGACGCGGGTTGGGCAGTAGGAGACTCCCCCGAACCAGCGCGCCTCCATGAGTCGAAGGCTGTCCAAACCTTTGTATCAATGTGCTTTGTGCCTCGGCAGGGGATCCGAAGGCCTCTCCGAATATGAAATAGGGTGTCTTCAGGCTCAATCGCGGGACCCGAACCTCTCGAACCAGGGAGTCGATAGCCCAGGCTCTCCTCGGCAGGATAACGTTATCGAGGTATACCAGCGCGGCCTCTCCGTCGTCATAAACAATCAACTGGCCGTCGCGAGGAGCTTGCGCCATCTCTGACGACCGGCCGCCAGAGCCTTCCAAAAGAAGGATCTTGTCAAGGCTTCCTTCTCGCAAGACAACAAGAGCGCGGCCTCCCGCAAGGGTCCTCACGTCTTCGACCCCTTTGAAGCGCAGCTTCGAGACTTCTCGCGCCTCAGGGGAAATTCGGATCCAATCCACGGTGCCAGATATCAGATACCCCCAGCGATCAAGAGGGGAGTTGTTGAGAACTAATAGGTTGAGCACAGCTCCTTGATCCGACCAGTAACCCCAGCCTATTCCTCCGTAAACCGATTGGCCGGTAATACGCCCAGATCCAATGTCGACGATGCTGACTCGGACCATAAAGGGTCTGCCTTGCAATGACTCGAAGACAAATAGATATCTACCATCCGGTGAGACGCCGTAGGGGAAGCTTTGACGGCCGTCGACGGACCTCGCATGGAGCGAGCCCCAACTGCGCCCGAGCGACGCGAGCCTTGTGCTGGCCGTGACGCAGAAGACGAATCCGAGATATGCCGCGGCGGTCCCCGCGAAGAGGATTTGATTTTTGATCCGCCGCCTCGGATTACCGATTTCGCCCCGGACGAAGAGTCGCCAGGAAAGGAGGAGCGACAAGATCAGGAGGAGGCTAAGGAAGGCCATGAGGAATGGAGGCGGACGCCAGCCGTCGAAGGTTCTAGGGCTCTGCACGAGCCACGAAAGGTTGGGAAGCCAGATGGAATAGCTGCAGGAGAAGAGAGTCTCGATCAGCAGAAGCCCCAAAATTGGAAAACCGGCAGCATACGAGAACAGAGTCCGGCGAAACAGAAGTGCGAACAGTGCCCCCACCGAAAAGAAGAGGGCATAGCCGAGAAAGACCATGGCGGCGCCCAGGCCCATGTCCAATTGGAGCAGTACCTTGCTCTCCTCAAAAATCAGCCAAGGTTGCCGGATTGCAAATACAAGCGCCATCGAGACCAAGGCGGCGAGCAGACGGGCCGAGACGAGGGTCAGCCAGACCCAGCTCCGGGAGATCGGCAGCGAGGATAGAAAGAACATTCGGGACTCTTTCAGCTCTGTGGGGAAGCACCTTTCGCCAGAGATAAATCCCGATACTACGAGACAGGCCAGCAGCCCTACGTCGGTGAAGACGCGAAGATCCTCTGCCTTTCCCAATTTCGGTCCCAGGAGCTTCTCCAGGACGACGAGCGTCGCCAGGATGGCTCCCACTGTGACCAGGTTCGCTACCAGGGCCGTACGGAATTCGCGGGCGAAGAGGGCGCGTCTCATTGGAAGGGATGGAGCGTTCGCGAAGAGCTAAGAGTGGCTAGGCGGCCAAAGGCGGAGATCTTTAATCCCGGGAAAGGATCGCCAGATTTCCCCATCGGGGGTCGGCCAGATCCCCAGCCCTCGCTCATCAAGATAAAGAGGCGCTAACTCAGCGTTGGGAATCGTCTTGATTGCTCGCACCTCCCGTGAGCCGGGCAGATACTTAAAAATCTTCGGTAACCAAGAGGACTCCGCTATGCAAGTTAATCTGATCAGGATGCCTTTGAAATCAGGAGTTCTATCGACGGTTAGGAAGGATTTATTCCGTGGTGCACAACCCTCTGATTCAAGGATGACGCCGATCCGAGGATCGTAGACAAAGAACCGGCGTATATCACCATCTGCGGATGAGAAAGCGCCAGATCCTGAGCTGAAATCGATATAACCATCTAGCGTCTCAACACCGGTGGGAGTCGGATCGGGGCGGATGTCTGGCAACTTTACCCATTTCCCTTCCGGGGCAGTTGAACGGACCCAAAGAACCCTAGAGCCAAAAGTTCTCTCTTCCAGATAGTACAAACCCCGAGGCTTGGTAAAAATCGGGGTTCGACTCGGATTGGGCAGCAGGAAACTACCCCTAACCGTCGTGCCTTCTGAGGTCAATGGTTGTCCAAACCTTTGCAGTAGCGCGTTTTGTGCCTCGACGGTAGATCCGAAAACCTCTCCGAACAGGACGTAGGGAGTCTTCAGGCTCGCTTGCGGGATCCGAACCTCGCGAGCCATGGAATCGATAACCCAGGCTCTTCTCGGCAGGAGTACGTTATCGAAGTATACCAGCGCGGCCTCTCCGTTATCGTTAACAATCAACTGCCCATCGAGAGGGGTTCGCGTCACCTCAGAAGACCGGCCGCTGGAGCCATCCAAAAGGAGGATCTTCCCCAGGCTGCCTTCCCGCTGGACGACAAGGGCGCGGCCTCCCGCGAGGATCCTTGCTTCCTTAACCCCTATTAGGTGCAGCTTCGAAATCTCTTTGCCCTGGGGTGAGAGCCGGACCCAATCCACCGAGCCGGGCACCAGATACCCCCAGCGATCGAGAGGGGAATTGTTGAGGACTAGCAGGTTAAGCACATCTCCAGCACCGACAGACCAGAAACCCCACCAGGCACCCCCGTAGACCGACTGACTGGTGATAAGTCCAGATCCAGTGGCCACAATGCTGACTCGGGTCATGAACGGTCTGCGACCCAAAGACTCGGAGACGAACAGATACCTACCATCCGGCGAGACGCCCGAGGGCAGGGCTAAATTGATAATCGTAGTTCTGCTCCATGTCCCTTGGAGTGAAGCAAGTCTTGGGCTGGCCGCAACAGAGAAGACGAAGCCGAGATACGCCGTGGCAGTCATCGCGCATAGGATCTGATTCCTGATCCGCCGCTTCGGATTGCCGATCTCGCCCCGGACGAAGAATCGACAGGAGAGGACGAGTGACGAGCCTAGGAGAAGGCTGAGGCAAAGAGCAGCGAGAAGTAATAGAGGCAGGCTTAAGCTGTCGAGCACTTCCGGAACCATACCAAGCACCGCAAGCTGGAGCGGCATCGCAGAATAGAAAGCGGAGAAGAGAGTCTCGCTCAGTAGGAGTCCCAAGAATAGGAAGCCGGCGGCATACGAGAAGAGCGTCCGGCGAAAAAGGAGTGCGAACAGAGTCCCTGCCGAGAAGAAGAGGATATAGCCGAAGAGGACCACGGCGGCGCCCATGCCGATGTCAGGCCAATGCAATCTAGAGTCTTCCAGCAGCGGTCTCCGAATCGCGATCACGAGTGCCAGCGAGGCCACTCCAGCGAGCAGGCGGGCCGAGACGATGGTCAGCCAAGACCAACCTCGCGAGATCGGTAGAGAGGAGAGAAAGAGTATCCGCGACTCCTTCAACTCCGTGGAGAAGCTTCTCTCGCCCGAGATGAATCCCGACACCACGAGGAAGACCAGCAGACCAACGTCCGTGACGCCGCAGATATCCTCCGCCCTGCCTAAGCGTGGACCAAAAAGCCTTTCCAAGGAGACAAGCGTAGCCAGGATGGCCCCCACCGTGACCAGGTTCGGCACCAGGGCCGTACGGAATTCGCGGGCGAAGAGGGCGCGTCTCATCGCAGGACTTGGACGAAGATTTCCTGCAAGCTCAGCTCGTGGGTGCCACTGAACCGGGCTTTGAGGTCTGCGATAGGTTCGGACAGGATGACGCGGCCATCCTTGAAAAAGCCTGCATGGGTGGCGATCCGCTCCAGCTCTCCATAGTTGTGGGAGGCGATCAGGACCGTGGCTCCTTCCCGGGCAGCCTCTTCGAGGCTTTCGACGAACTCCTCCAGGATCACGGCGTCGAGCCCCAGAGTGGGATCGTCCAGGATCAGTAACTCGGGACGGTGGGCGAGCGCCATCACCAGGGAGACTTTGGTCTTCATGCCCCGGGAGAGGTCGCGGATCTTCTGCTCAAGCGGCAGGTCGTAGCGGGCAAGAAGGCGGTAGCAGTGGGCTTGGTCCCATTGGCTATAGAAGCGGGACGTGAAGGTCAGGAGCTCGCCCACCTTCATCTTCTCGTCCACCGCCAAGGCATCCGGCACCAATCCCACCCGCGCCAGGATCGCCGGTCCCTCGCGCTCCGGGTCTCGTCCGAAAACTGCTACCCGTCCGCCGTCCCTGCGGTAGAGGCCCAGGCAGGTGCGGATCAATGTCGTCTTGCCGCTGCCGTTTCGCCCCATCAGGGCGTAGACGGCACCTCGGGGGATGTCGAGGTCGAGCCCGGAAAGGACAGATTTTCGAAAACCGAAGCCCTTGGTAACTCCGGTCACCTGAAGAGGAAAGACGCCGTCCCACGGAGCCTCTACGCGCCGACGGCTGAGCCCGAGCCTCCACCTGGTTCGTTTCCCGTTCGAGGCCTCGCCGGCGGGAGCCACGAGAGTCTCCAATTCCTGTGCGAGGTCATCGGCAGTCTGCCATCGATCTTCTGGAGACTTGGCCAGACATCGCAGGACCACCGCCTCGAAGCTCGGACCCGCCCGCTCCCTCAACCCACCAAGATCCGGAGGTCTGTGGATGATCGCATGAAGGAGCTCCATGACAGAGCTTCCCTGGAACGCTGGCCGGCCCGTGACCAACTCCGCGGCAACGCAGCCGAGAGCGAAGAGATCTGACCGCGCATCCACGGGCCTACCGGTAGCCTGTTCGGGGGACATATAGCTCGGAGTCCCAAGAACCGCACCCTTGAGGGTCAGATCGAGGCCGGCGAGGAGCTTCGCGATGCCGAAGTCGGTCAGCCAGGCCAACTCGCCGCCACCATCGCGATCCTCCAAGAGGATGTTGGCGGGCTTGACGTCCCGGTGGACGATGCCGCGCCGATGAGCATGGGAGAGGGCAGTGGCCACCTGAATCAGCAGTCGGAGAGCCCGGGAGATCGGAAACGGTCCGCAGTCACGAAGAGCGCTCTCGAGACTGGAGCCAGCCACCAGCCGCATCGCCATCCATGGGACCTCATCCTCCAAACCCGCGTCGTACACGGGAACGATCGAGGCGTGGTCCAGACGGGCTACGGCCCGGACCTCTTCTTCGAACCGCAGGATCTTCTCTCCTCGGTCAAGGCCGCCCTCGGGAATGGTGAGGAGCTTGAGGGCCACGACCCGCTCGAGCTTCTGGTCGAAAGCTCGGTAGACTTTGCCGAAGCCGCCTTGACCGAGCAGGGCCTCGATCCGGTAGCGCCCAGCAACCAGCCTCATTGGCTCAGGTGGACTCGGCGAAAGGGGAACTGTCGGCCTTTCGACGGGTTCGGAAGGGCCGGGTTCGCCGGGCGGGCGATCGGAGGAAAGTCCGTTGCTCATTTCGTAGATGAGAAATCGAGTTGGACTTATTAGAGCACGGCGCGTGGGTAGAACGGAAAGGCGGCCTCCACCGCCTACCTGAAGGAGAGCGAACAGGGGCTGGTGATCGTCACACGCAACGGCAAGGCGGTCGCCGCGTTGCTGGCCGTGCGGGACGGCGAGGAGCTCGAACGCCGGCCCGCGCTTTAGCCCGCCCTCCATACCCGCACTGGTGCAGTCCCTGTCTTTGAACCGGGAAAGTCCCCTTCAGGGGGCGCTGTTCATAGCCCCGGCATCTATGCCCGGGCGGAGGCGGGCGTCGCGACTTCTTCTGCTTGAGCAGTCATTGCTATCGTCTTAGCAGCCGTTGCTAACGTCTTAGCAGTCGTTGCTATGGCCTTAGCAGTCGTTGCTCCGGCCTTAGCAGCCATTGCTATGGCCTTAGCAGCCATTGCTATCGTCTTGGCAGTCATTGCTATCGTCTTGGCAGCCGTTGCTAACGTCTTAGCAGCCGTTGCTGTCGTCTTGGCAGCCGCTGCTAACGTCTTAGCAGTCATTGCTATCGTCTTGGCAGTCATTGCTATCGTCTTGGCAGCCGCTGCCAACGTCTTAGCAGTCGTTGCTATGGCCTTGGCAGTCGTTGCTAACGTCTTGGCAGCCGTTGCCATGGCCTTGGCAGCCGTTGCTATGGTCTTAGCGGTCGTTGCTATGGAGGCGGCGTCGCGGACCGAGAGCGGAGGCAGATCCCGGAAAAAGAAACGGCCACCCCGCATACGGGGTGGCCGAGATGCCTTCAAAAAGATGTCTAAAGGACGCCGACGCTACGCCATGGCCGGAACGGCTTCCGGTTCCGGCACGGGCTCCGGTTGCGGGGCCAGCTTGGCGAGCACGGACGGATCGAAGTCGAACATGCGGGCGATGTCCGGCGACGCCGCGGTCATGCCCCAGCCGATCATCTGCCCGAGCTTCTCGGGCAGGAAGTCGAGATGGCACGCCTCCGGATCGCTCCAGGGGTGGATGGGAGGCAGGTTTGACTCCCCCAGGTTCTGGAAGATGGCGGCGGACGCCTCCTCGGCGGTGATTTCGCCGGCCTCCCAGCGGTCGAACGTCTCATCGCCGTGCCGGTAGAGGTCCTCCACCAGGCTCTCCCCCGGCGCGGTGCTCAGCGGCAACGGGTCGGCGTCCAGGGACTCGAACACGGCCTTGTCGCCCGTCATGAGGAACTTGAGGCAGATGCGGAACATGCGCAGGTCGCCGAAGATGATGTTCATCAGCCAGAGCCGCAGCCAGGCGTTCCAGGTGGGGAACGTGGCGAAGGCACGGAAGGAGTTGAAGACCATCCGGTCGTTGTCCATGATCATCGCGCTCTGCAGCCGCCGCGGGTAGTCGAAGCGCTCGGGCGAGAAGTCGTCGTCGCGCAACGCCTGCATGAGGCGCGGCGCCAAGGCGTGGATCTGCTCGAAGGTGTTGATCATGCCGCGCGAGTAGAGGGCGTCGATGAAGCCGTTGGCGTGAGACATGAGGAAGCAGCGGGGACCCGCGCTGTCCCGCGCGGAGAACTGCAGACGGCCCGTGCCGACCCAGGGCCGCACCGCGACACCGCCTTCGAGATGGGTGGCGATGCTCGGGAACCGCGCCACGATCTCGTTGAACTCCTGCTCCGGAGGAATCCCCCGCTCCGGATACTTCCGCATGTCGAGGGTCAGGCCGACGCTGGTCAGGTCACTCTCGGAGCCGGGGACGTTGTCGAAGCGGATGATCCAGAACCAGCCGCCGTCTATCATGTGATGCAGCGTGCCCTCGTACCACCCGCGCGACAGCCCGAGCTGCTCGTCCGGCCTGAGCGTGTCGTCGTAGCGCCTGAAGCCTTTCATGTGGGTGAAGATGGTCCGCGACTGGGTGCGCAGCTCCGGCGCCCCTTCGCGCAGGCCGAACTTCTGGGCCACCAGCGACTTATGACCGGAGCCGTCCACCAGATAGCGAGCCTGGAACTCCTCGCCGGCGGTGGTGCGCAGGACGACACCGTCGTCGTTGAAGGCGATGTCCTGCACGTCGGTCTTGTCGCGGTAGTCGGCGCCATACTTGATCGCCGCCTTGCACAGGTAGTGGTCGATGTCCTGCCGGAAGAGGTGGCTCTCGGAGACCAGCGGCGTGGCGGGCGGAACCAGCAGATGCGACTGCGCTATGTCTTGCCGCTTCCCCTCTTCATGGTAGAGGAAGCCGAAGGTCTTCTTGACGCCGCAGTTCTTGGTGACATTCGCCAGAATCCTGTCGGTGCTGCTGATGTTCGTGATCTCCGGCACGTCGAACCGATGGCCGAGGATCCACATCAGCATCGAGCTCTGCGGTTGCATCGCTTCGCCGACAGCGAAGCGGGGATGAGTGCCTTTCTCCAACAGCAAGACTCGAAACCCTTGACGGCCCAGGATGGCCGCCAGTGTCGAGCCGGCGATGCCCGAGCCTAAAATGGCAACGTCATACTTTTCCTGATTCATTGAATTTCTCCCCTGAAGGCGACAAGCGCCCCAAAATGATGCGACCGGCGGGGGCCGCGAAGTAACAAAGTTGCAGGTGCTCCCGTGAAAGAGTGCGGTAACTCCCCCGGAGGGGGACAAAGATCTGTCTGAGAGGTTCCCCCGCCCAAGACCCTCATCACCCCGGCCCTCTTCTCCCGCCCCCTCCCACCCCCCACACCGGGAGAAGAGGAAGGGCAACACGAAACGGCCTCGCATGCCTTCCCCCTCTCCCGGGGCGGGAGAGGGGGTTAGGGGGTGAGGGCTTTGGGGGACCTCCCGGGCAAGTTAGCGTCTATGCCTACGAGCTCCCGCCCTCCTTCTTCACCTCGATCGGCTTCTCCTCCGGCAGGAGGCGGAGCTTGGCGTCGTCGACCTGCTTGCGGAAGGCGGCGACATCGGTGGCGAAGAACTTGTTGTAGTCGGCGAGGATGGCCGCCACGGCGGCCTCGGCCTGTCGCAGGTGCTCCAGGTGGGTGGGGCTCGGGGGAGCCCAAGTGGAAAGGATGTAGCCGAAGGAGTAAAAAATCTTGGTCAGCACGTCGGTCTCCGGCTGGATGCCCGTGACGTCGTAGGGGGCCCAGAGCCGCCGTTCGAGCTTGGTCAAGTCGGTCTTGAGCTTGCCTCCCGCCTCGACCAGGGGGTCCGGCTTGGCGTCCTTCTTGTCCTTGTCCTTATCCTTGTCTTTGTCGACTCGGGAGAGAGCTTCGTCCACCTGCGAGCGGGTCTTGCGGAGGCGCTCGACGGCGTCGGCCAGCGCGTCGTTGAGGGCTCCCACCCGGGCCAGGGCGTCCTCGCGCTGGCGCCAGTCGGCCTCGGTGTTGTGGCTTCGGGGATCGCCCAGGACGCGGACGGTTCCCTTCGCCTCGTGGTCGCCGTACTTCACGGTCACCGTGTAGGTGCCCGGCGCCACCTCGGGACCGCCCGGGTGCGGCGGTATCGGTTCCTCCCGAGGGAACTGCTTGAAGCCGTCGCGCTGGAAGCCCCAGGCGACGCGGTTGAGTCCCCGGGTCACCGGGGCGGTGAAGGTGCGGATCGTCTTGCCCGCGGCGTCGGCGATCCGGATCTCCGCTTCGGGCGGCTTCTCCTCGCCGGGCTTCGGCGCCGGCTTCGCCTCCTCCCCGGGCTTCTTCTCCTCCGCCTTCTCTCCGGTCTTTGCGCCGGGCAGCTCCCGGGCCTTGAGCTCGCGGGCGGTCTTCGGGGGCGCCGCGGCCGGCGCGGCCTCCTTCTCGGCGCGCTGGGCGGCCCGCTCGTCGATCTTGCGCTGGCGCTCCTTGTCAGTGTCGGGAAGGGGGAGGCCGGGGACGTTGAGCGAGAAGGTGATGAGGGCGCCGTAGTCCCGGTTCTGCCCTCGATACTCCGCCGAGCCGAGACCGAAACCGCCGGGCTCCTGGGCGAACCAGTGCTGCTGGGCGTCGCCGGTCTCGTAGAGGTGGAGCGGCTCGGCCATGGTCTTCTCGGAGAGCGTCCGCAGCGGCCGGAGGTCGTCCAGCACGTAGAGGGCGCGGCCGTGGGTGCCGATGACCAGGTCGTGATCGCGGGGGTGGATCGCCAGGTCCATGACCGAGGCGGTGGGCACGCCGTGCTTCCACTGCATCCAGCGCCCGCCGCCGTCGAGGGAGACCCAGAGCCCGAACTCGGTGCCGAGGAAGAGAAGATTCCGGTCGACCGGGTCCTGCTCCAGGGACAGGGCGTAGCCGCGCAGGTCCTTCGTCGCCAGGCTCTTCCAGGTCTTCCCCCAGTCGTTCGTCTGGTAGACGTAGGGCGCGAAGTCCTCCCGCCGGTGGTTGTCGAAGACCACGAAGGCGCCGGCGGCGTCGAACTTCGAGGGCGTGATCTTGGGAATCCAGGTGTTGGCCGGCACGCCCGGGACGTTCTTCTCCAGGCTCGTCCAGGTCTTGCCGCCGTCGCGGGTGACGTGCAGGCGGCCGTCGTCGGTGCCCACCCAGATCACCCCCTTCTCCTTCGGGCTGGGAGCGACGGAGATGATGGTGGTGAAGTTCTCGGCGTTGGAGACGTCCGGCGTCAGGCCGCCGCTCTCCGCCTGCTTCTGCCACTCCGGGTTGTTCGAGGTCAGGTCCGGGCTGATGGCGCTCCAGCTCTCGCCGCGGTCGGTGGACTTGTAGAGGAACTGGCTGCCGATGTAGATCGTGCCGGCGTCGAAGGGGTCCGTGGCGAGGCCGGTGTTCCAGTTGAAACGGTTCTTGCCGCCCGCGGGCGGGGCGGGCTTGGCGGCGCGAATCTCGCCCGTGCGCTCGTCGTAGCGGCCGAGCTCACCGCCCTGCGACAGGGAGTAGACGTAATTCGGGTCGAACGGATCGGGCAGGGTCTGAAAGCCGTCGCCGCCGCCCACCGCGGCCCACTCGTGACTGCGAACCCCTCCGCCCCACCAGGCGGTGTTGGGGCCGCGCCAGGAGCCGTTGTCCTGCAGGCCGCCGTAGACGTTGTACGGCGTCCGCATGTCGACGGCCACGTGGTAGAACTGGGCGAGCGGCAGGTTGGTGACGAAGGTCGCCGTGCGTCCCCGGTCGCGGCTGACCGCGACACCGCCGTCGTTCCCCAGGTAGATCAGGTTGGGGTTGCGCGGCGCGATCCACATGGCGTGATAGTCGCCGTGGATGAGGAAGCCGGGGATCAGGTCCGCGAAGCCCCGGCCGCCATCGTTCGACACCCGCACGTTGAAGTCCAGACTGTAGATGCGGTCCGGCAGCTCGGGGTCGACCCGCAGGTGGGAGAAGTAGAAGGGGCGGGGATCGGCATCGTAGCGCTGGTTGACCGTCTTCCAGGTGCGGCCGCCGTCCTCCGAGCGCACGACGACGCTCTTCTCAGCCTCCACCGCGGCATAGACCACCTCCGGACGCGAGCGGGAGATGGCGATGCCGATGCGGCCGAGGTCCCCCTTGGGCAGCCCATCCTCCTGGGTGATGGGCTTCCAGGTGCGACCGCCGTCCCAGGTGACGTAGAGGCCCGAGCCCGGGCCGCCCGATTTGAAGAACCATGGCCAGCGGCGGAACTGCCACATGCCGGCGAACAGCTTGTTGGGGTTCGAGGGATCGATGACCAGGTCGGAGGCGCCGGTGCGCGGATCGACGTAGAGCACCTTGCTCCAGGTCTTGCCGCCGTCCTCGGTCTTGAAGACGCCGCGGTCCGGGTTCTCGCCCCACTCCTGGCCGAGGGCCGCGACCCAGGCGACGTCCGGGTTGGTGGGGTGGAGC
>Ga0134121_10001103_pt1 | contig 26311 bp, 30 predicted proteins | sample KB301_FD_96463 | JGI IMG/M metagenome (GOLD analysis project Ga0134121, IMG submission 96463) | Terrestrial soil microbial communities without Nitrogen fertilizer from Kellogg Biological Station, Michigan, USA - KB3-0-1 | ecosystem: Environmental > Terrestrial > Soil > Unclassified ... | reverse complement strand
CGCGCAGTGCGCAGGCTGGCGTCCACCGACGCGGGTCGGGATCGCCGCGATCATCCGGTCACCGATTTTCTCCAGGTACACCACGTCCGGGCCGTCCAGGACCGCCAGGTGAACGACCAGTCCTGTGGTGCCGTGCAGATCGTGTAGCAGCGGAGTCGCGGCGCGGTGCAACCGATCTTGGTGTACGGCAAGCGATCCGAGTTCGACTAGCCGCATGCCGAGCTCGTACTCGCGGCCGCTTCTGCGCAGCCATCGCAGCTGAACCAAACGCTCGAGCATCGGTGCGCTGAGGACCGGGGCAGGCCGGTGCGACGCACGATCTGGGCGAGCGTCAGTCGGCCCGGGCCGTCGAAGGCGTCCAACACCAGCGACACCCGATCGATGACGGCACTGGGAGTGGTGGGTTCGACGGTCACGGTCACGACGCCTCCTTGCGCTGTATATGACTAATAGAAATATGACTATTTGTACCTTGCCGAGGTGGTCGCTGTCACACAGACGCGCGAAACACGGCTAACTCAGATGTGCAGCGTTGACCTGCGTGAATGCCGGAGAAGAGGGAGCGATCAGCCCTTGGCGACGGCGCGGCCGGCGCGCCGGCCGTAGAAGCTGCCGTCGCCGAGCGAGATGCCGCTGGCGTAGCCCCACGCCGCCACGCCCGCCGTGCAACGGCCCGCCGCATACAGGCCGGGGATCGGTTCGCCACTGACATGCAACACCTCGGCGTCGAGCGTGGTCTGCAGGCCGCCCAGCGTGAATCCAGCGCAGCTGGCCCGCAGATCGACCGCACCGACGGGTGTGCCGATCGGCTTCAGCCATTCGGATTTTTTGTGTAGCAACGGGTCCTCGCCGCGCGCGGCGGCGTCGTTGTACACACTGACCGTGGCCTGCAATGACCCGGCCGGCAGTCCGATCTCGCCTTCGAGTTCGGCGACCGTGTCGCAGACCCACGTCGCAGGCCGTTTGAGGAACGGCGTCGCGGAGGTCGCGGCCATGGCCTCTTCCTGCGCGTCGCCGTCGATGATCAGGTACGCGGTGTCGTCCTGGTGGTAGAGCGTGAGTTGTCCGATGCGACCGGAGTACATGTCCTCAGGGACGTAGCGCTGACCGCGCCCGTTGACGAGGATGCCGCGGGCGGTCTGCTGGGGGTCGATCAGGAAGGCCACCTCGGTGGCGTCCATGTGGGCCAAGTCGGCACCCAACGCCTGGGCCATCCGGATCGCTTGCCCGTCATGCTGTTCGATCGACGCAGCCGGACGCCCGACGAGCCGCGGCGCGTACTGAGCGAGCATTGCGTCGTTGTACGCGAAGCTGCCCGAGGCAAGAACGACGCCCCGTCGTGCGCGAATGGCGAGGGGCTTACCGTACTGACGCGCGATGAGCCCGGCCACGCGGCCGTCGGACTGCACCACCGACGCCGACGCATGGACGTCGTACACGGCCCGCACGCCTAATGACGTGGCGGTGTCGACCAGCGGCTTCATCAGCATGTAGCCGGCACTCGCTTCGCCCGCGCGCTTGTTGGCCATCTGCGGAATATGGCCGCGCGGAGAGGGTTTCGCGATGGTGTTGAACGGGAACGCGTTCTCACCACCGGTGAACATCAGGCCTTCGTCCCCGGGTGGCTCCCAGCCGGGCTCGCCCCAGAACACCGGTTTGAACGGCACACCGCACCGCACCAGCCACTCGAAATGATCAACGCTGCCGGTGCAGTAGTCGCCGACTCGGTTCGCATCGGCACCCGGCCCCATCGCCGCGTTGAGGAACGCGGCCATGTTGTCGACGGAATCGTCAAAGCCGCAGGCCTTTTGCAGCGGTGTCCCGCCGCCGAGGTAAATGAATCCGCCCGCCATGGCGGCCGCCCCACCCCACCCTCCGGTCCGTTCGACGACGAGGACGTCGGCGCCGACCGACGCCGCCTCGACCGCAGCGGCGGCACCGGCGATGCCGTACCCCGCGATCACGACGTCGGCTTCGAGATCCCAACTCTCGATCTGGTCTGTTGATTTGGGGTAGACGTCGGTATCCATCGGCTAGATCCGCATCGCCGCAGGCGGCTCGCCGACCCACTGGTGGCCCCAGTAGCTGTCGGCGGTGATTTCCTCTGCGGTGTAATACCTTTCGTCCACGCGCATGCCGTCGGTGCCGAACTCGATGTCCCAATCGCCGGGTGCGCGGACGTAGAAGGACACCATCTTGTCGTTGGTGTGGCGGCCCAGCGTCGAGGACAACTGGAAACCCTCCGCGTTGACCCGGTCCAGCGCCTGCCCGACTGCGTCGAGGCTGTCGACTTCGACCATGACGTGGACGAGACCGGGCTTGTCTTGGTTCATTGCGGGACAGATGGCCAGGCTGTGGTGCCGTTCGTTGATGCCGAGGAACCGGACGCGTATCGGGCCGAACTCGGGCGGCGCGGGCACCCGGAATGCGCCGCGCGAGCGGAAGCCCAAGACACCGGTGTAGAAGTCGAACAGGCCGCTTGGATCGATCGCAGGCAGTACCACATGGCCGAGACCCTGATCGCCGGTGACGAACCGCGCCCCGTAGGGTGTGACGACCGGGCTGTGATCGAGCACCGCACCGTGGAACACTTCCAGCGTCGTACCCGCGGGGTCCTCGAACGTGATCACTTCCTCGACCCGGCGCTCGTCTGCCTCGGCGGCGGACAATTCCTTGAACGCGACACCGCCGGCGTCCAACGTGACCTTGACTTCCTCCAGCGCGGCGTGGTCGCGTACCTCCCAGCCGACGGTCAGTACCCGGTCGACGTCGCCGGGGGCCACGATGATGCGGGCCGCGCGCTCGTCCATCCGCAGGTACAGCGCCGACGGGTCGGAACCCTTGCCCTCGGCGAATCCCAGGACACCGAAGGCGAACTGACGCCACCGGTCCATGTCGCTGGCCGCAACGGTGATGTAGCCGAGGCTCTTGATAACGGTCATCAGATCAGCGCTCGCAGGGGACCCTCGGGGTCGACCCCGAACGAGCTCAGCGCGGACGCGTGGTAGGGAGTGCCGGGAATGTGAATCGCGTGAGCAAGACCGGCGTGCGCGTCGCGCCAGAAGCGTTGCAGCGGTTTGTCCATCCGCAACGCGTTGCCGCCCGAGCGCGCGAAGATCTGGTCGACCGCTGTGACAGCGCGCCACGCTGCGCGCACCTGCGTCCGGCGACCTGCGGCGCGGTCCTCGAACGACACTTCCTTGCCGGAGTCGACGATGTCGTAGATGCGGTCGACGTTGGCCAGCAGTTCCTGGCGAGCGGCGTTGATGTCGGCGGCGGCCTCACCGATCGCGTACATGACGTACGGGTCGTCCTTGACAGCGCCGTAGGCTCCGACCCGGTCGCGCTGGTAGTCCAGGTGCGCGCCGAGGGCTCCTTCGGCGATGCCGACCACGGCCGACGTGATTCCCAGTGGGAACATCGTCGACCACGGCATCAGGTACAGCGTCGACGTCATTCCGGCCTTGCGCTGCGCGGTGCCGTCCATCACCTCGGTGGCGTCCATCGTCCGGTAGGTGGGGACGAACGCGTCCTTGACGATGACGTCCTTGGATCCGGTTCCGCGCAGACCGACCACGTTCCACGAGTCTTCGACGATCTCGTAGTCCTTGCGCGGCAGGATCATGTGCAGCATCTGCGGCGGCATCAGCGGCTTGCCGTCGGAATCGCCGAGCATCGCCCCGAGGATGATCCACTCGCATTGGTCGGTTCCCGAGCTGAACTGCCATCGGCCGTTGAAGATGTAGCCGCCGTCGACCGGCTTGGCCACCCCCTGCGGTGCGTACGGCGAGGCGACCCAGGTATCCACGTCGTTGCCCCAGATCTCCTCGGCCACGCGGGGATCGGCGTACGCCAACTGGTAGGGGTGCACACCGACCACACCGTTGATCCACCCCGCAGCAGGGTCGAGCGACGCGGTGGCCATCACGGTTTCGGCGAACTCGCGTGGGTGGACCTCGTAGCCGTTGTACTTGGCGGGCTGCAGCAGCCTGATGTTGCCCGCCGCCTTCATTGCCTTGGTCGTCTGGTCGGTCAACCGGCCGATGGTCTCCGCCTCGGCGGCCTGCTCGCGCAGTTGGCCGGCCATCTCCATCATCCGGTCGATTACCCGCTCGGTCATCGAAGTCTCCTTTGGCTGGAAACCCTGGACTTTAGTCCGGGGAGGAAGCCGATCCCAAGTGGTGCACGCGAGCTCCGACTGGGGATGTCGGTGGTGGCGGTTACGGTGCGGACATGTCGCGGTTTCGGCTGTTGCCGACTATTGACTAGGAGGAAGCCTTGTGGGCGCACTGCCGGGACGCGCGATATGTATGGAATTTGGCGGTGGAGCAGCAACGGCACTGGCAACCGGGCCGCATAGCTCCGGGCTATGTAGAGCAGTCGGCGCAGTTGACTGAGGCGCGCGCCGAGTACGCGTGGCTTCGGGCCGGGAGTCAGACGGTGCAGCAGCAGGCGCTGCGGGATTTCACGCAGGCGATGCGGAACTTCTTCGCCGGGACACACCGGCGCCCGACATGGCGCAAAGCCGGTGTGCACGAAGGCTTTCGGCAGGTCGGGTTGAAACCCCATCACATCGAACGGCTGAATCGCCACGTCGGTCGGGTGTGGGTGCCGAAGGTCGGATGGGCACGGCTCCGCCTGTCGCGACCGGTGCCCGAGGGTGTCAAGTCCTATCGAATTACCCGTGATCGGGCTGGCCGCTGGCATATCGCGTTCGCGCATGTCCCCGACCCGATCTGCGGTCCGAGGGATTGCAGCGTGGTCGGCATTGACCGCGGCGTTGCCGTGTCGGCTGCGCTGTCGACCGGCGAGCTGCTGCATGTACCTGGTTTGACTGCGGGTGAGTCGAAGCGGTTGAAGGTGTTGCAGCAGCGGCTGGGCCGCGGCAAGCGCGGTTCCAATCGCCGCGAGGAGACGAAACGTGCGATCGCGCGACTGAAGGCCCGTCAGAGGGATCGGCGCAAGGACTGGGTCGAGAAGACCACCACCGACCTGGCGCGACGGTTCGAGGTGATCAGGGTCGAGGCTCTTGACGTGCGGGCGATGACCCGGTCTGCGCGCGGGACCGTCGAGCAACCGGGCACGGGAGTCGCCCAGAAGCGCGGGCTCAACCGCGCAATCATGCGAAGTGGCTGGGGCCAGCTGATCGCACGGCTGCAGCACAAGGCTTTCGGCCGGGTTGAACAGATCCCGGCTGCGTACACGTCGCAACGATGCTCCGCGTGCGGGCACGTCGCACCCGGAAACCGCAAGAGCCAAGCGGTCTTCGAGTGCGAGGCCTGCGATGCTGGCCGGTGCAACGCCGACGTGAACGCTGCACGCAACATCGCCGCCGGACGGGCGGTGACAGCACGGGGAGACCTCGCCGGCGGGCGGTCTGCGAACCGTGAACCTCAACTCTGCCCTCCTGCCGCATAGCAACTGCGTGGGGTTGGAATCCCCTGGCGATGGCCAGGGGAGGACGTCAAGGTCTACCGCAACCGGCGTCATCGGCGCCGCAGCAATCCCGGTCAGCGGAACTAAGGGAGCCATCAAAACTCGATGTGCACGATGTCGGAGACGGGTCCGGACCGGCAGGCCAGGATGAGGCCGGCCTGACGGTCTTCGGGATCGAGTATGTCACTGTGTGCCATGTCGACCTCGCCGGAAACGACGGTGCACACACACGAGCCGCAGCGCCCCTCGCGACATGAGTGGGGCACGTCGATGCCCGCCGCGAGCATCACGTCGACGAGCGTGGACTGGCGCGGCCAACTGATGTGATGCCGACGCCCGTCGAGTTCCACATCGGCGGTGGATTTCAGCGTGTCTTCAGCTATGGACATAGCAAGTCAGTGTGAGGGCGCGGCGGCTGGTGCAGGCGGTGGGCGCCCGATGTCCGGGAAAGTCGACAGTGAACGTCCAGTGACCGGGAAGCGGCGAACGGCGGCCGGCCGACACCACCTACCGTCCCGTTCGTGATCCTTGATGCCGTTGTCGTCGGTGCCGGCTTCGCGGGCCTGTACGCGTTGCACAAGTTGCGCTCGCAGGGACTCTCGGTGCGGGTGTTCGAGGGGGCACCCGACATTGGCGGCACCTGGTACTTCAACCGCTATCCCGGCGCCCGCTGCGACGTCGAAAGCGTCGACTACTGCTACTCGTTCTCCGATGAACTGCAGCAGGAGTGGAACTGGACCGAGAAGTATGCGACGCAGCCCGAGATCCTGTGCTACCTCAACTGGGTCGCCGACAAACTCGATCTGCGCAGAGACATCACGATCAACACCAAGGTGACGTCGGCCGTGCTCGACGAGCAGACGTTGCGCTGGACGGTGACCACCGCACCGGCGAAACCGTGACCGCGCGGTTCTGCGTGATGGTCACCGGCGCGCTGTCAGCGGCGATCACCCCGAAGTTCAACGGGCTGCAGACATTCGAGGGCGAGCTGTATCACACCGCCCACTGGCCACACGAAGACGTCGACTTCGCAGGCAAGCGGGTCGGCGTCATCGGCACCGGATCGTCAGGGATTCAGTCGATCCCGATCGTCGCTGAACAGGCAGTGCAACTCTACGTGTTCCAGCGGACCCCCAATTACAGCGTTCCGGCGGGTAACAAGCCGCTGACTCCCGAAGACATCGCGGATATCAAGGCGAATTACGCTGAACGCCGGCGGTTGTCGTGGCGCAGCGGCGGCGGCTCGCCACATATCGCCCACCCGAACAGGACGATGGACGTCTCGCCGGAGGAACGCCGCCAGGCGTTCGAAAACCGTTGGCAGTTGGGCGGCGTGCTGTTCGCCAAGACCTTCCCAGACCAAATGGTCGACCCTGTGGCCAACGAGGAAGCCAGGAAGTTCTACGAGGAGAAGATCCGCGCACTGATCGACGATCCGCAAGTCGCCGACATGTTGATCCCTGACGACCATCCGATCGGCACCAAACGGATCTGCACCGACAGCAATTACTTTCAGATAGTCAACAGGCCAAACGTGGAACTGATCAGCGTGCGCAAGACGCCGATCCAGTCGATCGACGCCACCGGGATCAACACCACGGACGCGCACTTCGACCTCGACGTGATCGTGCTGGCTACCGGTTTCGACGCGATGACGGGAGCACTCTCCAAAATCGACATCGTCGGCCGAGGTGGACAGGTGCTGCGCGACGACTGGAGGCACGGTCCGCGCACCTATCTGGGCCTTGGGGTCGACGGGTTGCCCAACCTGTTCATCGTGTCGTGTCCTGGCGCTCCGGCGGTGCTGGCCAATATGGTGCTGCACGCCGAGGCCCACGTGAACTGGATCGCGGACTGCATCGACCATCTCGACAAGCACGGCTACGCGGGTATCGAGGCCCGGTTGGAGGCGGTGAACCTCTGGATCGCCGAATGCGCGGCGCGGGCCGAGGCTACCCTGTTTCCGAAGGCCGATTCGTGGTACATGGGCGCGAATGTTCCTGGTAAACCGAGGGTATTCATGTTGTTCGTCAGCGGATTCGCGGTCTACAACGATATCTGTGCCGAGGTCGCGGCGGCCGGCTATTCCGGTTTCGAACTGATCAAGGCACCCTGATGTCCGGACTGATTGACAAGGTCGTGGTGGTCACTGGTGCCGCCAGAGGGATGGGACGCGTGCACTGTGAGCGGTTCGCCGACGAAGGTGCCGATGTGATCGCGATCGACGTGCCCGCGGCGGCCGACGAATTGCGCGACACTGCAGCCGAAGTGGAGAAGCGGGGCAGGCGCTGCGTGGCGGGGTTGGCCGACGTCGCTGATCTCGAGGCGATGTCCGCGGTGGTCGACGCGGCTGTCGCCGACCTCGGCCGCCTCGATGTCATCGTGGCCGATGCGGGCATCTATCCCGCCGGTGCGCCGACGTGGGAGCTGACCGAGGAGGTTTGGCGCCGCACGCTCGATGTCAACCTGACCGGGGTGTGGCACACCGTGAACGCGGGTCTGACGCACTTCGGTGACCATGGCGGTGCGATCATCATCATCAGTTCCACCAACGGATTACGGGGTACCGCGAACACCGCGCACTACACCTCGTCCAAGCATGCCGTGGTCGGTCTGGCCCGAACATTGGCCAACGAATTGGGCGAGCAGGGGACCCGGGTCAACACTGTTCATCCCGGTGCAGTCGCGACCACGATGATCCTCAACGAGACGACGTTGAAGCAGTTGCGACCAGATCTCGAGAGGCCCACCGTCGACGACGCCGCGGCGATGCTGACGGCACGCCATCTGCTGCCGGTGCCGTGGGTCGAACCGGTCGACGTCGCAAACGCCGTGGTGTTCCTGGCCTCCGACGAGGCCCGCTACATCACCGGCACCCAACTCGTCGTCGACGCGGGCCTGCTGGGGAGGGCATGATGGGCGACCGGCTGAAAGGAAAAGTCGCCCTGATCACAGGCGCTGCAAGGGGGATCGGGCGTGCGCAGGCGTGCGTTTCGCGCAGGAGGGTGCCGACATCATCGCGCTCGATGTCTGCGGTCCTGTCGACACCGTCATCGTTCCGCCCGCCACGCTGGCCGACCTCGACGAGACGGTCAGGTTGGTCGCCGAAGCGGGTGGACGGATCGTCGGCGAGGTCGTCGACGTCCGTGACACAGACGAGGTGCAGGCCGCGACCGACCGCGGTGTCGAGCAGCTGGGCGCGCTCGACGTGTCTGCGCGACAGCGGGGATCACGTCCGCGCCATGGCCGTTGATCTCAGCCAGAACGCTTGGCAGACAATGCTTGACGTCAACTTGACCGGCGTATGGGCAACGTGCCGCGCAACGGCGCCGCACCTCATCGACCGGGGCGCCGGTTCGATCATTCTGACGAGTTCCATCGCGGGTCTGCGCGGGTTGGTGGGGGTGGCGCACTACACCGCAGCGAAGCACGGCGTCGTCGGTCTCATGCGCAGCCTCGCCAAAGAGCTTGCACCCCATAACATCCGCGTCAACACGGTGCATCCGACAAACGTTGACACGCCGATGATCCAGAACGGCCATGTCCGGCGCGCGTTCCGGCCGGACCTCAAGCATGTCACCCGCGAGCAGTTCGCCGACGCGGCCCGTTCGATGAACATGCTCGCGATCCCATGGGTCGAACCGGTCGACCTCGCCAATGCGTGCCTGTTCCTCGCCTCCGATGAGGCACGCTACATCACCTCGGTCACGCTGCCGGTCGACGCGGGCAGCACCCAGCGCTGAACCCTATTCGCGCATCAAGAAAGACAGCACGGTGTCTTCGAACGCCTGCTTGGCCTCGATCATCGCCCAGTGCCCGCAATTGGGGAACACGTGAAGTTCGGCGTTGGGAATGGTGCGCATCGGGATCAGCGCCATGTCCAGCGGGCTGACGCGGTCGTCGCGCCCCCACGTCAACAGGGTGGGTGCCGCGACCTTGTGCATCATCGCCCACGGCATCGGCGCGTCCGATGCCCGCATCGCCGTCATCATCTGGTCGAACGCCGCCCTGCCGTACATTCGGCGGGCGCTCTCCAGCGTCGGCGGGTCGGTGGCCAGCGCCCACCGCTCCTCGATCAGCTCATCCGTCACCACTGCCGGGTCGTAGACCATCGAGTGCAGCCAGTCGACCAGCCGCTCGCGGCTCGGATTCTCGGTGAACTCCTGTAGAAGCCTGATGCCCTCGCTCGGGCCCGGCGTGAGGATGTTCGTCCCGATTCCGCCGATGGTGACGAGGCGTCGAACGTCGGCAGGCTTACGGATCGCGTAATTGATGCCGACGCCGCCGCCCATCGAATTGCCGATGATGTCAACGGAGTCGAGGCCCAGCGCCTCGACAAAGGTGCCCACGGCACCGTATGCGGTCACCATCGGGTGACCGCCGAAATCGTCGCTCACTCCGAATCCGGGGAATTCCAGAATCAGGCAACGGAAATGCGCGGCGAAGGTCCCGAGAATGCCGCGGAAGTTACGCCAGCCGGTGACACCGGGACCGGAGCCGTGCAGGAGCAGCAGGGGCGTGCCCTCGCCCGCTTCGTGATAGCGCAGGACACCGGCGTCGATCGAAATCTCGCGAAGCGTGCCGTCGTAGGTCAATTCCACTGCCATAGATTGGCATCGTGGCACACGGATTCCATCGGTGGTCCCGGTCAGTGGGCGAGTCATGCTGACGCAATTGAGCTTTCCACGACGAAGGGGCACCCCTTGTGAGGGTGCCCCTTGCGTTTGTGAACGATCTACTTGACGTCGACGTAGATCGTCTTACCGGTGACCGTCGTTTCGAGGCTGTCACCCGGGTTTCCGGAATCAGTGCGGCTGTAGGTCTGGCCGGGCCGCACCGCGACCACAGTGGCCTGATCCAACGGGGTCGCACCGATGCGGTTGACGATCACGTTGTAGCCATCCGCCTGCAGCTGGTTGATGGTGTCCTGGGCGTTACCCGGACCAGTCGGGGCGGCGCCCGCCGGTGCAGCCACGCCGAGAACAGCGGCGGCCAATCCGCCGGCAAGTATGGAAGCGAATCCGAACTTCTTCATTGTTGGTGCCCTCATCTTTTTGTGCTTCTTCATTCGGACGCTGCAGCTACGTTGTCCGACCGACAAGATCAACGCTTTAATTCCATCGGCAGGATTTGATCTGCGGTTGGCAGTAATAAATCTGTTGACGCGTGGGCTTGGTCAGGAAGACGACAACGCGACCGACTGGCATGATCGTCCGATGGTGCTCAGCCATGCCGCATCCGCCACCGTCCACCGGCTGCCCGCGACGCCGCCGACCGTGCACTGGGGCTACTTCGACCCGCGACTGGAGCCCGTGCTGACCGTCTCGTCGGGAGACTTGGTGGCCATCGAGACCCTGACCCACCATGCCGGCGACGCCCCAGACCTGCTGATGGACGCGAGCATCGTCGACGTTTTCGACCGCGTCACCGACCGTGGGCCCGGACCGCATCTGCTCACCGGCCCGATCGCCGTCGACGGTGCCCGCCCCGGCGACGTGCTCCAGGTCGACATCCTCGAGGCCACACCGCGGCTGCCGTACGGCTCCAATCTCGCGGCGCACTGGGGTTTTCTCTACGGCGAGATCCCGGTCGAACGCGTCACGGTCTACGAACTCGACGCGCAGGCCCACCTCGGGCGGGCCCTGTTCGGCTACGACTGGACCGCGACCCCGCTTGCCGACCAGCCCGGCACGATCGTCGAACCCGACAAGGACGCACGACAGCGCGCATTGCCGGGCGTCGTCGTCCCCCTTCGTCCGCATTTCGGCACCATGGGCGTGGCGCCGGAAACCCCACAGCGGGTGTCGTCGGTGCCGCCCGGTGACCACGGTGGCAATGTCGACAACTGGCGTATCGGGGCAGGCGGGACCATGTACTACCCGGTGCAGGTGCCCGGCGCCCTGCTGTCCATCGGTGACCCGCACGTCTCGCAGGGCGACGGCGAAGTCAGCGGCACTGCGCTCGAGGCATCGTTGAACGGCCGCTTCACAATTCGCCGCGACCTGCCGTTCACTATGCCGGTCCTGGAAACCGCCACCGAGTTGCTGGTGCACGGTTTCGGCGACACGCTCGATGGCGCGATGAAGGCCGCGGCACTGCGCACACACGGCATTCTGCAGGGATATTTCGGGCTTTCGCGGGCAGACGCCTACTCGTTCATGTCCGTCGCGGCCGACTTCACTGTGACGCAGGTGGTGGACCAGCGTCAGGGTGTGCATGGCCGCATCGACAAGCGCTGCTTTCCCCGCTGGATCGGGATACCGGCGTGAGCGGCAACGGGATTCGCTCGTTCACCTTCACTCCTGCCGACGGCGTGCCACCGGCGGTTGCGCCATTCGCTCATGCCACCGCCGCCGGACAGACTCTGTATGTGACCGGCCAGATGCCGACCGACGTCACCGGCGCCGTCGTGGGTGATTACGTTGCGATCCAGACCGATCAGGTGCTGCGCAACCTGATGCGCGTCACCGAGTTGTGCGGCGGGGGACTGGCCGACGTCGTCTCGGTCCGCGCCTTCCTTCTCGACTGGAATGACTACGGCGCCTTCAACGAGGCCTATGCGGCCTGGTTCCCCGACCGGCTGCCGTCGCGCACGTGTGTCGGCGTCACCGGTCTCGCAGTGGGCGCGCTCGTCGAGATCGACTGGGTGTGCTGGCGAAGCGACGGATGGGGGACCACAATCGGGTCATAAGCCCCGCGGGGCCAAAACGACGCCGCGGGTGGGTCCGTCGAGGAGGACACCATGACCATCCTCTACACACTCGCCGCGGCCGGCGCCGCCGGAATCGGCGTGCTCTGGCTCGCATTGCAGAACATCCGGGTCGTCAAGCAATTCGAACGAGGCGTCGTGTACCGGTTCGGGCGCGTCCAGAGCCGCGTTCGCGAACCCGGCCTGACGATGCTGATCCCGATCGTCGATCGCCTGCAGAAGGTGAACTTGCAGATCATCACGTTGCCGGTGCCCGCCCAGGACGGCATCACCCGCGACAACGTGACGGTGCGCGTCGACGCCGTCATCTATTTCAAGGTGGAAGATCCAGTGCGGGCGTCGGTCGACGTGCAGGACTATATGTCCGCGATCGGCCAGGTCGCGCAGACGTCGCTGCGCTCGATCATCGGCAAGAGCAACCTCGACGACCTGCTGTCCAACCGCGAACGGCTCAACCAGGGCCTCGAGCTGCTGATCGACAGCCCGGCGCTGGGCTGGGGCATCCACATCGATCGGGTCGAGATCAAGGACGTCGTGCTGCCCGACTCGATGAAGCGGTCGATCGCCCGGCAGGCCGAGGCCGAGCGTGAGCGGCGTGCCCGCGTGATCACCGCCGACGGCGAACTGCAAGCCTCCGAAAAGCTGGCCCAGGCCGCCGCGGTGATGTCAGTGGAGCCTGCGGCGTTGCAGCTTCGGCTGTTGCAGACCGTGGTCGAGGTCGCGGCCGAAAAGAACTCCACGCTCATCCTCCCGTTCCCGGTCGAGCTGCTGCGATTCCTCGAACGCTCGACACCGGACAAGGACGTCAAGGAGAGTGCGACCAACGGCGAGACGCCGGAACTGACCGCGCGCAAGGTTCCGGACGACGCCCGCGGCATCGCCCTCGACGGGCCGCTCGCCGACAGACGTTCCGGCCAGAACGCCTAGCACCGGCAACCGTTTGGGGCATGATCAGGGCCATGCCCCTTGACGCCACCGTCGTCGGTCGCTGGATCGAGGGCTACTTTGACGCCTTCGCGGCGTGCGCCCGCGGTCAAGGCGACATGGCCTTGTTGCTCGGCCACTTCGGTGTGCCCATGGTGGTCACCAGTGACGAGGGTGTCGTCACGCTGATGACCGACGACGAGGCCGCGGCGGTGATGCAGAGTCAGGTCGACGTGCTGAGGGCGCTCGGTTTCGACCACACCAAGGTGCTCCAGTCGGAAGTGACAGTGCTCAACGGCGCGTCGGCGCTGTATCGGGCATCGCTGTCGCGCCGAAATGCCGACGGTGGCGAAATCGACCGCCCAACGATCACTTATCTCGTCACAGACGATGTCGCCGGACCGCGGATCGTGTTGCTGGCCGCCCACGGTCAATGACTTACAGTGGCGCGCGTTCTGTCGGCGCGGCGGCGTCGAGCGCTGCGGACGTGGTCAGATCCAGGTCGACAACCATGGATTCAAGTGCGGCGCACCAGCTTTCGTAATAAGGGCGCTGAGGGTCCTTGGCGATCTCGGCCATCAGCCTGTGGCGAAATTCGTCCCATGGCAGGCCAAGCGTGTCGACGAGGGCGACCGCGATCGCCAACGCGCGTGCCTGCCAAGGCGCTTCGAAGACGAGCTCGCCGTTGTCGCGGGGCAGCGATGCGTCGTCAAGCCCGCTCGTCACAGCCGCTGCACCCCGATCATCGAGTCGCGGGTGACGATCCCTGCGAGCTGTTCCTCTGACATGTCGTCCGTCCCGTCCGGGCGCATCGGCAACACCAGATAACGCGCCTCCGCGCTGGAGTCCCACACCCGGATTTCGACGTCGGCGGGGATGTCCGTACCCATCTCGGCGAGCAGTTTGCGGGGTTCGCGCACCGCACGTGTCCGGTAGGGGGCGGCCTTGTACCACTTCGGCGGCAGCCCCAGGGTGGGCCACGGGTAGCAAGAGCACAGCGTGCAAACCACCAGGTTGTGCACCTTAGGCGTGTTCTCGACAACCACCATGTATTCGCCTTGAAGTCCTTCGAAGCCGAGTTCGGCGATCGCGGCTGTCCCGTCCGCGAGGAGGCGCTCTTTGTAGGCCGAGTCGGACCACGCCCGGGCGACGACTCTAGCGCCGTTCATCGGGCCCAGGCTGTCCTCGAAATTCTGCACGATCTGGTCGAGGGCGTCGATGTCGAGGATGCCCTTTTCGACGAGCACCGACTCGATCGCGGCAACCCGCGCCTCGATCGGCGCGAGTTCGGCGGGGTGATGGTGGTCGGCGGTCATCGCGGATCCTCGAGGTAGCGCTCGAACAGGTCGACATGCATGACCTCGCCGTCGGCTCCGGCCTCGCCCCACAATTCGCGGGGCGTGAACTGCACCGAATAGAGGGGGTCGGCGACTTCTCCACCGCCGTGCGCCGCGATGTCGTCGATGTTGTGGACGCCGTCGAAGCGGACGACGGTGCCACGCTTGCCCTGCACATAGCGCGGCGCGCGGGTGTGTCCGGGCGGGTGCCATGCGCGTACGCGGACCTCGTCGCCGACCGCGTAGCGGGGGGAGGTGTGCGGGGTGAGGTCCTCCGGCAGCACACCGCGATCGGGCCGGGAGAGCGGGAAGCGTCCGCCGGCCCGGCGCTCGAGCTCGTCATGCGTGGTGAAGCCGGAATCGACGGCCATCGTCGTCGCGCCGGTCAACCAGTGCTCGTAGTACGGCGACGAAAGGTAGTGCTCGGGTGCCATGCGTTCGATCGAATGGCGGAACCGTCCGCCGGGGACTCCCTGCGAAGCGACGAAACCCAACATCACCCGGAAGGCGCGCCGCTCCCAATCCTCGGCGAACAAAGGTTCGCTCGTCTCGTACTCGACTGGGCCGAACCCGTCCAGGCCGCCCAGATCATGAACGCCGTCCACACCGAGAAATCCTACGGCGATCGTCTTGTGAAGATTCGAACTTTTCGTCGCCGCGCCGCGTATCAAGGGTGCACACCAATCGCAGAGGGGGCGATATGCGGGCGCATATCCGTTCGTCCGTCATTTCGGGCATCGCCACGATCGGCATCGGCGCGCTTGCCGTTGCGCCAATGGCGCCACCGCCGGAACCTCACGCACCGCCAATCGTTTCCCGCGACGTACAGCTGACGGCCGCGGGGCCCCTGCTCGGGGCGATCCCACTGGCCTTCATCCGTAATCAGATTCAGTACTGCAGCCTGATCTGCCCGTTCGCCGTGCAGTTGGCTACCACCGTGCCGATCGCCGCAGCGCAGACACCGGTCACGTTCGTGGACGCGCTCGCGTCGACGCGTTCGCCGCTCAAGGCGATCGGCATCGCAGCCGCATCGGTGACCGGTTCGGCGAACGCCGCAATCACACCGCTCATCAACAACGACGTGTTTCTAGTGGTGCCGAAGGCATTTCACGCGCTCGACGTCGCCATCGTGGAGGGTTTCAACGTCGCTGGGGCGGTATTGACACCGGGCGAGTTCATACAGGCGGTCCAGACCGGGCGCACGAACATCCTCAACGCCCTCAATCAGCCTGTCGGCCCACCGACGACGCCTACGGGCGCCACAAACATCTTGCAGGTCGTGTCGGTCGCTGCGGTCGATGTCACGACTGCTGTGGCGTTCCAGGCCGGTGAACTGCTGCTCGCGGGCGTGGTGCAGATCGCCGACGCCTCGGCGCAGGAACTGGCTCAAACGGGCCATCCCGCGGCGGCGCTGGCGGCAGGGGTTGCTGAGACGCGCCAAGTGGTCGCCACGGCGAGCGCCCCCGTCGTCTCGGCGGTGAACACCGCGGTGACGAACATTCGCAACTCATTGCACGATCCATTCCCGGCTGCGGCGGCGGTGACATCCCCATCGGCCCGAAGGCTTGCGGTCAAAACCGACGAGCCGAAGAAGTCGGACACCCCCACCACGAAGAAGTCAGCGCAGCCGGCGGTGACGGCCGTATCCGAAAGTCGAAGTAGTAAGCGGGATTCGGATGAGGCTATCTCAACGAGCCTGTCCACTCACGCTGTCGCGAATGTCGAGCATCCGGCCAACAACGAGCACAGGAATCCGGGAAGCACAAGTGACGACCACCGAGGCAACCATCGCCGTGCGAAGGCAAACTAGTCCAGCACTCAGCCGGGTATCGGAAACAAGCCTCTGAACCAGTCAGCCAATGCCTTGTCGCCCGTGAGGCGCAACTGTCCACTCGAAAGCGCGTCGTCGACTGAGCCGTCGGGATTCAGCAGCGAAAGCAGCGTGGTCTGGTCGGTATCGAGGATGAGATCCGAATTCTCTGGATCACCGCGACTGATGTCCAGCCGGCCGTCTTCGATACGGACACGGAAATGTACGTCACCGAAGTACAAGCCGAGCGTCGCACTCTCGCCGTCAGCGGGCGGGTGGAATCGCGTCTTGAGCGACAACATCAGCGAGTCCGGTCCGAGCGGCAAGTCGTAGCGCATCAGCGGGGACTTGTGCACCCACTGAGCCAGCTCGAGGATGATCGGCTCGAGTTCGGCCCCCCAGTCGGTGAGCTCGTAAACCCAGGTGGCTGCCGGTGGTCCGAGGCGACGCCGACGCACCACTCCCGCCTCGCTGAGATCGCGCAGCCGCTGTGTGAGGACGTCGGAACTCGCGCCGTGCAGGCCCGTCAGGAGATCGGTGAAACGCTTCGGGCCCAGCACCAATTCCCGCACCACGAGAAGGGCCCATCGCTCGCCGATGACGTCTAGGGCCTGTGCGATCGCACAGCCGTCCTCATACTTTCGTCTACCTACCACGACAACAACCCTACCAGCATAAATCGTTCATACCGACAAGATACTTGGTTTTTCCAAGTATACAGATGTATTGTCAAAGTGTCGGTTTCCCGACAACCAACAAGGAGATGAGGAAATGCCCGTATTCACCATCGATGCGCCTCTCGGAGCAGGCAGGGACGCGAAGCAGAAGATGATGCAAGAGATTCACGATGCGCTCGATGAGGCGTATCGCTTCCCCGACACCCGCGGTTGGCTCCGGGAGTATCCAGCCGAAAACGTTTCCCAGGACGGGCGGGTGCTGGCGGAGCAAGTGCGACCTGTGTGCTCGCTCGAGGTTCCCGAACTGGTCAGCCTCGACGCCAATCGCAAACTGGTGCAAAAGATCGAGAAAGCGATCGGCGAGGCATACACCGGCGTTGCCAACGTCGACGAGGTGCTCGTGCTCATCAACCACTACCCATTGCGCAATGTCGGCTGGCGGCACAGCCTGCAGTCCGACAAGCCGGAGATCGTCGCTGCCGTCGATCAACTGAACGCTAACGCCGAATGAAACCCGAACCGGGGCCGGGAATTTGCGCCCGGTCCCGGTTTGGGCCGTGGACAGACACCCAGGCTGAATCAGTCGGTTGGGTCGTCGACGGTCGCGGGCTGATCCTCGGTCGTCGGCTCCAGAGACAATGCGACGCCGAGGGCCAGGAAGAAGATGATGAAAAGCGGCCCGCCGAGATAGAAGTTCATCGCGCCGCCCGGCGAGATGAAGCTGGCCGGCGGCCCGATGATCGTGATTGTCTCGATCAGCTGCTCGACAGCGAACACCGCGGCGACAATTCCGAGCCACCGCGGGAATCGACCTTCGTTGGCGGCCAATAGGATTGGTCCCGCGACCATGATGTCGGCAACGGTAAGGATCGGCCCCCACATCGCTACGACGTCTGCGAGCGTGCGCGCCGTTGCCGATCCGAGCACGTCGGGGTGTAGCGCCAGTCCTGCGTTGAACCACATCGCGATGAACACCTCGACGAGCACGACGGCCGAACCGATGGTGAAAACATGGGCCGACGGGCCCGTCAGGCGATCACGCGCATAGCCGAGCACCACGACCAACGCCAACAATCCGAACGTGACCAACAGCACCTGCATTCGCATCGCGCCGGAATGCGCATGGACGTGCGAGACGATGTCGTAGCCCGGCCTGTCGATGCCGGGAAGCGTCGGAACGATGAGCAGCGCAGCGGTGAACAGCACCGCAAACGCGATACCAGCGATCATCGGGGTGCGACGATCCATATCGACTCACTGTAGACAATGCGACTATCCACAAGCGGGATTTCATCCACAGGGCGCGTTGCCGTGCCCCCGCGTTCGGCCGAGAGGTCCGACTGCGCGCCTACTTTGACCGCATGCGAACCGAATTGCCCGCCGAGCGACTGCAGCGCCGTCTCGGTGCCGACAGTGAATCGCCTGCCGACGGCGACGGTGAACCCGACACTCCGCTGTCGCGCTGGCTGCCCGAGACGACCAAGCCCGACGGCACCGCCGGCTGGGTCGCGGCAATCAGGGCGGACCCCGGCCGGGCTGGTGCCATTTCGTTGGCGGTCGTCGGCGTCATCGCAGTGCTGGTCACCGTCTTCACGCTGATGCGCGACAAGCCACCGCCGGTAGCGTCGGCCAAACTGCCGCCGGTGGAGATGGTTTCGTCGGCCAGTCCAACCCCGGGACCCGCGCCACCGAACGCTGCCGGACCGGTGGTCGTCAGCGTGGTTGGCCTCGTGCACAAGCCAGGACTTGTCACGTTGGCGCCGGGAGCGCGAATCGCCGACGCGCTCGCCGCGGCAGGCGGCGCACTCGACGGTGCCGATTTGATCGGCCTGAACATGGCGCGGAGAGTCACCGACGGTGAACAGCTCATCGTCGGGATCGCCGCGGCGCCCGGGCAGCCCGCGACGATGGGTAGTTCGATCAGTTCCACCCCTGCCGCGGCCGAGCCGGCGGGCAGCTCTCCTGCAGGTGGAAAGCCTTCCGCGCCAGACGGTTTGGTCGATCTGAATGTGGCATCGGTGGAGGAGTTGGACGCCCTGCCGGGGATTGGCCCTGTAACCGCGGCGGCCATCATCGCCTGGCGTGACGCCAACGGGCGGTTCACCAGCGTCGACCAGCTCGGCGACGTGGACGGCATCGGGCCGGCGCGGCTGGACAAGCTGCGTGACCTCGTCCGTGTATGAAGCCTCGGGATACCGGCATCGCCAGGCTGGATCTGCGGCTGGTCCCGGCAGCTCTCACCAGTTGGGCCGCGACAGCTGCCGGAATCCTATGGCAGACAGGCGGTTCGGTGCTGGTCGTCGTCCTGTCGATCGCCGCGACGGCGGCGGTTGGGCGGTGGGGTAGTGGCCGCCGGGAGGCCGGTCCCAATGTCGGTGCACTCCTCAGCGGTGTCGTCGCGGTGGCGGTGGTCGGCACTGCATTCGCCGTCGCGGTCGGGCTACGCGTTGGTGAACTGCGCCATCATCCGATCGTCGAGCGATACGGCACGGTCGCCACCGTCGTCGTCACGCCGAGCGAGACACCTCGCTCGCTGGGCGGTGGTCGGATGATGTTCCGCGGGTCGCTGCAGCGGATCGACGCGAGTGAAACGTCGGGCAGGGTAGTCGTTTTCACGCGAGCCGTGGAGTTCGGCGAACTGACGGCAGGCCGGCCCGCGAGTTTCCGCGCCCGCATCGGCCGACCGAGCCGACGAGACCTGACCGTCGCAGTGTTATCGGCAACGGATCAGCCGCGGCTGGGCGAAGCCGCGACCATCGACAGGGTCGCGCATGGCATCCGCACTGGCTTCGCGGATGCGGCACGGACCGCGTTGCCCGTCGATCAAGCGGCGATGCTGCCCGCGCTGGTGCTGGGCGACACGTCGACGTTGAATGCGCAGACCGTGGAGGAGTTCCGGACGTCCGGGTTGACTCACTTGACCGCGGTGTCGGGCGCCAACGTGACGGTCGTCTGCGGGGCGGTGTTGATGTCGGCGTCCCTGTTCGGGCCCAGGCTGGCCGTCGCACTGGCCGCGGTCGCGCTGGTGGCGTTCGTCATCGTCGTGCAGCCGTCGGCCAGCGTGCTGCGAGCTGCCGTGATGGGCGCCATCACGCTGCTCGCCGTGGTGTCACACCGGCGCAGGCAGGCCATCCCCGTCTTGTCGGCCAGCGTGATCGTGCTGATGATCGCCGCTCCTGAACTGTCCGTCGACGTTGGATTCGCGCTGTCGGTGGCGGCGACGGCGGCGCTGGTCGTGATCGCACCGGTGTGGTCGCGGCGGCTGGTGGAGCGTGGCTGGCCCAAACCGTTGGCCGACGCGGTCAGCGTCGCGGTCGCCGCTCAGCTGGTCACCGCCCCGCTGGTCGCGGGTATATCGGGGGCGTTCAGCGTGTTGGCGGTTATCGCCAACCTCGCCGTTGCGGCCGTGATCCCGCCGATCACGGTCGTCGGCACGGCGGCCGCCGCCCTGAACCCACTGTGGCCGTCGGGTGCGCAACTGCTGATCCGGTTCACCGGACCAGAGTTGTGGTGGCTGCTGCGGGTGGCGCGGTGGGCCGCAGGTGTGCCGGGTGCATCGATCAGGGTGCCGTCGGGTCTACTCGGCGTGGTGTGTGTCGCCGTCGCAAGCGTCGCCGCGGTGGTGGCGTGGCGGTGGCGAGCCGTCCGCATCGGTGCGGGCCTGGCCGCGATGTGCCTGCTCGCGTGGACGCTGTCAGGGCTGTCGGGCGGCCATGACACGATCGTCAGGTGAGCGAAGAGGTCGCGGGCCTACACCTGGTGTTGGGCGACGAGGAACTGCTTATCGAGCGTGCGGTTGCCGCCGTCCTTCGGCAGGCACGCAAGCAAGCCGGCACCGACGACGTCCCGGTGGATCGGATGCGGGCCGGTGAGGTCAGCACCAGCGAGCTGGCCGAACTCCTCAGCCCGTCGCTGTTCGCCGATGAGCGCGTCGTGGTACTCGAAGCCGCCGCGGAGGCCGGAAAAGACGCGGCCGCGCTCATCGCCGACGCCGCCGCCGATCTGCCACCCGGGACCATGCTCGTCGTCGTGCACTCCGGCGGTGGCCGCGCAAAGGCGCTGGCTGATCAACTGAAAAAGCTTGGTGCGCAAGTACATCCATGTGCGCGCATCACGAAGGCTGGTGAACGTGCCGATTTCGTCCGGAAAGAATTCCGGGCGTTGAAGGTCAAGATCACCGACGACACCGTCACCGCTGTGCTCGACGCGGTCGGCTCTGACATTCGCGAATTGGCCGCTGTCTGTTCGCAGTTGGTCGCCGACACCGACGGCACCGTCGACGCCGCCGCGGTTCGGCGCTACCACTCCGGCAAGGCGGAGGTGAAGGGCTTCGACATCGCCGACAAGGCAGTTGTTGGCGACGTCGCAGGCGCGGCGGAGGCGCTGCGCTGGGCGATGATGAGCGGCGAGCCGCAGGTGGTGCTGGCCGATGCGCTGGCCGAGGCCGTGCACACCATCGCAAGGGTTGCGCCGCTGTCCGGCGATCCGTACCGGCTCGCGGCCGAGCTTGGGATGCCGCCGTGGCGGGTGCAGAAGGCGCAGAAACAGGCGCGCCGATGGTCCCGCGGTTCGATCGCCGAGGCCATGCGGCTGGTCGCGACGCTGAACGCTGACGTCAAGGGCGCCGCAGCCGATGCGGACTACGCGCTGGAGGCGGCGGTCAGAAACGTCGCCGAACTTGTGGCGGACTGATCAGATCTTGTTGAACGCGCGAGAGAGCGCCGACTTGCGGTTGGCCGCCTGATTCTTGTGGATCACGCCCTTGCTGGCGGCCTTGTCCAGCTTGCGGCCGGTCGTGACCAGCAACTCGCCGGCCTTCTCCTTGTCGCCCGACTCGACGGCCTCACGGAATCCACGGACCGCCGTGTGAAGCGACGACTTCATCGACTTGTTGCGCAGTCTGCGGCGCTCGTTGGTGCGATTGCGCTTTTCCTGCGACTTGATGTTGGCCACGCGGTAATTCCTTCGAAATCTGAGTTGGGTTACGTAAGTCTGTTCGCGCCGCGCCTCACGGCGGGCAGCGACTGTTCAGGCTACCAGTGCGCTACCGATCTCCCAAAGCGAGGCCGCCTGGCCTGCCGAAAGGGCACCGCCATTGAACGGCGAAAACGTCACAGTTGGTGCAGCATGTGATGGGTGAGCCTTCGAACCTTGCCAACCGAGACCGCACGGACGACGCGCAGCAACGGGCGGGCGTCCAAACGGTATGACGGCATCTTCGACGGCTACAAGAACGTGGACCGCTATTCGCAGGCCTTCGATGAGATGTTCGACGGCGACGGCAACGTCCGCGGCCCGTACAAGGGCATCTTCGCCGAGCTTGCTCCGTCCGACGCCTCGGAGCTGGCTGCCCGTGCCGATGCGCTCGGCCGCGCTTTCATCGACCAGGGCATCACATTCTCGCTGTCCGGCCAGGAGCGCCCATTTCCGCTGGATCTCGTCCCGCGGGTCATCTCCGCGGCCGAGTGGACGCGGCTCGAGCGGGGCATCACGCAGCGCGTCAAGGCCCTCGAGCACTACCTCGACGACATCTACGGCGAGCAGGAGATCCTGCGTGACGGCGTCATCCCGCGCCGGCTCGTCACCTCGTGCGAGCACTTCCACCGCGAGGCCGCGGGCATCGTGCCACCCAACGGTGTGCGCATCCACGTCGCGGGCATCGACCTGATCCGCGACGCCAAGGGTGACTTCCGAGTGCTCGAGGACAACCTGCGCTCACCGTCGGGCGTCTCGTACGTGATGGAGAACCGCCGCACGATGGCGCGCGTCTTCCCGAACCTGTTCGCGACGCATCGGGTGCGCGCGGTCGGCGACTACTCGTCACACCTGCTGCGCGCGTTGCGCAACGCGGCGGCCAACAACGTCGCCGATCCGACGGTGGTGGTGCTGACGCCCGGGGTCTACAACTCCGCATACTTCGAGCACTCGCTGCTGGCTCGCCAGATGGGTGTCGAGCTGGTGGAGGGCCGCGACCTGTTTTGCCGCGACAACACCGTCTACATGCGCACCACCGAAGGCGAGCGTCAGGTCGATGTCATCTACCGCCGCATCGACGACGCCTTCCTCGACCCCATGCAGTTCCGGCCTGACTCGGTGCTCGGGGTGGCAGGCCTGCTCAACGCCGCCCGCGCAGGCAACGTCGTGATTTCCAGCGCGGTCGGCAACGGCGTTGGCGACGACAAACTGGTGTACACCTACGTGCCGACGATCATCGAGTACTACCTGGGCGAGAAGCCGCTACTGGCCAACGTCGAAACCTACCGCTGCTGGCTCGACGACGAACGTGAGGAAGTCCTTGACCGGGTCGCCGAGCTCGTGATCAAGCCGGTGGAGGGCTCCGGTGGCTACGGCATCGTGTTCGGCCCGGACGCGTCCGATAAGGAACTGGCCGCGATTACCAAGAAGATCCGCGGCGACCCGCGCGGCTGGATCGCACAGCCCGTCGTGCAGTTGTCCACTGTGCCGACGCAAATCGACGACAAGCTCGCACCCCGCCATGTCGACCTGCGTCCGTTCGCGGTCAACGACGGCGACGAAGTGTGGGTGCTGCCCGGCGGGCTGACCCGGGTCGCGCTGCCCGAGGGCTCGTTGGTGGTCAACTCCAGCCAGGGTGGCGGGTCCAAGGACACCTGGGTGCTTGCGTCGCGTGCCTCGGTCGCCGACCGTGAGCTGGCCGCGGCCGAAGTGGTGCGGTCGCTGCCCAAGGCGGCCAAGGGCACCAAGGCCGACAACGGCTCGGACGGGTCGTCACAGCAGCAGCAACAGCAGCAGTCGCAGGCGGTGCGGCCGGTGACCGGCTCGAGTCAACAGCAACAACAACAACAGCAGCAGTAGGCGGTGGTGAACTGATGTTGGCGCGCAACGCTGAATCGCTGTACTGGATCGGCCGCTACGTGGAGCGAGCCGACGACACCGCCCGCATTCTCGACGTGACGGTGCACCAACTGCTCGAGGATTCGAGCGTCGACCCGGACCAGGCGTCGCGCACCCTGCTGCGTGTACTGGGCATCGGGGCGCCCGCGCAGCAGCTCGATGTGTGGTCGTTGACGGACTTGGTCGCGTTCAGTCGCGACACGACGGGCGGCTGCTCGATCGTCGAATCCATCTCGGCCGCGCGGGAAAACGCTCGCGGGGCAAGAGAAGTCACGTCAACCGAGATCTGGGAGTGCCTCAACACCACCTACAATGCGTTGGCCGAACGCGAGCGCGCCGCCAAACGTCTTGGGCCGCATGAGTTCTTGTCCTTTGTCGAGGGGCGCGCCGCTATGTTCGCAGGTCTGGCTGACTCGACGTTGAGCCGCGACGACGGCTACCGGTTCATGGTGTTGGGCCGCGCCATCGAGCGCGTCGACATGACGGTGCGCCTCGTGTTGTCCCGGGTCGGCGACAGCGCTTCCTCGCCGGCGTGGGTGACCCTGCTGCGGTCGGCGGGTGCGCACGACACCTATCTACGCACCTACCGTGGCGTGATGGACGCGGGCAGGGTCGTCGAATTCATGCTCCTGGACCGGCTTTTCCCGCGGTCAATCTTCTACTCGCTGCGGCTTGCCGAACACAGTCTTGACGAATTGCTCAACCGTCCGCACAACCGGCTCGGCGCCACCGCGGAGGCACAGCGACTGCTGGGACGGGCCCGCAGCGAACTGGAGTTCCTCCAGCCGGGTGCGCTGCTGGAGTCCCTGGAGAAGAGGTTGGCGGGTCTGCAGAAGACCTGTCACGACGTCGGAGAGGCGCTGGCGGTGCAGTACTTCCATTCGGCACCGTGGGTGGCATGGCATGACGCCGGGCACAACGGTTCGCTGGTCATCGAGGAGGGTGAGGTCTGATATGTGGCGGCTGAGGGTGGTGCATTCGACGGGCTACGCCTACAAGTCGCCGGTGACCGCATCGTTCAACGAGGCAAGGCTGACGCCACGCTCGGACAGCAGGCAGAACGTGATCCTCAACCGCGTCGAAACCGTCCCTGCCACAAGGTCATACCGCTATGTCGACTACTGGGGCACGGCGGTCACCTCGTTCGACCTGCACGCCCCGCACGCCGAGCTCGAGGTCACGTCGAGCTCGGTGGTGGAGACCGACCGCGGCGTCTCGTCGAAGGACGAGAACACCCGAGCCAGCTGGGACGACCTGCACTCCGAGGCCGTGATCGACCGGTTCGATGAGGTGCTCAGCCCGACGCACTACACGCCGCAGAGCAAGCGGATCAGGCGGGTGGGGGAGCGCATCGCCAAGTACCACGATCCGCAGGAAGCCGTCACCGCCGCCGCGAACTGGGTCCACAGCGAACTCAAATACGTCGCAGGCACCACCGGTGTCCACTCATCCGGACTGGACGCCTTGCGCGAAGGCAAGGGCGTCTGCCAGGACTTCGCGCATTTGACGCTGATCCTGGTGCGCGGCATGGGAATTCCGGCGCGCTACGTGTCGGGTTATCTGCACCCCAACCACAAGGCCGTCGTCGGCGACACGATCGACGGGCAGAGCCATGCGTGGGTGCAGGCGTGGACCGGCGGCTGGTGGCATTTCGACCCCACCAACGACACCGACATCAACGAGCAATACATCAGCGTCGGGGTGGGCCGTGACTACTCCGATGTCGCACCGCTGAAGGGCATTTATTCGGGCGAGGGCTCGACCGACCTGGACGTGGTAGTGGAGATCACGAGGCTGGCTTAACGTCTACCACCTCACCTATACCGCCTCGAACGTTCCTTACCGCTCGACATTTCGGCGATTGTTCGAGCGGTACGGAACGTTCGGCGCAAACCGTTACGGCTTGACACGGCCAAGAGTGCGGTAGCCGGGGTGGACGTGCGGCGTCAGGCCTTGCCGCTCGGCCACAGCCGAGAGCAGCCGACGCAGCGTGTCTCGTTGGTCCGTGTCGAGCCCGGCGGTCATCAGTCTTTCGTGCTGACGCCCCAGCTCGCCGATCTTGCTCATGAGCTTCTTGCCCGACGCGGTGAGGTAAAGCGCATGCAGCCGGCGGTCGTCGGGGTTGCGGCGCCGTTCGACGTAGCCGCGGTCCTCCAGCTCGTCGACGTATGCGACGACCCTGCTCGGCAACAACCCCAGCTGCCCGCTGAGGGCCTGCTGGCTGCGCCCGGGTTCGGACGCGATCGCGCGCAGGATCCCGGCGTGTGGTGGCGTGAGATCGACCGACGCGATCAGGTCGGCGAATACCGAGGCGGAGCGATGGCCGAGTTGGGACAGCAAGAACGCCACATTGTCACCGTCTGTTGAGGCTGCTGACACGCAAAAATCGTATCAGTTGTGAATAATTTATCCGGCAAATCGGTGAATCATCTTGTTCTGATTCAAGATCAGGCATATCGTTCAAAATATGAACGATTCATCGGTGGATGCAAATGGACTCGGTCGGCGACGGCCGCACGCTGCGCCGCCATTGGCGCCGCTCGCG
>Ga0134121_10001102_pt1 | contig 26333 bp, 18 predicted proteins | sample KB301_FD_96463 | JGI IMG/M metagenome (GOLD analysis project Ga0134121, IMG submission 96463) | Terrestrial soil microbial communities without Nitrogen fertilizer from Kellogg Biological Station, Michigan, USA - KB3-0-1 | ecosystem: Environmental > Terrestrial > Soil > Unclassified ... | reverse complement strand
GCCGTCGGAGCTGGCGTCGAAGGCGTAGAGGATCGGCCAGCGGCGCTCCGGCGTGTAGCCCCGGGGCAGGTACAGGGCGTAGGTCTGCTCGGGATGCCCCACGCAGGACACCCGCTCGACCAGCTTGCCCAGCGGCAGAGTGAGGGTCTTGGGAGCCGGAGGTGCCGGCTGCGCCACCGGCGGGGCCGTCCAGCCGGGAACGGCGGCGGCCAACACGGCGGCGAACAGGAAGCAGCCAGGACGGAAACGGCGGAAGGTGCCTTTCAGGTTCATGTCCCTAGATTGGCGCAAATGCCGCCCGCCAGGCAAGCACGCGAGTTGGGTTATATTCTCACCCGTTGATGCTGCTCCTCCGGAATTTCTTCCTGGTCTTTCTCCTCGGTCTCCTGGCGGGTTGCGGACCGTCGAAACCTCCTGCGCCGTCTCGCGAGGTGGTGCGCGACCTGGTGGCCGACCTCGACCTGGCGCAGCTCCAGAGAGAGCCCAGCCTGGTGGACCTGGGCACTCCTGAGGCCCGGGCGCACCTGCGGCAGGGGTGGTGGGTGGACGAGACCGAGGGCGATCAGACCTTCGTCTGGAGCGACGGGCCGGAATCGGACCTGGCGTTCTTTCTCGCCACGGCCCGCGACGTCCCGCTGACGCTCAGTTGGGTTCCGTTCACCGAACGCAAGGCGCCGGCAGCCCAGAAGGTCACCCTCGTCCTCAACGACGAGACGGTGGACCACCTCACCCTCGCGCCCGGCGCCAAAGAGGCCCGGGTGGTGCTCCCGAAGAGCCATCTGAAGGCCGGAGGGAACCGCCTGGTGCTGCGCTACGCCTGGACGTTCGCGCCTCCGGAAGGCGCCGCCGGAATCACCGGAGAGCACCGGCGCGCGGTGGCGTGGAACACCCTTCGCTTCGAGACCGGCGTGGACGAGCAGGGCCAGGTGAAGGCGGCCGGCGACCGGCTCGTCCTCCCCTTTGGCTGGCGGATGAATTCCTACCTGCGGGTGCCGGCCGGTGCGGTGCTGGCGATGGACAGCCTCCGCCTGCACGGCGGTCAGCGGGGAGAGCTGCGGGTGACCTGGCGGCCCGCCGGCGGCGTGGAGCGCGAGCTGGCCCGCGTCCCCTCGGAGGGCGGCCCACGGACCGTGGCGCTACCGGACTCAGGGAACGAGCCGGTGCGCCTCTCCCTCTTCGCCGTCCCTGAACGGCCGGGCGGGCCGGCCGGAAGCATCGTCCTGGGAAAGCCCGCCATCGTCATGGCACGGCACGCGCCGCCCAAGGCGATGGCGGCTCCGGCGGCCTTGCGGCAGCCGGCTCCGGGCGCCGCCCCGGGTGTCCGGCGTAACGTGGTGATCTATCTCGTCGATACGCTGCGGGCGGGCCATCTTGGCTGCTACGGTTACAACCGGCCCGTCTCGCCTCACATCGACGCCTTCGCCCGGCAGTCCGCCGTCTTCCGGCACACGGTGGCCCAATCCTCCTGGACCCGGCCGACCACCACCACCATCCTCACCGGCCTGTTGCCGCGGACTCACAACGTCTTCTCGCACCGGGACGCGCTCGCCCCGCAGGCCGTGACCCTCGCCGAACGGTTGCGCGAGGTGGGATATCACACGGCGGGTTTCGTCACCAATCCCAACGTGGCCCCCAACTTCGGCCTGGACCAGGGCTTCGAGCTCTACCGCCTGCTGGGACCCAAGCGCCGGACCGCGGCCGGCGTCAACGAACGCACCGCCGAGTGGCTGGACTCCGAATGGAAGAAGGACGCGCCCTTCTTCCTCTATCTCCACACCATGGAGCCCCACGCGCCCTACAATCCCCCGCCCGCCTTCCTGCAGCGCTTCGCCCCCGGCCTGCGCAATCCCGCCTGGACGCAGATGGCCTTCGTGGAGGCGCTCGAAAAAGGCGACGCGGTGGGCACGCCGGAGGTGCGCCAGGGCCTGCGGAACCTCTACGACGCCGAGATCGCCGCCAACGACGAGGCTTTCGGCGCTTTGGTCGATCTCCTCGTGCAGCGCAAGCTGTGGGACGACACGGTGATCGTCTTCGTCGCCGATCATGGCGAGGAGTTCGGCGACCACGGCGGCTGGGAGCACGGCAGGACTCTGTACGACGAGATGCTCGACGTCCCCTTGATCGTGCGGATCCCCGGCGCCGGCGGCAAAATCGTGGAGCGGCAGGCGCAGCAGGTGGACGTCGTGCCGACGATCCTCGACGCCCTCGGCCTGAAGCTCCCGGCGGACCTCGAGGGCCGAAGCCTCCTGGCCCTCGCCGAAGGGCCTGCGATCGATCCGCAGGAAGAGCCGGCCTTCTCCTGGCTCGAGGAACGCAGCCTGCGGTCGGCCGCGGTGACCACCCCCAAGTGGCGGCTGGTCGAGAAACGGTTTCCGGTCTCGGGAAGCTACCTCTACGACCGGCAGGCCGACCCTGGAGAGCGCCACAACCTGGCCCGCGAGCAGCCCGTGCGGGCGGGCTATCTCCGGGCGCAGCTCCGGGCCGTGGAGCGTTCCCGCCTGGGAACGCTCAAAGCCCTGGAGGCCAAGCCTCTCGACCCCGAGACGCAAAACCAGCTCAAAGCGCTCGGCTATCTGCGCTGAGCCACGCTCACGGGCGCACCAGCACGACCTTCTGCGAGTCGCTCTTCTCCACCTCGCCGAACAGGGCGCGGATGGCCTCGTAGTCCTGGGTGGTGTTGAAGGTCCGGCGTGTGAGGTCCAGACGCCTTATGAAGACCAGGGTGCGGTCCGCCTCCTTGCGCTCGGCGCTGGTCTCGAGGGTGCCGGCGGCGCGGATCAGGGTGGATTCTCCCGGCAGGCTCTCGATCTTCCATCCCGCGGGCCAGCGCAGGTGGAGCTCCACCTCGCTACGTTCGAGATAATCGAGCGCCACGCCCGTCCGCCGCTGGGAGGCCGGCTGGACCAAGGGCTGCTCCACCGGTCCCAGGGGAGCCGCCGCGGTCAGCGAGGCCTCGTCGCCCAGCGCCTCGTCCGCCGCCTGCGCCATCGACCAGGTGACGGTGACCTTGCGCTCGTCAGGCCGCTCGACGGCCTTCACGTTGGTGATCCGGAAGTCGTGGTAGCGCCCCTGAAGCCACTCCTGCCAGGCCGCGAGCGTCTGGGATTCGCCATTCTGCCAGTTGATCCGCTCCCAGGCGTGATGGCCGGTGAGCAGCAGGGTGCCGGTGCCGGCCAGACGGCCCTTGTCGTCCAGCGCCAGCTCGACCTCGGCCCGCTGCACGTTCTGGTCGCCGGGGGTCTCGGGCAGCACGAGCCACTCGGGCTTCTTCTCGTCGTGGAGCAGAGCCTGGGTACCCTCGTAGCCATAACGGAGCTGGCCGAAGCCGAGGGCGCCGTCCGACGGGTCGAGGAAGACCCGCTTGCCGTCCACCTCCAGCATCACGAACACAGCGTCGAACCAGCTCGGGTTGGGGAGCCGGGGATCGATGGCGCCGCGGGCACGGTCGCCGGCCCATACCAGACGCGAGTCGATCTTCACCGCCTTGAGCATCGCCTGGAGAAGCAGGGCCTTCTCAGCCCGATCGCCGCGCCCCGCCGCCAGCACCTTGCCCAGCGAGGCCTCCGGGTCCAGCAGAGCCCCGGCGCCGGAGGGTTCGGTCTCGATGCGGTCACGGACGAACCGGTAGAGCGCCTCGCTCTTCTGCCGGGGCGTGCCCGAGGCGGCGGTCTCCTGGGCCTTCCTCGCGACACCGGAGTCCCGCTTGCGCACTTGATCGTAGACGCCGCCGATCACCTTGCAGACCACCGGCCAGCTCTCCATCAGCGGATCGTGCGCGGTGCCCTCGATCCAAGCGCTGGGCAGCAGCATCATCTGGGCCGCCAGATCCTGGTAAGGCGGCCCGTAGGGATCGCTGGGCACGGTCGGCAGGTTCTCCACCCAGGCCTTCACCGTCCAGCCCATCGGGCTCCCGGTGAGCTTCGACATCTGGATCTTCGCCTCGGGGGGAGAGTGGCTCCAGGACTGGACCGCGACCTGGCTGGGAGCCTTGAACTCGATCTCGGAGTAGCGGACGGGCACGTCCTCCGAGAAGTACCAGGGCTCCAGGAAGTAGAGGCTGTCGAACTTGAGCTCGAGATCGTAGTCCAGGATCGCTCCCACCTGCACGGCGGGAAAGGCGACGGCGGTGACGAAGGTCCCTTGAGAACGCGACACCTTGCGCAGGAACTTGGCGTCCGCGGGGACGGGAATGACCCGGCCGTCGGGCAGCACCGTGCGTCCCTGAAAACCATGGAGGCGCTCGAAGTCGCTGTGGAGGATGGTGATCTCGCCGCTGCCCTTGCCCTGCTCGGTCAGGATCTTCCGGCGCACCTGAACGTGCAGTGTCGAGGTCTCCAGATTGCCGAGCTGCAAGCCGTAGCCCGCCATCCGGAGCTCGCCTTTCTTGAACAGCACCACCGAGGGCGCATTGGGCTCGCCGGGCACGGCGGTAAGGCTGCGCTCCGCGTCGGTGATGGGTGGAAAATCCGCCGCCCCGGCCCGGATGGCCCCGAGGAGCGGCAGGATCAGGCAGACGCGGATCAGGCAGGAGACGAGACGGCTCTTTTTCATTCGGTTGTCCTTTCCTGATCCTTGTGTCCCAAAGCGGCAGGACGTTTCAGCGGCGAGACACCCGGGTCGAGATCCAGTCGCGGAGCTGCGTGAAGTACCCGGGCACGAACCGCGTGACCTGGGCCAGATTGCGGGTCGAACCGCCCGGAAGCTCGAACATCGCGTGGTTGCCGCCCGGCAGCAGGGCGACTGTGGCGTCGCCGTTGCCGCCGGCGCGCAAGGCCGCGGAGATGATCTCGACGCTCCGCTCCCCCGGCACGTACTCGTCGGCCGCCCCCACCTGCACCAGCACCGGGCAGCGCACTGTACGCCAAGCCTCCGCCGGCTGCCACCCTTGCGTCCGCTCGCCGGCGATCCAGCTTTCGATCTTCGGCCGGTTTTCGGTATTCATCTCCAGGATCTTGGCCGGCAGCCTGACGAGAGGGAACCAGGGCTCGGCCGACGCCTTCCTCAGCTCCTCGCGGTAGGCGTTCCAACCCTCCCCGCCGTCGCGGACCAGGGCTATGTCGCGTTCGTGCAAGGCGCGCATCCGGCGGACCACGTCCTCCCCGAAGCCGTGGACGCGAAGGTCGGTCTCGACCTCATAGACCACGTTCTCACGTTCGGGCAGGCCGGAGGCCGAGCGCGCGATGAGGAAGGCGATCTTCTCCGGTGCGCGGGCGGCGGCGAACGGCGCGACCCAGCCGCCGTTGCTGGAGCCGTAGAGGCGACGCGCTGGGGGTCGATCCCGGGACGCGAGCGCAGGAAATCGACCGCGGCGAGGGCGTCGGCGGCCAAGTCCGCCGTGCTCGCGGTGCGCCAGTCGCCGGTCGAGCCGCCAACGCCGCGTTTGTCGTAGGCGAGGACGGCCACCCCCAGGCGGGCGAAGAACGGCGCGACCCAGTAGAAATCACGGCTCTGCGGGCCACCGCCGTGCAGCAGAATGACGGCCGGATGGGCCGGATGGGGGGACGGCCCGTCGGGCAGGGTGAGCGTCCCCGCGAGGCGCACGCCGCCGCTCTCGACGACCACGTCCTGCTCGACGAACGCGCGGCGACGCGCGAGGCGCACTTGGCCGCCTTCCCGCCATTCCAGCCGGCCCGCCTTGATTTCGACCCGAAGCTCGACCGGGAACTGGACGACCAGGCTCGGCCCGCTGACGAACGTCCCCGGGCGGGTCGGCAGGAGCTGCCCGATACGGCCCGAGGGATAGGCCACGTAGGTCAGCGCGCCAAGCTCCTGAAGGAAGTGAACGATGACGAAGCCGCCATCGCCGAATTCGTAGACGCCGGCGTAGCGATCGAGCTCCGCGCGGGGAAGCCCGGCGAGCCGCAGCAGGGCGAAGGTACCGAGCACCGTGCCGCGCCGGATTTCGCCGGACACGGCGGCGGTATGCAGCGCCGCGTCGGCGTGCTGCATTCCGGCGAAAATGAGCTCGTCGCCCTCGCGGGCCGCCGTGAAACGGAGGCGTCCGTTCTGGAGCTCCAAGGCGCTCAGCGTGAAGGGTTTTTCGAGCGGCGAGCCGTCGGGAGCGAGGGCGTCCGCCATCTCCAGCGTGCCCCCCGTGCCGGAGAGATGGAGCCGTACGAAGCGCGTGCCTTCCGGCAGGCGCGTTTGACCGATCCAGATCTCGTCGGCGCCGCAGGAACAGGCGAAGAAGAACAACAGCAGCAGGACCCATGGTTTCAAGGCACACCTCCTACTTGAGTCGGACTTCTGGGTAAAAAAATTTAGCCGCCGAGTCTGGCAAGGGCCCAGGCGGCGGTTTGACGCACATGGAGATCGCGGTCGGCAAGAGCAGCGGCGAGACCAGCGGCCGCTCGTGGATCGCCCAACTCGCCCGCGATCCAGGCGGCGCACTCGCGAACCCGCGCATCCCGGGCCTGGAGCATCTCCAACAGCGGCCCGGGTGTGCCGGCCGCGGTGAAACGCGCCAGGGCCGCCTTCACCGCGGGATTGAGCGCGTGATCGTGGAAGCGGGTGGAAAGGAGGATTTCGTTGAGCGCCGCGGTGGCCGCCCGCACCTTCGGCGAGGCGGTCGCGGCAACGCTCATCGGCCTGGGCGTCCAGGAAGGTAGCGGGGCCGGGGGAACCGCCGCCGCGGTCAGCACGCCGGCGGCGACCATCGCGGCGGCGGCGGCGAAGCGGAGCCGCGGTACGTGACGCGCTCCGAAAAGGCGGCCGAGGCGGTCCTCCAGCCTGGAGCCTTGACCGAAGGCGACGGCGACGCGACGCGCCCGGCCGGACGCGTAGTCGGCGACCCTGTCACCGTCGAGCGAGCCCACCGCGGCGGCATCGGCGGCAGCCTCGCGCTCGGTGTGAATCATCCTCTCCAGCAGCCACAGAGGAGCCGCCGGCCACAGCGCCGCGCGCACCACGCGGACGAGCGCGTTGATCAGCGGATCCCGCCGGCGGGCGTGAGCGAGCTCGTGCCGGGCCACGCAGACGGCCGCCTCGGGCGGCAGCGTGGCCAGCCAGTCGAGCGGCAAGGCGACCACCGGCTTCCACAGACCCAGCGTGCTCGGACCCTCGGCGGCGCTGAAGAGCGGCACGTCGTCCGGCCACGCCAGTTCGCGCCGCCGCTCCTTCGCGACGGCGACCCAGTGGCGCCGCCGCCGGGAAAGAACGACGTGCCCGGCGCCCTCCCGGGCGAGGAGAACGAGGCCGACGCTCAGCCACAGCACGGGAATCAGCGGCGCCAGGGAAGACTCGCTGGCTGCGGCGAGCGCCGAGCCCTTAACCTCGGCTTGGAGCTTCCCCCGCCCAAGACCCTCATCACCCCGGCCCTCTTCTCCCGCCCCCTCCCAACCCCCCTCACCGGGAGAAGAGGGAGACCAGCCAGAACGCCCCAACCAAGCTCCCTCCGGCGCCTCCGGAAGAACGGCGAGAACAGGCACGATCGCGGCAGCGGCGAAGGCGATCAGGGCGATCCAATAGCGGGCCCGCGCGGAGCCGCCGCGCGCGACGCGAAACGCGGCGGCCAGCGGCACCGCCACGCAGGAGCCGATCCAGAGGAGGCTCACCGCGAGCCCGGCCGCCCAGGGCCCCAGCTCGAAGAGGACCGCGAGCCTCACCTCTCCGCCTTCCGCCGTGAGGCGATGAGGCGCTCCAGGCGCGCGAGCTCTTCCCCTTCGAGCGACTCTTCCACCAGTTGCACCGCCAGAGCTTCCGCCGAACCGCCGAAGAACCGCCCGGCGAGCCGCTGGATCGCTCCCCGCAGGACCGCTTCCTCCTGGACGACCGCGCGGTAGCGGTGCGCCCGGTCCACGGTGTCGCGCGCGACCACCCCCTTCGCCTCCAAGCGGTTGAGCATGGTTTGCACGGTGTTGTACGCGAGGTCGCTACGCCGCGCCAGCAGCCCCTGGTGGACCTCCGACACCGTCGCCGTGCCGCGCCGCCAAAGCTCCTGCAGAATGTCCAGCTCGCGTTCGCCCAGCCGTTCCATGAATCCTCCTACTCGCGTAGGAGATGAGTCTAAGTCCCACTCGTGTAGGTGTCAAGCCCTGAAGCTGATTGACAGGGGTCGCCGGATCCCCGCAGACTATGGAATCCCGATTCGAAGGAGCCCACATGCGCGCCAGCGGAATGATCCTCACCGGCCTTGCCCTGATCGCCGTCTGCGGAGGACGACCCGCCGCGGCGCTCGAACCCTACCTGGTGAAGGACATCAACGAGGTTCCCAACGGCGCCGGCTCCTTTCCGAACGGATTCGCCGCCGTCAACAACGTCGCCGTCTTCAGCGCCTTCGACGCGGACCGGCGAATCGACCTCTGGCGCTCGGACGGCACGACGGCCGGCACCTTTCAGCTCACCGCGGTCTGCGAGAGCGACTGCCCCGAGGCGGCGTCTCCGTTGATGCGCATCGGCGGGTACGTCCTCTTCTCGGTGCGCAAGGGCTTTCACTCGCAGCTCTGGGCCACCGACGGCACCGGCACCGATCTGCTCGTCGACGGCCTCGCGGCTTCAGGGCCCGGCAACGTCCGCAAGTCCGCGGTCCTCGGGGGGCGGCTTTTCTTCGCCGCGAGCGACGACGCGCATGGCGAGGAGCTGTGGGTGACCGACGGCACCCCGACGGGAACCCGGATGATCGGCGACCTGTTTTCCGGCCCCAACGGCTCGTCGCCGAGCGAGCCGGTCGCTTTCGGCGGGCGCCTCTTCTTCCTCGCCGGCGTCGACTCGGCCGGCATGGGCCTCTGGTCCACGGATGGCACGCCTGAAGGCACGCACCGGATCCCCGGCCCGTGGGTGGGCAACATGCACGGGCTGGAAGCCGTGGGCGGGCGGCTGGTCTTCGTCGCCGAAGCCCCGGGGCTCGGCACCGAGCTCTGGCAGGGCGACGGCACGGCGGCCCACACCTCGCTGGTCGCCGACCTCTCGCCCGGCGGGGGGTCGACCTCCATTTCGTCGCCGCGGGTGATTGGGAGCCGCTACTACTTCATCGCCACCCGCGCGAAGCGGGAGCGCACGGAGGGGCAGGAGCTCTGGGTGACCGACGGCACCCGCAAAGGGACCCGGCAGCTCACCACCTTCCGCGCGCCGGAGGCGTTCTTCTCCGGCACGCACGAGCTGCCGCTGACCGGCCCGGCGCTCGGCGCGCAGCTCGTCTTCCGCGCCGACGACGGCCGGCACGGCGTCGAGCCCTGGATCACCGACGGCACGGCGAAGGGGACCCGCCTGCTCAAGGACGTCTGCCCCGGCCTCTGCTCGGGCGACGGCGAACCCCTGCTGGCGGTGGGCGCCCGCCTGCTGCTGCGCGGCAAGGACAGTCGTGGCGACGAGCTCTGGGCCACCGACGGTACGGAAAAAGGGACGGCGATCGTCGCCGACCTGTGCCCGGGCGGCTGCGACGCCGCGCCCCAACCCTTCGCCCGGCTCGGCCCGTCGGCGATCTTCGCCGCCAACGACGCGCAGGGCCGGCAGCTCTGGGCCACCGACGGCACCCCCGGCGGCACGCGGCCGCTCACCCACCTGGAGGGCGCGCAGCTCAAGCCGGCGGCGCTCGAAACCGGCAGCGGCGTGGCGGGCAACCTGCTGTTCTTCGCCGGGTCCTCGGCCGGCTTCGGCGAGGAGCCCTGGCGCACGGACGGAACGGCGCAGGGAACCTATCTGGTACGCGACATCGCGGCCGGCGACAGCGGCGGCTCGTTCCCCGGCGCCTTCCAGGCCGCCGGCAGCACCCTCTTCTTCATCGCCACGGACGGCCTCAACGGCTATGGGCTCTGGCGCAGCGACGGCAGCGAGAGCGGCACCTTCGCCGTCGACGATCACGTCCCGACCGGCGACAACGACCACCGGCCTTTCTATTTCAACGCCGCCACTCTGGGTGGCTCCCTCTACTTCGAGTCCATCTGGGGCGGCGGGGCCAACGGCGCCCTGTGGCACAGCGACGGCACCGAGGCAGGGACGGCGTCGCTGACGCCCGGCGGCTTCTGGATCCCGGAGCGCAAGACGGTCGCCGCCACGAGCTCGCTGGTGTTCTTCCAGGGGTTCGACGCCATCCACAGCTTCGGCCTCTGGACGACGGACGGCACGGCCGGCGGCACGAGGGCGGTCGCGGCCGGAGCGCTCCAGTTCCCCGAACAGATCACGCCGGTCGGGCAGCGGGTCTTCTTCACTGCCTGGAGCGCCGGAGCGGGCTATGAGCTGTGGCAGAGCGACGGCACGGACATCGGTACGCACATGGCCGCAGACCTGACGGCCGGTCCCGGGGACTCGCAGCTCATGGCCCTGACCGCGATGGGCGACAAGCTACTGTTCCTGCGCCAGCCGGGCGAGCTCTGGATCAGCGACGGTACGCCGGGCGGCACAAGGCTCCTCGGCGACCTTGGATCGACCAATCCTGGGATGAACGCGCCCATCGCCATCCTCGGCTCGCGGGCGCTGGTGTTCGCAGGTAGCGGGCTCTGGATCACGGACGGGACGGCGCATGCAACGCATGTCGCGGCGGCGGACACAGGCGGCAGCAGCACCGAGCCGGTCGCCTACCAGGGCAACGTCTACTTCGCAAAGAACACGGCCCAGAGCGTCGAGCTGTGGCGCAGCGACGGCACGGCGGCCGGCACGGTGCCGGTGCTCGACGCGGCGGGCCATGCGATCCTCTGGCCCCAGGTGCTGCGCGAATTCGCCGGCAAGCTCACCTTCATCGCCGGCAACGGCAGCGATACGGCGCTCTGGGCGTCCGACGGCACCCCCGCGGGCACGGCGCCGGTCACCGTGGTGCTGCACGGCAGCATCGACCCGACGGTCACCTGGGAGCTGATCCGTGCCGGCGACCGCCTCTTCTTTCCCGCCAACGATCCGAGAACGGGATGGGAGCTGTGGGCGCTACGGCCTTGAGCCCGGCATCGTCGGTTTCTTGAGACGGTTGTAAAGGACTGCGGACACTGCTCCGACTTCGTCCTTTTGGCCGGTCCGCACTAAGTCTTTATCCTGCCGTATTTGCGTGAAACCGTCGCGGTGAAGCGGGCATGGCACCCGCCTTGCCCTGTGCTCACTTCCCGAGGCTCAGGAGAAACCCTGCACCTCCTACCTGGAGGAAGAGATGATCCCACGGATCTGTAAGTTTTCCAGCTTGTTCGCCGCCACGCTGTTCTCCCTCGCCCTCGCCTCCCCCGCCGCGGCGCAGAGCGAGGTGAGAGGACCCTCTTTCGATTTCTTCGGCGCCAGGGTCAGCGGGGGCGGCGATAGTTTCCACACGGAGTCCTACGGCGTGCGCGGCGGCTTCCGCTTCAACAACGTCTGGGCTCTGGAAGGATCGCTGTCGCGCAGCAACGGCACCGACTCCTGGGACGGGGACGCAGCCGTCAAAGCGTACTTCCTGCATGCCGACCGTTTCGAAATGTACGCCGTGGCCTCGCCAGGTCTGATCAAGGTTTCGGGCGAAAATCCCGAATTGATCCTGCACGCGGGTCTCGGAGCCGAGATCGGTCTGACGTCCAGGCTCTACCTGCGTCCGGAGGTGCGCGGCCGCTGGCTCGACAATGGGCTGAAACGCGACAACAGCCGTGTGGACTACTCGCTGGGCATGGGCTGGCGCTTCTGAGGCGAGCGAAGCCGCAAGGGCTAACGGAGGGCGAAAAGATCCGCCCTCCTGCACTCTCCTCACTGGATTCACGATATCCTCTCACTCAGCCCCTCAGAATCCTGCGGGCCGCACGCCGCCAGTGGGAAAAGGTCTATCAGCTCATCGACCTTGAGGTCGTATTCAGGAGGATGCCCTTGTCGAAAAAGAGCTCGTTCTCTCCTTGGGAGCTCGGCCTGCTAGTCCTCCTGCTGGCCTCACGGCTCCTCTGGCCTGCCCTTCTCCTCGCGGAGGACGCTACCCCGTCGCGGGCGGCGGCCGAACGCCTGGTCGTCATGATCGATACGGAGTTCCAGGACCGGCGATCGGAAGCGGGAGCCGGGCTGATCCTCGCGGCAGACGGCGAACGCCTCTATATCGCGACCGCCAGGCACGTCGTCGCGCGCCCGAACCAGAATTCCAAGATCGCCGTCTCGGTCCGCTGGAAACCCGAGGCCTCGATTCCCGGGAAGCTGAAGTGGGTCGACCCAGAGTGGGATCTGGCGGTCGTCGAGGTCCCGCTGCCTCCTGAGCTCCGCCCGGGGCCCGATACCCTGCTCTTCTCAGCCCTCCGGAGCTCTGAGCTGGTGGTAGACGATGACCTGAACGTGATCGGCAATCCGGACGCAAGACACTGGGGAGAATGCTCTGCCTGGTTCGCCTTGAAAGGCAAGGAAAAAGATGCGTTCATTCTCGAACCGGACTGTATCGAGGGAGGCCATTCCGGCGGGCCTGTCGTCGATCAGGGCTGGAACGTCGTCGGGCTCATCCGAGGAAAAACGGAGGACCGGGCGATTGCGTATCCCATCGGCGACGTGCTCGCCAGAGTCCGTACCCAGGGCCTTCCGGTTACTCTCGCCGTAGACACTGCGGATGGCGGCCGGCCTCGCTTCACCGAGGCGGGGCTCGGAGATAAATTCGCCTGCGCCCTGAGCACCACAGGCCGCATCTACTGCTGGGGAGCCAGCGCCTATCTGGGCATAGACACGGAACGTGCTTTCGAAGCACCTGTGGCGTTGAAGGTGGCGTCACGGTTCCGTTTCCAGAGTCTGGCGATAGGTAGCGCCCGGGCCTGTGCCTTGACCTTGGAAGGCCAGGTGCATTGTTGGGACGACAAGCAGTTGAGGCCCGCGGCGCTGTCGACTAAGCTCCGATTCACCAAGCTTGCCCTCGGGGCTGAGCATGCCTGCGGTATCGCGACGGATACCAAAACCTATTGTTGGGGAAAGAACGACAAGGGCCAACTCGGCGACGGTACGCAGGAGGACAGCCAGGAGCCACGTCCGATCAAAGGCGATCTTCAGTTGTCGACCATCACCGCAGGGGTTGGCTTCACTTGCGGGGTTACCCTCGAAGGGAAAGGACACTGCTGGGGAGACAATAAAAACGGCATCTTCGGCAGTGGTTCGCGGCTTGACTCAAGCAGCCCTACGCCGATTGCATTCGGGGGCCAGTTTGCCCAAGTCAGCGCCGGAGGCCAACTGGACTACACGGACCAGGGAACATGGAAGTTCGCTTGTGGCCGCACCGCCGATGGCACGGTCTACTGCTGGGGAGGCGGCGCTTCAGAGAATTGGTTTCGCGACAAATCCAAGGGCGGCTCACCGGTACCTGCTCCGATCGACTGGGACGAGAAATTCCTCGATATCGCTGCCGGGCCCAGCCAGGTCTGTGGAGTCACGACCCCTCAGACGGTTGTCTGCTGGGGTCACGGCCTCGAGTCGGAGAATGTTGAAGACACGAAGCGGCTCTCACGAGAGGGCAGCAACAAGTGGGACCCCGCACCCGTGCGAATGCGTGGAGCCACCGGCTTCTCGCAAGTATTCGTGGGAAAGGAAGCCGTTTGCGCCTTGCGGCAAAGGGGTACTCTCTATTGCTGGCATTTGAGCTCCAGGTCTTTAAATTTGGGAGGCTTTGGCGATAATGCCGGCAGCATCTCTAATTTCAGGCCCTCTCTACCAGTGATTACTTCTCGATGTACAGATACGAAAGTTCCAGATACCCGGCGATTGTTCGTCTCATTTCTAGAGACCTCGATGTATCTAGAGGCGACTCACCTGGAGAAGTGCCAGGCGGCCCTACCGCAGGTCATCGAGCTGATGCAGCTTTTCGAAGGCCTTCGGCAGGCCTGCAGAGTGGAAGAACAAGAGGCTCAGCGATGGAAACCCTGGCTCGATGAGATGCGGCCCTTGATACTGAGTCTCTCGTCTTTGGCAACCCATCTTCCTTCCTCGCTGCCAGAGATCGAAGAGGAAGCCGAGCGCCGAGAGGAGGAAAAGCATCTCTGTAACATCCTCGATCAAATTACCCAGTGGGCGCGTACCGAGGCACGGCTCTGGGATCGATAGGTCTAACTCTAACGAGGGGCTGAGAAATGACCATGACGCGGCGAAGGAAACCGGCGGTAATAGCACTCTTCATGAGCTGGCTGCTGGCATGCGGCATGGTGGCGGCCATCGATTGCGATTCGTCCCTGGTCCAGCCCCATGCTTGGGGATACAAGAAGCGCGGGGCCGACCGCTGTGAAGGGCAATACTTCAAACAGACCGGCGTGGACACCTCGAGCAAATTGCGAGTGATTTCCCTGATGGACCGGTTCGGGGATTTCGATCCGCTCTCGGACGGCGTCGTGGTCGTGGAGTGGACGCCGCCCGGCAAGGCATCGCGAGTGCGGTTGACGGCGCAGTCGCTCAAGCCGAGCCAGTACTACCAGATGGACGCGGAGATCGAACCGGGCCGCGTCTCCTACAATTGGCCCACTGATGTGCTTCGTGATGAGCGCTTGAGGGTTCGGCGCCGGGATCTGGTCGTCGTCGCACGGACCGCGGACGGCGTGCTGCTCCCGGTCACTCTTCGCCGGGCCCAGGATCGGCCACCGGCTCAACGGCAGCCTTTTCTGGTGATCGTCCCGACGACGGAGGCCACGGAAATCTTCGTGAGCGTCTCGGCGCTCGACGCCGCCGGGAAAGTAAAGCGGAAGATCGCGGTGGATCAGCCCCTGCGCCAAGGCGCCTATCCCGAGGACCTGGAGGTCACGATTCCCTTGCCGCTCGTGGAGCGCGGACTCTACCAGGTGCATCTGGGAGCGCGGCTCACCGCTGGTGGCCCCGCCTCTCTACCGCTCCTCGTCTACTATGCCGGCCATGCCCAGTAAGCCAAAGTCGAAGGCGGTCGAGCAGATGCTCGATCGGGCGATCACGGAGTTGCTTGCCGAGATCGCCGGGAGTCTGTCGGGCGAGCCGCAGCACGTCGATCCCCAAAAGCTGGATCTCGTCGAGCGACTTCAGAGAGTCCGCCAGGCCCTGCCCCCAGCCCCGATCCCTCCACGCAAGCCCTGGTCCCTGCTCGCTATCGGGATCGGGGTGTTGCTGATTGCCGGAGCCCTACTTTTCCTTCCCCTTCCGCACACCGAGGTCGAGGTGGAGGCATCCACCGGAGAGGTGGCTTTTCACGTTCCAAGAAATTCGACCTTGTTGGACGGCCTGTCCGTCCAGGACCTCACCGTTGCGAGAGCGGACTCCATCTCGGCGTCGGACATTCCAGCCTTGACCGAGCATCTCGCGGGCAAGCCGTTCCTCAAGATCACTCGGGGAAATGACCGATGCAGCCCAGGTGCATCCAGGCCAGATTTGAGCCTGGGGGCCCTCAGTGTCCCGGCCGGTTCCCTGATCCGCATCCAGAAGTCTCCCGACAGCCCGCAGGCTCGAATCTCGTTCAGCCAAGGCGGCGGACAGACCAAAGAGATCCTGATCTCGGTCGATGGGCCTTTCCGGCTGGCGGGCTCCGAGCAGTGTATGGAGGTCGCGGCCCCGCAATCGATTACGGTTTCCGGCGAGGATCTCGAGCTGACCTTCACGGTGATGGATCGCTCGTCAGCTTCGCCGGCTCCGTTGGCCGCGATCCTTCCGAATCTCGAAATCGACGGCATTTCCTTCGAGAGGCCGGAGGCGCGATCTCTTGAAGCCAGCGGGATCGGCCGCCCTCTCTCGATGCTGACTCAGGGATCCGTCTGGCTCTACGACCTTGGAGACGCCGAGAGGAAGTTGCGCCGGGGTCAACCGCTTTCGCTGACAGGGGCTCGTGGACTCCTGCGGACTCTCGAGATCGGAGAGAAGGGAATCTCCGTCGATTTCAGCGGGACCGTCAAGGATCTCAGGGCGGGGTTCGGCGAGTCGGCACGCTCTCTGATGCCGACGCTTCTCGAATGGGTGAGGGCCAACCCCAAGATCTCCCTGATGTGGGGAGCGGTCGTCTGGCTTGCCGGAGCCATTCCAGCCCTTTTGAGCTGGCGAAAGAAGTTGGAGGAGAAGTGATTCACTGTGATTGCAGTACTCTACTCAGGTATCCACAAAAGGGGGATGGAGCCCTCTGGAGGTGACCTGGATGCGCTCTCGCCGCCTGCCTTCCTGTGGCCTGTTGACGATCGCCCTCGCCGGTTTCGCCGTTTCGGCGTTTGCCCAACTCCCGACCGCTGAGCCCCAGGGCCCGACCCTGGAGCAGGCCGAGGCCAACGTGCGGGCGATCCGCGCCACCCTCAAGGACCCGGCCTCGCCTCCCCAGACCTGGGGAGTGCTGATGATGTCCGAGATCGTCGTCCTCCGCCTGAAGGCGCAGAAGGCGGCCGGCGGCGGCGCGATCGACGAGGCCGCGCTCGCCGAGGAGCAGCGCAAGATGCGCGAGCGCGTGTTCGCGGAGTGGAAGGCGGCGCGGCCCGGCGACTCGACCCCGTACCTCGCGGAGATGCAGGGCTCGGTGCCGCCGGAGCGCATGGACGACGCGGTGCTCGGTCTCGTCCCCCGCTTTCCGGACGATCCCCGCCTGCTCGGCCGGGTCGTTCAGATCCTCTCGCGGCGCGAGCAGGCGAAGCAGGCGTCCGAGCTGATCGAGGCGGCCCTGGAGCGCCATCCGGAGAGCTCCGACTTCTACGGAATCGCGGTCAACTTCTTCAACGAGGTCAACGAGACCCGCCGGCACGAGCTGGTCGAGGCCTGGATCGAGCGCCGGCCGGGGGACGCCAACGCGCTGCGCACCTTCCTCGGCGAGCCGTCGTCGAGCCGCGATCCCCGGGAATCGGCCCGCCGGGTCGAGCGCTTCGTGGCCGCCGGGGGCGCCAGCCTGCCACGGATCGAGACCTGCGGCTGGCTGCTGCAGATCGACCGGGGCGCCTACCGCGCCGCCGCGGCGCGCTGCCTCGCCGAGGCGTCCGAGCAGACCCGGGACGCCCAGCTCCGCGCGAAGGCCGGGGGGTTCCTCGCCGGCGCCGGAGAGGGTGCCGGCGACGGCGGCCTGGAGCGCAGCCTCGCCGAGCTGCCGGCGGAGCGCCGCCCGGAGGCGATCCTCAACGCCGCCTACGCCCTTGGCGAAGGGCAGTGCGCACGCAAGCTGAGCCTTTTCAAGCTCCTGCCGAAGGGCAGTGGCGGCAGCGCCGGCAGCCTCTCGAACCGCTTCGGCGCCTTGCGGGGCTGCCAGACGGATCCGCCGGCCCGTGCCGCCTATCTCGAGGCCTTCGTTCACGGGCCGGCCGAGGATCTCTCCAATCTCCTGGGCCGCTGGTTCACCAAGATCAACGGCCGGTATCAGGAGGACTTCGGCCTCGCGCCACCCATCGTCGCGGCGCTCGAAGCGCGGCTGCCGCGGGAAAGCGGCAAGGCTGAAGTCTGGCTGGCGCTCGATGAGGCCTACCAGTTGGCGGGCTGGGACGACCGCCGCGCCGCCCACCTCACGGCGTGGATGGGAAAGCCGCTCACCCCGCCGGCCGGCCCGGATCTGGTCTGGCTGGCGGACTTCCGCGCGGAGCACGGCGGAGCGCGGGCGGGCCTCGACACCCTGCGCCTCGCCTGGCGCAAGACGCACGACGTCGGCGTCGCCTCCGGTCTCGCGGACCTCCTCGTGGAGACGGGAGGGATCGACGAGCTCGCCGCCCTGACGGACGAGCTGGCCCGCAACGGGTCATCCCCGGAGGCGCCGGCAAACTCCCGGGAAGCCGATCTCGCCCGGCTGCTGCGAGCCCGCGGCGCGCTGCTGCACCACGATCCGGAAGCGGCCCTCACCCAGTACGAGGCGTTCGTCGAGCACGCATCCTACGTGAAGCCCGAGGAGGCCGCCGAGTATCTGTTAACCGTCGCCGGAGTGCGCGGCGCGCCCGCGGCCGAGCAGGCCGCTCAAGGCCTGTGCGCCCGGGCATCGATGCAATCGGCGGGCGTCACGCCGACGCAATGCGCCGCCGGCCTGCTCGCCGGCCTCGGCCACTCCCAGGGCGCCCTCCAGCTCCTCGAAGCCGCAGCGCAGCGCGCTCCCGAGGACCTCCGTCTCCAGGCGAGCTTCGCCCTGGCCGCCGAGCAAGCCGGCGCCTTCGATCGTGCCGAGCCGGCGTACCGGCGCCTGTTGGCCGCCGATCCCAAGTCCGAAACGTGCTGGTCCGGCCTGGGCCGGATCGCCGAGCGCCGCGGCGACCCGCGCGAGCTCGAAACCCTCCTGCACCAGGCGGAGCAGGCGCTCGGAGCCCAGCCGGCCAGCCTCGTGCTCTCCCTGGCGCGCACCTACCTGGCGGCCGGGCAGCCGGCCCGCGCCATCGAGATCCTCAACGCGCTGCGGGAGCGTTTCCCCGGCGCCTACCTGGGCGAGGACGAGTTACGCGAGGCCTACACGGCGCTCTCCCGGGCCACCCCCGTGGCCTATCGGGCGGATGGCCCGAGTGGCACCCGGGTGGCGCCTCCTTCCGCGGAGGATTTGCGCGCCGCGCACGAAGGCGAGGCCGCGATGCTGGGACTGAACGGCACGGTGGACGAGGCCAAGGGACGCGAGATCGTCAAGCGGCTCGCCCAGCGGGGCAACGCCTACGCCAATATCCGCCTCTCGATCTGGCAGCAGGCCGGCACCCAGGGGTGCCAGAAGAACCCCCGCCAGGCCGACGCGACCGCGCGGCCGTACCTGCCGGCCCTCCAGGCCGCCGCCGAGGCCGGCGAGCCTTACGCGGAGTACCTCTGGGGCACCGTGCTGCTGCGCGGCATCGCCGTTCCCAAGGCCGCGGCCGAAGGCGGCGCCTGGCTGCGCAAGGCCGCCGAGCGCAACGAACCCTGGGCCCTCAACAACCTCGGCTGGATGGCGGAGAACGGCGACGGTGCCGCCCTCAACCTCCAGGAAGCCCTGCGCTGGTACCGGCGCGGCGCCGAGGCGGGAAACGTCCACTCCATGGAGAGCGTCGCGAAGCTGCGCCTCGTCGGGAACGAGCCGGGCCTGCGACAGCCGGCCGAAGGCGTCCAGTGGCTTGCGCAAGCGGCGGAGCGAGGTTTGCCGGAGGCGGTTTCCTGGTACGGCGCTCTCCTGCTCTACGGCTTTCAGGGAGTCGCCGCCGATCCCGCGCACGCCCGGCCCTGGCTGGAGAAGGGGAACACTCTCGGCGAGGAGCGCTCTGTCTACGACCTCGGCGCGTCCTTGCTCGCCGGCGTTGGCGGCCCGGCGGACGAAAAGCGCGGCGTCGCGCTGATGGAGCAGGACGCGGTGCGGGGTAGCTCGAGCGCCATGATGCAGCTCGCCTGGCAATCGGCCCTGGGCCAGGGGACGGCGCGCGACGGCAATCGCGCCGAGCAGTGGCTCGAGAAGGCGGCCGCGGCGTACAACGACGATCCCAGCGTGATCCTGGGCGCCCACGCCGAGCAGGGCCAGGGCTTCCGGAGCTACTTCACGCGGGGCTTGAGCACTCTGGAGAAGCTCGCCGCTGCCGGCGATGCCTTCGCGGGCGGCTTTGCGGCGCGCTTCTACCAGCAGCAGGACTCGGGCATCAAGCAGGATTTCGCCCGCGCCGTGGCGCTCGCTCGCCCCGCTGCCGCGGCCGGCTCCACCGAGGCGATGCGGGTCCTCGGCTGGGCGTACCGGCTGGGCTGGGGAATCCCGGCCGACCAGGCCCAGGCCGCCTCCTGGTGGCGCCGTGGCGCCGAAGGCGGCAACACCTACTGCATGATGTGGTACTCCCAGATGCTCCTCCACGGCGACGGAGGCAAGCAGGACAACGCCGCCGGGCTCGCCTGGCTACAGCGCTCCGGCGAACGCGGCAACGCCTGGGCCATCCGGGATCTCGGCCACTTCTACGACGCCGGAGCGTACGGCCTCCCCCGCGATCCCAACAAGACCGCCTACTGGAAGAGAAAAGCCCTCGCCTTCAACGACGAGGAGGCGAGGGGCTGGCTCATCGCGCACCGCATGCTGGAGTAGGAACTGCCTTTACTTACAGTGCATCGCGTAGTAGTCCGCGCAGGCGATGGTATAGCCCGACGGGCTGATCTGGCAGTCTACGTCCGACTGGGAGCAAAGCTGGCACGAGCAGAGGATGAAGTCCCCCCCGAACCGGGAGGCCGCGGGCTTGAGGCTCGCGGAGACGAGGACGGCCGTTACCGCGAGAAACAGGGAAGTGCGCAGTCGACGCATGATGCCTTCCTTTCCGGATTGCGCTGCGCGCCGGGCCATCCTCCCTGAACGGCTCCGCCGCAACGCGGGTTTGTCTACCAGACAGGGTGCATGAAGGGAGGCAAAGAGCGCCTGGAAGGTTGCTCCTTCCCCCCAAAGACCCCCGTTTTTCGTCATTGGCATGGTGAAACACCCTCGTGTTTCACCATGAATTGACGCGAAACACCCACGTGTTTATGATCGTCACTGTGTATCTACCCCGCAGCATCGACTCGATCCTGCTCGCCTGGGCCAGCGAAACCGACCACAAACCCCTCGTGCTGCGCGGGGCGCGCCAGACCGGCAAGACCCAGGCGGTGCGCCGGCTCGCCGATCATTTCGACCTCTTTCTCGAGCTCAACCTCGAACGTTTCGAAGACCTGTCGCTGGTGCGCTCCTGCCGCTCGCCGATGAGCTCCTCACCGCGCTGGCGGCACGCCACAACCTGGAGCGCTTTCCCGCTCGCACGCTCCTTTTTCTCGACGAGATCCAGGAGAGCCCCGAGGCGGTGGCCTGGCTGCGGTTCCTGCGCGAGGATCATCCGCAGCTCTTCGTCGTGGCGGCAGGCTCATTGCTCGAGGTCCGGCTCCAGGAGCGAGGATTCTCGTTTCCGGTCGGCCGCGTCACGTTCCGCGTGTTGCGACCCTTCACCTTCTTCGAATTCCTCGCGGCGAACGAGCGGGACGTGCTGGCGCGACACTTGACCGACGCGGTGGGCGAGATTCGGCCGATTTCCCCGGCGCTCCACGAGCAGGCGCTCGATCTGTTGCGCGACTACCTGCTGGTCGGCGGCATGCCCGAGGCGGTGGCCCGCTGGGTTACCGGGCACAATCCGGCCGCCGTGCGCGGCGTCCATGGCGACCTTATCCAGGCACTGGCCAAAGACCTCCAGCGTTTTGGCAACCTGCGCGAGGTCGGCTATCTCGAAGCCGCCTTCGACAATCTCCGCCACCACGTCGGCCTGCGCTTCCGTTACGAGAATTTCGCTCCGGGCTACCGCAGCCAGTTGATGAAGAACGCCCTCGCCAAGCTCGAAGCGGCGCTTCTCATCCACCGAGCCCTGCCGACGAGCTCCCTGGAGCTTCCCCTGCGCGAGCGATCTCGCTCGGCGGCCAAGCTGCTGCCGCTCGACGTGGGCCTGGCGCTCTACACCATGGGCTCGGGATTCGAGACGGCGCGCAGCCTGCCTCTCGATCAGATCCTGGATGGGCGCATCGCGGAGATCTTCGCCGGTCAGCAGTTGCTGGCTGCGGCACCCGGGTTTCCGGGCGAGCTCTTCTTCTGGGTCAGCGAGTCGTCGCGCAGCAACGCCGAGGTCGACTACCTGGTACCGATCGGCGGCCGGCCGGTGCCCGTCGAGGTCAAGTCGGCGGCGGCGGGGTCGCTCAAGTCACTGCATCAGTTTCTCTGGCGCGCGGGCCTTTCCACCGGCATCCGCCTCCACACGGGCCAGCTTGCCGACGAGCGTCTCAAGGTGCAGATGCCCGAAGGCGAGCTGGCCTACCGGCTCCTGTCGGTGCCACTCTACCTCGCGGAGAAGCTACAGGCCCTGGAAAGTGGATTGAGTTAATCGCGAGTTCTGTTCGCGCCAGTCGCTCCCCTATGGACAGACCAAAGGAAGGCGTGCTACCTTCTATGGAATGACCAAAGGAAGACAGACCGACCTGCAGAAGTCCGAAGTTCTCCAAGGCACTCTGGACCTCATGGTCCTCAAGACTCTTGAGGCCTTGGGGCCGCTCCACGGGTATGGCGTCGCTCGCCGCCTCGAGCAACTGAGCGAGGACGTGCTCCAGCTCAACGAGGGAACGGTGTACACGTCCCTGTTGAGGCTGCAACACCAGGGATGGATCTCCGCACATTGGGGCACTTCGGAAAACAATCGCAAGGCCAAGTTCTATCAGATTACGCGGAGCGGCCGGAAGCAGCTGGCTCGCGAGACGGCGAGTTGGGAGCGCATTTCTGGCGTCATCGGCCGCGTGCTGCGCCTGGCGGGTGACGAGCCGTGATCTCCGGCCTCCGCGTCTTCGCCGCGAAGCTCCGCGGCTCGTTTGACAAGTCAAGACAGGATGGCGATCTCGATCAGGAAATGAGAGAGCACCTGGCACTGCTGGCCGAGCGCTTCGTGGGCCGGGGCATGACGCCCGATGAGGCTGCCTACGCGGCACGGCGCCAGTTTGGCAACGGCCTCGTCCTCCGGGAGACGATGAACGAAATGAGAACCTTTGCGGCTTTGGAACGGCTGGGGAAGGACCTGCGCTACGGCGCGCGGCTGCTGGCCCGCAATCCGCGATTCGCCGCGGTCGCATTCCTGACGCTGGGGCTGGGTATTGGGGTGAATACGGCGATTTTCAGCTTGGTGGAAGGGCTTCTCCTCAAGCCGCTTCCCTATCGCCACGCCGATCGCCTGGTGGTTCCCGCGACGATCTTCCAGCGCTTCAACTCCGATCGCGGCAGCGTCGCCTATGCCGACATCCTCGACTGGAAGGCGCAGTCCGACCTTTTTGCGGCGGTGTCCGCCTACTCCCCTGGAGACGTCGACGTAACCGGAGAGGGCGAGCCGGAGCGGGTCCATGTGCTGGCAGTGGACGCGGACTACTTCCGCGTTTTCGAGAGGCCGCTGCTGATCGGCCGTTCTTTCGCGGCGGAGGAGACTCTTCCCGGCGCTTCCCGCGTGGCGGTGCTGAGCTACGCGCTGTGGCTGCGGAGGTACGGTGGCGATCGCCACATCTTGGGGCGTCGCCTCGAGCTCAACGGCCTTCCCTGCGAAGTGATCGGGATTACGCAGCAGAGGTCAACCTGGCCTTCCGAAGGCGAGCTGTTGGTGCCGCTGCGCATCGCTCCCCTCAAGGACAAGGATTTGCTACGGCGCGACAACCATATCTTCCAAGCCCTGGCGCGACTCAAGCGAGGTGTTTCACTGCAGGGCGCACAGGCCCGTCTGACGGTGATGGGAGAAGGGATCGCGCACCAGGAGACCGGCCGCGCCGGCACCAACTGGAAGCTGCACCCGCTGGCGGCTTACATCATCGGACCTACCCTGCGCCAAACGCTGCTGGTGCTGTTTGGGGCGGCGCTCTTCGTCCTGCTGATCGCCTGCGTCAACGTCGCGAATCTTCTCCTGGTGCGGGGCGCCGCCCGCGAGAAGGAGGTTGCCATTCGTAACGCCTTGGGCGCCGGCTGGAACCGCTTGGCCGCGCAATTCATGGCCGAGAGCCTGCTCCTGTCGGCGGGCGGCGGCCTGGCCGGCATCCTGGGAGGCTACTGGAGCCTCAAAGGCCTGATCCGGTTTGCCCCTACGGACGTTCCCTGGCTGGATCGCGTCCATATGGATCTCGGCGTGATGGCGTTCGCCGCGGTGCTCTGCCTCGCGACGCTGGTTCTCGCCGGCGTCGTGCCGGCGATTCAAGCGGCGCGGCTGGAGCCGGTGGAGTTCTTGCGCGAGGCCAATCGGACCTCGTCCGGCGGGCGGCGAAGCAGCCGGCTGCGCGGTCTCCTGGTGATCTCCGAGCTGGCGCTGGCCATCGTGCTGTTGACGGGTGCCGGTCTGCTGATCCGCAGCTTCAGCCGGATGCAGCGGATCGATCCCGGATTCCCCACCCGGAACCTGCTCACCCTTCAGATCTCTCTTCCCCGTGCCCGTTACGAGACTAAGCCGCAGATCGCCGCCGGCTTCGACCAGGTCACCAGCGCGATCCGCCGCATTCCGGGAGTGCTTTCGGCTTCGGCCACCAGCTCACTGCCGGTCGGCGGCGGCGGGTTCTATCTCGGCCGCGTCTTTCTCCGTGAGGGTCAACCGGAGCCGCCGGCCACGACGGACACGCAGGCCGCCTGGAGCGTCATCCAACCCGAGTATTTCTCAACGTTGGGGATCCGCGTCCTGCAGGGGCGGCAGTTCACCGATCACGATACGCAGCAGTCGCCGCCTGTCGTCATCATCAGCCGGTCGATGGCCAGGCAGATGTTTCCTGACCAGAACCCGCTCGGCCGCCGCATCCGCTCGTGGCGCGACGAGAATCTCTACCGCGAGATCGTCGGCGTCGTGGACGATCTGCACTATGACAGCCTCACCGAGAAGATCGGGAACAACGTGTACGTGCCCCACCAGCAGGATACCTGGGGCACTCTCGCCGTGCTGGTGCGCACAACCGGCGATCCGAAGGCGCTCCTCCCTTCCCTCAGGCGCCAGATCGCGTCGGTGGACAAAAGGCTTGCCATTGCCGAGGTCAAGACGATGGATCAGATCGTCGCTGCCGAGCTGGCAAGGCCGCGCTTCAGCATGTTCCTGCTGGTGATCTTCGGCGCGACGGCCCTCATTCTGGCAGCCATCGGAACCTATGGAGTCATGGCGTACAACGTCGAGCAACGAGTGCGCGAGATCGGGATCCGCATGGCTTTGGGAGCCGCTCGCGCCGACGTGCTCAAGATGGTGGCGGGCGGCGCCGCCCGGTTGGCCGGCGCCGGCGTCCTGGGCGGAATCGCCGGTGCCGCGGCGCTGACGCGTCTGATGAGAACGCTGTTGTTCGGCGTCAGCCCGACCGACGTGCAGACTTTCGTGCTCGTCGCGGCCTTGCTGACGCTCGTCGCGCTCGCGGCAGCCTACCTGCCGGCCCGCCGCGCGACGCGGGTGGACCCGACCGTGACCTTGCGGACCGAATAGCTTCGGCCGCCACTTTCCAGATCGATCCCGGCCGCGACTTGACAGCACGCGGCCGTTTCTCTACTATACCTAGCTAGTTCTGTATAGCAAGCTAGGTAACAGGATGGAGAACGATGCCAAAACAAAAGAACGACATTCTCCAGGGAACGCTCGGCCTGCTCGTGCTCAAGACGCTCGAGGCTCAGGGCAAGATGCATGGCTACGCCATCACCGCGCACATCCAGCAGGCCTCCGCCGAGCTGCTCCGCGTCGAGGAGGGGTCGCTCTATCCGGCGCTGCATCGCATGGAGCAGGACGGCTGGGTGCGCGCCGAGTGGGGCACCACGGAGAAGAACCGGCAGGCCCGCTTCTATACGCTCACCGCCGCCGGCCGCAAGCAACTGGCGCGAGAGCAGGAGAGCTGGGCCCGCCTCACCGAAGGCGTGCGTCGCGTGCTGCGCTACGCCTGAGCGTCGAACGTTTTAGTTAGCCTCAAGGAAGCCGATCCATGGCCTGGTACCGCCGGTTCGTCAATCTGATGCGCTCTGAACGGCTCTCGCGGGATCTCGACCGCGAGATGGCGTTCCATCTCTCCGAACGCGCTGACCAGCTCATGGCCGGCGGCTTGAGCGAGCCCGAGGCGGTCCACGAGGCGCGCCGCCGCTTCGGCAACCGCACGCTACAGAAAGAGCGGATGCGCGACGCGGACGTGCTCGTCTGGCTCGAATCGCTCCTCGCCGATCTGCGATACGCGGCCCGCGGCTTTCGCAAGAGCCCCGGTTTCGCACTGGTCGCGATCCTTTCGCTCGGCCTCGGCATCGGCGCCAACACGGCGATCTTCAGTCTCATCGACGCCGTCATGCTGAAGTCTCTGCCGGTGGGCCATCCTGAGGAGTTGGTGCAGGTGATGATCGGCGACAACGACAGGCTCACCAATCCCATCTGGGAGCAGTTGCGTGACCGTAAGATCTCTTTTCCAGCGTCTTTGCCTTTAGCGAGCCGACCTTCGATCTGGCGAGCGGCGGCGAGGCTCGGCGCGTTCTCGGCGCCTGGGTGAGCGGCGGATTCTTCCCGGGTCTCGACATTCGCCCCGCCGCCGGCCGCCTGCTCAAGGCCGAGGACGATTTCCGCGGCTGCCCGCCCGTGGCCGTCGTCACCTACGGTTTTTGGCAGAGCCAATACGGCGGCCAGGCGGCGGCCGTCGGGAAAACCCTTTCTCTCGACGGCCATCCATTCGAGATCGTCGGCGTGGCCGCCCCTGGATTCTTCGGCGTCGACGTGGGCCACGCGCCTCAGGTCTATGCGCCGCTGTGCGCGGAGGCGATCGTCCAGGGGCCTGACAGCGCTCTCGACCAGCGCTCGTACTGGTTCCTCAGCGTCGTCGGCCGGCCACGGCCGGAAATCCCGGCGGAGAGTCTGCGCACCCGCCTCGCCCTCGCTTCCCGTGAAGTGTTCACCGCCACGCTGCCACCCAGATGGAGCTCCGAGCAGCAGCAGAGATATCTGAAAGATACCCTGCGCTTCCAGGAGGTGGCGAAAGGGATTTCCAACTTGCGGCTACGCTTTCGCGAAGCCCTTCTCGTCCTCATGGGGGTGGTCGGCCTCGTGCTGCTCATCGCCTGCGCGAACGTCGCCAACCTGCTGCTGGCGCGCGCCACGGTCCGG
>Ga0134121_10001101_pt1 | contig 26344 bp, 30 predicted proteins | sample KB301_FD_96463 | JGI IMG/M metagenome (GOLD analysis project Ga0134121, IMG submission 96463) | Terrestrial soil microbial communities without Nitrogen fertilizer from Kellogg Biological Station, Michigan, USA - KB3-0-1 | ecosystem: Environmental > Terrestrial > Soil > Unclassified ... | reverse complement strand
GCGGTCTTGAAAACCGCCAAAGGTGAAAGCCTTTCGTGGGTTCGAATCCCACCCCGTCCGCCAAGGCGTTTGAAAACAAATGAAAAATCGGCCGCGGCCGGATCTACCCCCGAATCTACCTCCGAGCTGGCGCCCAGGAGATAAAAATGACGAACCCGAACCAACCGCAGGCCGTGAACATCGGCGTCAACAATGCGCGCGAGTACCTCGACTCCGTCGCATACCCAGCGAACAGCAGCTTTGTGAGAATCAAGAACCGCGACAACGCGATCGCATTAGCAAAAACGTTGTGGGAACTTCGTGATTGGCATTGGAACGATCTGCCAGATCCAAAACCGGCAAAAGGCGAACTCGACAAGCAACTTTTCGCCGCCTGCCCGGAGCTCGAGCTCGTGAGGGATGTCGCAGAGAGTGCGAAGCACGGCGGCAAGCTCCATCGGCGGGGCGTGAAGGTTCTAGCTATCACCGGCGCCGGCAGTCCGGGCGGGACGTCTACCGTAACCGGTCCTGCCGGATACGGCGCCTCCTATGAAGGCCCGCCGCCGTGCACGCTCGCGCTCGATCTCGGAAACGGGCAAAGCCGCAACCTGCCCGAAGTACTCGAAACAACGCTTCGCTTCTGGCGCGACACGCTTTCCTGAGGCGGAGAGACCGCAAAAAACCGAACATGGAGGATGAAATGCCCACGGAGCACAAGTTGGAAATAAACATGCAAACCAAAATGGCCACCTCTATGAAGGCTGAAGCTGTGAAGGCTGGCATGAGCCGCCGTAAGGGCAGGTTCCAGCGGGTGCTCGTCGGAATAATTCCTCAGCGCGGGCGCCCGGGCCGCTTCGCCCTGATCGAAACATTTATGAAGCGCGTGGGCTTCGGAGATTGGTATAGCGAAAAAATCCGAGATGAAGAAACTGGCGAGATGCTTCATCATTGCGATGAGCCGCTCAGCGAGCACCAGGGCCATGGTTCGGCTAGACCTAAAGAGCAGGAGCGATAGTTATGAGCAGGGATCATCCCTACGACGGGCCCAGCTTCTCAAAAAAACCCCCAACGACGCGAAAGCGGATTGAAAAAGTGGCTGGGTGGGAACGCCAAAAAGGTCAAGAAGAGGAAGCCAAGGTGCTGACGGCAAAATCGCGATCCTTTCACAAGCTTGATACAGTTGGGAAGTTTCGGGTCTTATTCCCGGATGCCACATTGCCGGATAAGCCTACGTCGCCGATAATCCGACGGCGACTCCCCTAGCTCTGCGTCAACGCCGTCAGCGACCTATCAGTTCGCCTCTCGATCGCGTTCCTCCTGCGCGGGTCGCTTTCGTCGGCCTTTCATTCTCGCCATGGGTGCCTCCCATTTTCAGAATAGTTGAGTGACGCACGCAGATGATGCAACTGTACCCTGCCGACACTCGCTCCAGTCCGCCAAGTACCCAATTTTGCCAGTCTGGGGGGCTTGGGGGTCGCGGGTTCGAATCCCGCCGCTCCGACCAATTGTTTCAATGCCTTAAGTTTTCGATGCACACTCACTGCGCACCCCTAGCCACCAAGTAGCAACCGCGTGGAGCAAGAAAAACGCACGCTCATGATAATTGGTGGCGCCAGCCGACCGCCCTACCCTCCGGCCACCCCCCGAAGTTGAAAAGCAGAGGGTACCGGACGGCCCTCGACTAATTTCAATTTTTTCAAAATCTCGAAATTGACTTGCCGCCGGCGGGGGTGCTGTGCGAGTTAAGCGGCTGACTTTTAATCGGTAGGTCGATGGTTCGATCCCATCCGGGCTCACCAATATATTCAATATGTTAGTTCCCTTACATCATTCCAAACCAGTGCGCTGGAAGGGCTAGGGTAACGTATGGGGTAACGCTTCTTTCGGAAAAGGAAAGATAAGCGAATGACGAACGCGGCTGATTATTGTTTTCGATTGCGATTTAGATATATGCGCCGGATCGAATCTGATGAGTTACGCAAGGTTATTGAGATTACCTCTTTGCCACGCCAAGCGGAGCTAATCGGTCAAGGGGTAAACTTGCGGCGCGTGCGATGTAGGACTGCGCTGTCGCGCAAGCTTGCTTCGGATCAGGATGAAGGGCGCCGCGAGATTCGTCTGCCCTGTGAGTGCGCGACGGATTCCATTTCACCTAAATCATTCGCCTAAATGTGAGGTTAATTCGGCACCCGACCGGCGCCACGGTTTTTGGCAACTGATGAAGCCAATAACGTTGAGTCTGGCCAACCATCATCAGCCACTGCCCTTCTTTGAGTTCGAGTGTAATCGTTTCCTTTGTTTTCCGATGTCGGAACTGAAAGCGCCGTGTTGCACCAAGCGACAAGCTGGCAATTGTCGGACGGTCTCCGAGAATCGCCTCGCTGTCGCTATGCCATCCGACACTGTCGCGTCCATCTCTATACAGATTGCACAAGACAGAATTATAAGATGCGTCAGATAGCTTTTCGGCTCGTGCGTGCAACCGTTCGAGAACGCCTGGAAGCGGCGCGGCCTCATGCCGGATACCGCTGTATGCGTAGCACTTGGTCCCGAACCACGCCGTCATCCTCGGGACAGGAATCTCTCGACCGAATAGACGCGCGGTTTCGACGCGCCAGGGTAAAGTTTTGGCAAGGTGCGCTGCAATTTCCGGCCAATTGAGTTCGCCATCCGAGTCGTCGACGAGGTAAGACTGGCCGTCATACGGGAGCACGTTTTTGAGATTCATTCCATCGCTCGCTTGGTCGCAACAATTAAACCGTGCATTCTCTTCCCAAGCTTCTTCTTGGCGATGCTGTTGTCGGCATCCAAAAGCCGCCTGGCCGTGATGTTGAACCCTACACCTTGAAGGGATCGGCACATTTCCTCGACGCTTGAATAACGAGAAGGGGCGCCGCGCTCATGCAGTGCAGAGAGGACATTGTCGGCCACGATCGATACCGCTGGCCAGCGTCGGGTCGTGCGAAACAGGTCAACGACAGCGAGTACACCGCCAGGTTTGAGCACGCGAAACATTTCCGCCAGGGCGAGTTCGCGCCGCATCACAGAGTGCATCATGAAGGCGGTTACGAGCACCTCGACCGTGCCTGACTCTGTCGGCAAGCATTCCGCCGTGCCCTGAAACAGGTTGTCATAAGCGCCTGTGGTCGCCGCATGGAGAAGCATGTTTGCAGAAATGTCGAGGCCGTACAGTTGCCACTCGCATCGGAGGCAGCGCATCGCCGCGCCGAGCATCCCGGTTCCGACTCCCACCTCGAAGCATAGAATCGGCTCAGCGTGCGACACAACTTGATGGCCAACGTGCTCGAGTACGATCTCGGCCAACTGTGGGTATCCATATCCTCTCCGGGTCAGCATCGGCACGACGTCGTTGTTGTATGTGTCTGCCCAAGCGTCAAAGCTTTTGCCGAGCGCAGCATTCCAAACACTAAGCATTGCTCACTTTCCTTCAGCGAAGCGGCGAGCAACAATTGTCACGTGCTCGCACGGAACCGTGATTCCACCTTCCGCATCGGCGCAGGCCTTGGTCGCTCGCAGAGCCGCGTCACTTAGCCCGCGATCGAGCTGCTCGCCTGTGAGCAGCCGGTAGCGTGCCAATTTTTCCAGCGATCCCACGCGATGAAGAAAGTGCGCGTATGCAACGCCGTTGCGGAAATGAAACGCAAATGAGTCGTTGTGAACGCTTTCAATATCGAGGCCAGCCGCCTCGGCGAGCTTCAACCAGCTAGAGATTTGCCGGCGACCAAGCCCGTCACGGCTCGTTCGCGGGAAGATCGTCTCCTGGTACCTGGGGCCGGGTGTAAGGATAATCGCGCGTCCGCCCTGCCGCAGGTGCCTAGCGGCCACTCTTAACGCTGCGCCCGGATAAGGAACGTGGTGCAGAACCTGAAATAGCGTAATTAGATCAAATTGCTGATCACCGAGCACCTCGCGAATCCTTTGCAGGTCCGCGCAAATGATCGTAACCTGAGGACTTTCGCTGAAGCGCTCGCTTAACACTCTGACCATGCCGGGAGCGTGGTCGACCAATACCAACTTGGCCGTTGGCTCGGCCGATAAGACCTTATCAGCGACCTTCCCGGCGCCTGCACCGAGGTCAAGGATTCGAATGCCCGGCCTCAGATTGGCGACCAGCAGTGCGCTTGCACGGTCGCTAATCCCGTCGCAGCGGTCGATGAACTCGCCTTTGGTGGGCCATCCAGCCGAGTGGGCGCAGAACACCGTGGCGACCGCGCGAACCTCCCTCGACAGGTGCGGCTCGGCGATTCCGATCGCTGGGGTGAACGAGTGCCCAGGGCGTTCTGCAACCTGTTGCTTGGGCATTGGGGATCGCCGTTTTCACACAACTGCCCACGTTCTTGGGGTGGGCGGTGCGCGTAGGCAATCGAAGTTGGGTCATTTGTTTGAAAATATTCAACAAAAAGAACGGCTTATCTGTACAAGATCTCAGCCTCAGTCACACGAAATCAGCGTCTTAGCAATCTACGGCCGTCGGTCCAACACGTGTGCGACAGTGCAGATCGTTGTGACGGTTGCAACTTTGCGTAGTTTTCGCAAAACTAATGCGGGGCTGCAACAGTCAGCTGCCTCTGCAAGGTGCCGTGGAGGCAAAATTGAGCGCGACCGAAGATGCGACCATCCCAGCAAAGCGCGCGAGGGCGCCGAGCAGGCACCAAAACGTGCCGTCTCCTGGGGCTCAGCGGTTCCTAGATGTAATGGATGTAATGCACGCGACCCCTCGCGCGCTCAGAGATACATTTGAAGGATGGTTCTTGGGTCGCGGTGTCAAGTGGCGCGCGGTCGGAGAGTTTCTTTCAGGCAAGACTTCTGAGTTTGCTCACCCCCAGCTTCTTGCAGAACTCGCGGAGAAATACACGCACACAAAGTATGACGCACGGCAATTTACGAATTTAGGACCCCCCAATCATTTGGCTGCATTCTGTAACAATAATGTTTCTGGTTTTCTGCATCGCGTTCAGGGATCATATCGTTGCATACGGCCCGTCACCAATATTCTTGCAGGCGAGGAATATGGCCCTGACCCAACCCTCGACACGCATGAGCTCAAAATGTTCGATCACGGTGACTATCAACCCGGAAGCTTTGTATACACGACCCTAAGCAAGAACAGAACGCTCCGTGGATCATGGAAGGGGTACATTGTCACGCGAATGCCGTATATCTTCCTCTTCGGACTCTGTGTTGAAGGTGAAGATGCATCATATTTTTTATTGAGGCCGCACCCTGACAAAAAACTTTCAAACACGATGCTAGTGGGTATACAGTCTCTCTTGTTGTCACACCCGACCGCGAAGGGCGAGAAATATGGGGTGTCTCGACAGATCGTCGCTGTCAAAAACCCTGTGAACAGCCAGACGCTTGACGTCGCTCATGACTGGATCAAGAAATATCGGCACCCCGTAGCAGGCGGGCTACTTGTAAATCTAGAAGACGTCCATTCAGAAAAGACTTAGGCGCTGTGACCGCAGCTACTGCAGCATTTCCCCAACGATTCAACATCGCCGGACCATAATCTGCTAAGAGGACCAATGAACTTGCTGGATAGGTCGCGGATCGTCCATTCGCGAACATCCGCACTGCCGGGGGGGGACACCTCTCCGAAGGGTTGTTGCTCGTGATGAATGACGCCACCGATGATAGCACCGCACATTAAAAGATAATCGCGAGTATTGAGGAGATGCTGGTGCCAGACCTCATCGACAGTTTCGACCATACAGTATTTCTTGTTCGGGTCGAGCACAATTAAGGCCAAAAATTTTCGATATTCTAACACCGCTTCATCCGTCAAGGCGTCAGACCAATTCATGCGCCGCCTTACACGAGCATGTACATCACGCAGATCCCATTGGATGAGGGTGCCGATCCGAACTTTTTCGGCCGGCGTAAGTTCATTTAGAACCTCGGGTGAGATTTGCAGTCTATTTGTATCCATAGCACCGCTAGATAACCCAATTAGTCTACTCCAGCAACTACTTCACGGGCAACTTGGGCTCCATTTTCCGAGCCCATCATAGCATATGCAAGACATGCTAGGGGCGGGACCCGGCCGCGAGGGTGAAGCGGGAGACGCACTCGTCCCAGGCCTTCTCCAAATAGTGCGAGACGAAAACCGAACAATGCGGGAAATCCTGATGCCGCTGTACCGCGACATGGTGAATGTCTTCCGCGAAAAGATGTGGCTTGCCGAACCCGAGACCCGCACGCATTTTTCGACACTCGTCGAATTCGTTGATGTTTGGGATAAAATTTTAGCCGAGAGAATTCCCGTCAGCGTCGTACCTGCGCTCGGACATTCTGAAGAGAATTTGCGGCCGTTCTATAGGCATCTGGAAACTACGCACGACAATCTTCGGGCCTCTATAGCCCGATAGCGCAGCAAGCTTAGGTAAATCGATTCATGATGTGAGCAGAGACGAAGTTGATCTTCGAAGGAATTTTGACTGATTTTCCCTTCTTGTCGTCAATCAACAGAATTGCGTGGGGTGGATCAATGTAGCTGCAAAATTCGGAACGACGCTTGAACCCGAAAATGTCCCTATAGTGCGCTTCCCCGGCCACATAGATAGCAGCCCTTCCCGCTCGCAGTTCGCCGATGATCGGCGCAGTCAAGAGATCAGGTGCGTCACAGTCGACGGTGTATCTCCCCTGCGGGTAAATTGCTCGCTTGCTGTGCCGAAGAATATCCGGTTCTACGGGTGGAGCCTCCCAGGTCGCATCATCGGGGAGTGGCAACGCTTGAAAAAAGACCACGCCGAAGCACTCACAATTCCTAGCGGGCGTCACTCCGGCATTTTTCAATTCTACCGTAATTTCGATGGGCTCAGTAAGACTGAATTTTTTGACGTCTTTAATCGAGGGATAGACGTATGCGCGCAACTGTTGAACAGCAACAAAAGCCATCACCATGAAAGTAATGATCAGCGCAAACGTTTGCGCCGCGCCGACCACAACGGTCCAGAAGCCCGTGTCGAACATGTGCTGATCTGCCACGGCAAGCGCCCTAGATACTTTTCGTCTGCATTCGCCGCTCGATCAGCCGCGCGAGGTTCTCGTGATGTAGCGCGAGCGCTTCGGCGCGCTGCGTCTCCTCCTCGGTCGCTTCCGGATCATAGCGGCGCAGGATGCCCGCCATAGCGCGGTGCTGCGCCGGCGTCATTAGAAAACGCGGATTAGTGGATCTCAGGTTTTCCAAAGCGCCAGCCTCACTGTACAAATTTTGCCGCGAACACCGGCGGCCGCTTCGCCGCTCATATCTATCACGTATCTATCACGGAAGTTTCACGGGCACGATCCTAAAATTATACGTAATCCTGAAGACGAATGGCTTTTGCGTGTTCACCGCCAGCTTGTGAAAACGTTCATACGTCTTGGCGAAACAGATAAACTTCTCCCAAGGACCAACGCTCGCTCCCCACAGATAAAAACATCCGATCTTGTGTTGTCTGATCGCGGCACAAGCCGCGGTGTCGTCGTGAAATTTTCGATCGTGGCTAAACACCACCCAGTTTTTCGCACCGACAATTGAAAGCCATTCGTCATCCGCCATTTCCTCGGCAAACTTATTCTTCTGATGCCACTCGACGGTGAAAGGGGGAGTCAACTTGTCGAGCGCTTCCGGAAAGCGCTTACCAAAGCAACGGTCGAAATAGAACGTCAGTGGGTCCACTTTCGAGCCTGCTCTGGGGTTGGGGCAATCCCCTCGAATTCCAGAGCCTTTCGGACTTCGGGTAGCTTCAAATCAAAATCAGAGGCGATGTCGCTCACACGCTCGCCGGCGTCCCACCTACCTTTGAGTATCCACGTCGCGGTGCCTCTCACGGCCGGCGCGCCGAATGAAATGCGCGGATCTATGACAACGGGAGACGATTGACCGCCCACGCGCCAACGAACCGCAATGCCGCCGTTCTCATACTCAAACTCCTTTAAGCGGCCGAGAATTTCACCCCAGGCGAGCTGACCTTGACGATCGACACCGATGAGTTTGCCGCGACCTTTCTCACCTTCGATCTCTTCGTAGTCTACCCACAAGCGCTTGCCGTTCGTCTTGAATCGATAGTCAGCAAATGGGAAATCGCTCTTCAACTCCTTGCTGACGTAATTTCGCGCATCTCGTATGCGCTTCAACGAAACGCCAGCCTTCCTAAATGCCGCGACAACTGCGACCTCGATGAGCTGCAAGTAGGAAAGCGCGGCCCTGCTTTCCCTGGTGGATAGGGTCGCGGCCGCCCGACCACCCATCCTGTGCCAGAACGCGACCGTCTGCGCCGATACTCCAGTATATCGTGCCGCTTCTCCGACCTGGTAAGCAGGCAAGCGCAATCTCGCGCGCCATTCCTCTCCGGGCCGTTCGTGGTTTAAGCCAATCATGTGATTCTCGAACTGCGCGCGCCAGCACAAATTTACGTTTAGCCGATCCTGGGTCTTAGGACAAAGAGTCCTTACATGAGAGAGGGGTTAATCGCGCCAAAAGTCTTTGAACCGCGTGGGCGAAAGCTCGGTATAGCGCACGGTGTGCTGGATATTCTTGTGTCCAAGATAGTCCTGAATCGAGCGGGTATCGTGTCCATCACCTGCAAGCTTGTAGCCGGCAGCATGGCGCAGCATGTGCGCATGTAATTGAAACGGAAAATCTGCTTTCTGCCCTGCCCGCTTGACCATCCAATTGAAACTATCCGTTGTGAATGGTCCTCCGCGTTCGCTCAAAAACACGAACGGTGATTTCGACGCTTCCCGCTGGAGCTTGCGGAGTGCCCGCAGCTCGTCACCGCGAATAGGATGGGTGCTCGGCTTGCCATTCTTGACTCGTCGGACGTGCATAGTGGCTGAACTAAAATCTATCTGTTCCCATCGCAGGTCGCAGACCTCTGAAGCCCGCAGCCCGTGCCGGTAAGCCACCAGGATCATGGTGGCGTCCCGGTGACCGTATCGATTGTCCTTTGCGGCCTCGATCAGCTTCTCAACTTCAGTTTCGGTCAGGTGCTCCCGCCGACGAAGCTCACGATTTGGCTGTCGCTTCGGGGCAACTGCTCGTTTTTCGATGCTTGGCTTCACTAGTCGTAGGCTTGATTTTGCAATCATTTTCACCTCCCATCAATCATTACTGCTCGTACAATAGCCGAACTACGAGCAGTATGCAATCGAAAGCTATATCATCCCGCAATTTATCCCACCCCTACCTAAGAGGATCGGTCCTTCTCGCTTCTCGCCGCGCGTGCAGCTAAGGTTCTCACCCTGTGGTTTAGCAGGGGGAAGAGGATGGCGAGAGCCAAAAAAGGGGCCGAATCAAAAAACAGTATTCGGCAGAGCAAGAACGGCAACGGCGCCAATGTCGGCTACGAAGCCGAGCTCTGGCAGATGGCCGATGCGCTGCGCGGCGGAATGGACGCCGCTGAATATAAGCACGTTGTCCTCGGCCTCATCTTCCTCAAGTACATTTCCGATGCCTTCGAGGAGCAGCACGCGAAGCTTCTAGCGGAGAAGGCGAGCGGCGCCGACCCTGAAGACCCTGACGAGTATCGCGCGCAAAATATTTTCTGGGTACCGCGCGAGGCGCGCTGGCAGCATATCAAGGCGCAGGCTCGCCAATCCGCTATCGGCCAGCTTGTTGACGACGCCATGGCCGGCATCGAGCGCGACAACCCGGTGCTTAAGGGGGTGCTGCCTAAGGATTACGCCCGCCCCGCGCTCGACAAGCAGCGGCTCGGCCAGCTTATCGACCTCATCAGCAACATCAAGGTTGGCGACAAGGCGAGCCGCTTCAAGGATGTGCTCGGCCGAGTCTACGAGTACTTCCTGTCGCAATTCGCGAGCGCAGAGGGCAAAAAGGGCGGCGAGTTTTATACTCCGCGCTGTGTGGTCAAGCTTCTGGTGGATATGATCGAACCTTACAAGGGTCGCGTCTACGATCCGTGCTGCGGCTCGTCGGGAATGTTCGTGCAGTCGGTTGAGTTCATCCACGCTCACGCCAGCGGAAACGGCAATGGCGGCAAGACAAACATCGATATTTCAATCTACGGCCAGGAATCGAACTACACGACCTGGCGGCTGGCGGAAATGAACCTCGCCATTCGGGGCATCGAAGGCCAGATCGCTCATGGTGACACGTTCCATAACGACCGCTTTCCCGACCTCAAGGCCAATTTCGTTCTCGCCAACCCACCCTTCAACGTGAGCGATTGGGGCGGCGAGCGTCTGCGCGACGACAAACGCTGGCAGTACGGCGTGCCGCCGGCTGGCAATGCGAACTTCGCGTGGGTGCAGCATATGATTTATCACCTTGCGCCCACCGGCACCGCCGGCTTCGTGCTGGCCAACGGCTCGATGTCGTCGAACCAGTCCGGTGAAGGAGAAATCCGCAAGAACATCATTGAAGCCGACCTCGTGGACTGCATGGTCGCGCTGCCGGGCCAGCTCTTCTACTCGACGCAGATCCCCGCGTGCCTCTGGTTCCTCGCGCGCGACCGCAAGAACGGCAAGTTCCGCGACCGCCGCGGCCATGTGCTCTTCATCGACACGCGCAGGATGGGGCGCATGGCGGACCGCACCCACCGCGAACTGACCGAAGAGGACATTGCTCGCATTGCTGATGCCTACCATGCATGGCGCGGCGAAAAGGGAGCGGGCGAATACACGGACATCGCCGGCTTCTGTAAGAGCGCATCGCTGGACGAAGTGCGCAAACACGGTCATGCGCTCACGCCGGGACGCTATGTCGGTGCCGAGGCGCAAGAGGACGATGGTGAACCGTTTGAGGAAAAGATGAAGCGGCTCACCGCGATGCTACGCGAGCAGCAGGCCGAAGCCGCGAAGCTGGACGCTGCCATTGCTGTCAATCTGAAAGAACTTGGGTATGGCGGGTAGCTCGTCTCGGAGGACCATCGGCGACTACTTCACGCTTCAGCGAGGAACGACGTACAAGAGTCGACTCCTTGGTGTGCCCGGACCTGTCTTGCTCGGACTCGCTACGATCCAGAGAAACGGCGGCTTCCGTAGAGACTCGCTTCGAACCTACGGTGGGGATTCACCAGATAAGTTGCTAGTTCAGCCCGGCGAGCTGTATCTGTCCCTGAAGGACGTGACCCAATCGGCCGACCTACTCGGCGCGGTAGCGCGGTTGCCTCGCGATCATCCTCCTGGAAGGCTCACGCAAGACACGGTGAAGCTTGAACCTAGGGCGGCCGACATTCCGCTGGACTACCTCTACTGGCTGCTTAGGACGCCGCAATACCGAGGCTACTGTCGGTCGCACGCGACGGGAACAACGAATCTTGGTTTGGCGCGGGAGGACTTCTTGGCGTTTCCCGCGCCAGAACCGACGCGCGCGCAACTTCGTATCGTAGACACGCTCACAGCGCTCGACGACAAGATCGAGTTAAACCGGCGGATGATCGAGACGCTGGAGGCGATGGCGCGCTCGCTCTTCAAGTCGTGGTTCGTGGAATTCGACCCCGTCCGTGCCAAAGCCGAAGGCCGCGACCCCGGGCTCCCTAAGCTCGTCGCCGACCTCTTCCCTGCTCGCTTTGTTGACTCTGAACTCGGCGAGCTTCCGGAGGGATGGGAGGTCGGGAAGCTCGGTGATGTTGCCGAGCATCCGCGCCGAGGCGTGCAGGCGGAGAGTATCGATCCAGATATGCCCTACATCGCGCTCGAGCACATGCCGAAGCGCTGCGTCGCCTTGTCTGACTGGGGCGTGGCCAAAGGACTGGAAAGCAACAAATACGAATTCAGGAAAGGCGAGATCCTATTCGGAAAGCTACGACCGTACTTCCACAAGGTTGGTGTCGCGCCGATCGATGGTGTGTGCTCCACGGACATCGTGGTCGTCGCACCGCAAGAACCCCATTGGTTCGCTTTCGTTCTGGGCCTGGTGTCGAGCGACAAGTTTGTCGAGTACACGAACGCTGGCTCGACAGGTACGAAGATGCCGCGGACGAGCTGGGCTGATATGGCCCGATACGAGCTCGCGCGGCCACCGACACTGATAGCCAGTGCATTCACAGAGATGATACGACCGTCCGTCGAACGGATCATCGCCGGCATTCACGAGTCCCGCAGCCTCGCCGCGCTGCGCGACGCCCTGCTACCCAAACTCATCTCCGGCGAGCTGCGTGTGAAGCACGCGGAGAAGTTCATTGGGAGGGCAGTGTGATGGTCGACGCTCTCACTGCCCCCTTCGTCATGCACGGCACCCGCGATGCGATCGCGGGTGGACTGACGCATGTCGAGCAGCAGGTTATGAGTATCGAACAGGCAGTGGCCAAGAATCCCGCTCTCGCGTTCGATCTCGCGAAAACCTTGGTTGAGAGCGTTTGCCGGGCAATACTCGGCGAGCGCAACATCGCGATCGGCGAAGATGACGACCTTCCCAGGCTTTTTAAAACGGTCTCTCAGCATCTGCCCTTTCTGCCGCCGACCGCGAGTGGAGAAGCGGAAGTCCGCGACAGTCTCAAGCGTACGCTCGGTGGTCTGAGCACTGCCATTCATGGAATCTGCGAGTTGCGCAATAAGTGCGGGTTCGCGTCACATGGCTCTGGAGCCCCGCGCCCACCGATGGAGTCCGTGCAGGCGCTGCTCGCGGCGGAGGCCGCCGACACGATCGTCGGCTTTCTCCACCGCGTCCACCTGCAGGACCGCTCGCCGCCATCCTCGCAACGAGCGCTGTACGTCGACAACCCCGAGTTCAATGACTCTATAGATGAAGCCCACGAGATCATCCGCATTTTTGAGGTCGAGTTCCTGCCCAGCGAAGTCCTCTTCCAGATGGAGCCCGAGACCTATCGTGTGTACCTGGCCGAGTTTGATGCAGAGGCCGAGGACGCCGTGCCTGGACCGACGGAGGTGGCGCCATGAGAGAGCGGGGCGTCACTGAATCCGTCGTCGAGCAAGCCGCGCTTGCTTGGCTGGAAAGCCTTGGCTGGTCGGTCAAGAACGGCGCAGAGATTGCCCCCGGCGAGCCTGCCGCCGAGCGCGCCGATTACGGGCAGGTCATTCTGGAGCAGCGCCTACAAGATGCACTCGCGCGCCTCAACCCCGACCTGCCTGCCGAGGCGCTGGAACACGCTTTCCGCAAGTTTACCCGACCTGAGGGTGCGGACCCAACTGCGCGGAACCGAAACATGCATCGCCTGCTAGTGGACGGCGTAACGATCGAATATCGCACAGTCGACGGCAACATCCGCGGCGCACAGGCGCGGGTCATGGACTTTGACCGCGTCGAAGCAAACGACTGGCTCGTGGTCAATCAGTTCAGCGTCGTGGAGAACAAGCACAGCCGCCGGTCGGACATAGTGTTGTTCGTCAACGGGCTGCCGCTGGTGGTGCTGGAGCTTAAGAATGCGGCGAATGAAGACGCGACGATCTGGTCCGCCTTCGCGCAGCTTCAAACCTACAAGTTCGAGATTCCATCCCTTTTCGCCACAAATGAGTTGCTAGTCATATCCGACGGTGTCGAGGCGCGGACGGGCACGCTTACCGCCGGGCGTGAATGGTTCAAGCCCTGGCGCACCATCGAAGGAGAGAAGCTAGCCGACACGCACGTACCGGAATTACAGGTGGTGATCGAAGGTGTTTTTGCGCCGCGACGATTCCTGGAGTTGGTGCGCGACTTCATCGTGTTCGAAGCTGAGGGCGGCGCCCGCATCTTCAAGAAGATGGCGGGCTATCATCAGTTCCACGCGGTGCGCATTGCCGTCGAAGAGACCTTGCGGGCGGCCGAGTTGCGCAGAGCGATTATCGGCTTTACGGGAGAACCAAGCCACCATGAACCGGGCCGGAAAGCCGGCGGCAAGCCCGGCGACCGGCGCATCGGAGTGGTTTGGCACACGCAAGGCTCCGGCAAGAGCCTGACCATGGCTTTCTATGCTGGGCGCATTATCCGCGAGCCAGCGATGGAGAACCCCACCGTCGTCGTTCTCACCGACCGAAACGACCTCGACGATCAACTCTTCGGCACGTTCTCGCGCTGCCGTGACTTGCTGCGTCAGCCGCCGGTACAGGCCGAAAGCCGAGCGCATCTGCGTGATTTGTTATCGGTCGCTGCTGGTGGCGTGGTGTTCACCACAGTCCACAAGTTCTTCCCTGAGGAGAAGGGCGACCGGCACCCTACTCTCTCCGAGCGTCGCAATATCGTCGTGATCGCCGACGAGGCGCACCGAAGCCAGTACGATTTCATCGACGGGTTTGCGCGCCACATGCGAGACGCGCTGCCGCGTGCTTCTTTCATTGGCTTCACCGGAACGCCAATCGAATTGCGAGACGCCAGCACTCGCGCCGTGTTCGGCGAGTATATTAGCGTCTATGACATTCAACGCGCCGTCGCGGACGGCGCAACCGTGCCGATTTATTACGAAAGCCGACTTGCCAAGCTGGCGCTCGACGAAATCGAGCGGCCAAAAATTGACCTGGATTTCGAGGAAGCGACCGAAGGAGAGGAGGTCGAGCGCAAGGAAAAACTCAAGACCAAATGGGCGCAGCTCGAAGCGGTTGTCGGAGCTGAGAAGCGCCTGAAGCTCATCGCGCAGGATATTGTCGACCACTTCGAGAAGCGGACCGAGGCACTCGAAGGCAAGGCGATGATCGTCTGTATGAGCCGGCGCATCTGCGTCGATCTCTACCACGAGCTCGTCCGTCTACGCCCTGCTTGGCATCACGAAGGCGACGACAAAGGAAGCATTAAGGTCGTGATGACTGGGTCCGCATCCGACCCGACTGACTGGCAGCAACACATTCGGAACAAACCACGGCGCGAGGCATTAGCAAACCGTTTTCGTGATCCCGCCGATCCGTTTCGGGTCGTGCTCGTGCGCGACATGTGGCTTACCGGTTTCGACGCGCCTAGCCTTCATACAATGTACGTCGATAAGCCGATGCGTGGCCACGGACTGATGCAGGCGATCGCCCGGGTCAATCGTGTGTTCAAGGACAAGCCCGGCGGACTCGTTGTCGACTATCTGGGCCTGGCCCAAGAGCTTAAAGCCGCACTTGCGACATATACCGAGAGCGGCGGCAAAGGGCGGACGGCACTCGATCAGATCGAGGCGGTCGCCCTAATGCTCGAGAAATACGAGATTTGCCGCGACCTTTTCCATGGCCTCAATTGGTCGAAATGGACGAGCGGCACGCCGCAGGAACGGCTGGGTCTCTTGCCCTCGGCGCAGGAACACATCCTGCGCCAAAAAGACGGAAAGGACCGCTGCTTGCGCGCCGTGCGCGAGCTATCGCAGGCATTCGCGCTGGCTGTACCCAACGACGAAGCGCTCCGCATCCGGGATGACGTGGCCTTCTTTCAGGCGGTGCAAGCCGTGCTTGCGAAGCGCGCGCCCGGTGACGCGCGGCCGGAGGAGGATATTGACCACGCAGTGCGCCAGATTATATCACGTGCGGTGGCGCCTGAAGGCGTGGTAGATATTTTTGCCGCCGCGGGGCTCCCGAAGCCCGACATCTCCATTCTTTCCGATGAATTTCTTTCCGAGGTCCGCGGAATGCCCCAGCGCAATCTCGCGGTGGAGCTATTGCAGAAGCTCCTCAAGGGCGAACTCGCTACGCGCCGGCGAAAAAACGTGGTCCAAGCGCGTTCCTTTGCCGAGATGCTTGAGCAAACCATCCGCCGCTATCAGAACCGAGCCATCGAAGCGGCGCAGGTGATCGAAGAGCTCATCCAGCTCGCGAAAGACATGCGCGCGGCGAATGCACGCGGTGAAAAGCTCGGACTCTCGGAAGACGAGCTGGCCTTCTACGATGCACTTGAGACAAACGACAGCGCCGTCAAAGTTCTCGGTGATGAAACACTGCTTACAATCGCTCGGGAGCTGGTTGAAACCGTACGGAACAATGTCACGATTGACTGGACTTTGCGCGAGAACGTTCGTGCGCAACTTCGCGTTCTGGTCAAGCGCATCCTGCGCAAATACGGGTACCCGCCTGATAAGCAGGAGAAGGCGACGCAAACCGTATTGGAACAAGCCGAGGTTTTGTCTGCTGAGTGGGCGGTGTGAGACCATAAGGTCGCCACTCGACACACCTATCAAATCAATTGCGAGATATTGTTGACCGCTCGGCTTCCCTCGTTGCCAAAGCAAACTCCTTCTCGAGCCAGGGGGATACACCTTTAAGTCCGGCCACAACTTCCGTTGCCCAGCGAATGTATTCCAATCTTCGTCTCACCGACCAATCTGGTGGCGGACTTGCAGCTATGGCTCGAAGATTGCTAGTTTTGTCCGCCAGCTTTAATATTTTCGCGCGCTTGGATCTTTTTTGAGCATTTTTTACCTGGAGTTGCTTCCGTTTCTGTTTCGGAAGAGACTTATCGTCTGTAACTTCTGTCACAACCCTCGTTACGCTCTTCCCAAATAGCTTTTCAATTATAGCTTCTGGGACCTCTTGATCCTCGATGGCATCGTGTAGCAATGCCGCGATCACCAAATCAGGATCCTCGCCTTTGGTTGCCTCGGCGACAAGCATCGCCACTTCTAAAAGATGATTTATATACGGCTCTTCGGCTGCGCCTTTCCGACGTTGGTGCACATGCCATCGTGCCGCGGCATCAGCGGCTCGCAGGACTAAGACCCACTCTTTCATTCTGTGCACTCCGGATGTCTGAATCTCACACGCGCTTTTTATGTTTAGACCTTGCATAGCTAAGCGAAATATCACATGTCTAAATGTCAGACCCTAAGCTTTTCTGATTTGCGGGGGGCCGATCCAGATCTTACTTGCTTTACCGAATAACATTTTTCCCCGACTTCTGATGTCCGATTCAAGCCACTCTTTGTGATCCACCAAGTCCTTGCTCAACATCGTAAGACTATACTTCTTTATGGTTGCAAGCTTGCTAGGCGCCTTCTTCGTTGTGACCAGCCAGGGCGCATTCGACAGCGTTCCGTTCAACTTTTTTGTCAGCAATGTCAGATTTCCAAGAGTCTGAATAACTTCTCGCCGACGTTGAGGCGATTTGCCATCCGTGCGCTTATCTTTGGGAAGAGGCCAATACTCTTCCCATGCCTGCGGCATTACGTGTTCGATCTCAAGCTTTGCTGGGACTGCGAATGGCTCTGTCAAACCCGATTCTTTACGCATGTATTCTTCTAAAGCTCGAAGAATAAACCGAAGGCGTGGTCTTCCCATTTTTTCGTACAATGGCGCATCGAGCCACGCCTTCTGAAATTCTTGATCATCTGGCCAGCGTGATACCTCTGCGGTCGAGCGAGTTAGGAACGCTATTACCCGATCCTGCAATGTCTCAGTTTTCTTTCCCTCAGCGACCGCCTTCATCAGGTCGATAAAAAGAGTTCCGTAGCCACGAGTAGTAAGGGCGCAGACTTGCCGCCGAACGATAAATGATTCCAAGACCTCAATAATTGCGATCAGTTCATCATTGCTTGTTTCAACCCGGAGCGCCATCAAAAGCGGGTACAGAGTGATAAAGTCGAGCTCGTTTATTCGCGCAAATCGACGACCAATTTCTGTATCTTCATCTGGCTCATTGATTGCACGAAAGACCTTGGCATAATTTTCAAGGGTTTCGAAACGCGCAGCGATATCTTCTTTCTTGTATTTTTCCACGTCGTCTAAAAACTTGTAGTAGAGGTGATCGCTTGGGATCTCTTCCTGTAACCGCATTGTCAAGTAATTCTGTAAGAATAAGTCAGCGCGGGGTCTTTGTGCATGGCCTCGACCTATTTCTTCACGCCAAAATTCAATTTCTTGATCGAATGTTTGTCTCCAATGCTTGTTATATAGTTTCTTGGCATCGAGTTTCTTGCGAATGGCATCACGCAACATCCAATTTTTGACCAAATCAATCGGGAGTAATGGGGTCCCCCTAGCGTTGAGCGTCTCAAATATTACCTGCGCATCTTCGTTAGGATCGATATCCAGTGCCATTAACTTGATTTGTTGATGCAGAGCCGTTGAAAGAGCCTCAGCCCGTTTACTTGAATCGCCTTTGGAGGTGCCCATCCAAGCTTCAATCGAGGTTGCAAAAAATCTGTAAGCCTTCGCAAAAATATGATCTTCGAACTTTTCGGGTATTCTCCCGTCGATTGAGTCCATAACAGCCGCGTAAGCTTTCTGATCTGCCTCCGTCGGCCAGACCTTAAATCGGCCGTCAGAATCGTCATCGGATACGTGTCTGTTCTGCACCAAGTCCGTGAGCTGCCCTGCGGCTAGCGTTGCGCCTAAGCGGATCGAAACATCAGCGCCGGCTTTCAGGAAGATCTGAAGCGTTGTTAGCCTTTGTTGTCCGTCGACAATTTCTCGTGTGGTCAGATGGCCCGCTGCCACATGTTTTGACTCCAGAACTACCGAGCCGAGAAAATGGAATCGAAGTATGTCCTTATTTGCAACGACGTCTTCAGCGACACGCCGAACGTCCTCCCATAGTGGTTTCCATTGTTCGTCTTCAGTCCAAACGTAGGGGCGTTGAAAAAGGGGAACGACATAGCGCCCTGGCTGAGCAAACAGGCTGCTAACCGAAAGATAGTTGCTTTTCATTTTCTGGTGAACGTGTCTGAACGCACTATTTGCTCCCCAAGCTAGGCGTATTCTCGTACAATCTTAGGGCGAGAGTCTAGGCGGAGGCACTTTGCTCTAGAGCCGCGAAATGCGTGTTTTTCTCACCCCAAAGCATCTTCGGATACTATGGCTCGCTTTGCCGCCTGACACGCGAGACTTGATTGAATCTTTCTCGCAACCGGCAAGCTCGCCGAGACATAGGTTACGATGTGGCTGATCGGACGCGAAGGAAGCGAACTAGGAACGCCGGTCGCGATGTGCGGGCGGACGAACGCCATAACGCCCGCACATCGCCCTTTTCTTACCAAACAGTATCTTGGTACGCTACGGCTGTCGCAGTGTTAGCGCGCAATTTCTGCTCCCTGCTTTGGCCGCGGCAAAGCGCCAAGCCACCGTTCGGTGTCGCTTACAAGGACAATGGTTCGGCGGCCCAGTTTGCGCACGACCAGTCGCCCTAATTTGATCTCGTTGTAGATACTCGTCCGACTGATGCCGGATATCGCAATGAGCTCCTTGATCGATAGCGCGAGTTTATCATGCGGAATCATTGTCGTTGCCCTCCATTTTTCATAGACCAGGACGGCGCGAGCGAACGTGGACATCTGCGCAGCGGCCGTCCGAGAAAGGATAGTTGATGGCTCGACTAATATTTGGCCCCGACGGTTCGGCATTGGAAAAACCCGAGGATGTCATCCGCTTTTTGGCGGAAGCAACCCACTGGAAAATCGGCCGTTCCGCCTATGAAGCAGCGCAAAGCTGGTTCGCGGCGCAAGATCTGCCCGCGGCGATCCGGGAGCTGATCGAGACCGATCCGGTGTTTTCAGGGGCAGTATTGCTGAAGGCCATCTTTGAAAAGCAAACCCCCCTCGACCGATTGGGCCGGCCGAGCCAGACGGATGTGCTGGCGCTTTTGCAAACGCGATCGGGGTCGGCCATCCTGGGGGTCGAAGCGAAGGTGGACGAGTCCTTTGGCCCGCTCGTTTCTGAATGGAATGATCAGACGCCTAGTAAACAACAGCGACTAACTGGATTGATTGAGCGACTGGGGGTTGGGGGTAGCGCGTCGGTGTTGCGATACCAACTGCTTCACCGCACCGTTGCGACCCTTATCGAGGCCGAGCAACACGGAGCGGCCGAAGCGGTGATGGTCGTCCAATCCTTCAGTCCCCACGATATTCGGGCGGGGTTTTCGGATTTTCAGCGGTTCTCGAAGGCGCTTGGGATTCTGGTGGAGGCGCCGGGCCGGCTTTCAGCGCCGCTCATTCGGGGTGGGGTAAGCTTGCGCCTTGGTTGGGCTCAGGATCAGATTCACGTGCCCGAGGAAGCGGTGCGTGCCGTCGACTAACTCAGTTCGCTCGCAGCCGGCTGTAAAGCCGCATTCTGGCACACCTGCCGACTGTAGATCGTTTCGAGGACGTGGTGCGCCGCTCTCTCCGCGTTTGCCGATGTTTCCAACAGCCGGTGCAGGCTCGCCTCCTGCCCTTCCTGATCCGGGCCGTTCGGGTTGTTGAGGAGCCACGCCAGGGCGTTCGCCGCCTTCCACCCGAACAGGCTGTCCACCTGGTCCCGCAGCGCGCTCCGGTTCTTCCAGCCCGCGCACAGTCCCATCTCCAGGCCCCAATGCGCCAGGTTCAACAGGTGCATGTAATGATCCGGCGCCGGCGCCTTGGCTTCCTTCAGCCACTGCAACGCGGCCCGGTTCAGTGGGTTGTTGTTCTCCAACAGGGCGAAGGCCTTGTAATGGGCCATATCGAGCCGAGTCCACTTTGCGTACGGGTTCGAATGTAACTTAAAAGCGGTCGCCTTAAAACCGTCAGTTCGCAGAAATTGCGTCCGTGAAAAGGACGCATAAAGGTCCCCTACGGGATATCCTCGCCAAGAACATGCGACGGCTTCGTGCTGTGCGAGGTCTGAGCCAAGAAGCTTTGGCCCACGAATGCGGCATGAACAGAACTTATCTGAGCGCAGTTGAGCGGGCGGAACGGAACGTATCTATCGACAACATCGCCCGCATTGCTAAGGGGCTTCGAGTCGAGGCGTTCGCACTGCTGCAGGACCGTTGACTGCGTATTGGCGGTATCAAAGCTTGTTCATTCGATACATGCGATAGTTACTATAATATATTGATTTATATAAAGAATGTATTCTATGAGCCTGTTAGCTCATTGGCCGCCAGCGGCACTTTCTGTTCACGCACCCAGCAACTGCACAGCCGGTAACGAGCGGATTGAGATAGAGGATGCCACGCTGCCTTAGGACTCCATCTGCCCCGTAGTCCTCGCAAGAGTTCGCATAGTCCGCAAAAGCGCCGCGATCTCTCGCCGATTGGCAATCGCTTCGGCGGTGTAGCGGCCATGCTTGAAGGCGTTCTTGTTACCCTTCGGTGCGCCCAGGGACATCCCCCCGTGCAGTCGACACCGGCCGTTCGGCATCGCTGGTGACTGGCACCGACTCTCCCTCCTTGTCCGCGCTCCACATCGCCGGCTGAGATGCATGGGCAATTCGCTTTGCATGGGGTTGTTCCTCTGATTTCCGTCGATCCCCACCCCCCGGGGCCTCAACGACGCCAACAACGGCCTGACCGCCCGAATGGACGTGGACGTGCTCGACTGTGACCTTTTGTTGGCCCTTGCCGCGGTGATGATTGAGCGCGTCGAGCAGCACCGCATAGGTGCGGGAGAGCTTGTTCGCTTGGCTCAGGTTCTCGCGCCGACCCTCGATCGTCTGCTCGCCGAGCATGGCGCGGCGGTAGCACTCCATGACGGCGCTGTGCGCTGCGAACAACTGGGCGGCCATCATCCCCTCCAATTCGTCCTTCGGCGCGATCCCAATGAGGCCGGCCATGACCGCATGGAACTGCTGATCTTGCGTTTGCTTATCGGAATGCTTGATCCAGAGCGCTTGCCACGTGTCGGTCACGACTCGTTTGTTCCAATCGTCGGATTGCGAGCCGCCGACATGCTTCAGCTTTCCCTGATTTTGTGCGAGGCCCATCGCATTGACATTCTTGTCTTTGGAGCGCTTCGATTTGGACTTCAAGTGCAAATCCTGATCGAGTTACGGTCTTCCGCCGAGGGCCGCCCTGCCGCGCCTTTCAAGCCGGCCCCTCCCGCGGGCACGCGCTGTTGGTAAGCCAGGCGAGCGCCGTGAAGATCATGTTCGGAAAGTGCACCACCTCGAGCCATTTCGATCAGCCGGAAATACGGTTGCCCGCCGTCGATCGAGAAAAGCCACGAAAGAATTTCGCTGCCGTCCGAACCGAGCGCTTCGCTCAAGTCGCGTTCGAGCAGCTCGTCGCCTCGCTGCCTTCGAAAGTGCTTGCCCCTGCTTGCCGTTGAAGGAGATCTGAGGGAGTTCCTTGAAGGAGATAGAGTGACGTTTCTGTCACCAGAACCAGGTACTTTCCTGTCACCATCGGACTGCATTCCTGTCATTCGACCGAGATCGTTGGCGGATCGTTTAGGTGACAATTTGTCACCTATCTTCGGCACGTACTCGTTAAAGCGCCCTACCCTCTGAACCAGGATGTAATCGAAGCATGCTAGCTCCCTGATTGCGCGTATCACAGAGCGCTTGTCTATGCTGAGCCGAAAAGCGATGGTTCCCTGGCTCGGCCAAGCCTTCCCCGAAACCGAATTAACGCACGAGATTATTTCCCAGCCAACCAATCGCGCGAGCGGCGTTAAACGGCCGTCCCGCCGTAGCCGATCGAGAAACGCGAGCCGCACAGCGTTGACGGACTTCCGCTGCTCAATACTTGGATCGTTCATGCGTCGGCTCTAAGTTAACGTGGACCGAAAACCCTACGCCACAGCGTTGTACGCTCGGCCGCTTCGAGCGCCCTCACCCCACGACTGACTTCCGAAAATATGCCTTATCGAAGGCCGCGCTCAGGCGCAGCTGAAGCTTGCTTCAGATGCATTCTCGCCTTCTGAGAATCACCCCTTAAGTGCGTCTCTTGCGCTTATGTTCTGAGGTCTTACTGTCGCGGTCCGCGATGCGCCCTTTCTGCCAAGTAATGATTTCTGCCTCGATCCATCCGACTGCACGACCACCAAGCGGAATTGGCTTTGGAAAGGTACCCGCGGCGACACGTTCATAGAGTGACGATCGACGAAGGCCCGTGGCGCTCTCGACGTCCCGGCGTCGCAAGATTTTCTGCATTGTCTTGGCTCCCGTAAGCCGGCGGACTTTGCCGGAATAGAGAGCGCCGTAGAACGATCGGAAGGAAACTAGAACTGGGGTCTAGATTCCATCGCTCCGCGTGAACTCGTCACCTCGTCGAGCCCCTCACGCAGGATGGAAAGCACCTTTTGTCGCGCCGCATCGGACTTTCCCTCACGCCGTAACTTAATCGCCTCTGCGAACACCACGTGATGAAATCCCATGATTGGCAGATCACCAGCACTATATCGAACCGTCCAATTCAAGATGGATTTGCTCACAACAGACGTCTCTTTGTGCGATTTCGGCCGGAGTGCTGAAGATCGATTGACGACTTTTGCAACTTCGCGCGCCGCATTCTGCTTGGGCAAGCCATACCGGATCAGTTCCGCACTTGCCATGCTCGCTAGCGACTTTATTTGACGCTCGTAGTCGGTTTCGCGGGGCATGTCTGCAGTACGGGGCCGAGCGCGCAGAAGCGGTTCGTCAAACCCTCGGTCGCGCTCGTCCATTGCGGCAATCCCTTCGTACAGTGAGTAGAGCAGTAGCTTCAGTGCGCTGTGGTGCTTACCAGCTCCGGGACGAGTTAGCGCTAGGGCAAGAAGCGTACTGAAGATCTTGAGCCCGCGTCTAAGGAGGTCACGTTCGGAATCGCTAGGCTCAACCCCGAGCCCTCGGCGTGGGACAGCCTCAAAAACAGCTCGTACTAACTCGGCAAGATGGTCAACACCGCCACGCCTCCTCCACATCGACAGGCGGAACAGCGAGCTCGCGTTGAAACGGATCATTACTGCCTCCTGCTCGGAGAAGTCGGGGAGTACCGTTCGGTCGAGTTCGGAGACATCGGGCCCGTCTGTTACTTCCAACAGTTTGTGTGGGGCCGGCGTCATCTCATCGGCCTCGGCGAATCGCTTGGAGACGCTCGTCACTGTGCGCCTGCAACTGTCGGGTCTTGCGCGTTGTCTACGGTACGCGCGCGAAGTCGGACAAATTGCCCGACCGTGCCCGTCGGTCCACTGCAGTACCTGGCCCATTCCTCCATCAGGCGGCGTCGCTTCTCGAATAGATCCCCGCGCCGATATGCCGCTTCGACCTTGTCCCCGATCGCGTGCGCCAGCGCCATCTCCACAACGTGATTGGGATAGTTCGTCGATTCGGCTGCCCAGTCGCGGAACGTGCTTCTGAAACCATGCACTGTGATGTCGTCGCGACCCATGCGCTTAAGTATTGTGAGCATCGCCATATTTGAGAGCGGCTGCGCTTTCCGATCTCCAGGAAAAACGTGTTCACTCTCGCGCGGCAACTGATTGAGAATCTCAAGTGCTCGTCTCGAAAGTGGCACGCGGTGCTCGCGTCTCGCTTTCATCCGTATTGCGGGAATGGACCAAACCTTTGACGCGAGGTTGAACTCGTTCCACAGAGCGCCAATGACTTCGCTCGTGCGCAGCGCCGTCAGCACTGTAATCTCGAGTGCGCGGGCACTAACCTCTTCATGTACTCGCAGCTCGGCCATGAACTTTGGAAGCTCAAGGCGAGATATTGCAGAATGGTGCTTGACTGGTCGCACCTTGTTCGGAGCAGGCAAGAGCTTGTCGAGATGTCCGCGCCAACGTGCCGGGTTGTTGCCGTGTCGAAAGTTCCGCACAGCGGCCCAATCCAAAATACGTTCAACACGCCCCCGGATGCGTTTCGCCGTCTCAGGCTTAATCGTCCAGATCGGCTCGATGCATTTAAGCACCAGCGGAGTGTCGATCACGGAAACCGATAATTCGCCGATGACCGGGTAGGCGTAGATCGCCAGCGTTGAGTTCCATTGCGCACGATGCTTGGCATTCCTCCAGGACGCTTGGTGCGCGTCGATGAATCCCGATGCGCATTCTTTGAAGGTGATGCCGCGAGCGGCTTCCAACCGCTGTCGCATTCGTTCGTTATTGCGGTCTTCAATCGGATCACACCCGCTCAGCAGGAGGCGACGGCATTCTCGGGCACGCTCGCGTGCGTCAGCGAGCGATAGCGTTTGAAGCGATCCGAGCCCCATGTGCCTCTCGCGGCCGTGGCGCTCATAGCGAAAGATCCAAGCCTTCGTCCCCCACTTCGACACCTGCAGAACAAGGCCACCACCGTCCGCGTAGTGACCGCGCTTCAATTTTGCATCGATTGCTCGAGCCGTTAGTCGGTTGAGAGGCATGGCGCGCTCCCGCTTTGTCGTCGGCGGCTTCGAGGAGAACCTACCTCCGGCTCTACCTCCGAATCCGACGCGGAATCATGCGGAAGCCATCGGAACTGTCCAAGCGGAAAACTGCCATAATCCACTGAGAAATTGTTATTTTGGATTCCGACGAGGTGCGCCGAGTTCCAAACGAGCGGCCACCCCGTCCGCCATCTTCTCGCGGCCCTGAATCTACCCGACCTGAAGGCGGCCATTCGCGCCTCAACCGTCGAAAAAAATTGCCGGACGATTTCGATTTCCGAAAACCCGTTCGTCGTTCCGATGCCGGGCCGATGAGGCCGGCTCAAACAAGGAGACAGACGATGCGTGTGATGGTGCTCGTAAAGGCTACCGAGGACAGCGAAAAGGGCTTTCGCCCCACGACCGAGTCGCTTGAGGCGCTTGAGGCGATGGGCAAATTTAACGAGGAGCTGGTCAAAGCCGGAATCATGCTCGTCGCCGACGGCCTCAAGCCCTCCTCGCAGGGCAAGCGTATTGCGTTCGATGGTCCCCGCCGTACGGTCATCGACGGGCCTTTCGCCGAGACCCGCGAGCTGGTCGCCGGCTTCTGGCTGTGGGAAGTCAAGGACATGGATGAGGCGATCGCCTGGGTGAAGCGCTGCCCCAATCCCATGCCGGGACCGAGCGAGATCGAAATCCGGCCGCTGTACGAGATGGCTGATTTGCGATGAGAATCTTTATGCGCGCCGACGCATTAGCGCGGCGGATCGTCCCGCATGAGCCCCAGTGCAAAAATCGCGCTTAGGCGCATTGCTGCGGGACTGCGTTCGCCCGCTTTGGCCGCGTCGATAATTTTCAAAGCGACCAGTTCGGTAGCGCGGTCGTTTTTGAGCGTCAGCCCAAGTTCGGCGCAAACTTGCTCGTAGGCGGAATGCATCGCCTCGATCGTTTCAGGATCGAACGAAATGTCTTCGCGCAGCAGCCGATAAATAGCCATTGGCGACCCCCGAGATCGCCGCACCCCGATAAATTTAGGCTATTGCTGCTCATGGAACTCGTCTGTCGGAAATGCGACAGAACGCTTGTCCTATCCAAATACCGCAGAATCCGCCGTCTTATTCAATGGCTCCAACTCGGCAACTGCCCCGGACATTTTTTCAATTTTGTGGACGATTTGCTCGACCGAATAAGGTTTGCCCACGAATATACTTCCGCGCGGCAGTTCGGCGTCGCGAAATTTCGATAGCGCCGACGTGACGATAAATCGCACAGGCGGCCATCGGTCGCGAACGCAATGGGCGAGCCTTATGCCGTCCATCGAGCCCGGCATATTAATATCGGTGAACACGATGCCGATATTGCTTTGCCGCTCAAGAACGCTAATCGCTTCGTCGGCGTTGGCCGCCGCATACGCTTTGAATCCGGCCGCCTCGATGGCTTCAAGGACAACCACTCTAACGAGAGATTCATCCTCGACGACGAGGACGCCTACTGACTGAG
>Ga0134121_10001100_pt1 | contig 26359 bp, 25 predicted proteins | sample KB301_FD_96463 | JGI IMG/M metagenome (GOLD analysis project Ga0134121, IMG submission 96463) | Terrestrial soil microbial communities without Nitrogen fertilizer from Kellogg Biological Station, Michigan, USA - KB3-0-1 | ecosystem: Environmental > Terrestrial > Soil > Unclassified ... | reverse complement strand
GCTCGGGCAGTTCATCGGCTTGAGCGAGAACTTGTCCTCGTCGATGTCGAGGAGGAACATGTTCTCCTGGTAGTGGTCCCAGTGGCCGGAGAGCTGCCAGAGCCCCTTGTTGTAGAGCTGCGGGGTGACGACCTCCTGGAATCCGCGCTTGCGGTACTCCTCGCGGATGAAGTTCATCAGCTCGTTGTAGACGATCGCGCCCTTGGGCAGGAAGAAGACCGCCCCGGGCGACCACTCGTGGAACATGAAGAGTTCCAGCTCCTGGCCGAGCTTCCGGTGGTCGCGCTTCTTCGCCTCGTCGATGCGCCGGATGTAGTCGTCGAGCGCCTTCTGCGAATGCCACGCGGTGCCGTACAGACGGGTCAGCATCGCGTTCTTCTGGTCGCCTTTCCAGTAGGCGCCCGTGACTTTCGTGAGCTTGATGGCCTTCACGCGGCCGGTCGACGGGACGTGAGGCCCTTCGCACAGGTCGGTGAAGTCGCCGTCGGTGTAGATCGACGCGGTGGGGTCCTTGATGTTTTCGTTGAGGGTCTGGACCTTGTAGCCCTGGCCGGACTTCTGCATGAGCGCGAGGACCTCGTCCTTCGGAAGATCCTTGCGCTCAAACGGATAGTTGGACTCGATGATCTTCCGGCACTCGGCCTCGATCTTGCCGAGGTCGTCCTCGGAGACCTTCACCCCTTCGGGGAACTCCATGTCGTAGTAGAAACCGTCCTCGACGGACGGGCCATAGCCGAACTTGACCTTCTCGCCGAAGACCCGTTTCACGGCGCCCGCCATGATGTGGGCGGCGGAGTGACGGATGACGTCGAGTCCCTCGGGGGTGTCTTCCTTGATCAGAAGGACGGTGCACTCCTGGGGGAGCGGCCGGTGGAAGTCCATGACCTCGCCGTTGACCTTGGCCGCGACGACGACCTTGGCGAGGCCCTTGGAAATGGATTCGGCGACCTGGAGGGCATTGGTGCCGTCCGGGTATTCTTTGACCGATCCGTCCGGAAGAGTGACTTTCACCGCCATTGGGGAGGGGAATCCTACTGCATTGCCAAAGGGGAGTCAAGGGGCCCCGGGACCGCCCACACCAGCTTAAACCGGATCGGCTCACACGGGTTCACGGCTTCTCGGCCACCCGGACCGGGTTGGTGAGCAACACCGGCGCGCCGTTGCCGCGCCGCACCTCGACCCGGAACGTGCCGGGCTCCTTGATGGCCCATTCGGTGATGCACAGCGTTTTCGACGGCGAGTTCACCCGGGTCACCCGCACGTCGCCGGGCGCGACGGACGAGCCGTCCTTGAGCAGCCGGGCCGTCAGCGGACCGAACCGCTCCGAAGGCGCGAACCCCGGCGCGACGAACCACTTCCCCTTCTCCATCGGCGACCCGATCCACTCCAGCGTCCCCCGGCCTTCAAGGACGGCATCCGCTTCGGCGAACTGGACGTAGCAGCGTCCCGCCTTGATCGCGGCGAGGATCGACTCCTGGGTCAGCTCCTCGGCGAGGACATGGGTCGTCACGAACTTGAACGCGCGCGGATACGGATCCAGCTGAAAGCCGAAGAAGCTCACGTTCTGGTGCGAATCGTTCCCGGCGATCCCGGCGAACACGCGCTTGGAGCTGATCTCGTCGTACTTCTTCAGGATCGCGGGATCCAGCTCCTGGAGCATCTGGAAGCAGTGCTCCGGATCCTGCTTCATGACTTGGGGAATCTGGAGCAGGAACGCCTTGTCCTTGGCCTTCTTCTTCAGGATGGCGTGGACGTTGTAGATCTCCATCCCGTCCGCTTCTTCGTACTCGTCCCAGTCGACGATCTCCTCGGGATGGCAGGCGATCGCGACGCCGCCCTGCTTCCGGATCTCGCGGATCTTCCCGCGCCGGTCCTTCCCCTGGATGGGTTCCTTCAGGCCCAGCCCGAGGATCTGCTCGCCGAACTCCGCGCCCTGGATGAAGAGGACCCCGTCGTGGATCCCGGTCCACCCTTCCCGCAGCGACTGGCCCGGATCGCCCTTGGGGGGATGGTCCGTCATGCAGATGAAGTCGACGTTCGCCGCCTTCGCCGCCGCCAGGATCTCTTCGTAGGTCCCCTGGGAGTCGTGCGAGTACTTGGAATGGCAGTGGATGATGCCGCGGAAATCCCGCAGCGGCCTTTTCGGCGCGGAAGCCGTTTCGGGGGCCCCCTGGCACGCCGAAAGAATCAGGAGAAAGAAACCCGGCAACCTCACGATTTCTATGATACCATTCTGCCGCGATAGGTGCAGGGGTGACTCTGCCGCGATAGGTGCAGGGGTGGGAACCATGGGCGATGAAACAGTCCTCAAAGGCGTGTTCAAGGACGGCAGCCTCGTGGCGTCCGTCATCCAGAAGCCGGACGCGGCGCGCATCCTGGTCAAGGGCGCCGACGGCCCGTCCTTCAAGGAGAACGTCCGGAAGGTCGCCGACGGCTGCAAGCCCCACGTCGAGAAATTCGGCGAACGCGAGCTCTGCGCGGTGCTCGTCACGAACCCCGGCGAAGCCGAAGGCATCGACCTGACCCAGGACGAAATCGGCGGTTTCGGGCTCACCAAGGTCACGGCGATGGACGGCAACTGCGGCATCGTGGTCCGCGTCGTCGAAGCGGAGCCCGCGCCGATCACGCTGGCCTACACGAGCCTCCGGTCGTCGAGCGGGCTGCCCGACCAGCCCGGGATGGCCGAGATCCCCGCCGCCCTTCCCCGCAAGAGCCACAAGGACCTCACGGATCCGCAGAAGAAGGTCTACGAAGCCGCGGCCCAGGTCGCCGGCCGGGGCCTCATGCGCATGGTCTGCGTCGACGACGGCGGCCTGAAGCTGGTCGTCACCCTGAAGGACGCGCCCCCGCCCCGCGCGCGGTCGGTCTGCGTCCCCCTGGGCCTGTTCGCCGACGACCTCGCGGCCGGCACGTCCTTCGACGAGATCGTCAAAAGGCTGGCGCAGCTGCGGACCTGACAGACTTGACAGTCTGAACGCGACGGCCTATCCTCGACCCTCATCGTTACGTCGCCCCTTTTCATTGGCACGACCGGGGAGCTGGGCGAATACGTCCGCTCGATCTCCGGAACCGGTGCGCTCGCACTCGACACCGAGTCGGACAGCTTCTTCCATTACTTCGAGAAGGTCTGCCTCCTCCAGATCTGCGACGCCCAGGGCCGCGCGGCGCTGATCGATCCCCTCGTCCTCTCCGATCTCTCGCAACTGGCCCCGCTGATGGCCGATCCGAAGATCGAGAAGGTCCTCCACGGCGCCGACAACGACATCATGCTCCTCAAGCGCGACTTCAAGTTCGACTTCGCCTCGGTGTTCGACACCCAGGTGGCCGCGCGGTTCGCCGGACGCCTCGAGCTCGGCCTCCAGGCGGTCCTCGAGAGCGAGTTCGGCGTCAAGCTGTCGAAGAGCCTTCAGCGGTGCGACTGGTCGCGCCGTCCGCTCAACCCCGCGCAGATCAGCTACGCTGCGGAGGACGTGGCCCACCTGGTCGCGCTGCGCGACCGCCTGCTGCCCGACCTCCGCACCCGCGGACGCGAAACGTGGGCGCGCGAGGAAGGCGAGGCTCTGGCGCACCTCGCGCCGGCGCCGGTCCGCGAGCCGTCGGACTTCCTGCGGGCCAAGGGCGCGTGGGACCTCGACGGCCGCGCGCTCGCCGTGCTGCGCGAGCTGTTCGCGCTTCGCGACGAATGGGCGCGCAACGCCGACCTCCCGCTGTTCAAGATCGTGGGCGACGAGCCGCTGGTCGAGATCGCCCAGAAGCGGCCGCAGGAAGCGTCGGGCCTCGGCAGGATCCGAGGCCTCTCGTCCTACCTGAAAGGCCGCCGCGCGCCCGACCTGCTCGGAGCGGTCCGCCGCGGGGAGGCGATCGCGGAGAAGGATCTCCCGACGCGGACCTGGACCAAGCGGCCGAAGCCGGTGCCCGGCTACTCGAAGCGCGTCGATCGGATCAAGGCGTGGCGCGTCGACGCGGCGAAAAAGGCGGGGCTCGATCCCGGCGTGCTGCTGCCTCAGCGGCTCATCGAACGGATCTCGATCGACCGGCCGGCGGACATGGCGGCGCTTGCGGCCATCCCGGACATTCGCCGCTGGCGCGCCGAGAATTTCGGCCAGGAGATTCTCGAAGCCGCAAAGCCCTAGGAAATCTTCACCACCGAGACACGGAGATCACAGAGATCCCTTCTCTGCGGACTCCGTGCCTCCGTGGTGAATCCTACTCCACCACCTTGATGTGGAGTTCCTTCAGCATCTTCTCGGTCACGGTTCCCGGCGCGCCCGTCATGAGGTCCTGCGTCGCCTGCGTCTTCGGGAACGTGATCACGTCGCGGATGTTGTCGAGCCCCAGGATCAGCATCGCGAGGCGGTCGATGCCCAGCGCGATCCCGCCGTGCGGCGGCGCGCCGTACTCGAACGCGTCGAGCAGGAAGCCGAACCGGTCGCGCGCGTAGTCCTCGCTCAGGCCGAGCAGCTTGAAGATGCGCTGCTGCAGGTCGCGGCGATGGATGCGGATCGAGCCGCCGCCCAGCTCCACGCCGTTGAGGACGAGGTCGTACGCCTTGGCGCGGATCTTCATCGGCTCCTGCTCGAGGACGTCCAGGAACTCGTCCTTCGGGGACGTGAAGGGATGGTGCTTCGCGCCGACCTTGCCGTCCTCGCTGACCTCGAACATCGGGAAGTCGACGACCCAGCAGAAGTTGAACGTCCCTTCCTTCACGAGCTTGAGCTTGTCGCGCAGCACGAGCCGGAGGCCGCCCAGCACCCCCGCCGCCTTGTCCTCCTCGTCCGCGACGAAGAGCAGGAGGTCGTTCGGCTTCGCCTGCGACTTCGACATCACCGCGGCCACGTGCGCGTCGTTGAAGAACTTGGCCGAAGGGCCCGACGGCTTGCCGTGCTCGTCGATCTTGAGCGAGACGAGGCCCTTCGCGCCGACGCCCTTGCAGTAGGTCTCGAGGCCTTCGATCTCCTTGCGCGAGAACGCGCCGCCGCCGGGGGCGCAGAGACCCCGCACGACGCCGCCCTTCCCGATCGTCTCGGAGAACACCTTGAACTCGGAGTTCTTCACGGACTCGGAGACGTCGAAGATCTTCAGGTCGAACCGCAGGTCCGGCTTGTCGGTCCCGTAAAGGAGCTCGGACTCGTCGTAGGTGATCCGCGGGAACGGCGTCTGGACGTCGACTCCGCCGACGCGCTTCCAGACCGCGGCGACGGCGCCTTCGATCGCCGTCATCACGTCCTCGCGCTGGACGAACGACATCTCGACGTCGAGCTGGGTGAACTCCAGCTGGCGGTCGGCCCGGAGGTCCTCGTCCCGGAAGCAACGGGCGATCTGGTAGTACTTGTCCAGGCCGCTCACCATGAAGAGCTGCTTGAAGATCTGGGGCGACTCGGCCAGGGCGAAGAACTTGCCGGGATAGAGGCGGCTCGGGCAGACGAAGTTGCGCGCTCCGCCCGGGGTGAACTTCACCATGTACGGCGTCTCGATGTCGATGAAGCCGTTCGCGTCCATGTACTCGCGGATCACCTGGACGATCTTGTGCCGCGTGATGATGTTGCGCTGCATCGCCGGACGGCGCAGGTCCATATAGCGGTACTGGAGCCGCTGGTCCTCGCCGACGTTGACCCGGTCGCCGATCTCGAACGGCGGCGTCTTCGCCTCGTTCAGGATCTCGAGCTCGCCGGCCTCGATCTCGATCTCGCCCGTGGCGATCTTCTTGTTGATGGTGTCGGCGTCGCGCTTGCAGACCTTGCCCTTGACCGCGATGACGGTCTCGCCGCGCAGCTTGGAAGCCTGGTCGTGCACTTCCTTCACGCGGTCGGGGCTGAAGAGCACCTGCGTCTTGCCGTAGCGGTCGCGCAGGTCGACGAAGATCAGCTTGCCGAAGTCGCGCCGCACGTCGACCCACCCGTTCAGGATGACGGTCTTGCCGACGTCCGAGGCGCGCAGTTCACCGCAGTTGTTCGTCCGCTTGAGCTTCCACATTAGCTGATCACCATCCCCACATATCCGACCACGCGGTCGTAATCACCCGACACGTCTCCACTCGTCGCATGGGCCACCGTGCTGGCCTTCGTCGCCCCCTTCGCCTTCGCGTACGCGATCGCGGCGATCGTCGGCGCGAAGCCGCACATCGACACCTCGCGGGTCCGGATCGTCTCGGCCAGCGCCTTTTCGTCCAGCGCCTCGATCGCCCGGATCACCGCCTCGTCCTTCTCCACCGTCTTCTTCTGGTCCTCGTAGTGGTTCAGGTCCGTCGACGCCACCACCAGGAACTCGCCGGCCACCCTCGCGAGCGCCTGGCCGAACGCGAGCAGCTGCGCGACCGACCGCTCGTCGTGGGCCACCGACAGAGCCACCGGCACGATCCGCACGTCGGGACGGACGCGCTGGAGGAACGGCACGTGGACCTCGCCGGAGTGCTCGTCCTGGTGGCCTTCCTCGTCGAAGTCGGCCGGCAGGAAAGCCTCCTTGATCGACCGCGCCAGCTCTTCGTTGATCGGCGCATCGCCCAGCGGCGTCCGCCACGCCCCCTCCGGCCACACCGCGAAGTCGCGCCCCGCGCCGTGGTGGTTGAAGCACAGGATCACCACGTCCCTCGGGACTTCCACGCGGCCGTAGACGGCCCCCGCCACCCTCCCCGAGTACGCGTAGCCCGCGTGGGGCGCGATCGCCGCCACGACCCGCTCCTTCCGCGCCGCCGGAATCAGCCCGTCCAGCTCACGGCGCAGCGTCTCTGCCTGGTCCGGATAGAACGACCCAGCGACGGCAGGAACGCGGACGGTCATGAGCTCCGAACCTGAAAGAAGCGGGGCGCTATTCTGCATGAACCCGGCGGGGAAAGCAAGGGGGGTGCTAGAGGGGGTATTTGAGCGTCTTCTGGAGCCAGTCCCGGTTCTTCTTGAGCTCGTCGAAGAGCCTGCCGGTGAGCCGGTCCCGGGCGTCGAAGAGACGGTATCCGTCGGCGGAGCGGAGATAGCCCTTGGCCTTGGGCTCCTTTTGGAAGAGCTTCTTCTCCCCCATCTCCTCGGCCATCTGCTGGTACCGCTTCCGGTTCTCGAGCAGCGCCTTGACGATGAAGGGCATGATCATCGAGTAGTCGGCCTGCATCGACTCGGTGTCGCTCTCGTACGTCTGGCGATCCACCTTGCCCCACGTGACGGCTTCGGCGGGCGGGCAGGAGGAGAGCGAGCCCTCGGTCACCGGCGCGCTGACGATCTGGACGTCGAACTGATACCCGGAGATGTCGCTGAGACCGAGGACCTGGCTGAGCGCCGGCTCGGGCTGCAGGTTGTAGTTCTTCGGCACGCCGCCGCCCAGGATGAGCGTCGCGAGCGACTTCACGGGGTTTTCCATGAGACCCCAGTAGTGATAGGCGCACGACTCGAGGACCTCGGCGTGGAGGTCCAGCTCGAACTTGTACTCGGGCAGAAGGCCCGACTGTTTCATCGCCCACAGCTTCATGGAGTTCAGGAACAGGCTGCCGTCGCCGGGCGCGCCGACGAGGATCGGCACCGACAGCCGGTGGCAGGTGGACAGCAGTCCGGGCTGAACCTTCAGCTTCTTCTCCTGCTCGCCGTAGACCTTGCCGAGCAGGTGGCGGAGCTCGGTGCCCGTCATCTTCCTCTGGAACTCGGGCCGCAGCAGGATCGCCGACATGAACCGATCCTCGTCGAAGAGGACCTTCTCGTCGAATGCCATGTCGGTGACGCGGATGACCTTCTCGTCGCGGAGCGCCCCGTCGTCCGTGAAGATGGGGACCTCAAAGACGGGGTTCTCCTTCTGGAGGCTGCGATGGCCGTCGTGGTAGCAGACGGCGTCGGTCGTGCTCAGGTACGCGATCCAGCCCGCCTCAAGCATGGGGATCAGCCAGGCCTGGTGCTGGCCCGAGACGGTGATGGGGCCCGCGATGGCCATGGTGAGCGGGCATCCGGCGCCGATCGCGCGATCGAGGATGTTGTACGTGCGCCGCAGGTACGCTCCCCCGAAGGCCGGCAGGCAGTTCTGGAACAGCTCGTGGAGCGACGAGACCTGGTCGACGCGGGCGACTTCGACGTACTTGCGCTGGTGTTTCTTCACTACGGGATCAGGACCGCCGCGGCGATCACGGTGGTCCAGAGACCTCCGATGCCCTGGGCCGACTGGGTGCAGTTCAGCGTGCGGACGATCTTGCCCGAGATCTTCCACTGCTCCTCGCGCTGGTCCCACGACGCGCTGGTCTCGTAGTCGAGGCCCAGCGTGGTGGCCAGCATCGAGGCGGCCAGGTCCTCGGCGTACTCGCCGGCCTGCTCCTCGGTCTCGCCGTAGCTGTGGTGCTCGGACAGGTATCCGTACTGGTTCTTGTCGGACGGGATGGCGACGCCGATCGACGTGGCGACCAGGCGGCGGTTCTCGTTCGTCTCGTTCCGCGCGATGACGACGGCAATCACCTGGCCGCTCTTCAGCTTGGTGAGGCCCTTGTTCACCGGAACAATTTTGCACTGCGGCGGATAGATCGACGAGACGTGCGTCAGGTTGAAGCGCGCGATCTTCGCGTCGCGGAGCGCTTCCTCGAAGCTCGCCAGCTTTTCCTTGTGGCGGCCGACGCCCTTGGTCAGAAAGAGTTCGCGGGGAATGTAGGTCATAGGAGTGAAATTTCTAGCAGGTGCGTCCGGGACTGTCAAGGAATTGACGGTCCACCGGAATCAGAACGGAGGCGCGCCGAGCGCCGCATTCAGTTGTTCATGACCCGCCCGCTCCGGTATCATGGTCTGGGAGGGGTTGCATGAACGTTGCCGGCATCGCGCTCATCCTCCTGGCGCTCTCCACCGGCATGCTCGCCGCCTGGTCCACCGACCAGTGGTTCGACGCCGCCGAGCTGGGGGACGCAGAGTACCAGAAGCTCAAGAACGAGTTCCTCAACAGCGCGGACCTGATGCGGCTCCACAACGAGGTCTACAAGCAGGTGGGCGAACGGGTCTGGGAGGAGCAGGTCAAGCCGCAGTTCCTCAGCGACGTCACGTGGGCGACCGTCCGCGCCACGGGAAACCTGTTTCCGGACGCCCGCGATCTCATCGACTGGGTCCGGGCCAATCCCGAGGAAGCGCGCCGCCTCCTCAAGGCGTCGGCCGGGACCGATCAGGCCGTCTCGAACGGCTCTTCCGCGCGGTAGGAGCTGCGGACGAGCGGGCCCGACTGGACGAACTTGATGCCGCGCCGCTTCGCCTCGTCGCGCAGCGTCGCGAACTCCTCGGGCGTGTAGAACCGGCGGACCGGAAGGTGCTCCCGCGTCGGCTGGAGATACTGGCCGATCGTCATGATGTCGAGCCGGATCCGGCCGAGGTCGTCCATCACCCCCAGCAGCTCGTCCCACGTCTCGCCGTGGCCGACCTGGATGCCGGTCTTCGCGAGCAGCCCCTGCTTGCGGGTTTCCTCGAGGACCATGATCGACCGCTCGTAGTTGGCGGCGCTGCGCACCTGGCGCTGGAGCCGCGGGACGCACTCGATGTTGTGGCCGAACACGTCGGGCCGAGAGGCCCAGACCGTCTCGAGCGCCGGCCGCTTCCCCAGGAAGTCGGGCGTGAGCAGCTCGACGCGCGTCTGGGGCGAATGGACGCGGATCTGGCGGACCGTCTCGGCGAAGATCTCCGCGCCGCCGTCCTCCAGCTCGTCGCGGTTCACGCTCGTGATCACCGCGTGCTTGATGGCGAGCTCCTTCACCGCGAGCGCCGTGCGTCGCGGCTCGTCGAGGTCGAGCTCCGTCGGGCGGCCCGTCTTGACCGCGCAGAAGCCGCACGACCGCGTGCAGATGTCGCCCAGGATCATGAACGTGGCGGTCTTGCGGCCCCAGCACTCGGCGATGTTGGGACACATCGCGTCCTCGCAGACGGTGTGGAGGTTCCGTTCGCGCGCCACGCGGAGCGTCGTGGCGTAGCCTTCCCCCGTCGGGAGCCGGACCTTGAGCCAGGCCGGCTTCCTCAAGACTACCGGATGGGAATCGTCCACGTCTGCAGCACTTCCCTCAGCCGAGCCATGAACTTCTCGGCGTCGATGCCGTCGACGATGCGATGATCGAACGACAGGCACAGGTAGCACATCGAGCGGATCGCGATCGCGTCGTTGACGATGACCGGCCGCTTCTCGACCGAGCCGACCCCGAGGATCGCCACCTGGGGCTGGTTGATGATCGGGGTGAACATCGCGGCGCCGTACGGACCGGGGTTCGTCAGCGTGAACGTCCCGCCCTGGATGTCGTCGATGGCCAGCTTCTTGGTCTTGGCGCGATCGGCGACGTCGTTGACGCCGCGGACGATGCCGAGGAAGCTCTTCTCCTCGCAGTTCTTCACCACGGGGACGATCAGGCCCTCGGGGACCGCGACCGCGATCGAGAGGTTGATATAATTGTGGTAGACGATGTTGTTCCCGTCGACGGACGCGTTGAGCAGCGGGAACTCCTTGAGGACCTGGACCGCCGCGCCGGCGAAGAAGTGGGTCAGCGTCAGCTTCGTGCCGTAGACGGTCTCGTAGTCGGCCTTCTCCTTCTCGCGGATCTCCGAGATCTTCGTGACGTCGATCTGGTGGCACGTCGTCACGTGGGCCGAGGTGGCCTTCGACTTCACCATGTGCTCGGCGATCTTCGCCCGCATGTTGGTCATGGGGACGACCTGCGAGCGGCCCGCGGCCGCGGCCGGGCGCATCGCCGGCGCAGGAGCGGGAGCCGGCGCGGGCATGGGAGCCGGCGCCGGCCGCGCCAGGGGGGCGGCAGCGGGAGCCGGTGCGGGGGCCGGTGCGGCGCCGCCTCGGCCCAGATGGTCTTCGATGTCCTTCTTGGTGATGCGGCCCTTCCAGCCGGAGCCTTCGAGCTGCTGGAGGTCGACGCCTTCCTGGCGGGCGATGCGGCGGACGAGGGGCGACGCGAACACACGCCCTTCCCCGCCGTCGTTGGAGCCGCCGGAGGTCACCGGCGCCGGCGTCGGCGCAGAAGCCGGCGCGGGTCTCGGAGCGGGGGCGGACGCCTTGGGCGCCGAGGGGGCGGGAGCCGAGCCGGCGCCCGCTTCATCGATGATGGCGACGACCGTGTGGATCGGGACCTTGGAGCCTTCCGGCATCAGGATCTTCTGGAGCACGCCGGCCACGGACGACTGGATCTCGGTATCGATCTTATCGGTGGAGATCTCGAAGAGCGGCTCGTCGCGCTTGACGGCCTCGCCCTCCTTCTTGAGCCACTTGGTGATGGTGCCCTCGAAGATGGACTCGCCCATCTGGGGCATCACGATATTGGTCGGCATCGCTCAGATCCTTTTTGGAATTAGGACTGCCCGGCATGATACCTTGTGACCCCGCTTCAGGCAACTTTAGTACGCGGCCAGCTTGCGGGCGGCGGCGACGATGTCCGCGACCGAGGGCAGGAACACGTCTTCCATCGACGGTGCGGAAGGCACCGGCGTATCGGGCGAGGTGACCCGGACGACCGGCCCGTCGAGGTGCTCGAACGCTTCCTCGTTCAGGATTGCGGCGATCTCGGCGCCGATGCCGCCGGTCCGCGTATCCTCGTGGACGATCATGACCTTGTTCGTCTTCTTCACGCTCTCCACGACCGACGCGCGATCGAGGGGGTAGATCGTCCGGAGGTCGATGAGCTCGACCGACAGGTCCTTCATCTGGCCCATCGCCTCGAGACAGCGGTGGACCATCATCCCGTAGGAGACGAGGGTCAACGACTCGCCCGCCCGGACGACCTTCGCCTTCCCGATCGGGATCGGCGGCGAATGGTCGGGGACCTCTTCCTTGATGCGACGATAGAGGCCTTTATGCTCGAGGAAGAGGCACGGATCGTTGTCGCGGATGCAGGCCTTGATCAGCCCCTTCGCGTCGGTGGGCGTCGACGGCGCCACGACCTTGATGCCCGGCGAATGGGCAAACCACATCTCGACGTTGCGCGAATGGAAGGGGCCCGCGCGGAGGCCGCCGCCCCAGGGCCCGCGCATCGTCAGCGGCACCCCCTGCCCCCAGCGGTACCGGCTGGTGCAGGCGAAGTTGACGATCTGGTCGAACGCGCAGGCGATGAAGTCGATGAACTGAAACTCGACGACCGGCCGCATCCCGACGTACGCCGCGCCGATCGCGGCGCCGACGAAGCCTTCTTCGGCCAGCGGCGTTTCGATCACCCGCTCGGGGCCGAACTTGTCGAGGAACCCCTCGGTGACGCGGAACGCGCCGCCGTATTTGCCGATATCCTCGCCCATCAGGAAGACGGTCTTGTCGGCCTCCATCTCCTCCCAGAGGCCGCGCGAGATGGCTTGGAGAAACGTGAGCTCAGGCATCGCGCTTCCACCACGGAGTGAACTGGACGATGGAATCGTCCTCGAACACCCCCTTGTAGGCCAGCCGACCGTCGGGCACCGGCGACTTCTCGGCATAGTCGACCGCATCGTCGACGGTCGACTTCAGCTTCCCCTCGATCTCCGACTTCTCGGCCTCCGTGAGCTGCAGCTCCTTCTCGAACCGCGCGATCGGATCCTTCTTCTTCCATTCCTCGAAGAGCTCGGGCGGCACGTACGAGGCGTCGTCGTGGACCGCGTGGCCGCGCATGCGGCAGGTCTTGAACTCGAGGAGCTGCGGGCCGCCGCCCTTGCGGGCGTCCTCGACGCACTTCTTCGTCATCCCGTAGACCTCGAGGACATCGTTGCCGTCGCCGACGAACCCCGGGATCCCGAACGCCTTCGACTTCTCCGCCAGGTCCTTGAGCAGCGACTGCTTGGAGGTCGGCGTCGAATAGGCGTACTGGTTGTTCTCGAGGATGACGACCAGAGGCAGCCTCTGGACCGCGGCGAAGTTGAGTCCCTCGTAGAAGTCGCCGGTCGACGACGCGCCGTCGCCGACGTACGTCATCGCGACCCGCTTCTCGCCCTTCATCCGCGCGCCGAGCGCCATGCCGGCCATGACCGGCACCAGCGTGCCGAGCATCGAGATGCACGAGATGACGCCGGTGCGCTCGACGTCGCCGAAATGCTGGGAGTTGTCCTTGCCCTGCGTCGGCGCGGTCGACTTCGCGAGATAGTTCGTCATGACGTCGCGGGCGGTGTGGCCGCGGACGAGCACGGTGCCCGAGTTGCGGATCATCGGCCCCACGTAGTCGCCCTCGGCGAGCGCAAAGGCGGAGCCGATAGAGATCGCCTCCTGGCCGAGGCTCGAGAAGAGGCCGCCGACGACCTTGTTCTGGCGGTAGAGGATCTGGGCCCGCTCGTCCAGCGCCCGCGTGAGGCGCAGATAGTAATACATCTCGAGCTGGAGAGGGCGCGGGGGGGCTTTAGGCTTCATGGATCATGCGGCGGCCGACCACTTCCCCGAAGATCTTCGCCACCGACCGGCGAAGTTCGTCGAGGTCGACCTCGTGGCCGATCTCGCGCGCGATGGATGTTACCCCTTTGCCTTTGAGCCCGCAAGGAATGATCAGGTCGAAGCCGCCGAGGTCGTTGTTGGCGTTGAGCGCGAAGCCGTGGGATGTCACCCATCTCTCCACGCGGACGCCGATCGCTCCGATCTTCCGATCGCCCACCCACGCGCCGGTCATTCCCTCCTCCCGCCCGGCGGTGATCCCGTAGGTCGCGACGGCGCGAATCATCACCTCTTCGAGCTTGCCGAGGTACTTCTTCAGGTCCACCTTCGAGACCGTCAGATCGATGATGGGATAGCCGACGACCTGACCGGGGCCGTGATAGGTGACGTCGCCCCCGCGCGGCGTCTCCACGACTTCGACGTCCGGCCGGATTCCAAGCAGGTGCTCCTTCTTGGACATCTTGCCCATCGTGATGACGGGGGGATGCTCGATCAGGATCAGCGTGTCCGGGATTTCCTTGGCGACCCGGCGGCGAACGGTCTCCTTCTGGAGCGCCAGCGCTTCCCCGTACGGCAGCCGTCCCGCGAAGCGCCAGCGGCAATCCAGCATGACGTCTAGCCTTGCGGCAGGCGGTGGGTGTCCCAGTGCTTGTTGAGCTCGCCCTGGAGGACCATGAAGGAGACGATGTGGAGTCCGAAGAAGGCGAAGAGCAGGCACGGGATCGTGATGTCCCCCGGCGTGCCGCCTTCGCTTCGGACCATCTCTTCGACCTCCCGCGGGTACTTGTACATCACGTACCAGCCCCACAGTCCGCAGGTCAGGAACAGGAGCAGCACGTCGAGGCCGGGGTTCAGCTGGCTCTTGGGATGATGGCGGTTGATCTCGCTGCCCATCTTGTACTGCAGGTAGAGCCCGTAGAAGCCGCACGTCACGATCGTGAGCAGCACCGTCGCCAGGATGTCGCGCCGTTCGCCGCACGGGGCGTCGTTGACGATGGTCGCTTCGACCTTGATCGGCGGCGGTTTGGCCCCGAGGTCTGCCTTGCAGAACCGGCAGATCGTCGCCGTCGCCACGATCTCCTCGTTGCAGGAGGAGCATCGCTTGACGACCGTCTTGCCGCAGAACTTGCAGACTTTCGCTTCTTCAGGGATATCCTGGAGACAGAACGGGCATTTCCGCATGCGGGCGTCCCTCGTGAAAAACTTCTATATGACGCCTAAATGTGGATGGCGTGTCCGAGATACGCGTGGGCCCCTTCCAGGAAGCTCTCCCCGAGCGTGGGATGGGGGTGGATCGAATGGGCGAGATCCTCGGCGGTCATCTCGCCGTTCAGGATCGCGACCCCTTCCGAGATCAGCTCGCCCGCGGCGGCGTGGACGATGTGGACGCCCAGGATCTCGTCGTACTTCGACTCGCCGACGATCTTGATGAAGCCCTCGCGTTCGTCCTCGATCGACGCCTTGCCGATCCCCATGAACGGGAACTTGCCGACCTTGACCGGGTAGCCGCGCTCCTTCGCCTTCTTCTCGGTCAGGCCGATCGAGGCGACCTGCGGATCGCAATAGGTGACGCCCGGGATGCGGTCGTAGTTGATGGGCTTCGGCTTCTTCCCCGCGATGGTCTCGACCGCCAGGATGCCTTCGGCGCTGGCGACGTGGGCGAGCTGCGGCGTCGGCACGATGTCGCCGATCGCGTAGATGCCCGGCTCGTCGGTGAGCATGTTCTTGTCGACCTTCACGTAACCGCGGTCGAGCTTCACCTTGGTGCCCTCGAGACCGATCTTGTCGGTGTTGGGCTTCCGTCCGACGGCGACGAGGACGATCTCGGTGGCGATCTTCTCCGACTTGCCTTCCTTGGCGACGGTGACCTCGTAGCCGCCCGCGGCCGGCTTGATCGACTCGACCTTCGCGCCGACGTGGAACTTCATCCCGCGCTTGGTCAGGATCTTCTGGAGCTCGTTGGCGACTTCCTCGTCCTCGATCGGCAGGATCTGGGGCATCGCCTCGATGACGGTCATCTGCGCGCCGAAGCGGTGGTAGACCGACGCGAACTCCATCCCGACGGCGCCGGCGCCGATCACGACCATCGACTTGGGGATCTGCTTGAGCGACAGCGCTTCGTTGCTGGTGATGATCCCCTTCCCGTCCGGGTCCATGCCGGGGAACCACTTCACCGACGAGCCCGTGGCGAGGACGATGTTCTTGGTCGTCACGGTCTTCCCGTCGACGTCGATGGTGCCGGGCTTCACGATCTTGCCGAAGCCGATCAGCATCGCGACCTTGTTCTTCTTGAGCAGCCCCTCGACGCCCATGAGCCCGCGCTTCACGACAAGCTCCTTGTGCTTCATCACGTTGTCGAGGTTGAGCTTGGGCGCGGAGACGTCGATGCCGTACTTGTCGGCGTGCTGGATCTGGGTGTAGAGGTACGCGTCGTGGAGGAGCGCCTTGGTCGGAATGCAGCCCCAGTTCAGGCAGGTGCCGCCCCATTCGGGCTTCGGGCCTTTCTCGACGATCGCCGTCTTGAGCCCCAGCTGGGCGGCGCGGATCGCGGCCACGTAGCCGCCGGGCCCGCTGCCGATCACGACGACGTCAAAATCCGGCATCGAATGCTCTCCCTAGTTCAACGTGGGAACGTTATACGGAAATCCGACCTAAAGGGAAAGAATCAGAACGAGAATGAGAATGAGGAGGAAAAGAGGCCCCGAGGGACTTCAGACGTCGAGCACCCAGCGACGGCCGTTCTTGCGGCGCCAGCGGCGGCTGCGGCGGAAGAGCCACTGGTACAGGCCTTCCAGACTGAGCAAGAGATGCTTCCAGCCCATCACCACCGCCCTCCCCATATGGGTGAGACACTGAGGCTGCAGGGTAACGTCGGGGAAACGGCGGATCTGACGCGAAATCTAGCGCACGGACCACTTCTCGACATCAATCAGGGGCACCGATCCGCGGCCGCTGCACCGGGAGCAGTCGAAGTCTCGCCAGAGACTGGTCCCGGTGCCTAAGCACCAGGCGCACTTCATGACGGGCAGGACGCACGATGCGAGTCCGAGCAGAAGGACCAGACCACCCGTCACCATCAGCGGCGCGAAGAACGACTTTTCGCGGCGGTCGGACATTACAAGACCGTCCTCTTCGAGATTACCACGATGCCGCTTTCGGTCACCGTGAAGCGCTTCTTGTCCTCCTCCGGGAAGTAGCCGATCTGCATGCCCTCCGGGATGACGACGTCCTTGTCGACGATCGTCCGGTGGAGCTTCGAGTGGCGGCCGACGCTGACGTTCTCGAAGAGGATCGAGTCGGTGACGAGCGAGTAGCTGTTGATGCGGCAGAACGGGGAGAGGATCGAGCGCTCGACGCGGCCGCCCGAGATGATGCATCCCGGGGAGACCATCGAGTCGAGCGCGACGCCGACGCGGCCCGGCTCGGCCTGCGCGAAGACGAACTTGGGCGGCGGCGCGGTGATCGGCATCGTCCGGATCGGCCAGTCGTTGTCGTACAGGTTGAGCTCGGGAGTCACCTGGACGAGGTCGAGATTCGCGGCGTAGTACGCCTCGATCGTTCCGACGTCGCGCCAGTACTTCGCCTCCTTCTTGTTGGCGTCGACGAAACTGAACGCGTAGATCGGATGGACGCCCACCATCTTGGGGATGATGTTCTTGCCGAAGTCGTGGGAGCTCTTCGGGTCCCGCGCGTCGTCCTCGAGAAGCTTGTAGAGGACCGACGGCGTGAAGACGTAGACGCCCATCGACCCGAGGCAGAGGTTGGGGTTCGCCGGCAGCGGCTTCGGATCCGCGGGCTTCTCCTCGAAGCCGATGATGCGGTTCTGGGGGTCGACCTGGAGGACGCCGAACTGGCCTGCCGCCTCCTTGCGGGGGACCTCGACGGCCGCGACCGTGGCATCGGCGCCCTTCTCCACGTGATAGTTCACGAGGAGCCGGTAGTCCATCTTGTAGATGTGGTCCCCGGCGAGAATGACGATCGCCTCGGGTTCCTCCTCGCGGACGGCGAAGAGGTTCTGGTAGACGGCGTCGGCGGTGCCGAGGTACGAGTCGCCGGAGTGGTACTGCGGGGGCAGCGTCTCGAGGAACTCGCCCACCGCGGGGTTGAACATGATCTGCCAGCCGTCGCGGATGTGGCGGTTGAGCGACCGCGAGCGGTACTGGACGAGCACCGCGATCTTCTTCAGCCCGGCGTTGATGCAGTTCGACAGGGCGAAGTCGATGATGCGGTAGATGCCGCCGAACGGCACCGCGGGCTTCGCGCGGTCGCGCGTCAGCGGCTCCAGGCGCTGGCCTTTGCCGCCGGCCAGGATGACGGTCGACACCTTGCTGAAGTCAATCATCGGGCTCGCGTCCTTTTCCTATCCCTCGGTCTAATCGATTTCTACTTTCTCGACGTCCGGCAGCGCGCTGAACGAGCGGCTCAACTGGTCCATGTCGGTCGTGTCGGCGCAGACGGCCGTGATCGACACCTGCAGCTTCTTCTCGACGAGGTCGCGCTGGAGGTCGACCTCGCGGATGCCGATGCCGGCCCTCAGCATGATCTCCTCGAGCTTCGACACCAGCGTCGCGGAGTCCTTCGCGTGGACCACGAACCGGCGGATGGCCTTGCCCTTCGAGAACCTCCGCTCGATCTTCTGGAAGACCACGGTGGCGACCAGCGTGAGGAACGTCGTCACGAGGGCGGCGCGCCAGAAGCCGCAGCCGACGGAGAGGCCGATCGCCGCGACGGTCCACAGGCAGGCGGCCGTCGTCAGGCCGCGCACCGAAAGGCCCGAGCGCATGATCGCGCCGGCGCCGAGGAAGCCGACGCCCGCCACGACCTGCGCCGCGATGCGGCCGGGGTCGGACTTCGAGGGGCTCAACTCCGCCATGTGGATCGAGACCAGCATGAGGAGGCACGCCCCCAGGGAGACGATCATGTGGGTGCGCAGCCCCGCCGGCTGGCTGTGCATCTCCCGTTCGAGCCCCACGAGGCCTCCCAGGAGCCCCGCGAGACACAGTCTCCCGGCCATCTGGATGTCGGCGGAATCCATGCGATCCTATTCGAAGGGAAGTTCCTGCCGCGCGAGCACTTTCTGGAGGACCCGGGTGCGCGGCCCCAGGGAGACCAGGTGGCAGACGGCCTGACCGGGGAGGACCATCGGAACCGTCGTGCAGCCGACCACGAGTCCGCTGTGCGGCGCGCGCAGCCGGCTCACCTCGGTCCCGAACGGTTTCGTGTTCACCGCGATCGTATCGCCCTTTTCGATTATATCACCCGGCTTCACGTTCAAGTTGAGGATGCCGCCCTTCTGGGCGCGGATCCACCGGTGGTCGGTCACGACGATCTGAAAGAGGGGCGACCGCCGCTCGAACGCGACCATCTTCAGGTCCGCCAGGACGTTCTTGATCCCCTCCACGCCGCGGCGGATGAGCTTCTTCTGGAACTTGAGCGGCTCGCCCGCTTCGAACACCAGCGTCGGGACGCCCTCCTCGGTCGCCGCGCGCCGGAGCATCCCCGACTCCCCGGCCATGTCGAAGACGACCTCCGACCCGAACGCGCCCGCCATCCGCCGCAGGATGGGACTCCGCATGTCGACCCGGACGTGCGGCAGATTGGTCCGCCCCGCCGCGGCGGTGTGGAGATCGATGCCGTAGTTGCAGATCCGGACGATCTTCGTGAAGATCGCGTCGGCGATGAGCGACGCCATCGAGCCGCGGTCGCGTCCGGGGAAGAAGCGGTTCAGGTCGCGGCCGTCCGGCAGGTCCCGCGTCATCGACGTGAACGAGATCGGGTTGGCGATGTGGACGAGGACCAGCGTGCCGCTGAGCTTGTGGGCGTCGACGTCCGCGCGGATCTGCCGAACCATCTCGATGCCGTTGATCTCGTCCCCGTGCACCGCGGCGACGATGAACAGCGTCGGCCCCGGATGGCTGCCGTGGATCACCGTGACGGGGATGAAGACCGGCGTCGCGGTGTAGAACTCGCTGATCCGGATCTTCACGTCCTTCCGGTGGCCGACCGGAACCTTCATGCCGGCGATCTCGAACGGTTTCACTTGCCGTTCCTCGCCGTCCGCACCGCCGCTTCGACGAACATCTTCGCGATGTTGCGCTTCGTCGCCTCCTCGAGGCCTTCGAACCCGGGCGAGGCGTTCACCTCGATCACCATCGGGCCCGACGAGGACTCGAGGATGTCGACGCCGGCAAGCTGCAGCCCCGCCGCCGTCGCGGCCTTCACGGCGACCCGCTCGTACTCCTTCGAGAGCTTGACCGGCTCGCCGACGCCGCCGCGGTGGATGTTGGACCGGAACTCCCCCTCGGCGCCGATCCGGCGCATCGCGGCCCGGACCTCGCCGTCGATGACGAGCACGCGGATGTCCTTTCCCTTCGACTCCGCGATGAACCGCTGGATCATGATGTCCTCGCCGAGGCTCCAGATCGTCTCGAGCATGGACTCGACCGACGCCTTGCTCTCGGCGAAGATCACGCCGGTGCCCTGGGTGCCGCGGAGGAGCTTCAGGATGAGCGGCGGGCCCGCGACGAGCTTCATCAGCTTGTCCAGGTCGCGCGGATAGCGCGACATGAGCGTGTCGGGAACGGGAATGCCCTTCTGCGCGAGGTTCTGGAGACACGCGAGCTTGTTCTTCGCCTGCTCGATGGCCGACGCGCGGTTGACCACGGGGACGCCCATCAGCTCGAAGTGGCGGACGACCGCGATCGAATAGATCGTTCCGGCGGTCCCGATCCGCGGCAGCACCGAACGGGGCGGCTGAAGCGTGCGGACGCCGACCAGCATCGAGGGCTCGCCGTGGCTGAGCCGCAGGACGATCTTGAGCGGATCGACCACGTCCACGTCGTGGCCGAGCTTCTCCCCTTCCTCGCGCAGCCGCTTGGTCGAGTAAAGGGACCGCTTCCGGGACAGGATGAGGATCTTCACGGCCTGAACACCCGGTAGTCGATTTCCTGGAAGATGGAATCCTTCCACTCGCAGTCGCCCAGGAACTGCTCGTCGATCGCGCCCTGCCCGATCATCTCCCAGAGACGGGTGAATCGCACGGTGTGATCCTTGAAGCGCTTGTGAGCATAAGGGGCGACCGCGCCCGTGTCCATGATGAACGCCCAGTCGCTCGACTGGAGGAGCAGGATCTCGCGGGCGGCCTGGTTGAGCGCCCGCTTCTCGAGGTCCGATCCCGGCTCGCGCGCCGCCAGGCCGGCCATGCGCTCCTCCGCCACCCGCTGGTGGCGGTAGATCCAGTCGTTCGTGCTGTTGAGCCAGACCTCGTAGTACCCCTTGTCGCCCCACGACGACGCCGACGGCTCCAGCGCCTGGAGACTCCCCTCCCGCGCCAGGACGTCGGGTGCGTGGGTGAGCGGCACGTCGGACGTCGCCATCGCGCGGAAGAGCGCCTCGAGGAAGAGCGGCCCTTCGAACCACCAGTGCCCGAAGAGCTCCGCGTCATACGGAGCGACGATCACCGGCGGACGGCCGAGCTTCTCCTTCAAATGGCGCGCCTGCCCCTCGCGATTGACCTTGAAGTGCCACGCGTGCTCCCTCGCCTTCCCCAGCGCGACGTCGGGATCGTACGGCTGCTTCTCGTGGAGCTGCACGTTCCCCGTGATCCGGTGGTACTTGATGCCGAGATTCCGGCCCAGGCCGAGGTCGTAGCCCATGTCGCGGTAGAACTCGCGGTACGCGACGTCGCCCGGGTAGCCCTCCTTGGAGCTCCACACCTGCTTCGAGGTCTCGGTGTCGCGGGCGAACACCGCGCAGCCCGCGGGGGTGCGGATCGGCGCGTGGACCCCGAACTTGGGGATCCGCGATCCGTTCACGACCCCGTGCGCGTCCATGAAGAAGAATTGGATACCGTTCTCCGCGAGGATGCGGTCGAGGCCCGGCGCGAAAGCGCACTCGGGCAGCCAGATCCCGCGCGGCGCGCGGCCGAAATGCTTCCGGTAGTTCGCGACCGCGGCGCGGATCTGCGGCTTCGGGTCGAAGACGAACGGCAGGTAGCCGTGCGTCGCGCCGCAGGTCACGATCTCGAGCGAGCCGGTCTCCTGGATCCGCCGGAAGACGGCGAGCAGGTCGTTGCGCCCGACGTAGTCGAGCGACTCGGCGAGCGACCGCTCGTACAGGTCGAGCGCCTTGCCGAACTTCGAGTCAATGCGACGCCGCTCGCGCCGCACCGTCTCCAGAAGCTCGCCGGCGTGGCGGCGATAACGGTCCCGGAGCAGCGGGTCGACGAGCATCTCGCAGAGCGGCGGCGACATCGTCATCGTCAGCCGGAACATCACGCCGTCGTGGAGCAGCCGCTCCATCATCCGCGCCAGCGGGATGTAGGTTTCGCCGATCGCCTCGTACAGCCAGTCCTCCTCCAGGAATCGCGGATGTTCCGGATGGCGCACGAACGGCAGGTGCGCGTGGAGGACGAGGGACAGGTATCCGGAAGGTGAGGCGGTCATCGGTCGATCTCAGGAAGTCCGCGACGGCCTCGAGACGGGCTGGCCCGCGATGCGGCGGCGCCAGGACTTGGAGGTGCCGGGAACCTCGATCTCGTGGACGCCGGGGTCGAGCGTCAGGAGGAACTGCTGGAGCAGCTCGGCTTGCGTCTCCGTCGGGGTCCATTCGGGATCGACGTCCGTCGCGGGATGGAGCCGAGGGAGGCGGATCCGGCCGGACACGGCCACGGTGCGGCCGTCCGACAGCAGCTCGACCTCGTAGTCGTGCTCGGGGATGCCCTGGAAGTACCAGGCGCCGATCCGGCCGACGGCCTGCTCTTCCGTGGTGCCTGCCGTGAGATCGCGCGCGCGGATCCGATCGCCTTCTTCCCAGCAGGCGAAGAAGACCTGGGGATCGCGGACGAGCGCGTGGATGCGAGGACGCCCGTACGATTCCGGAAGGGACGGGCCCCAGTCGATGAAGGCGCCGGGCTGGCCCGCCGGCGCGGCTGACGGCGCGGGAGCGGCCGGACGGTTCGAGCTGCTCGACGGCGTCTCCTTGCTCACGGGAAGCTATTCTACCGCGACAGGCTCTCGTACAGCTTCAAATACTCGCGGGCCGAGGCGTCCCAGCTGTAGTCGCGGCCCATGCCGGCCGACTGGAGCTTCGCCCACTGCGCCGAATTTCGGTAGGTGCCGAGCGCCTCGCCCATCGCCCACTGCATCGACGGCGGTGTGTAGTCGTCGAAGCGGAATCCGGTGACGCCGTGCTGGACGGTGTCGACGAGCCCGCCGGTCGACCGCACGACCGGAATCGTCCCGTAGCGCAGCGCGTAGAGCTGCGTCAGCCCGCACGGCTCGTACTTCGACGGGACCAGGAGCAGGTCGCTGCCCGCCATGATCTGGTGGGCGAAGGCATTGTCGAACGCGATCTGGGCGGAGAACTTCCCCGGATAACGCCAAGCCGTGGACCGGACGGCGTCCTCGAGCCACTTCTCCCCCGTTCCGAGGACGACCATCTGGACGTCGTTGTGGAGGATCCCGTCGGCGCCGTGGACGAACAGATCGACGCCCTTCTGGGCGGCGAGCCGTCCGACCATCGCGACGACCGGCACGTCGGGCCGCGCCGGCAGGCCGCAGCGCCGCTGGAGCGCCGCCTTGCATATCGCCTTTCCGTTCATCGATTTCACCGTGTACTTCACGGCGATGTGCGGATCCGTCTCCGGATTCCATTCGTCGTAGTCGACGCCGTTGAGGATCCCGCGCAGCCGCGACGCGCGGTCCCGCAGGACGCCGTCGAGCCCCCACCCGTGAACGGGATGCTGGATCTCGTGGGCATAGGTCGGGCTCACCGTCGTCAGCGCATCCGCGTGCACCAGGCCGCCCTTCATGAAGTTGATCTGGTCGTAGTACTCGAGGTCGAGGAAGTTGAAGTGATTCCACCCGATGCCGGTGAGGGGCAGCTCCTCCTTCCAGAACCGCCCCTGATACGCGAGGTTGTGGACGGTGAAGACGCTCTTCGTCTTCGGGAACGCGCCGCGATAGATCGTCTTCAGGTAGAGCGGCACCAGTCCGGTCTGCCAGTCATGGACATGGATGACGTCGGGCTTCTGCCCGGTGTGGGCGAGGTACTCCAGCGCCCCGCGCTGGAAGAAGACGAACCGCTGGAGGTTGTCCCGGTAGTCGCCGTGGCCGTTCCCGTACAGCCCCTCGCGGCCGAAGAAGTTGTCGTGCTCGATGAAGTAGAAGCGCCCCTTGCGCTGGACGCCGCCCCACTCGGTCCGGTTTCTCCCGATCGGCACGCTGAGGACATGGTCCACGCGCTCCAGGGGAAACTTGCGAACCGACGGATAGAGCGGCGAGAAGACAGTGACGTCGACTCCGAGCTTCGCAAGTGCGTTGGGAAGCACGCCGGTCACGTCCCCCAGACCCCCCGTCTTGGAGTACGGAACGGCCTCGGACGTGATAAACGCGACCTTCATCTAGCCTCGCACTTCACGGAGGAAGGCGGCCGCCTGCTCGGGAGGAACCGTGTTGATGTAGAACCCGGAGCCCCACTCGAAGCCGGCGACGCGGGTGATCCGCGGGATGATCTCGAAGTGCCAGTGGTAGTGGTCCAGCGAGCGGACGTTCAGCGGGCTCGTGTGGATCAGGTAGTTGTACGGCGGGTTGTTGAGCGCCGCCTCGATCTTCGAGATCGACATCCGGAGGCAGCGGGCCAGTTCCGGCAGCATCGCGTCGTCCGTCGCCTCGAAGTGCGACATGTGACGCTTCGGCATCAGATGGGTCTCGAACGGGAACCGCGCCGCGAACGGCTCGAACGCGATGAAGTTCGGCGTGTCCATGACCATGCGGGCGCCGCTCTGCATCTCCTGCATCACCATGTCGCAGAGGAGGCAGCGGCCGCGGTAGTCGAAGTACTCGGCGCTCCGGCGGATCTCCTGCTCCACCTGGAGCGGAACGATCGGCGTCGCGATGAGCTGCGAGTGGGTGTGCTCCATCGACGCGCCGGCCTTGTCGCGCACGTTCTTGAAGACGAGGCCGTAGACGAGGCGGTAGTCGTTCCGGAGGTCGAGGAGCCGCTGCTTGTAGAGCCAGAGGACGTCGCGGACCTCGTCGTCGGAAAGCTTCGTGATCGAGACCTCGTGGCGCGGCGATTCGATGATCACCTCGTGGGCGCCGACCCCGTTCATGAGGTCGTACATGCCGTCGCCCCGCTTGGCGAGATCGCCCTCGACCATCAGCGCGGGAAACTTGTTGGCGACGACGCGGGACTTCCAGCTGGAGCCGGAGCGGACGGCCATGATCTCCTGGGGCGTCATCGACTCGTTGCCGGCGCAGAACGCGCAAGGCAGATTCCGGGTCGCAGGCGGGGCTTCCGCCGAGAAGTCGTCGGGCCGCTTGGCGCGCTCGGAGGCGATGATCACCCAGCGACCCGCGACCGGGTCACGGCGAAGTTCGGGCATGTTGGTCCCCGGTATCCCCCATCAGACTTGCCAATTTATACCATCGAAATCCCGCGTGGGGACCCGAAACGTGAGCGGCGTCAGCGTGGGGAGCCGCACCGGCGCGCCGGCCGTGCGCTCGAACTCGAGGAAGAACTCGACGTCCTCCCCCGGGCGGAGGCCGAGGTCGGCGAACGAGACCGCGCCCTCGAAGATGTCCTCGACCACGCCGTGGAGGGGCACGGTCACCGGACGCGGGCGGGTGACGACGAGGCCGAGCTCGCCGCCCGAGAGGACCCGCTTGCCGTCCACGCCCTTCCGGAAGTCGAGGCGTATCAGCAGCCGGTCCGCGTCGAAGCCGTAGTAGACGTCGCTTAGGAACGAGGATTCGCCGGCCAGCGCGCTGTATTCGCGCGACATGTCGTAGTGGCCCGCCGCGATCCACTCGAAGTAGTCGCTGCGGCGGCCGTCGAGCGTGACGTGCAGCATCGCGCGGGGCGGCCGGAGGACCACCTGGCTGCGGACCTGCTTGATCGGCCGGAGGACGTCCTCGGGCGTCGGCTTGCCGATCTCCTTGTAGACGTTCATCAGGTGGCGGCGGAAGAGCGCGTCGAACTCGGCGTCCTGCGCGCTCGTGAAGTCGTCGCCGAACCACCAGAACCAGTCGCTGCCTTCGGCGGCGCGGAGGCATTCCCAGGCCATCTCGCTCGAGGAGCCGCGGATGTCGCGGTAGGCGCGGCCGAGCAGTTCCCACCCCCGGCGGTCCTCGGGATGGCCGATCCAGACGCCGAAGTTGCGGTTGATCCACGAGCCCGCCGTGATGCGCTCGACCGAATCCGTCGCCACGATCTCGCTCATCGTCGCGGTCCGGATCCGCGGATGGTCCGACAGCGCCCGGAAGAGCTCGCGCAGGAACGCGACGCCGCCGTCGGCATAATGCTCCCAGGGATTCTCGCCGTCGAGGCACACCGGGACGGGACCTTCGCGCGATTCGAGCCGGCGGATGAAGTCGCGCGCCGCGTCCGCGGGGTCCATCGTCTTGTAGGTGAAGCCCAGGAGATTGGAGAGGGCCGTGTCGCGGAAGGCGACCTTGAGGCCCTGGAGCATCTTCACGCCGCTCTCGCCGATGATCGCCTCGTCGGTGGCGACCCACTGGACGCCCGCGGCGCGGAAGAGGGCGCAGGCCTCGTTGCTGACGGAGCCTTCCGACGGCCACATGCCGCGCGGGCGGCGGCCGAAGTAGCGCTCGCCGGCGTCGAGCGCGCGGCGGACCTGGACCTCGGCCTCCTCGCGGAAGCTGGGCGCGTCCGGCAGCGGCAGCCCGGGGATCGCCTCGCGCGCGCTGGCGAAGTTGCAGAGCAGCGGGACGATCGGGTGGTAATAGGGGCTCACGCTCAGCTCGACGCGGTCCGAGAGCGCCCGCCACCGGGGGAGGATCGCCGCGAGCGACTCGCGGATCCGGGTGACGAGCGTCTGCTTGTCCTCCTCGGTATACCCGCGCCCTTTCGACCGCAGCGGCGCCACCGATTCCGAAAGCGGGTGGAACCAGGCAAGGTTCGCCAGGACCTGCAGGTCGCGGTAGTCCTGCTCGCGCAGCGTCTGGTTGGCGCGGTGGAGCTCGAGGAGCTGACGGTAGCGCGGGTACTGGCCGATCACGCTGTCGGGATGGGCCCAGAAGAACTTGGCGAG
>Ga0134121_10001099_pt1 | contig 26363 bp, 31 predicted proteins | sample KB301_FD_96463 | JGI IMG/M metagenome (GOLD analysis project Ga0134121, IMG submission 96463) | Terrestrial soil microbial communities without Nitrogen fertilizer from Kellogg Biological Station, Michigan, USA - KB3-0-1 | ecosystem: Environmental > Terrestrial > Soil > Unclassified ... | reverse complement strand
GATGAGGGCACCGCCTCGGTCGAGATCACCTCGATCATGAAGCGCAATTCCTGCGGCAAGGCGCTCGACATCGCGCGCACCGCGCGCGACATGCTGGGCGGCAACGGCATCTCGGACGAGTTCGGCGTCATCCGCCACGTGGTGAACCTCGAAGTCGTGAACACCTACGAGGGCACGCACGATGTCCATGCGCTGATCCTTGGGCGCGCCATCACGGGGATCCAGGCTTTCAGCTAGCACTTCCTGAGGGAGGAACTCATGACTGCGTTGTCGTCGCTCTGGCTGCCGATCCTGCTCTCCGCCGTGGCGGTGTTCGTCGCCAGCTCGGTCCTGCACATGCTCACGCCATGGCACAAGACCGATTTCCAGAAACTACCGAACGAGGAGCGCACGCGCGAGGGCCTGCGGGCGCTCGCCATCCCGCCCGGCGACTACATGACGCCCTGCCCGTCGAGCCCGGAAGAAATGAAGTCGCCGGAGTTCGCGGAGAAGATGAAGCAGGGTCCGCGCATGGTGATGACGGTGATGCCCACCGGCCCGGTATCGATGGGCAGACCCCTCGGCATGTGGTTCGCGTACTGCGCGGTCATCAGCCTCTTCGCCGCGTACGTGGCCGCGACGGCGCTGCCGCGGGGTGCGCCGTACATGCAGGTGTTCCATCTCGTTTCGGTTGCTGCATTCATGGGCTACAGCCTCGCGCTCTGGCCGATGTCGATCTGGTACCAGCGTTCCTGGGCAACCACCGTCAAATCCACTATCGATGGCCTGATCTATGGCCTGCTCACCGCGGGAGTCTTCGGCTGGCTGTGGGCGCGATAACAGGCCTCGACATCCGGCCGGCCACCGGCGCCGACACCCGGACGATCCACGAGATCATCAACGACGCCGCGCAGGCCTATAAGGGCGTCATTCCGGCCGATCGCTGGCACGAGCCGTATATGTCGCTGCCAGAGCTGCAGTCGGAGATCGGCAAGGGCGTGCGGTTCCACTGCTGCCTGCAGGGCGAGCGCATCGTCGGCGCGATGGGTATCCAGGAGGTGAAGGACGTGACCCTGATCCGGCACGCCTACGTCCGCACTGCGGCGCGGAGACACGGGATCGGCCAGGCGCTCCTCGAGCATCTCAATCGGCTGACGACGCGGCCGGTGCTGATCGGCACGTGGAAAGCGGCGACCTGGGCGATCCGCTTCTACGAGAAGAACGGCTTCCGACTCGTCGCCGACGAGGAGAAAAACCACCTGCTACGCATCTACTGGACCATCCCCGATCGACAGGTCGAGGAATCGGTCGTGCTGGTCGATTCGAAGTGGCGCCGCAGCACGTGATCCGCACACCCGCCACGCTGACCGGCATCTCGCGCAGGGAAGAGGTCGAGGCCGATTGCATCGATGGCTGACATCCGAGAAATTACGGCGACCGAGTTCGACGAGGGCGCATTGGTCGAGCTGCTGCGCGACGCGGTCGATGCGGGCGCGTCTGTCGGCTACCTTGCGCCGCTCGCGAATGGCGACGGTCACGCCTTCTGGCGCGCGGTGAAGAGCGAGCTTGCCGAAGGGCGCGTGCTCCTTGGCGCCTATGTCGAAGGCAGGCTGGTCGGATCAGTGCAGCTCGCGCCGGTGGGCAAGCCCAACGGCCGCCATCGGGCCGAAGTGCAGAAACTGCTCGTCTTGCGTCAGTTCCGTAACCGGGGAATCGGCGCGTCGCTGATGGCGGCGGTCGAGCGCAAGGCAAGAGAGCTCGGCCGCTGGCTCCTCGTCCTCGACACGGTGCCGGCGCAACCGGCGGAGAAGCTCTACGAGCGTATCGGCTACCGGCGTGCGGGGGTCGTTCCGGACTATGCCGAGAAATCGAGCGGCGGATTTGAGCCGACCGTGATCTTCTATAAGAAGCTCTGATGGCCGGATGGCTCCAGGCCGCCTTGAAAGCGGTCCTTCCGCACGTCGGCGACATCGTCTCGGCGACCAAGCCTGCCTTTACCCATCGGCAGGTCGCGGCGGCCGCCAACCAGCCCGATCTCGTGCAGCAGCAGATCACCGAGCTGCAATCGGCGGTGTCGCAGCAGTCGGCGCACGTGAAGGAGCTCGCGGCGCAGCTCGAGAGCACCGTGCTCGCGCTTGAGCAAGCGGCGCAACTCGCCGAGGCGCGGCTGCGGCGGGTGCTCGTCTGCACCGCCCTCGCCGTCGCCTTCGCGGTCGCAGCGCTCGGCGTCGCCTTCGTCGCCGTCCTCGCGCGGTGAAGGCAAGACAGGTCGAGCTCTTCGGCGACGCTCCGGCGCTGCCGGAGGGGTTCGTTTTCCGGCTGGACTTCATCAGCGCGGAGGAAGAGCAGGCCCTCCTGCGGGAGATCGGGCAGCTGTCGCTCGGCGAGGCGAAGTACAGGCAGTACACCGCGCGCCGGCGCATCGCCTACTTCGGCTTCGGCTACGACTTCGTCGCGAACCGGCTCGGCGAGGCGCCGCCCGCGCCAGCTTTTCTCGCGCCGCTGCGCGCAAGGATAGCGGCATGGATGGACCTCGCGCCCGAGGCGCTCGAGCAGGCGCTCGTCACCGAGTACCGTCCGGGCACGCCGCTCGGCTGGCACCGCGATGCGCCGGACTTCGGCCGCGTCGCCGGCGTATCGCTCGGCGGCTGGGCGCGCATGCGCCTGAGGCGCTATCCACCCGGCGACGACCAGCCCATCGCTCTCGACCTCGCGCCGCGCTCCGCCTACCAGATGAATGGCGCCGCGCGCTGGCGCTGGCAGCACGCGATCCCGGCGACGAAGGAGCTGCGCTACTCGATCACCTTCCGCACGGTGGCCCATCGGGAGTAGCCGGTTGCGCGCGATCCTTGCTACCGCGAAGGATGGCGTTGCCCAAGCCCGTCGGTACCGGCAAGCGGGAAGAAATTTCACTCGACGCCGCCGCCGCGCACCTGCTCGAGGAATGCCGCATGGTGCTGCCGGGCATCCAGGCGCTGTTCGGCTTCCAGCTGATCGCCGTCTTCAACCAGGGATTCGGCGAGAAGCTCTCGCACGCGCAGCAGCTGCTGCACCTCGGCGCCATCGTGCTGACCGCGCTCGCGATGGCGCTCGTCATGACACCGGCGGCGCTGCACCGCCAGGCCGAGCCGACCTCGGTCAGCGAGCGCTTCCTGTGGATGGCGTCGAACATGGTGCTCGCCGGAATGTTCCCGCTGGCTCTCGCCGTCGGGCTCGATGCTTATGTGGTGGCGAGCGCCGTGCTCCATGACGACGCAATCGCAGCGCTGCTCGCGGTCGCGCTGATGGCCGTATTTCTCTTCCTGTGGCTGGTCCTGCCGCGGCGCGAGCGCCGATAATGCCGGGACATGAGGCGGACGCTTGTTTTCCTCGCATTGTTCGGCGGCGCAGCACTCGCGCAGCCGAACGCCATCCTGCTCATCGCCAAGCCGGGGATGCCGGATCCGAACTTCAGCGAGACCGTCGTGCTCGTGACGTGGACCGAGGATTCGTCGACCGTGGGCGTGGTCCTCAATCGTCCGATGCCGCAACGGCTAGTCGACATCGCGCCCGGCTGGCCCGGCGCGGAAAATTTCAAGCAGCACGTCTACTCCGGCGGGCCGGTCATGCGCCAGGTCCTGGTGGCGGTCTTCGCGTCTGAGAATGAGCCGAAGGCGCGCGCGTTCCGCGCGCTGCCGCACGTCTATATCAGCATGCATCCTGGAAATCTCGAGCCGCTGATCGCGCGCCCGCCCGCGCGCATGCGGCTCTTCGCGGGATTTTCCGGCTGGGCGCCGCGGCAGCTGGAGGCCGAGGTCGACCGCGGCAGCTGGTACATGCTGCGCGCGACCGAGGACGCAATATTCCGCACGGACACTGCGGGAATGTGGCGCGAACTCGTGCAAAAAGCTGAGGGTTCGCGCACTTCCCTCGATTCCCCGGCGCGCGTCGCCGCGCGCTGACACTCGCCGGTTTTCCTTGGATATACTGGGTCCGTGATTCGCCTAGCTCGTGTCCTGCTTGCCGTCGCAGCATTCACCCTTGCCGCTCCGGCGCTTGCCCAGGACGACGCGATGATCCTGATCGCGCACCCGGCCTTCCGCGACCTCGAATACCGGCAGACGGTTCTGATCGCCGCGCCCGCGCCCAACGGCGGCCACGTCGGCGTGATCCTGAACCGCCCGACCCGGCGCTCGCTCGGCAGCCTGTTCCCCGAGCACGAGCCCTCCAAGAAGGTGATCGACCCGGTTTACTACGGCGGGCCATTCTCCCGCGGCGCGCTGGTCGCGCTGGTGCATGCCGATCAAAGCCCTGGCGCCGGTTCCGTGCCGCTCATGAAGGACCTGTACCTCGCGTTCCGCGCCAACACGATCGACCACGTGATCGAGACGACGCCCAACGAGGCGCGCTACTTCGTCGGCTATGTCGGCTGGCGTCCCGGCGAGCTGAAGAGCGAGATCGACCGCGGCCTATGGACTGTGCTGAACGCCGATATCGACATGGTGTTCCGCAAGGACACCGAGGGACTTTGGGAGGAGCTCCTGCAGTCGAGCAAGCGCATCCGCGCCGGCTCACCGGAGACTCTGCACCTCGTTCTCGAGTAGCGCCCGCGCGCGCCGCAGGCAATCGGCGACCAGCCGGCGCGGCGAGTGCCCGGTGATAAGCGAAAGGGCGGCACCCAGCGAGCCGCCCATCGGCGCATATTCGACGTGGGCCGCAACGAAGGTTGCCCCGCCACCCGGTGCATCGCGCAGCATGATCCAGCCGAAGCGCACCAGCCTCTCGCCGCGCGTCACGCGCCAGCCGAGCTCCTGCCCGGCGGCTTCGTGGGTAATCGCGAGCTCGCCATCGTCCACCAGCGGCAGATTCTCGCGGCGCTGCCAGAACGCGTAGACCTCGGCGCGCGGCCGGCCGATCGTGATCGCTTCCTCGATGACGACCGTCTCGGCGAGGCTCGTTTCCTTCGGCTCGCGGTTCACGCTGATGCGGAGGGGCTTGAGCATCGGCGTGCTGCCGGTGTACGCCTGGTAGAGAAGCCAGCCGCCGAGCCCCGCCAGCGCCGCACGCGGCAGGCTCGGCCTGCGTAGCGCCCAGGCGATGAGCGTGGCGCCTCCCACGACGTAGCCGACCCGATCTGAGCGCATGAGGTTCGACGTGCGCGGCATGACAGGTCCCGTGCAATTTTCAGGCCCTGGCCCCCTTGGAATGGTGGCAGACTGCAGTTGCTCGCTTTCACATTCCTGGGGAGAGGAACCATGAAGCGCTCGCTCGCTTTTCTGTCTGTGCCCATCCTGCTTGCCTGTGCGACGCCGCAGACGAAGGAGCAAACGCTCGTCAACCGTGCGATCGACGCCCTCGGCGGCGCCGAGCGGCTCGCCACGCTGAATGCGGTTTACGCCAAGGGCATCCAGAAGCAGTGGGAGCCCGAGCAATCCGACATGGCCGGCGGCGAAGCGCGCTTCGCCAACGACACGAGCTGGGAGGTCTGGCAGGACAGGGCGCAACGGGTTTCGCGCATCGACGTCGAGCGACGCTTCCAGTACCCGACGCCGCGCACCTTCAAGTTCAGCGAGGTCTTGATGCCGGACTCGGGCTACGTGCTCGGCGTGGATTCGAACAGCCGCAACGCGCAGAGCCAGAAGATGAATCCTCCCGCCCACTCGATGTCGGGGTTGCGCGTCGCCACTTCGCAGCGCGAGGCACAGCGCAGCTCGGTGAGCGGAGTGCTGCTCGCGATGCGCAGCAACCCGACGCAGGTGCGCCCGTCCATCGACATGGAGATCGGCAACATGGCATACCCGGCGGCGAGCTACGGGCCGTTCACGATCGCGTTCGATCCAAAGAGCGGGCTGCCCGTGCGCATCCGCACGCTCGACTACGACAACGTCTGGGGCGATGTGACCTACGACATGGTGCTGTCCGACTGGCGCGACTTCAACGGCATCAAGGTCGCGACCAACCGCAAGTACGAGCTTAACGGCCGCGTGGTGCAGGACGTGCAATTCACCGATTTCCAGGCGAATGCCGCGATCGACCCGGCGAAGTTCACGGTGCCGGCGGAGCTGCGCACGGGAGCGGCGAAGCCGGCGAGCGGCAACGTGCCCTATCAGTGGGTCATGCGGCGCCAGTTCATCGGCATCTATCTCGACTCCGAGAACACGAGCTTCGACTCCAAGACGACGCAGAGCCTGCGGCTCAATGACATCGCGCCGGGCGTAGTGCACGTCGTCGGCGGCACCCACAACAGCCTGCTCGTCGAGATGGACGACCACCTGGTGATGGTCGACGCGCCGATCAGCGATGCGCAATCGATCTGGGTGGTGAACGCGGCAAGACAGCGCTTCCCCGGCAAGCCGATCAAGTGGCTGGTGCTCACCCATCACCACATGGATCACGCCGGCGGCATGCGCGGCGTATTGGCGGAAGGAGCCGTGCTCGTCGTCGGCCAGGGCACGGCGCAGCACTACCGCAAGGCGCTCGCTGCGCCGATGCAACGTAACCCGGACATGAAGCCGATGGACTTCAGCCGCGTGCAGATCCTCGAGGTTCCCGAGAGCCACGTCATGGGCGATTCCAAGGGCCGCCAGGTCGTCGCCTACGCCATGCAGGACAATCCGCATGCGAAGGGATTGCTCATGGTCTGGGTGCCCGACGCGAAGCTCGGTTATGTCACCGACGTCTGGTCGCCGGGCGTGCCGTTGCCCGACAAGCCGAACCCGGCGCTCCTTTCAGTCGTCCGGACCGTGCAGCGTGCCGGCATCCAGCCCGAACGCTTCGCCGGCGGCCACGGCGGCGTCGCGCCGTACGAGCCGCTGGCAAAGCTCGCCAGCCAATAGCTAGGCGGCGGCTTTCTTCGGGGCTTTGTCGAACACCATCCGGCCGCCGCGCCAGTCGACGTAGATTGTGTCCTTGGGGGCGAAGCGGCCCTCGAGGACCGCTTTGGCGAGCGGGTTCTCGATCTCCGACTGGATGGCACGCTTGAGCGGCCGCGCGCCGTAGACCGGGTCGAAGCCCACCTTGGCGAGCTCGGCCACCGCGGCGTCGGTGATCTGGAAGCCGTGGTCCATGCGTGCGAGGCGCGTCTTGAGCGTGTGGAGCTGGATGCGCGCGATCGACTTGATCTCGTCCTCGCCGAGCGCGTGGAACACCACGATCTCGTCGATGCGATTCACGAACTCCGGGCGGAAATGGGTCTTCACTTCGCCCATCACGGCGAGCTTCACCACCTGGTAGTCGCTCCCCGCCATGCTCTGGATCATCTGCGAGCCGAGGTTGGAGGTCATGACCAGCACCGTGTTCTTGAAGTCCACGGTCCTGCCCTGCCCATCCGTGAGGCGGCCGTCGTCCAGGACCTGGAGAAGCGCGTTGAACACGTCGGGATGCGCCTTCTCGACCTCGTCGAAGAGGATCACCGAGTACGGTTTCCTGCGCACCTGCTCGGTGAGCTGCCCGCCCTCGTCGTAGCCGACGTATCCCGGCGGCGCGCCGATCAGCCGCGCGACCGAGTGCTTCTCCATGTACTCCGACATGTCGATGCGGATGAGATGGTCTTCCGAATCGAAGAGGAATGCGGCGAGCGCCTTGCAGAGCTCGGTCTTGCCAACGCCGGTAGGTCCGAGGAAAAGGAACGAGCCGTAGGGTCGGTTGGGATCCGACAGCCCGGAGCGCGAGCGCCGGATCGCATCCGACACGACACGCACCGCCTCGTCCTGCCCGACGACGCGTTCATGGAGCCTTTGCTCCATGTGAATCAGCTTCTCGCGCTCGCCTTGCATCATCTTCGACACCGGGATGCCTGTGGCGCGCGAGACGACTTCCGCGATCTCCTCGGCACCCACCTGGGTGCGCAGCAGTTTGGGCTTCGCCTTCGGGTCGACTCTTTCTGCTTGCTTGAGCTGCGCCTCGAGCTGCGGCAGGCGACCATACTGGATCTCCGACATCTTCGACCAGTCGCCCTTCCTCTTCGCCTCGTCCATCTGCAAGCGCAGCTTCTCGATCTCTTCCTTGATGTGCTGCGAGCCCTGCACCGTCGCCTTCTCGGCCTTCCACTCCTCCTCGAGGTCGGCGTAGTCCTTCTCCAGGCGCTTGATCTCCTCCTCGATCAGCTTGAGGCGCTGCTTCGAGGCTTCGTCGGTTTCCTTCTTCACCGCTTCGCGCTCGATGCGCAGCTGGATCAGGCGCCGCTCGAGGCGGTCCATCGACTCGGGCTTCGAGTCGATCTCCATCTTGATGCGCGCGGCGGCCTCGTCGATCAGGTCGATGGCCTTGTCCGGCAGGAAGCGGTCGGTGATATAGCGCGCCGATAGCTCGGCCGCGGCGACGATCGCCGGATCGGTGATCTCCACGCCATGGTGCACCTCGTACTTCTCCTGCAGGCCGCGCAGGATGGCGATGGTCGCCTCGACGCTCGGCTCCTCCACCAGCACTTTCTGGAAACGGCGCTCGAGCGCCGCATCCTTCTCGATGTACTTGCGGTATTCGTTCAGCGTCGTCGCGCCGATGCAATGCAGCTCGCCGCGCGCAAGCGCGGGCTTCAGCATGTTGCCGGCGTCGATCGCGCCTTCGGCCTTGCCGGCGCCGACCATGGTGTGCAGCTCGTCGATGAAGACGATGGTGTTGCCTTCGTCCTTCGCCAGCTCCTTCAGCACGTTCTTCAGCCGCTCCTCGAACTCGCCGCGATATTTCGCTCCGGCGAGGAGCAGCGCGATGTCGAGGACCAGCAGGCGCTTGTTCTTGAGGCTCTCGGGCACTTCCTCGTTGACGATGCGCTGCGCCAGGCCTTCGACGATCGCCGTCTTGCCGACGCCGGGCTCGCCGATCAGCACCGGATTGTTCTTCGTGCGCCGCTGCAGGATCTGAATGCAGCGACGAATCTCGTCGTCGCGCCCGATCACCGGATCGAGCTTGCCCTGGCGGGCGCGCTCGGTCAGGTCGAGCGTGTATTTGGCGAGCACCTGGCGCTGCGATTCATCGGTCTGTCCCTGCACGGTTTCGCCGCCGCGCACCTCGGCGATGGCTTTCTCCAGTGCGGCTTTGGTCACGCCCGCCTGCTTGATCAGGCGGCCGACATCGCCCTTGTCGCCGGCGGCCGCAAGGAGGAAAAGCTCGGAAGCGATGTACTGGTCGCCGCGCTTCTGCGCTTCCTTGTCAGCGACGTTGAGGAGCGTGGCGAGGTCGCGGCCGATCATCACCTCGCCGGGCGTGCCTTCGACCTTCGGCAGCCGCGCGGCGGCCTCCGCAACGCTTTTCTTCAAGGCGTTCGGATTTCCGCCCGCCTTGCTGATCAGGCCGGCGATGCCCTCGTCGCCGAGGAGCGCGCCGAGCAGGTGCGCGGGCTCGATGTACTGGTTGTCGTTGCCAAGCGCGGCGCTTTGCGCTTCGGCGAGCGCCTCTTGCAGCTTGGTCGTAAACTTCTCAAATCGCATCTCGTTGATCCTTCAAAGGCTTTCGGGCAACCCACAGAGAAGATGGGGCCATTCGCAGGGTATTCAAGGTTGGCGCTCCTCGCCGCGTGGGTCCTGCTCGGCCTGGTGGGACACGATCCCTGGAAGCCCGATGAGGCCTACACGTTCGGCCTCGTCTATCACATCCTCGAAACCGGGGACTGGGTCGTGCCGACGCTCGCGGGCGAGCCCTTCGTCGAGAAGCCGCCGCTCTTCTTTTGGACCGCGGCCCTCTTCTGCAAGTTTTTCGGCGGGGCGCTTCCGCTGCATGACGCGGCGCGCCTCGCCGCAGGTCTTTACGTCGCCCTCACGCTCTGGTTCACCTACCTCGCCGCCGATCGCAGGGTTGCGGCGCCGCTCCTTCTCGCGGCGACCCTCGGCTACCTGCAGCACGCGCACCAGCTCATCACGGACAACTCGCTCGTGGCGGGCATTGCGCTTGGCATCTACGGACTCTCGCGCCGTTCCGGCGTCCTCCTCGGCACCGGCGCCGGCATGGCTTTCCTCTCGAAGGGCCTGCTCGGTCCGGGCCTTCTCGGCCTGACGGCCATCGCACTCATCGCATTCCGTGAATGGCGCTCGAGCTGGCGCATGTGGCCGTGGGCATTGCTCGCTATTGCGCCGTGGACGTTGATCTGGCCGTGGCTCCTGTACCGGCATTCGCCGGCGCTCTTCCACGAGTGGTTCTGGGTCAACAACTTCGGCCGCTTCACCGGCGAATCGGGGCTTGGCGGCGTGCTCGATCACGCCCACTACCTCAAGGCCCTGGTCTGGTTCGGCCTTCCGGCCTGGCCGCTCGCGGCGTGGGCCGTCTGGCGCTACCGCCTCGCCTCCCCTGCCGTTCAACTTCCCGCAGTGGCGCTCGCGGTGATGCTCGTGGTCCTGAGCGCCGCCTCGTCGGCGAGCACGCTCTATGGTTTGCCGTTCCTCGTGCCCCTCGCCATGCTCGCGGCAGCCGGGCTGGAAACGCTGCCGCGCTGGCTCGATCGCCTGCTCGACGCCGTCGGCACATGGGGTGGCGCGGCCCTCGGCACTGCGCTGTGGATTGCGTGGGTCGCGCTCATCGGCGGATGGCGGCCGAAATTCGTCGACGCCGGCTTCATACCGACGGTCGAGCCGATGGCGCTGATTTCAGCGCTCGCGATCAGCGCGCTCTGGGTGCACGCGCTGCGGCTTGCGCCGCGCGTGCCGATTCGCTGGCTCGCGGGCGTGACACTGGCATGGGGACTCGCCATGACGCTGTGGCTGCCGGCACTCGACTACGAGAAGAGCTACCGCGGCGTCATTGCCGACATGCAGCGCCACCGCTCCGCCGGCTGCGTCGCGGCACGCAACCTCACCGAGCCCCAGCGCGCGGTGTTCCACTACTTCGCGGGCATCGCCTCGCCCGGCAAATCGGACTGCCCGCTGCTTCTCGTTCACACGTCGAGCGCCGAAGCACCGGCACCCGGCGACGGATGGAAGCTCGCTTGGCGGGGAACGCGTCCTGGCGACAACAAGGAGTTCTTCTGGCTATTCAGCCGTTAGCGCGGCTGTCGAGCGAATTGCGGCGCTGCGGATCGTGCTCCATGCCGTCGTACACGATCCACTCGAAGCTGCCGTCGTACGACAGGATCTTGGCCGGATAGCCCATCACCACGGCGCGCGGCGGCACCGGGCGGGTCACGACCGAGCCGGGAAAGATGTAGGCGTCGTCGCCGATCATGATCTTGCCGACGATCATCGCGCCCGCGCCGATGAAGACGCGATTGCCGATCGTCGGCCGCCCGCGCTCGTCGCCCTTTCCGGCGATGCCGAGCGTCACGTTCTGCTCGATGGTGCAGTTCTCGCCGATGGTGCCGCGGCCGAGGATCACGGCGCCGAAGCTCGGCAAATAGAGGCCGCCGCCGATCGTGGCGTCGCGCGGCAGGCAGATGCCGGTGATGATCTCCATGACCTTCTGCAGTATTGCCGCGAGCGTCTTGGCAGCCGCGCGCGGCATGCCGGCGGGCACCCAATCGACCAGCGCATGGCAGGGACGGTACACGCAGCTCGCCCAGAAACCCTGGCTCAGCAGGATCGCCTCGACAGCAGAGCGCCCGGCGGTACGGTAACGCCGGTAGTCGAGGTACAGCAGCCGGCACCATTCCGGCATCCAGACTGCACGCCGCGCCGTGCGTTTGCCGAGCGCTTCGACGCCGGCGTTCATGCCAGCACGGGGCGGGACTTCGCCAGGATGGCGCGAATTTCCCCCCCGGGATCGGAATAAGTCTCTACCGCCGCGAAGGCGGGATTCCTTTCGAGCTGGCGCGCGAGCCCCGCACCCTGGCCATGGCCGACCTCGAAGCCGAGCCAGCCGCCCGGCCGCAGGAATCGCGGCGCGCTCTTCACCAGCTTCATCAGGATGGACACGCCGAAGGCGCCGCCGTTGAACGCGGCCTGCGGCTCGTGCTGCGAGATCTCGGGATGCATCTGCTTCACCTTCGCCGTCGAGATGTACGGCGGGTTGCACGAAAGGAAATCGCAGCGCCCGACGAATTGCGCATTTTCGAAAGGCTCGAGCAGGTCCCCGACGCGCAGGTCGACGCGTTTGCCGAGCCCCGTGAGCTCCACATTGCGTCGCGCGAGCTGTATGGCCTCCGGCGAGAGATCGGAAGCGCATACCCGCGCTTGCGGCTCGTAATACGCATAAGCCAGCGCCAGGTTGCCGCTACCCGTGCAGACGTCCACGACGAGCAATGGCCCGCGCTTTTTCGCCATGCAGCCGATTTTGACGAGCGCGGCGCGGCCGAGGATCTCGGTCTCCTTGCGCGGGATCAGCGCCTCGCGGCTGGACAGAAGTTCGAGCCCAAGGAACGTCTGGCGCTCGGTGAGATGCGCGAGCGGCACCCCGGCCTTCTTCCGCTCGATGAGCTGGCGCAGCCGCCCGAGGCTCTCGCCGTCGAGCTCCGGCAGCGTGGCGGGTCGCGCTCGGTCGGCGGACACTGGAGCCCCGCAAGCGGTGCTCCAGAGCGCGGCAAGCAGCCGTTCAGGGGTCTCTTCGGGCTTATCGGGCAGCGGCGTCCAGAAGCCCTCGACCTCCTGCAGGAGGTCGCTGAAGGTCGTCGAAGCGGTGAGCTGCATCGTCCGTGCATTAAAAGGCAGCCGGGCGGCAGCCTCTAGCGTGCGGGCCGAGCCGCCTTAGGCCGTGCGGCCTATTTCCCCTGCTTGCTCCAGCGGCCCGCGGCGTCCTCGTCCGAGGCCCGCGCCTCGACCCAAGTCGCGCCGCCGGCGCGGTGCTCCTTTTTCCAGAACGGTGCCTGGGTCTTCAGGTAGTCCATGATGAACTCGCAGGCCTGGAACGCATCGCCGCGATGCGCGCTCGCCACCGCCACCATGACGATCTGCTCGTTCGGCTCTAGATCGCCGTAGCGATGAATCACCGTGCAGTCCATCACCTGCCAGCGCGCCGCGGCCTCGTCGACGATCTTGCGGATCGCGTTCTCGGTCATGCCGGGATAGTGCTCGAGCGTCATGCGCACGTCGCGCACGAGACCGACGAAGCTCGCGACCGCGCCGACCTTGCTGCTCCCGCAAATCGCCCGCGTCTCCGCGCCGAGATCGAAGTCCTGCGGCTGGACGCTGACTTTCATCCGCCGGTCACCGGCGGAAAGAACGCGATCTCATCGCCCGCCTTGATGGGGGCAGTCGGCTGGACCATGTCCAGGTTCACCGCCGCGCGCACCGGCTTGTTGGGCCCGAACACGCTTTCCCAGGGTCCCCCGCGCGACCGGAGATGCTCGCGCAATGCGCCCACCGTGGCGGTGCCGGCGGGAAGCTCGAGCTCCTCGCGAGGCCGGCCCAGCTGCTCGCGCAAGGAGGCGAAAAAGAGGAGCGTGACTCTCACCAGTAGAGCGAAGCGTAGGGCAGGAAACGCACCGTGTCCCCCTTGCGGATGGCGAGCCCTGCGGGGTTGTCGATCAAGCCGTCGGCCCAGGCGGTCGAGGTGAGCACCGCCGAATCCTGCGTCGGATAGATCTCAAGGCCGCCTTGCGCATTCCACCGGGCGCGCAGGAACTCGCGGCGCGAGTCAGGTTCGAGCCAGTCGAAATCCGCTCGCGCCGCGATGGCGTGGGGCTCAACGTCCGCCATGCCCTGAGCCCTGAGGAGGAAAGGCCGCACGAAGATCAGGAACGTGACGAAGCTCGACACCGGGTTGCCGGGAAGGCCGATGAAGAAAGATTTTCCGACATTCCCAAAGGCGAGCGGCCGGCCGGGTTTCATGGCGATGCGCCACATGAGGAGCGTGCCTTCGGCTTCCACGGCGGGCTTGACGTAGTCGGCCTCGCCGACCGAGACGCCGCCGGAGGTCACCACCACGTCGCACTCGGCGGCCGCGGTCCGCAGCACGGCGCGGGTCGCATCGAGCGAGTCCGGCACGATGCCGTAGTCGCGCGGCTCGGTGCCGAACACCTCGGCGAGGCCGCGCAGCGTGAAGCGGTTCGAGTTGTAGATGCGCCCGGGCGCGAGCGGCTCGCCCGGCATGACGAGCTCGTCGCCCGTGAAGAAGAGGCCGAGGCGAAGCTTGCGGTAGACCGGTAGCGTCTTGATGCCGACCGACGCGGCGAGGCCCGTGTCCTGGGGCAACAGGCGCTTGCCAGCCGGAAGGATTTCGGCACCCTCCGCGATATCGCTCGCCGTGCGGCGGATCCACTGCGCCGGGGTTGGCTTCTTGTTGATGAGAACCGAGTCGCCATCGACCGTGGTGTGCTCCTGCATCACCACCGCGTCCGCACCCTTGGGGATCGGTGCCCCGGTGAAGATGCGCGCAGCGGTGCCCGGCTCGAGAGGCTTTCCGACCGAGCCCGCCATGATCTTCTGCGCGACGCGGAGCTTCGCGCCGTCGGCGATGCGCACCGCGTAGCCATCCATGGCGCTGTTGTCCATCGGCGGCACGTCCATCGTCGAGCGCTGTGCGCGGGCGAGCACCCGGCCGGTCGCCTCGAGCGTCGGCACCTCCTCGATGTCGGCCACGGGCTTCGCCTGGGCGAGCATCTGCGAAAGCGCTTCGTCGACCGAAAGGAGGCCTTTGTTCATTGCAGGCGCAGATGAGCGAGGATGAACGACGAAATCGCCGCATCGTCGTTCAAGTCGAGCAGCGGCAGCTTCGTCTCGACCTTGCCGTCGCTCGCTACGGCAACGATGTGAGGATCGTTCGGATGCAGCAAGGGCTCAGCCGTGACGCGGCGCCAGACTTCGAGCTTCGGGATCGGCGCGTGCTTGAAGCCCTCCACGATGACGATGTCGCACGGCGCGAGCTTCTCCAGCTGCGCGTCGAACGGCGGCTCGAGTGCGCCGCGCAGCTCGTGCATCAGCACCCAGCGGCGCGACGAGGTGACGAGCACCTCTGCCGCGCCGGCATGGCGGTGGCGATAGGAATCCTTGCCCGGCTGGTCGACGTCGAACGTGTGATGGGCGTGCTTGATCAGCGAGACGCGCAAGCCTGCGCCCGTGAAGCGCGGGATCAGTTTCTCGATGAGCGTGGTTTTTCCGCTGCCCGACCAGCCCGCGAAGCCGAACACCTTCATACGAGGAGCATTTTCGCACCAGCGACCGCGAGCACCGCCGCGAGCATGCGCCGGATGAACGGATTGGCGAAGCGGCGGCTGCCGTATTCCGCGCCGAGCCAGCCGCCGACCAGTACCGCGACGCACAGGATCCAGATCTCCGGGGGCAGCGTTGCGGATTTCATGGTGAACCCCGCGGCGAGCCCGGCGATGGAATTCACCAGGATGAAAGGTGCCGAGGTGGCCGAGGTCTGCTTGGTTCCCGCCCAGCCCGCGATGAGAAGCAGCGGACTCAGGAAGATGCCACCGCCCACGCCGGTCAGCCCAGCGAGGAAGCCGAGGCCTGCACCGACCAGCATCGCGAGCCATACGGGCGGCTCGCGCACCTCGCGCATTTCTTCGCCCGCCTTGGCGCTGCGCCAGAGCTGCCAGGCGGCGTAGATCAGCACGATGCCGACTAGGATCTTGTAGGCGTGTCCGGGCAGGGTGACCGCGCCGCCGACAAAGGCGAGCGGGATAGACACCACGGCGAAGGGCCAGAAAAGGCGCCAGCGGAAATATCCGGCGCGCCAGAACTTGTAGGTCCCGATGCCGGAGACGAGCAGGTTGAGCGAGAGCGCGATGGGTCGCATTTCCGCCGGCGCGATGCCGGCAAGGGCCATGGCCGCGATGTAGGCCGAGGCGCCGCCGTGGCCGACCGACGCATAGGCGAAGGCGGCGACCAGCATGCCGCCGGAGAGCACTGCGACCAGCGTCGCGTCCATGCTCGCTATATACCATGGAATATAGCGACTACCGTCGACGCAGCTGCCGCTCGAAGCGCCTGAGGTCCGCCGTGATTGCCGCCGAGGCCTTGCTTTCCATCATGCGAAACTGGCGCACGAGCTTTTCGCCGAATCCGGTCACGCGCGCGCCGCCGCCGCGCGTGCCGCCGATCGCGGTGGCGATCACCGGCTCGCGGAAATCGTGGTTCAGCGCCTCGACGAGCTGCCATGCCCGACGATAGGACATCCGCATCGCCCGCGCCGCGGCCGAGATGGAGCCGGTCTCCCCGATGCGGGCAATGAGCTCGGCCTTGCCCGGACCCATGGCGGGTGTGCCGGCGCCGAGGACCCGCAACGTCAAGCCGCGATAGCGTGCCAAGCCGGCGATCCTATTCGGGAATCGCTTTCATTGCGCGGCGTTCGGGAAAAAGAGCTGCTGGCCGTTGATCTTGTAAGCCGCGATCGCCTGCTGCCCGTCCCGCGAGATCACCCAGTCGACGAAAGCTTGCCCAAGATCCGCCTTGACGTCGGGATGCTTTGCGGGGTTGACGAGCATCACGCCGTACTGGTTGAAAAGGCGCTTGTCGCCCTGCACGACGATGTCGAGGTCCGCGCGGTTCTTGAAGGAGAGCCAGGTGCCGCGATCGGAAAGGACGTACGCGTTCATGGCTGCTGCCGTATTCAGCGCCGGACCCATCCCCTGCCCGGTCTCGCGATACCAGGGCCCCTTGTCCTTCGCGATGTCGATGCCGGCGGCCTGCCATAGCTCGAGTTCGGCGAAATAGGTGCCGCTCTTGTCCGCGCGAGAAACGAAAGGCGCGTGAGCTGCCTTGATCATGCGGAACGCCTGCGCCACATCCTGCATGCCGACGACCCTTGCCGGATCGGACTTCGGACCGATCAGGACGAAGTCGTTGTACATGACGTCGAAACGCTTGACGCCATGGCCTTCGGCGAGGAATTTCTCTTCCAGCGTCTTGGCGTGGACGAAGACCACGTCGGCGTCGCCGCGCCGGCCGATGTCGAGCGCTTGTCCCGTGCCGACTGCCACGACGTGGACCTTGATGCCGGTCTTCTTCTCGAAGATCGGCAGCAGGTGCTTGAAAAGGCCCGACTGCTCGGTCGAGGTGGTGGACGCGACGGTGATGAACCGGTCCTGCGCCTGCACCGACAGCGACAACGCAGCCAGAAGCACCGCACGGAAGATTAGACCCATGGCAGCTCTCCTTTGATGAATGCCGCGGCCTCCGCCGAGGCGGGTTGCGAAAAGAACCGGTCGGTTGCCGCGCGCTCGAGCACGCGGCCCTGATGGAGGTAGATCACTTCGTCGCCCAGCCGCCGCGCCTGGGCGAGGTTGTGCGTCGCCATCACGATCTTCGTGCCGCCCGCGTCGAACGCACGGATGATGAGCTCGATCTCGCGCGTCGCCTTCGGGTCGAGGCTCGCCGTCGGCTCGTCGAGAAAGAGCACTTCCGGGTGCAGCGCCCAGGCACGCGCCAGCGCGAGGCGCTGCTGCTCGCCGCCGGAAAGGACACGCGCCGGTCGCAGGGCAACCCGCTGCAGCCCCACCTCATCGAGCGCCTTGAGGGCGAGCCCTTCGCGATCCGGCTTCGGGATGCCGGCGAGCGCGAGCGCATATTCGACGTTGGCGAGCGCCGAGCGCCGCAGCATCACGGGGCGCTGGAACACCATTGCCTGCAGCCGGCGCGCGCGCCGCGAATCGCGCTCTCGCCAGAAGACCTCGCCACCGGTCGGCGGCAGCAATCCGTGCATGAGGCGCATCAGCACGCTCTTGCCGGCGCCGTTCGCGCCGAGAATGATGCTCGTCGGCCCCGCGTCGATGCTGATCGACAGCGGCTTGATGATGTCGCGATAGGCGACGCGCACCAGTTCGAGCGGCAGGATCATCCGTAGCGGCGCTGCGCCGCCTCCTTGACGAGGTAGGCCGCGGCATTGAGCGCGATCACGATGCCGATCAGCACGATGCCGAGACCGAGCGCGAGCGGCAGATCGCCCTTCGAAGTCTCGAGCGCGATCGCCGTGGTCATCACGCGCGTCACCCCGTCGATATTCCCGCCCACGATGATCACCGCGCCAACCTCGGCCACCGCCCGGCCCAAGCCGGCCAGCACGATGGTGACGAGAGAGAAGCGGATATCCCAAAGCACGGTCAGCGCGGCACGGAAGCCGCCGGCGCCAAGCGAACGCAGTTGCTCCTCGTACTCGCGCCAGGCGTCTTCGACCGCCTGCCGGGACAGCGCCGCGACGATGGGTAGGATGAGCACCGTCTGCGCCATGATCATCGCGCTCGGGGTGAAGAGCAGTCCCAGCGAGCCGAGCGGCCCGGCACGCGAGAGAAGCAGGTAGATGGCGAGGCCGACCACCACCGGCGGCAGGCCCATCAGCGCGTTCAGCAGGACCATGCTCGCATCGCGCCCCGGGAAGCGGCCCACCGCGACCGCAGCGCCCAGGGGCAAGCCGAAGAGCGTGGCGAGCGTCACCGCCGAGAGGCTCACCCCGAGGCTCAGCCCGACGATGCCGGCCAGCGTCGGGTCGGCGCCCGCGATCAGGGCGAGCGCAGTGCTCATCGCCGTGCCGATCGATTCCATTATGTTCTGGTTTGCATATCTATCTGTACGGGATCAACATATCCGGGGATAGCCCCGACCTGGAATAGGCATGAGTGTGCATACCGGCCCCGACATTGCCCTCGACGCCCGCTGGCTGGCGGGCGACGGCTTGTCGCCGCGCCATGGCGCCGAACTGCTGCGACTGCTTGCGGCGCTGAACCGCGCGGCATCGCTCCGCGAGGCCGCCGCCAGCGCCGGCCTGTCCTACCGCCACGCCTGGGGACTGCTCGGCGCCGGGGCGCGGGCGCTGGGTGCGCCGCTGGTCGAGATGCAGCGCGGGCGTGGCGCGCGGCTCATGCCGCTCGGCCGACGCTTGCTCGAAGCCGACGCGCACGTGCGCGCCACCCTGGACGCACAGTTCGAGCGGCTGCGCCGCGATGTGCGCGGCATGCTGGCCGACGCGGCGCCGGGCCGCCGACGCCGTGTCGTGCTGCATGCGAGCCACGACCTCGCGTTGCCGCTCCTTTCGCGGGCGTGCGAGCCGCGCCTCGACCTAGAGCTCTCCTTCCATGGCGCCGATGAATGCCTGGCGGCGCTCGCGCGCGGCGAATGCGAACTCGGCGGATTCCACGTGGCCGACGCGCTGCCGCGCGCGGCCGCTGCGGCCGCCGCGCTCGGCCGCTGGCTCGACCCGCGCAAGCACCAGCTGATCCATTTCGTCGCCCGCGAGCAGGGCATCATCGTGCGCCCCGGAGTGCGCATCCGCGGGGTGCGTGATCTCGCCCGGCCGGGCGTGCGCTTCGTCAACCGGCCGCCGGGCGCCAAGCCACACGAGGACATCGACCTCGCGGTCGCTGCGGCCGTCGCCGACGGGCGCGCCGACGCCGGCTTCGGCTTGCGCGCCGCCGCCGCACGCTACGCGCTCGAATTCGTGCCGCTTGCGACCGAGCGCTACTACCTGGCGGCCACCCGGCGCGCATTGCGCGAGCCGGCGCTACAGCTGCTGCTCGGCGCGCTGCGCAGCGAACCCTTTCGCCGGGCCGTCGCCGAGCTGCCCGGCTACGATGCGGCGCTCGCCGGCAACCGCGAAGCCCTGACCTCCGCCCTGGCATGGCTCAAGCGCCCATGAGCTTTCGCGAGGCGCTCGGCTTCTGGATGAAGCTCGGCTTCATCAGCTTCGGCGGACCCGCCGGCCAGATCGCGATCATGCATCGCGTGCTGGTCGACGAGCGCAAGTGGATCGAGGAGGAGCGCTTCCTCCACGCGCTCAGCTTCTGCGTGCTGCTGCCCGGACCGGAAGCGACCAAGCTCGCCACCTATATCGGCTGGCTGCTGCACGGCACGCGCGGCGGCCTCGCCGCCGGGATCCTGTTTGTGCTGCCCGGTGCGCTGGTCATGCTCGGCTTGAGCATCCTCTACGCGATCGGTCGCGGCATTCCGGCCGTCGAAGGAGCGCTCTTCGGCATCAAGGCGGCCGTGCTGGTCATCGTCGCCGAGGCGCTGATCCGCATCGGCAGGCGTGCGCTGAAGACGCGCTTTCTCTTCGCTATTGCCGCCGCCGCGTTCATCGGCATCTTCTTTCTCGCCCTGCCCTTCCCGCTCATCGTCATCGCCGCGGCGCTGACCGGTTTTTTCGCCGCGCGCGCTCCCCTCGGGTCTGCGGCCGAGCCGGCGCTGGAGGGCTGGCGCTATGTAGCCAAGGTGGTCGCGATCGGCTTCGTGCTCTGGTGGGCGCCGCTCGTCCTCGTGGGACTAGCCCTCGGCGCTCACCATGCCCTGATGGAGGTGGGCCTCTTCTTTTCGAAGCTCGCCGTGGTGAGCTTCGGCGGCGCGTATGCGCTCCTCGCCTACATGGCGCAGCAGGCAGTCGAGACGCACCATTGGATGACGGCGCCGGAGATGGTCGACGGGCTGGGGCTCGCGGAGACCACGCCGGGGCCGCTGATCCTCGTGACGCAGTTCGTCGGCTTCCTCGCCGGCTATCGCGATCCGGCGCCGTTTTCGCCGCTCGGCAACGGCATCGCGGCCGCGGCGCTCAGCACCTGGGTGACGTTCGTGCCGCCGATCGTGCTCATCTTCGCCGGCGCGCCGTTTGTCGAGCAGCTGCGATCGAACCAGCGCCTCTCCGGCGCGCTCGCCGCGATCACCGGCGCCGTGGTGGGCGTGATCCTCAACCTCACGATGTGGTTTGCGCTGCACGTCCTCTTCGGTCAGGTGCGTGAGGTGCAGGCCGGCCCTTTCCGCTGGTACGCGTTCGACCCTCTGGCGCTCGACCGCACGGTCGCCGCGCTGGCGATCCTCGCCGCGGTGCTCGCCTTCGGCCTGAAGCGCGGCCTGGTCGAGCTGGTGCTCGTCATGGCGGCGCTGGGCGTCGCGCTACGATTGTTCTTTTAGGAGGAGCGCATGGCGGCTTATGTAATCGGCGAGATCGAGGTGACGGATCCCGCGGCATATGCGGAGTACGGCAAGCAGGTGCTCGCCACCATCGAGAAGCACGGCGGCCGCTTCGTCGTGCGCGGCGGCGCGGTCGAGCCGCTCGAGGGCGGCTGGGCGCCCAGGCGCCTCGTGGTGCTCGAGTTTCCGACGATGGCCAAGGCGCGCGAGTGGTATCGCTCGGCCGAGTACGCGCCGCTCATCAAGCTCCGGCAGAAAGCCTCTCGCGGCAAGCTCGTCGCGGTCGAAGGCGTCTGAAAAGAAAGGGCGCCCAAAAGGCGCCCTTTCACCCCCTCCTCCTCACAAGTCGGGGACTACGAAGTCTTCTGGATGATCCCGCAGGCGACGCGCGCGCCGGCGTTGCCCGTCGGCTGCGTCTTGTAGTCGTCGGACCCGGCGTGGACGATGAGGCCGCGACCGACGACGCTGGTCGGCCCCGGTTTCACCGTGATCACGTCGAGCGTGGTGTCGAGGTGGGCGCTGCCGCTCGAATCAGCCTTGATCGCCGGCATGTCGCCCGCGTGGCGCTCCGGCGTCGAGTAATGCGCGTGCTGCTTGCTGAGCGGGTTATAGTGACCCTTGGTGCTCATGCCGTCGCCGGAGCTGCAGTCGCCGGCTTCGTGGATGTGGAAGCCGTGCTCCTGGCCGGGATTGAGGCCGCTGACGTCGGCGACGACACGGACCTTGTCGCCCATCTGCGTGAACGTCGCGGTGCCCGACGCCTTGCTGCCCTTGGTTGGCTGGAGATCCGCTTTCGCGCTCGGGCCTGACGGGTCCATATTCGCGCAGCCGGCGAGCATTGCCGCGAGCGCGAAGAGCAGAACCGATTTCACTTCTTGCCCATGGATGCGTGGTTCTTCTTGTAGTTCGCAACCGCCTTGTCCTGGGCCTTGGTGAGGTCAGCCGCTTCCTTCTCCTTCGTAGCCGCCGCCTTCTTCGCCTCGGCAGCCTTGTCCGCTTCGGACTTGGGCGGCGGCGGCGGCAGCTTCGCCTGCGCGCTGATCGCGCCAATCAGTCCACCGGCGAGCAAGGCAAGCAGGATCTTTTTCATGACTTCTCCTTCATGTGCGGCGCACCAGCGGGCACCGCGCCGCCTGGAGCGTCCTGGTGCCTGCGGCCGGACTTGATTTCCTCGTACCAGATCTGGTGATGCTCTTTAGCCCAGGACTCGTCGACCCAGCCGTCGCGCATCGCGCGGTAGGAGCCTTCGAGGCCGATGGTGCCGAGGTAAATGTGGCCGAAGGAGATCGATACGTAGAGGAGTGCCGCCGAGGCATGCCAGATCCAGGCCTCCTGCATCACCGAGCGCGTCTGGTCGAAGTTCGGGAAAAGGAGGATGAGGCCGCTCCAGGTGACGGCGATGGAGAGCACTACGACGCCACCCCAGAACCATACCTTCTCGCCGCCGTTGAACCGACCGGTCGGGATGTGCTTGCCCTTTGCCATAACGGCAAAAGCGTTCAGCAGGAACTTGATGTCGTACGCCTTGGGCAGGTTGTCCTTCACGTACAGCACGATCATCGCGATCACCGAGACGATGAAGAACGGCGCGATGAAGTTGTGCAGGTTCTTGGCGAGCGCCGTGAGCCAGCCGAAGAGCGTGTAGCCGATCACGGGCAGCAGCACATGCTTGCCGAAGAACATGATCAGGCCCGACAGTCCCAGCACGCAGAAGCTGATCGCCACCGACCAATGCACGATCTGGTCCGCACGGCTGAAGCGCGGGATCAAACGCCCGGTCGGCGGCTCGTGCACCTTGACTGCGCCGAAGATCGTATAGAACACGGCGATCGCCGCCAGCACCAGGATCACGAGCCAGCCGCCGTAGAACATCACCGGGCCGTTGCGGATCTTGCGCCAGGTGTCGCCCCACGACTGGATCAGGACGCCGGTCTCGCGGCCCTGGGCGCTCGAGGTCGTGTACTGCGACTGGGTGCCGCGGACTTCGCGATAGAACGGGGCGTTGTTGCCCGGCTGCGTGGCCGCGCGTTCCTGCTGGTTCTTGACGTTTTCCGCCGGCGCCGGCGTCGCCGGCTGTGCACCGGCTGCGCCGGCGAAGAATAGCGACAGCAGCAGCACTATGAGTTTCATATGTCGCGGTCCTACTGGTAGATGCGGCGGTACTCGTGCTGCGCGAGCTGGCGTTTCTTGATGCTCTCTTCCCAGCTCGAGCGATCCCCTTTCGTCCAGGTGCCGCCGCGGAAGTCGGCCGGCAGCGGGTCGTTCTCCCAGGAGCGGTTGTCCGGCTTGCCCTGGTACTTGCCCTGCTTGTAGACCACGACCTGCTCGCGCTCGCCGCACGCGGTGACACCGAACGCCACAACCAGCAAGAGAAGAGCCATTCTCATGACTTGCCCGTCGTGGCGGCGGGCTGCTGCACCGGCGGCTGCGCGCCGGGCTTCACGCCGTAGGCCGAGCTCCAGCCCCAGAGGTCCGCGCCGCGCCCACGACGCAGTACGCGCTCGCGATAGATATCCGCGATCACGTCGCCGTCGCCGCCCAGGAGCGCCTTGGTCGAGCACATCTCCGCGCACGCCGGAAGCTTGCCTTCCGCCAGGCGGTTGCGGCCGTACTTGCGGAACTCCGCTTCGCTGCGATCCGGCTCGGGGCCGCCCGCACAGAAGGTGCATTTGTCCATCTTGCCGCGCAGGCCGAAGGCGCCGGCTTGCGGGAACTGTGGCGCGCCGAACGGGCAGGCATAGAAGCAGTAGCCGCAGCCGATGCAGAGGTCCTTGTCATGCAGCACCACGCCGTCATCGGTGCGGTAGAAGCAGTCGACCGGGCACACCGCCATGCAGGGCGCGTCCGAGCAGTGCATGCAAGCGACCGAGATCGACTTCTCGGCGCCCACCACGCCATCGTTCAGCGTGACGACGCGGCGGCGGTTGACGCCCCAGGGCACCTCGTTCTCGTTCTTGCACGCGGTGACGCAGCCGTTGCACTCGATGCAGCGCTCCGAGTCGCAGAGGAATTTCATTCTCGCCATGGTGTCCCCCTATGCCTTTGCGACCTGGCAGATCGTGGTTTTGGTTTCCTGCATCAGCGTGATCCGGTCGTAGCCGTAGGTGGTCGCCGTATTGACGGCCTCCCCGCGCACGATCGGCGCCGAGCCTTCAGGGTAGTAGGGCAGCATGTCCTCGCCCTGCCACCATCCCGCGAAGTGGAAGGGAATGAACACCGTGTCCGGCCCCACGCCCTCGGTCACCTTCGCCTTCACCTTGATGCGCGGGTTGCTGCCGTCGCCGTTCTTGCCGGGCGTGCTCACCCAGACGTACTCGCCGCTCCGGATGTCGCGGTCCGCCGCAGTCTTCGGATTGATCTCGATAAAGTTGTCCTGCTGCAGCTCGGCGAGCCAGGGGTTGGACCGCGTCTCGTCGCCGCCGCCTTCGTACTCCACCAGACGGCCGCTCGTGAGGATGAGCGGGAATTTCTCGTACGTCTTGTCGGCCACCGCCTTGTCCTGCACCGACTTGAAGAGTGTCGGCAGGCGCCAGAGCACCTTGACGTCGTCGTGCGTCGGGTACTTCGCGACGAGTTCCGGCTTCGGGCTAAAGAGCGGCTCGCGGTGCTGCGGAATCTGGTCGGGCCAGTTCCACACCACGGCGCGCGCCTTGGCATTGCCGAACGGGCTGCAGCCGTGCTTCATGGCGACGCGCTGGATGCCGCCCGAGAGGTCGTTCGCCCAGGTCTTGCCTTCCGCCGCCGCCTTTTCCGCGTCGGTGAGCTCGTCCCACCAGCCGAGCTTCTTCATCAGCACGTGGTCGAACTGCGGATAGCCGGTGGTGATCTCGCTGCCCTTGCAGGCGATGCCGTCCTCGGCGAGCAGGTTGACGCCGTCCTTCTCCACGCCGAAGAGGGCGCGGAAAGTGTGGCCGCCGTCCATCGGATGCTTGTGCGTGTCGTAGAGCAGCGGCGTGCCCGGGTGCTTGATGTTCGCGTGCCCGTAGCAGGGCCACGGCAGGCCGAAATAGTCGCCGGTAAGGTCGTAGCCCGTCTTCGCGTCCTTGCCGCCGCGCGCGCGCGTCGTCTTGATGTCGAAGACATGCATGTTCCGCATGTGCGCCTGGAGACGCTCGGGCGACTGGCCGGTGTAGCCGATGGTCCAGCAACCGCCGTTGATCTCGTAGCGCAGGACGTCTTCCATCGACGGCTCGTCCATGCCGCCCTTGCCCTTCACCAGCCGGATCAGCTGCTTGCCGTCCTTCTTGCCGACGAACTGGTCGGCGAAGCCGAGCTTGCCGGCGAGCTGGTACATGATCATGTGGTCGGTGCGCGACTCGAACACCGGTTCGATCACGCGCTCGCGCCACTGCAGCGATCGGTTGGACGCGGTCACCGAGCCTTCGGTCTCGAACTGCGTCGCCGCCGGCAGCAGGTAGGCGCCATCCTTGCGCACCTTGGCGAACATCGCCGCGCTCGCCGAAGGGTACGGATCGATCACGACCATCAGGTCGATCTTCTTCATCGCCTCGATCATTTCCGAGCCGCGCGTCTGACTGTTCGGCGCATGGCCCCAGAAAATGATCGCGCGCAGATTCGAGTCCTGGTCGATCGCCTCGTTCTTCTCCAGCACGCCGTCGATCCAGCGCGACACCGTCATGCCGGGCTTGGCCATCATCGCCTCGGAGGCATAGCGCTTCTTCAGCCAGTCGAGGTCGACATTCCAGACCTTGGCCCAGTGCGCCCACGAGCCGGGCACGGCGACGGGGTAATAGCCCGGCAGCGTATCGGGGTTGGGTCCGACGTCGGTCGCGCCCTGCACGTTGTCGTGCCCGCGATAGACGTTGCAGCCGCCGCCCGAGCGCCCGACGTTGCCGAGCGCGAGTTGGACGATATTGGTCGCACGAACGATGCCGTTCGCGTTCGTGTGCTGCGTCTGGCCCATCGCCCAGATGATGAAGCCGGGGCGGTTCTCGGCGAGTGTCTTCGCCACCGCATAGACCTGATCCTCCGGCACGCCGGTGACGGCCGCGACGTTGGCCGGCGTCCACTTCTCCATGACTTCCTTCTTCACCTGGTCCATGCCGTAGACGCGGTCATGGATGTACTGCTTGTCTTCCCAGCCGTTCTTGAAGATGTGGTAGAGCACGCCGAAGAGGAATGCAACGTCGCTGCCCGAGCGGTGCCGCACATACAGGTCCGCATGCGCCGCCGTGCGCGTGAAGCGCGGATCGACGACGATCACCTTGCAGCCATTCTCCTTGGCGTGCAGCGTGTGCAGCATCGAGACCGGGTGCGCCTCCGCCGCGTTCGAGCCGAGGAACAGCAGCGACTTCGAGTTCTGCTCGTCGTTGTACGAGTTGGTCATCGCGCCGTAGCCCCAGGTCTGGCCGAGGCCGGCCACCGTCGTGGAGTGGCAGATGCGCGCCTGGTGGTCGGTGTTGTTCGAGCCCCAGAGCCGCGCCCACTTGCACAACAGCTCTGACTGCTCATTGTTGTGCTTGGACGAGCCCACGAGGAACAGCGCGTCCGGCCCGCTCTCCTTGCGGATGTCGAGCAGCTTCTTCGAGATCTCGTCGTACGCCTGGTCCCAGCTGATCTTCTGCCACTTGCCGCCCGAGAGTTTCATCGGGTACTTGAGGCGGTGCGAGTCGTGCGTGACACCGTGCTCGCGCACCGAGGCCCCTTTGGCGCAGTGCGCGCCGAGGTTGATCGGCGAATCGAACACCG